>Ga0224501_10000069_pt1 | contig 113816 bp, 102 predicted proteins | sample SF_Oct11_sed_USG_4_FD_169105 | JGI IMG/M metagenome (GOLD analysis project Ga0224501, IMG submission 169105) | Sediment microbial communities from San Francisco Bay, California, United States - SF_Oct11_sed_USGS_8_1 | ecosystem: Environmental > Aquatic > Marine > Sediment | place: USA...
CCCCCCCCCAAAATTCGCCAGTCGAACAAAACATTGAGTTGACGTTGCAACGCCGACCGTAGCCGACTATTTTTTATGTGGGATGTTCGCGCGAGCCTATCCTGTGCGCGAATGAGCAGGAGGTCACCGTGCACTCGGAGTCATACACGCCCCAAGGCGGGGCTTTTCTGTTCTGGTGTCAGGTGGCTGCCGTGGCAGCGCTTGGCTGTCTCGTCACGGGCTGCGGGGATGACGACGGACCCTCCAGCGCCAGCGATTCCGGCACCAGCGGCGCAAACGTCTCGGACGCCGGTGCCAACCCGGATGCTTCGACCGACGATCTGTGCCTCGGAGTCACCTGCGTCGCGGTCGACGCCTGCCACGGGCCCGGCACCTGCGACCCGTCCTCCGGGGAGTGCAGCAGCCCCGCGGCGCCTGACGGAACCGCATGCGACGATGCCGATCCCGCGACGATCGACGACGCGTGCAGCTCGGGGGTTTGCATGGGCGTCGACACCTGCAGCATCGACAACGGCGACTGCGGCGACCCTCAACAGACCCGTTGCGGCCATGACGCGAGCGGAAGCGTAGTCTGCGAAGACATCGACGAGTGTGCCGTGGACAACGGCGGCTGCGATCCCTTCGCCATCTGCAGCAATGGGGACCCGGGCTTCAGCTGCGCCTGTCCCCTCGGCACCATCGACGTGGTCGGCGACGGAACCGACTGCACCAGCGCCGCACAGGTGAGTGCAGGCGGCACCCATACCTGTGCCGTCCTCACCGATGGCAGGCTCTTTTGCTGGGGCGATAACCACGACGGTCAGCTCGGCGCTGGCCTCGACAGCGTCAGCACGCCTCTCCAGGTTGGCGAAAGCACCTCCTGGCAGAGCGTCGCGGCCGGCGGCTTTCACACCTGCGCGATCGATCAAGGGAGATTGTTCTGCTGGGGACAGAACACCTTTGGACAGCTGGGAGACGGCGGCATCACAATCCAGGACACCCCAGTCCAAATCGGCTCCGAGAGCGACTGGGAACAGCTGAGCGCCGGCTACGAGGAAACCTGTGGGATCCGAGCTGGAAGCCTGTTTTGTTGGGGAAAGAACAATTGGGGGCAACTCGGCGACACCACCACCACCGAACGCCACGAACCGACGCAGGTCGGCAGTGACACCACCTGGCAAGACATCGCGAAGGAAGGCTCCCACACCTGCGGCATCAACGCCGGCAAGCTCTTCTGCTGGGGATACAACAGCTGGGGGGGGCTCGGTACTTTCGACGTACCCGACCAGCACGCACCGTTTCAGGTCGGCAGCGACGACACCTGGCAGGACGTTGCGATCGGACCGGTTCACACCTGCGGCATCAACGCCGGCAGGCTCTTCTGCTGGGGGCGCAATCGCTATGGTCAGGTTGGCGATGGCTCTTCCGTCGACCTCGCGTTGCCGCCCACGGCCATCGGCAGCGACGACACCTGGGAGGCTCTGACCGCGGGCGACAACCACACCTGCGGCATCAACGCGGGCAGACTTTTTTGCTGGGGATACAACGCAGACGGCGAACTGGGAGACGACTCGCTGGCTCACGGCCGTGCTCCGACGCAGATCGGCACGGACGCAGGCTGGCAGGCCGTCGACGCGGGCAGCACCCACACCTGCGGCATCAATGGGGGCAGACTCCAGTGTTGGGGTTATGACCGCGAGGGACAGCTGGGTGACGGCGCCCGCGGCTCGCTGCAGCTCTCACCTGCGGTCATCGGCAGCGACTCCACCTGGCAAACCGTCTCCACAGGAAGCAACCACACCTGTGGTCTGAAGGGCGGTGAACTCTTTTGCTGGGGATTCAATGGCAGCGGTCAGCTAGGAATCGGCTCCCTGGACAGCCAGGCCTTTCCCCTCAAGGTCGGCGATTCCAACACCTGGACGGCCGTGACGACCGGCTCATCGCATAGTTGTGGCATCGATAGCGGCAAGCTCTTCTGCTGGGGGCAGAACGCCTACGGCCAGCTCGGTGACGGGACCCCGGACGACTCGGATGCACCAAAGCAGATCGGAACCGACACCAGCTGGCAGACCGTCGTGACCAGGCAAACCCACACCTGTGGCATCAACGCCGGCAAGCTCTTCTGCTGGGGCGACAACAGGTCCGGTCAGCTTGGCGACGGCACGCAGGACGACTCGAATGTGCCGAAACAGGTCGGGGCCGACGCCACCTGGATCGTGGTCGCGACGGGCAACGCGTTTACCTGCGGCAGCAACAGCGGCGGGCTCTCCTGCTGGGGCAGCAACAGCAACGGACAGCTGGGAGACGATACAACGATCGACAAGCTCTCGCCCGAGTGGCTCGGAGCCGTGACGGAGTGGACATCCTTGTCGGCTGGGGCCCAGCACATCTGCGGCACCATCGGAGGGGCCTTGAGCTGCTGGGGCTCCAACGGAGCTCGCCAGATCGGCGACGGCTATCCTGCAGATGTGACCATCGTCACTCCCATCGGCAGCGGCAGTTGGCAATGGGTCGCCGCGGGCTTTTACCACACCTGTGGGATCGACGGCGGCAAGCTGCACTGTTGGGGCAGCAACAACTACGGTCAGCTCGGCGACGGGTCGATTACGAATCTGACGACCCCGACGCAGGTCGGCAGCAGCAGCACCTGGCAGCAGGTGTCAGCTCACTGGAGCCATTCCTGCGGCATCGATGCCGGGCGCCTATTGTGCTGGGGCGACGACGAGCTCGGCCAAGTGGGCGACGGCACCGTGCTCGCGAAATCGGTGGTGGTTTTTCCCTGAGCGGTGATCGGCCAGCTTTCCCGTGGCGCGAAGCGACGTGGTCGCGGCCGACCGACCCATCAGCGCGCTACAGCTCGAACTGCGGCCGTTCGGGGTGGCGGCGATAGAGGATCGCCGTGTGCCCCAGCAAACCGCAGAGGTGCGAGCCCGTGGCCTGCGCCAGCGCTTCCGACATGGCCTTCTTGTCCTCCGGCTCGTAGAAGCGCACCTTGATCAGCTCGTGATCGAACAGCGCCTGGGAAACGGCGGCGATCGTGCCCTCACTGAGGCCTGCACGACCGATGCGCACCACCGGTTCCAGGTGGTGGGCCATGGCGCGCGCCTTCTTTCGCTGTGCGGAAGTCAGGGTCATGGGCGGCGGACCATGGATCGGACCGACCGCGGACGCAAGGCCCCGGCGTGCAAAGCTGCCAAGAGAATTTCGGGCCCGGAAAATCGACTCGCATCCTCGATTGCCCGAGCTGCTCCCCGCCTGGCAGCCCCGGTTGACCCCAGGACCCCAGCCCAACGCGAAGCAGACGAAGCCACTGGCCAACCGTTGGACCTTGCCCCACTGCCCGCCGCTGCCCGGCGCTGCGACGGGGGGTGTGCGAAAGCGCTCCGCGAAAAGCTTGGCCCGCCGATGTCCACGACGGCGCCCGACCTCAGCCCACCGGCAACGTAAACCAAAAGCGACTCCCTTTCGGGCGGTTGGGCTCCACTCCGATCTCGCCGCCCTGGATCGTGATCAGGTTTTTCACGATCGACAGGCCCAGGCCCGTGCCGCCCATTTCGCGGGAGCGACCGGTGTCGATGCGGTAGAAGCGTTCGAAGACGCGCGCCCGGTGGCGTTCTTCGATGCCAGGGCCGTCGTCGCTGACTTCGACCCGTATCCGTTCACCCCGCCGCTCGGCGCCGACGCGTACGTGGCCACCCTTGCCGCTGTATTTGATGGCGTTGTCGAGCAGGTTGACCAAAATTTGTTCCAGGGCGTCGGGGTCGGCGCGCAGCTGTAACTCCGCGTCAACGTCGATTTCGACGCGGGTTTCGTTTTCGTCTGCTGCAAGCGAGACCCCTTCGGCCGCCCGCTGCACCAACGGCGCCAGCCCAAGACCGGTGGGTTCGAGCCGGTATTGGCCGGCTTCGATGCGCGAGAGGTCCAGCAGATCCGAGATCAGCGCTCCCAGACGCGTGGCACTGCGCTGCATGGGTTCGATGAAGCGACGGGCGGTGTCGGGGCTCTCCAGGGCACCGCTGAGCAGGGTCTCGGCGTTGGCGCGGATGATGCTGACAGGCGTGCGCAATTCGTGGGAGACGTTGGCGACGAAATCCCGCCGCACCGTTTCCAGACGCCGCACTTCGGTGACGTCATGCATGGCCACAACCACGCCACCGCTCGAGCTGATGGGTGCTGCGCGCGCCACGATGCGCCGATGGCTGGCCCCAACCGCCGCTGCCAGGTCGAATTCGGTGCTTGCCGAGGCGCTTCGCGCCGCGTCGATCAGGTCCACCAGCTGTGGCGCGCGCAGGGTTTCGAGCAGGGGTCGCCCCTCCTCGAGCACTTCGGGCCCGCCGAGCAGCGCGGCCGCAGCGCGGTTGGCCAGCGTGATGCGCCCATCGGCGTCGAGCGCCAGGACCGCTTCGCTCATGCTTTCCAGGATGGTCTCGAAGCGATCGCGCTCCTGACGTAGCTCGTCGACGCCGGCTTCCAGGTCCGCAGCCAGGCGCCGCACCGAACCGGCAAGGCCCCCCAATTCGTCGCCCGAGGTCACCGGCAGGTCGCTGCTGCGCTCGCCCCGCGAGATGTCGCGGGTGGTCTGGACCAGCGCCCGCAGCGTGCGCGTCATCAGGTGCGAGGCCAGGCCGCTCATGATCACGGCGAGCACCAGGCCGATGGCGCCGGCGACGAGGAGCAGCAGCCTGAGCCGTCCGACGACCGCGTCCACTTCCGACAGCGGCGTCGAGGCGCGCGCCACTCCGCGCAGGCCGTCTTCGCGCTCGAAGGGCACCGCCACGTAGAGCATGCGCGTGCCGATGGTGACGCTGTAGCGCTCGATGACGCCCCGGCCACGGGCGCGGGCGTCGAGCACTTCGGGACGGCGCCCGTGGTTTTCCACCGCGTACACCGCCTGTGGGTCGAGTTCGGAGTCACCGAGCACGCGACCGTCTTCGGCGATGATGGTGATGCGCGCGCCGGTTGAACGCCCCAGGCGGTCGGCCAGCCCGTCGACGCGTTCGACGCTGTCGGCCGCCTTCGCCACTTCCACCACATCGGCGCATGTGCGCGCGTGGTCCACAAGGTCGTCTGCGATGCGCGCTTCGAGCCACGAGCGCATCGATGCCTCTAGATAGAGGCCGCTGACCGTTCCCACCGCCAGCAACAGCACCAGCGATGCGGCGAAGAGCTTGCCGCGAACGCCAATGTTCAAGTTCGCCCCTCCCACAAATGCGACGGCACCGACGGCACTCGCCGCTGTCGAAAATTCGAGCGCATCAGAGCCACCGCCGTCGTGTAGCATCGGTCTATGGCAATTGCGACGCCACGAAGTACCGGTGTTCGGAAGCTCTGAAATTCTCGCCATTAGCGGGGTCATCCCGCCATTTCTGTTGCTGTGGCTGGCCGAGCGCTTCGAGCGCCGCATCCGCGAACCGGCGCCGCCCCTGCGCTATCGCGTGCTGGTGGCTTCGGCGCTGGTGTCGGTGCCGGTGGCCTGGACCCAGCAGCTGATCGAGCCCTGGCTGTCGCGGACGCCCGAGCCGTCGTCGACGCTGCTCGAAGCCTTCGTTCTGGCCGCCAGCGTCGAGGAGGGCGCCAAGGTGGCCTGCCTCTACGTCTTCAGCCGCGGCCCCCTGGGCCCCAGGACCCGCTACGGCGCCTTTCTCTACGCCCTGCACGCCTCGATGGGCTTTGCGCTGATCGAAAACGTGGTGGCCCTTTTGCGCTCGCCCGACGCCATCGGCTTCACCATCCGTTTCATCCTGCGGGCCTACTTGACCGTACCCCTGCACCTGGTGGCCGGCGGCCTGGTCGGCTACCTCTGGAGCCGCAAGCGCTTCGATGGCGGCGCCGTGGGTTTGGCCGGCGCCCTCGGCCTCGCGGTGCTCTTGCACGGAAGCTTCAACTCTGCGTTATTAGCCGTCGAGCGCCTCCCCGAGGGCATGGCCGCGTGGAGCACCGCGGCCGCTTCGCTGGCGGTGGCGATTCCGCTCCTGGGCGCCATCGGGCTGCGGCTGATGGGCGAGCGCCTGGTGCGCTTCGACCACGCCGCCCGGCTCGAGTCCTCGCGCCGTGGCAGCCGCCGCTCGGGGCGCCCGCCTGCGCCCGATGAGGGCTCGGATAGGCGCTCGGGGGTGGTCGATCGCCGCGCGCCTCAGAAGGGTGGAGGATAACAGTAGTTTGATCGCCGACTGCGCCCGAAGATCGCGGCGAGTTCGGGCCGTACTCGCGCTCCGTTGCTCGACGTACCGCAAGTGAGCCGATGGAACTGGCGTCACCGATGGTAGCGTTCGCGCTCTGTACCTATGCGCTCGCTGGTGGCGACGACAGCACGGGCGCCCCCAGCACCCACGTCCGTTCACGGGACCGGGAGCGGATGGATGCCTCCACCGGCGACCTGGCGACCACGCATGCCTGCCCACGATGTCGGCAGGCGGCGTGCGGCGCCGGGGCTTGCCTCTATTGCCGTGCGTGCAAGCAACCGAGACCTCTCGCCACAGAGCCGTTGCCATACCGTGCACCTGTCATCCGCAGCAGACCACGGAATACCGTTCATGAGACCCCGCCCCCATGGCTGCGAGCGAGTCCATCCCGGCCAGCGATGTGCGTGCCGGCACAGGTTGGCAAGCTACGGCCGTGGGCGTTGACCTCAAGCCATCTCGATGGCCCGCGGCGACGTCGGACAGGCCGGTAGACAAAGCCCGCAGCCGTTGCAGCGCCCCTCGTCAACCACTGGTTTTCCCGCCACGAGCCGCAGGGCATCGGCCCCCGCAGCACAGAGGCCAGCACACGCGCCGCATTCGGGGCCGCGGTGGGCCAGGCAGTGCTCGGTCACGATGCGCGCAGTGCCGAGCTTGACGGCAGCCGGCTCCGGCACGCTCAAGGCGCCCGTGGGACAGGCCGCAGCGCAGGGAAAGCCTTCACAGAGCGAGCAGGGCCGCTCGCCGGTGAGCATCAGCGGCGTGCCCGCCAGTTCGCCTGCGTTTTCGGCGAAGACGAAGATGGCGCCCTTGGGGCAGGCCTCTACGCAGTCGCCGCTGGCGCTGCAGCTCTTGCGGAAGGCGCTTTCAGCGAGCGCACCCGGCGGGCGGCGGTAGCCGGGATCGGGGGGCTCTTGCCTGGGTCCGTCGGGAGACAGCAGCTTGCGAAAGAGTTCGCGGCGGGAGCGCTCTGGCATATCACATCCTGCCCACGCGCATGTTCATGTCGAGGTGCATCAGCCACAGACCGCAGAGGCTGATGGCGACCATCACCGCCGGGATCGGGATCAGGCTGCGGCGCGCTGCCTTGGGCGATGCGTGCAGGCGGTGGCCGATGCGGTGGGCCACGGTGAGACCAAAGAGGTGGCCGATGAGGATTAGAGCCACCTGCAGCGTCCACAACACGGAGTCGCCCACGAGCGAGCCCACATGCATCGAGGCGGTGCCGAAGTGGTCGCTGCCGTCGCCCAGGGGGTCGCTCAGGAGCGGCACGATGGCGCCGCCTTCCATCAGAATGTGCATGGCGTTGTGGGCCAGATGGTAGGCCAAGGCCACGGGCAATAGCGACATGGCGTAGGCCTGGAAGAGTCGACCCGGTCGCGTTCCGTCGCCCGCCCAGCGCGCGGCGATGAAGCAGGCCAGGGCGTAGAGAGCGATCGGCAGCAGCGTCAACGCCGCCATGGCGATGCTGAAGTTGAGTAAGCGCGGGGTGCCCAGGGTCAGCGCCATCCACTTCAGGAGACTCTGGCCGCCGGGCGCGAAGTTTTCCCACAGGGGCGTCATCGACAGACCGTGAAAGAGCGTCAGCGAGAGCAGCGTCAGGGCCAGCCAGGCTTCATCGCTGCGGGCGAAGCTGGCTTTGCCGTCTGTGCCACCAGCGGCGAGGTCAGCACCGAAGGGGCGCAGGTTCAGGGCCACGTTGTACTTGTCGCAGCTCTTGATGCACTCGGTGCAAGCGGTGCAGTCGGTGGCGTTTTGAATCGTCTTGAGCGAGATGCCGGTGGGGCAGGGGTAGCCCCGGCCGTTGCCGTGCAGGCAGTCCTCGGTGGTGCAGACCTGGCAGGTGCGCGGGTTGCGGGCCCGGATCTCGATGGGGCTGAAGTTGCTGTAGATGCCGCAGATGCGCCCCACGGGGCAGAAGTGGGCGCAGAAGCGTTTGCCGTCCCACAAAAGCGCCGCGACCATGGCCGCCGCCGCCATGCCGAGGCCCATGATGGCGGTGGCGCGCGGGTCGGTGGTGACGCCGAAGCCCAGCTCGAGCCAGGTCAGCAACACGAACAGGGCGATGGCGGGCGTCATGTTCGACAGGGCAGCGGGAAAGGGAAGCTTCAGCGAAAGGGTCTCGACGCGGGCCGCGACGCGCAGGCGGGAGCCAAGGTTGGCCAGTCCGTCCCAGGGGCAGATGAAGCACCAGGCCGAGCCGAGCAAGAGCACGCCGAAGATCAGGCCGCCCCACCAAAGCGTCCACACGGCCACCGGCGCGATGTTACGCGCGCGGCTGCCGCCCAGGCCCGCGTAGATGAGGTAGATGAGCAGCGCAGCCGTCAGCAGCTGTGGAATCGCCTGCAGCCAGCGGCTGCGCATGAGCAGGTAGACACGGCGGTTTTTGATCAGGTTGATGCGGCGGCTCGACACCGGGCGCAGGCCGCGCCACTCGATGACAACGAAGCTCAGCACGATCACCGCCGCCATGCCGAAGAGCAGGAGCTCGAGCGGGATGCCGCCCATGACCATCACCTGGCCGCCGTCGGCGGTGTCGTAGTGCTGCATGGTGGCGTGGGCGCCCTCGCCCGCCGGGGCGCCCGAGTGGTCCATGGTGCAGGCGCGCATGCCGCAGACCGGGCAGCGCTCGGCTTGCTCCTGCGGTGCAGCTTCGGCCTGGGCCAGGGTCTCGACTGGAAGGCCCAGGGTCCCATTGGCCAGAAATAGCCACAGCACGGCGGCCTTGCTCCCGGCACTGACTGCAGCGCTCGTCTTGCTCGCCGAGCGCTTGCGCCGCCGCCGCCTGCGACCGTAGAGCGCGAGGCCGAAGACGAGCAGCACCGGTGCGACGATGGCGCCGATCAAGAACACGCTCGGCCCGTCACCGGCGAGCTCCACATAGAAGGGCAGACGTACGTCCTTGCCCTGGACATGCGCCACCAGCGCGTAGTCACCGCTCTCGGGCAGCGTCTCGCGAGTGGCGTAGACCGCCTCCTCGTCAACCTCGAGGCGCTCGAAGACCGCCACCGTTTGGTCATCCTTGACGATGCGCACGCTCAGGGGCCCGGTGTAGGCAGCGTCGGCCTCGAGATCGTAGAGGTAGAGGTAGATCTTGACGTCGTTGGGGGTGTCGGCGGTGCGGCGGTCGAGGCCCTGGAAGTTGAAGAGGGTGGCACCCAGCTCCCAGCGCCCCGAAATGGTCACGTACTGCTCGGTCGGCACTTGCGGGTAGTTCGCGAAGTAGCCGTAGTGGGGTAGGCCCTTGTTGTGGTGGGCGTGGGCCAGGCCCGTGGGCAGCGTCGCCGCTACGAAGAGCAGCACGAGACCGGTCACGATCGGCAAGCTGAACTTGCGGGCGAGCTTTTCCGACGGGCAGGCGCGTGCACAACGGCCGCAACTGTCGCAGGCGGGACGGTGGCTGCCCTGCTGCGGCAAGAGACCGTAGGGACAGGCGCGCGTGCACAGCTGGCAGCCCGTGGGGCAGGCCGAGGGGTCGACCCGACGCAGGCGCAGGGCCGGACGTCGGCCCAGGAGTTCCAGCAAGAAACCCGTGGGGCAAAGGGCGTGGCAGAAGTGGCCCGGAGCGACCAACGCGTCGACGAGGAACCAGCCGAAAGCGACCAGGGCCGTTCCCAGCGCCAGAGTGCCGGCGCTGATCGCCAGGAAGAGGGTGACCGAGAGGCTCGCGTAGGGCAGCACGAAGATCCAGATGGCGGTGCTGCTGAGGGCGCTGGCCATGAGCCCGCCCAGCAGCACGAAACCGCCGTAGCGGCCCTGCCCGCGCAGCTGGGGCAAAGGCAAACCCAGGCGCAGGAGCCCCGCCCGCATCGCCTGGCCCAGCTCGAAGAGCGTGCGCATGGGGCACAGATGGCTGCAAAAGACCTTGCCCAGGAGCACGGCCACGATGACGGCGACCGCGGCGCTGGTCCACAGCGTCGCCGTGGGCAGAACGCCGCGGCTTAGTTGCGACAGCAGCATCATCGGATCGGCGGTGTCGACGCCACCGACGCGACCGGCCCAGGGCATACCGAGAAAGTCGAAGCTCTTTTCGTAGGGCTCCCCCAGCAACGCCAGCAGGTCTTCGTTCAGGCCGTAGAGAAAGCCCCAGACCTCGCCCTGCATCAACGTGACCAGCCGGCGGTGGTTATGTGCCAACTTGTAGTTACGAAAGGCGCCGCCCAGGGCGGTATAGGCGATGAAGGCCAGCACGCAAAGCTGGCTGCAGCGGCGCAGCAGCTGGGGCAGCCAGGCGCGCAGGCGGCGCGCGATAGGGGCCGATTGCGGGGGGCTGGTCATGCGTCCTGGGGTTCGATCATGCGCGCCGGGATCACCCGGATGGCCTGGGGCAAGTGCAGGCAGGCCTGTTCGCACAGGCCGCAGCCGACGCAGTGGTCTTTTTGCATCAGGGGCGTCTCGAAGATGCCGATCTTGATGGCGGTGCCAGCCAGGGGGCAAGCCTGGTAGCAGGCGCCACAGGTGCGCCCGTGGTAGCTGAAGCACATGCTCTTGTTGACTCGGGCCACGCCCATGCGTACGCCCGCGAGCCAGCCGTCGGCATCGGCCTTGAAGGGCGTCAGGGCGCCGCTGGGGCAGACGGTGGCGCACTCGCCGCACAGGATGCAGGCGCGGCGACGGGCGTCGATATAGGGGGTGAAGGCCAGCTTGGCTCCAGCCGCGGCATCGTGAAAGCGAATGCAATCGTTGGGGCAGGCATTGCCGCACTTGAAGCAGCGCGTGCAGGCGTCGGCGAACTCCGGCTCCGGGCGCGCGCCGGGGGGCCTGAGCCACATGGCGTTGGCGCGCCTCCTGCCGAGTCGCTCGAAGAGCCTCGCCAGCGCGGCCATGGCCACTGCGATCACGCTGCCGAGGAGGAGGCGGCGACGGCGAATCGTAGCGGCGACCGGCGCGGGCGAGGTCTCGAGCTCGGTACTGCCCATCCGGAAGTCTACATATGCACCCGGCGGAGATGTCCAGCCCGATCGCCCTGAAATCCAAGTCGCCTTGCGCCAAACCCGCTCCATGCGGTGTAACTGCAGGCCCGTGGCAGCGATCCCCCACCCCATCGCCTATCAAGGCAGCAAACGCAGGCTGGCTGCCAAGATTCTGGCGTTCGTGCCCGACGGCGTCGCAACCCTGTACGAACCCTTCTGCGGCTCGGCGGCCATCAGCCTGGCAGCCGCGGCCGCCGGCAAAGCGGAGCGTATTCGGCTCAATGACAGCCTGGTACCGCTTTCGACCCTGTGGCGGCGCATCCTGGAGGATCCCAAGGCCATCGCCGAAGACTACCTGCGGCTGTGGCACGCTCAGGATGCCGCTCCGGCACGCCACTACGACGCGGTGCGCGCCGCCTTCAACCGCGACGGCGATCCGGCCAAGCTGCTCTTTCTGCTCGCGCGCTGCGTCAAGAGCGCGGTGCGCTTCAATGCCGCTGGCGAGTTCAACCAATCGCCGGACCATCGCCGCCGGGGCACGCGGCCCGAGCGCATGCGCCAGAACCTGCTGGCAGCCTCGGCCCTGCTGCGCGAGCGGACCGTGGTTTCCGCCGGCGACTACGCCGCCGCGCTCACCGAGGCGGGCCCGGGCGATGTGGTCTACCTCGACCCGCCCTACCAGGGCACGAGCGGCGCCCGCGATGCCCGCTATCACCAGCAGCTAGATCGTTGGCGTCTAGTGGCCGAGCTAGAGCGCCTGCTCGACCGCGGTGTGGACGTGATCGTCAGCTTTGATGGGCGCTGCGGTCGACAACACTACGGCCGCGAGCTGCCGGCCGAGCTGGGGCTTTTGCGCCTGGAGCTTGCCGCCGGGCGCTCGTCGCAGGCGACGCTGCTCGGGCGCAGCGAGCAGACCGTCGAGTCGCTCTACCTCTCGCCGCAGCTCGTGCCTGCCGCGCAGCGATAAAACTCAGAGTTTGTCCGCGATGGCCCGGCAGAACTCCACCGTGCTGGCGCTGCCGCCCTGGTCGGGAGTGCTCACGCGGCCTGCGGCGTAGACAGCTTCCAGCGCCCGGCGCAGGCGCTCGGCGGCCGGCTCGAAGCCCAGGTACTGCAGCAACATGGCGCCGGAGAGAATGGTGGCGCTGGGGTTGATGATGCCGCGGCCGGCGATGTCGGGGGCGGTGCCGTGGGCAGACTCGAAGTAGGCGTAGCCCTCGCCATAACATCCGCTGGGGGCGAGCCCCAGGCCTCCGACAAGGCCCGCGGCGGTGTCGCTCATGATGTCGCCGTAGAGGTTGGGCATCACCACGACGTCCAGTTGATGGGGACGGGTGACCAACTGGTGGCCAAAGTCGTCGATAATCGGCGTCGACAGCGGTACATCGGGGTAGTCGGCCGACATCTCCAGGGCCAGCTCGCGAAAGCGACCGTCGCTGACGGGCAGCATGTTGTACTTGGTGGCGCAGGTCAGGCTGCCGGCGTGGCCCTGCAGGCGCCGTTTGCGCGCCAGCTCGAAGCTGAAGCGCAGCACCCGAAGGCTGCCCTCGTCGCTGAGCACCTTGATGGCATAGCGCGCCGGAGCGTAGTCCGACAGCGGCCGGCGCGAGGTGCGGCTCTTGAGCCCGAGGCCCTCGAGCTCGCCGATTTCGCCCTCGAGGCCCAGGTAGAGGTCCTCCAGGTTTTCGCGCACGATGACGAGATCCACGCCTTCAGGATGAGCCAGCGGGCTCTTGCAGCCAGGCATGTAGCGCGCGGGGCGCACGTTGGCGAAGGTCTCTTTGCCCCAGCGCAGGTAGAAGAGGGCCGCCACCGAGGGCCCGCTGGTGGCGCCGAAGAAGGTGGCGTCGGCGGCGTCGATGGCTTCGCGGGCTTGCGCCGGAAAGGTGGTGCCGTGCGCGGCCTTGGCCGCGGCGCCGACCTGGGGATGCAGCCAGTCGATGGGTAGCCCGAGGGCGTCGATCAACTCGAGGGTGGGCGCCATGGCCTCGGGCGCAGCGTCCTCGCCTTCGATGACAACCACCCGTTTACGCGAGGCATTGGCTTGGCTCATGGTGACCGATCGCCCGCTCGAGCGCTCAGCGCGGGGCGTCGCCCTTGATGGTCAAGCGGTGCATCTCGCGCCGCTGACCCGGGTAGTCGTTGAGGGCGTAGTGCAGCACGCAGCGGTTATCCCACAGCGCCAGCGTGCCGGCTTCCCAGCGCAGCCGGAAGGTGTGCTCGGGCTTGACCGCGTGGGCCGCGAGGTACTCCAGGATCGGCCGGCTCTCCTCACGCGTCATGCGCTTGAAGCGCTCGATGTGGGGATAGCTCACGTAAAGGGCCTTGCGCCCGCTTTCGGGATGGGTGCGCACGATGGGATGCTCGACCCGGCGCGTCACGTCCTGTTCGTCCTTGTGCATCGCCATGGGATGGTCGGCGTTCCTGTAGAAGCCGCCGCCACCGTGCACACGATCGGCGGTGAAAACACCCTGCAGGCCGTCGACGATGCGCCTCATGCCGGGCGAGAGCGTTTCGTAGGCCGCGTAGAGGTTGGCGTAGCAGGTGTCGCCGCCGCGGGCGGGTACCTCGCGGGCCAGGAGCATCGTGGCCTTGGGGGGCTTGGGCTGGTACGAGGTGTCCGAGTGCCAACCACCGCCGAAGTTGAAGCGCGTCTGGGGCTCCTTGATGATGGGGATGATCTCGGGCTGCTCGGCCAGGGGCTCGATGAAGGGATAGGTGTCGAGCTCGCCAAAGCGCCGCCCGAAGGCCGCCTGGGCCGCGGGGCTGAGCTTCTGGTCGCGGAAGTACAGCACCTGATGCTCGAGCCAGGCGCGGTAGACCTCTTCGAAGACGTCGGCGGCGAGCGCGGCCGACAGATCGAGGCCGACTACTTCGGCACCCAGGCCTTGCCCCGAAGGCTCGACCTGGATGTGCCGACAGTCTGCGCCTTCGTCCACTGCTGCTCCCACCATCAGAGCGGTGGTATCAGCTTGTGCCCGGGTGCTCAAGTGGGGCTCAAGTGAGCTTCTCGATCCGTGCCGCCAGCTTCTTGAAGTCGGCCTGGCCGCTGACCGGATCGAAGGCGCGGTGGCTGACGCCGTTGACCAGCCACTTATTGTCCTTGGGGTCGGCGCTGTCGGCGACCGAGAGGTTCCAGGGGCTGAACATGTAGCCCCGGGGTACCGTGTTGCGCGCCGGTTTGACCTTCGAGTCCAGCCCGATAGAGGCGCGCGCTTCGTAGTGGCCGCGGCGGGTGATCACGCGCACCCACTCGCCGTCCTCGATGCCCAAATCCTTGGCGTCGTCGGGGTGCATCTCCAGGTACATCTCGGGGACCAGACGCTTGGTGGTACCCGAGCGAATGGTCTTGGAGGTGTGGAAGTGCTCGTAGACCACGCCCAGGCCCACCCAGTAGGGGTACTTGTCCTTGGCGATCTTGTCCCAGGCCTTACCGCGCTCCTTTTCGTCGGGCAGCTCGGGGGTCAGGCCCTTGTCGCGGGCGGCTTCGAGCAGATCGTAGTGATCGATCAGGTAAAAGCCCTCTTCGGTGCCGGCGCGCGAGAGTTCGGCGATGATCTTCTCGCGACCGTTGTAATCTTGCTCACACATGTGAATGTGCAGCTTGCCGTCGTCGGTGCGGAACATGCCGTAGGGTTTGTCCGACCAGCCCTCCTGATCCATGTAGCGGCGGGTGGTGCCACCCTGCTTGGCGATCTCGTAGGTGGGCGCGGGCCACTGGATGCCGCGGTGTTTGCGGATCTGATCGTAGAGGCCGATGCCGTCCTTGGCCTCGACTTCGAGCATGCCGCTCATGTCGGCGTCGGAGCCCTTGGAGGCCTTGACCACGTCGCGGAAGATCTCTTCGGGATCGTAAAAGCCGTTTTCCTTGCGCTTGTAGGGGAAGATGGCGTCGCCATCGAGGCCGAGCTTGTCGGCGATGGCCTTGCCCTTGTCGATGACCATATCCATGTCCGGGCGGGTGCCGGGGATGGGATTGGCGGTGCCGTCGGTGACGTAGACACGGCGCTCGCTCTGGATGTAGGTGCCGCCGACCCACTCACCCCAGGTGGCCGCCGGCAGGATCACGTCGGCGTAGAGGTTGTTGGGGGCGTGGCGGTAGATCTCCTGGACCACGTTGAAGGTCTTGGTCAGGGCCGGCCGCACCAGCGTGTGCAGATCGGGCAGGTCGATGTGGGTGGCGTAGATCAGGAACATGGCCTTGACGTCACCCTTGAGCGCCCGCTCCATCATGCCCACGGCGTAACCCGTGTTCGACATCCCCGCGACCTCGGCAAGGCGCTCGGGCGGCACGCGCCAGGCGGCGGCGATGTGGTTGCGCCAGGCTTCGTTCTTGATGCCCTGGTTGAAGGGCAGACGCCCGGTCAAACCACCGGTCAATCGCTCGCCCATGGCATTGGGCTGGCCGGTCATGGAGAAGGGGCCGCAACCGGGACGACCGATGTTGCCCGATAGGGCCATCAGGTTGATCAGGCTGACGGTGTTGTTTTGGCCGTGCAGATGCTGGTTGTAGCCGATGCCCCAGAAGGACAGCACCCCGCCCTTGCCCGCCTTCTTGCCTTTGATCGAGGCCTCGGCCCACAGCGCCGCTACCTCGCGCAGGTACTTGGGGTCGATCATGGTCATATCGGCCACGCGCTCGGGCGCATAGCGCGTCTTGACGGCTTCGACGTAGGCCTCCCAGCCGGTGGTGTGGTTCTTCAGCAGGTCCCAGTCGATCGCTTCATCGTGCTTGGTCAGCAGCACGTGGGCGATGGCGTTGTGGATGGAGATGTCGCCGTTGATGGTGGAGAAGTGGTAGCTGCTCTCCTTGTCCACCTCTTCGTAGCCCTGCACGGTGCCCGTGCGGCGGGGGTCGACCACCAGCGTGGGGATCTTGGTCTTGTTTTTATGGTCGGCGATGCGCCAGAAGACGATCGGGTGGGCGCCACGGGGGTTGTGGCCCCAGTGGGTGACCATGTCGGCCTGCTCGATGTCCTCGTAGGCCGTGGGCGGGGTGTCGCTGCCCAGACTCTTGAAGTAGCCGGTGACCGCCGAGGTCATGCACATGCGCGCGTTGGCCTCGATGGTATTGCTGGCGAGCACGCCTTTCATGAAGAGATTTTCGAGCCACTGACCCTCGATGGGCAGCTGGCCCGAGCCATAGAGGCCGACCGAGTTGCCACCGTGCTTCTGCACGATGGCCGCGATTTGATCGACCACCAGCTGCTCGGCTTCTTCCCAGCTGGCCTCGCGGAAGAGGTCGTCGTCGAAACGGCCCTTGGTCTTGCTCTCCTTGCCCGCCAGGATGTCGGTCATGTCCTTGCGGATCAGGGGCTTGGTGAGGCGGTCGACGTAGATCGCTTCAGCCGAGGTCAGGCCCTTGATGCACTGCAGCCCCTGGTTGGTCGGGTGCTTGGGGTCGGGCTTCATGCCGACGATGCGACCCTTTTCGGTCTGGATCAGCGTGCCGCAGCCGACGCCGCAGTAGGGGCACTGGGCCAGGATGTCGTTGGGCACTTCTTTTTCGGGCGGTGCCGTGGCCGAGCCGGCGGCCGCAAGTGCGCCCGCGGCCGTGGTCGGGTCGACCGGTTTGGGCGCGATGACGTCGAGCTTTTTCTTGCCCGTCTCGCCCGCCGGCGGCTGCTCCTTGCAGGCGGCGAGCGCGGCGCTGCCGGCGGCGGCCGCCGCCAGCGAACTCTTCAGGAAGGTGCGGCGCCGAAAACCCGTGGGGGGCGGGTTCTCCGGCGGCTCCGAAAGGAGCTCGCGGTCCTTGCTGCCCCAATAGGGATCGTTTTGGGCCGATCCGCTGCGCCCATCCTCTCGCTGGCTCATGGCTCTACTCTCCAGTGGCTGAATTAACGGCGGTGGCGGCAGCAGCCGCGGATTACAAAGTTAGCTACGGTTACCAGGCGTTCTTTCGCAGGTAGGCGATGGTGTCCTCGACCTGCTGATCGTCGAGGTTGGCGACCGCGGTGGGATCGTTCTCACCGAAACCCCGCATCTGCGTCAGCGTCTTACCGTGGCGGACGATGTAACGCATGAAGCCGTTGGTGGCGCTGTCGAGGAAGGCGCGGCGGCCGATGCCGGTGCCGTTGGCCGTCTCCATGTAGCCGGCGCCGAAGCGGCCGTGGCAGCCGGAACACACGCTGCGGAAGACGTCTGCACCACGCTCGGCATCGCCCTTGGCGGTGGCGTGGTCGAGCTCGGCGGGCTCGGTCGGATGCAGCGAGCGCAGGTAGGCGACCACCGATTGGATTTGATCGTCGTTCATCGAGGTGCCCCAGGGCACCATGGTGGTGGCGGCGCGGCCGTTCTTGATGGTGGAGACCAGGAAGTCGTCCGACGCAGCCTTTAGATAGCTCTCCGAAGCGATGCGCGGCCCGATGCCCACACGCCCCTTGGCGTCTTCGCCGTGGCACCCCATGCAGGTGCCGTAGATGGCTTTGCCCTTGGCGATGCGATCGGGCGTCACCGCGACCCAGCGCGGTTTGGCCGGCGGTGCTGGCGCGGTCGAGCCGACGGCGGGGGGTTTTTCGGCGATCGCCGGCCGATTCATGGGCTTGGGCGCCGGTTGGGCTGGCGCTGTAGCCTGATCGGGTGCAGGTGATGGTTGCTCGCCCGGTGACTGACATGCGATCAGCAAGCCCGAGGCCAGTACCGCGAGCTGCAAGGATGTACGTGCGAAACGCGGCCTCATGCTACCTCCCGTTGCGTTCGTGGTCCCTCGCGCCGGAGCCCGTCCGCGGTGGCGACTACAGCGCTCTGACGATTTCGAGATTGTTGCATACCCTATCCAAACGATGCGACCCAAAAGCTCTGCACACGCGCCCTGACGTGTGGCGGTTGCGCTGGCTCATGGCCACGCTTTGCGTATGGCTGAGCATCACCGCAGCGATCGCCCGGGCGCAGCCTGACTTAAGCGCGCCGCGGGAAATGCAAAATGCTTGGTGCCAGGAATGTCATGGCACCGAGGGTTTCGAGCTGCGCGATCAGGTGACCGGCGAGCCGCGCACGCTATTTGTGAGCAGCGAAGGCTATGCCCGCAGCTCCCATGGCCAGCTCGACTGCCGACGCTGTCACGAACGCGGCTATCGTAAGGTTCCCCACACCCATTCGGGTCATTATCCGAGCTTCCTTTGTGTCGATTGCCACCGCGCCGATCCGGTGGGGCGCGAGTTCGACTTGTCTGAACGCAAGTCTGAGTTGATCGAAAGTGTTCATGGCAGGCATGGCAGCAACTCAGAGGTTGCGCTCGATTGCCACGACTGCCACGACCCCCATGAATTTCGTCCTGTGCGGAACGTGGGCCGGCTCAGACCCAGGGTCGCGGAGAGCAACGCCCTGTGTTTGCCATGCCACGGCGCGCCGGCAGAGCGCCTCGAGGCCTATCGCGAACTGCGCGACATGGCCAGCGCACACACGCGCTTCCCGAACCTCGCCCTCCACTTGCGCAAGGTCAAGTGCATCAGCTGTCACAGTCGGAGCCAGCCCTCGACCGGTCATGACATCGCAAAGCGTTCCGAGGCAGTACGTGAATGCACACACTGCCATGCACGCGACTCGGAGTTGTTAGGGCACAACTTCCAGCGTCCCGATCGACCGCCCACCGGTGAAGACGGCTCGACCTCGATGGCCCGCAACGCCTACGTCGTGGGCGCCACGCGCAGCGCTTGGCTCGATCGCGCCAGCTTGCTGGGCTTCTTCGCCATGGTACTGATCGTATGCGTCCACGGCTACGCGCGCTATCGTCAACGGCGCGGGCGACGCCCGACGGCGACCGCAGAATCCCGCGATGGCGGCGGCTGAAATCCCATGAAAGTCACGCGCGAAGTCAATCCATTCTGGCTCAGGCTGTGGCACGCGCTGCAGGCCGCTTGCTTTTTTGGGCTGTTGATCAGCGGGCTATCGATGCACTTCTCGGATGCCAAGGTGATGCATCTACCCTTCCGCATCGCCGTGCACGTTCACAACGGCTGCGGCGTGGCCTACGTGGGGCTGTGGGTTTTCTTCCTGATCGCCAACCTGACCACCGGTCACGTCCGCCATTACCTGCCCAGTCGCAAGAAGCACGGCCACAACCTGGTGAAGCAGATTCGCTTCTATCTCTACGGCATGTTTCGCGGCGAGCCCCATCCCTTTCCGCCCAGCTTCCGGCACAAGTTCAACCCGGTGCAAAAGTTCGCCTACACCACCGTGATGTACGTGCTGACGCCGCTGTCGGCCGCATCGGGGCTGACCTTGCTCTTTCCCCTGGTAGCCCCCGAGGAAGCGGCGGGGATGACGGGGCTGTTGCCGGTGGCCATGGTGCACCTGGCGGTGGGTTATCTGATCAGCGTCTTTCTGGTCTTCCACATCTACCTGGCGACCACCGGCGAGACCGTCGGCAGCTACTACGCGGAGATGCTGACCGGCATTCGCATCTCGGACGCGCCGCCGTCGCGACCGCCGCGCAGTTCGCACTCGGCACCGCGCACGTGAACTCGCGCTAGAGCCCTTGGGCCCCGATGACAGCGAGGGCTGGACCCAAGGGCTCTAACCGCCCACCTGGTACATCTCGAGTCGGCGGCGGCCGCCCTCGCCCACCTCGGCGCGCAGCTCCGAGTAGCGGTCCTCGCGCGCCTGCCACGACTCGGTCATCAGGGACAGCAGCTCGGCGTCGCTTGCGCCGGCACGGAGCGGGGTGCGCAGGTCGAGGCCGTCCTGGGCGAAGAGGCAGTGCAGCAGCCGGCCGTCGGCCGAAAGCCGAGCGCGACTGCAGTCGCGGCAAAAGGGCTGGCTGACCGAGGCGATGATGCCCACTTCCAGCGAGCCGTCGCGGAAGGCGAAGCGCTCGGCGACTTCGCCGCGATGCTGCGGGGGCAGCGGCTCGAGCCCGGCCACCGTCGACAGCCGGCGGCGGATCTCGGCAGCCTCGATCACGGCGCCGGCCTGCCAGCGGTTGAGCGTGCCCACGTCCATGAACTCGATGAAGCGCACGATCACCCCGCTGCCGCGGAAGTGTTGGGCCAGGCCCTCGACGGCGTGTTCGTTCAGGCCACGCTGGACCACGCAGTTGACCTTCAGCGGCGCAAGCCCCGCGGCCGCGGCCGCCTCGATGCCAGCGAGCACGGGCCGGAGCTCACCGCGGCCGCCGCTGCAACGCCGGAAGGTGTCGTCGTCGACGGCGTCGAGGCTCACGGTCACGCGGGTCAGACCCGCCCGCTTCAGGGCCTCTGCCTGAACGGCCAGCAATGCGCCGTTGGTGGTCAGCGCCAACTCGGCGTCTCCGGCGACCGCCGCCAGCATCTCGATCAACCGCGGCAGGTGGCGGCGGGTCAGGGGCTCGCCCCCGGTCAGCCGCAGCTTGCGCAGCCCGAAGCGCTGGGCGCAAAGGCCCGTCAGGCGCGTGATCTCCTCGAAGCTCAGGATGTCCTCGCGGGGGGCGAAGCGGTAGCCCTCGTGGAAGACGTCTGCGGGCATGCAGTAGCCGCAGCGGAAGTTGCAGCGGTCGGTGACCGAGATGCGCAGCTCGCGCAGGGGCCGGCCCAGGCGGTCGCGGGGCGAGCCGGGGCTGTGGTCGGCGGAAGCCATGGGGCAAACGTAGTTCCGCCGGGGCGCGGCGCCAAGTCGGAGTAGTGCGTAGCAGGCCCTCGAAAAATCGAAAAAATGGGCGCGCGGGCTGCGAACGGGGCGATCGGGGCGCGTCTTTGGTGTAGGACGGGGCGTCTTCGGCCCGGTGAGTGCCGGCGGCGGAGGAATGAGCGATGCAGGTAGGTATTGGAATCGGTGAAATCGCGGGGCCCGATGCGGGTCTCGAGGCCATGGTGGAGCAGGCGCGGGCGGCCGAGGCCGACGGCTTCGACAGCGCCTGGGTGGCCAATATCTTCGGCCTCGACGCCATGACGGCGGTGACCGTATGTGCGCGCGAGACCACCACCCTCAAGCTGGGCACCGCCGTGGTGCCCAGCTACCCGCGCCATCCCATGGCCATGGCCCAGCAGGCGCTGTCGACCCAGGTGGCCACCAAGGGCCGCTTCACGCTCGGCATCGGCCTGTCGCACCAGGTGGTCATCGAGGGCATGTTCGGCATGTCCTACGCCAAGTCCTACAGCCACATGAAGGAATACCTGCAGGTGCTGATGCCGCTGGTGCACGAGGGCAAGGTCAGCCATCAGGGACCGCTCTACAGTGTCAACGGACGGTTGAGCGTGCGCCACCCAACGCAGCTGCCGGTGGTGATCGCGGCGCTGGCCCCGAAGATGCTGGCGCTGGCCGGCACCGTGGCCGACGGAACCGTGACCTGGATGGTGGGTCCCAAGACGCTCGAGAGCCACACCATCCCGCGGCTGAACGAAGCGGCCGCGGCAGCCGGGCGGCCGACGCCGAAGGTGGTGGTCGGGCTGCCGGTGGCGGTCACCGACGACGTGGAAGCGGCACGCGCGAAAGCGGCCAGGGGCTTTCAGACCTACGGCATGTTGCCGAGCTACCGCGCCATGCTCGACCGCGAAGGCGCCAAAGGTCCCGCCGACGTGGCCATCGTCGGCGATGCCGACGCCGTGGGCGAGCAGCTGGGCAAGCTGGCCGAGATCGGCGTCACCGACTTCCAGGCCGTGCCGTTTCCGGTGGGCGAGGACAAGCCCGCCTCCCTCGCGCGCACGCGCGAGGCGCTGGTGGCGTATCTCAAGTCGCGCTGACGGCGCGCACGCGCATGGCGGCGATGCAGGTCCGGAACTTGGATCTGCACGCGCGATGCCGGACAATTGAGGCACCAATCACAGTCGAGGTGGTGCATTGACTGAGCCCAATGTCTTTCTGGCGAGCATTCGGCAACAGATGGATCGGGCAGCGACCCTGGCGCATGTGCCCGACCACGTGCGCGCGATCCTCGCCGAGCCCAAAAACGAACTGATCGTGCACTTCCCGGTGCGCATGGACGACGGCAGTTTTCGCCTCTTCAAGGGCTACCGCATCCAGCACAACAACCTCCTGGGTCCGTACAAGGGAGGTCTGCGCTTCCACCAGGACACGCGGCTCGATGATCTAAAAGCGCTGTCGGCCCAAATGACGCTGAAGTGCGCGCTGATGAACATCCCCTTCGGCGGCGCCAAGGGTGGGGTCAAGTGCGACCCCTCGAGTCTCTCCAGCGACGAGCTGATGCGCGTGACCCGACGCTTCACCCATGCCCTGGGCGCCAACATCGGGCCCGAGTACGACATCCCGGCACCGGATGTGGGCACCGACGCGCAGGTCATGGTCTGGATCATGGACACCTACATGAACACGGCCGGCTACTCGGGGCGCAACGCCCAGCAGCGCGTGGTTACGGGCAAGAGCGTCGAGTGCGGCGGCACCGAGGGCCGCGCCCAGGCCACGGGAAAGGGCGTGGTGCACTGCATCACCGAGTGGGCGCGCGAGCGCGGCATCGCCCTGGAGGGCAAGACGGCGCTGGTACAGGGCTACGGCAAGGTCGGCAGCCACACGGCGCTGATCCTCAGCAAGCTCGGTGTCTCGGTGGTCGGTGTCGGCGACCACACCGGCTATCGCCTGAACCCCGAGGGCTTCAATGCCCACCGCATGGCGGAGTACGTCAAAAAGAATCGCTCCATCGAAGGCTATCCGGCGGGCGAGGCCTGCTCGCGTGCGGACTTCTTCGCGCAGGAAGCCGACATCCTGGTACCGGCGGCACTGCAGAATCAGATCGGCGCCGGCGAGGCCAAGACCCTCAAGGTCAAGCTGATCGTCGAGGGCGCCAACGGGCCGGTCATGCCCGACGGCGACGCGGTGCTGCAGGAGCGGGGCATCGACGTGGTGCCGGATCTATTGGCCAACGCTGGCGGTGTAACCGTGAGCTACTACGAGTGGGTGCAGAACGGACGCCAGGAGATCTGGGATTCGGAGAAGGTCGAGGGACGCCTGGAGCGCAGCATGAAGCGCGCCTATCAAAGGGTGGCCGAGCGCGCGCGCGAGCAGGGCTTCAGCATGCGCGAGGCGGCCAATGTGCTGGCGGTCGAGCGACTCGCTCGGGTGTATGCCGAGCGCATGATCTTTCCTTGAGTCGTCGGATGATTCGCGGCGTTAAATGACCAGACCCCGCGCGGACAGGGAGCCGGGCGGGGTCTGGGGCGGGGAGCGCGATGCCGTGACTAGCGGCGGCCGCCACCAGGAGGCGGAGGGGGCGGAGCGCATTCGGCGGGCAGCGGAATCGGAATCGGGCCGCCCAGGCAGACGCCGTTGCCGTCGCAGTACTCGGCGCCATTGCAGATGTTGCCGTCGGAGCAGGAAGTGCCGTAGGGCTGACCGAAGCAGGGATTGCCCGAGTCGTGCTCACAGGTGCCGTTGCCGTCGCACAGGCCGTCACCTTCGCAGACGGTGCCGGCGGCGACCGGGTCGTTGATGATGCCGGCGCCGGGGTCGCAGCTGTCGGCGGTGCACTCGTTGCCGTCGTCGGCCGAAGGCGCGCTGCCCGCGACGCAGCTGCCCGCATCACAGCTCTCGTCGCCGGTGCACATGTTGCCGTCGTCGCAGGAGACCTCGACCACCACACCACCCGCGCAGGAAACGGTCGCTGCGCCGTTGCAGGAAGGCGCGAAGTCCTCGTCGATGGCGCCGTCGCAGTCGTCGTCGAAGCCGTCGCAGGTGGCGTCGTCGAAGGCCACCGAATCGACGCTGGCGCAGACGCCCGTGGCGACCACACAGCCCTGGCCCTCGGCGCAATCGCTGTCGTCGCTGCAGGCTTCGCTGTTGCCAGAAGACTCGCAGTTATCGCCGTTGCAGGCGTCGTCGCCGTCACCACCGTCGATGCTCTCGCGACGGCTACGGCTACGGCAGCGGCTGGAGACGATGCGGTCGGCGCCATCACCGCCCGAGATGCTGTCCTTGCCACGGCCGCCGTCGATCAGGTCGTGGCAGGCGCCGCCGCTAATCTGGTCCCTGCCGTTGCCGCCATTGAGGGTGTCATTGCCGTCGCCGCCCTCGAGCACGTCCTTGCCGTTGCCGCCGTTGAGGGTGTCGTCACCGGCACCACCGATCAGCACATCGTTGCCATCGCCACCGTCGATGACGTCGTTGCCTCCATGACCCAGGATGCAGTCGTCCCCGTCGGTACCGGTGAGCACATCGTCGCCGTCGGTACCCTCGATGACGTTGCTGCCCTCGGGGCAGACGTCGGCGCTGCTGAGCGCCCAGCTCTGGGTTGCGACCTCCGCATCGGGTGCCCCTTCGCAGCCAACATTGACGCCACCGAGCGCAAGCGCGATGCCGACAATCCAACCTTGTTGCTTGTAGACCATGCTCAGACCCTGCCTCTCACCACACTCAAGCTCCCTGTCGCGAAGCCGTGATTATGTTTGTAACGGAACTTTCCGTTATTTGCATCACTTGAAGACCAAAATTGTGAAAAAAAACCACAGCGTCAGAATTACAGCCACGAATTCAGGAATAATTTCAGCTAGATCGGGCCGGCCCCGTTTGGACGTGTGTGTGGGGCCAGCATACGCCAGGACCGTGAAATGGACGATTTGCGCGTCGGTCCGCAGCTGACGATCCCGGGCGACGAGCTACGGGTGGCCTTTGCGCGCTCGGGTGGGCCCGGGGGTCAAAAGGTCAATCGCAGCGAAACCAAGGTCGAGCTGCGCTGGAACCTGCGAGACAGCCGCGCGCCGAACGAAGCCGACCATCGCTGGCTGATGAAGCGGTTGGGGGCGCGCCTCAGCGCCGACGGCGACCTCATCGTCACCTCCGAGCGCACCCGCAACCAGGCGCAAAACCGCGCCGATGCCCTGGAAAAGCTCGCCGACCTGGTGCGCGAGGCGCTGGTTCGCCCCAAGCGCCGTCGCCCCACCCGCCCCGGCCGTGGCGCCATCGAGCGCCGCATCTCGGACAAAAAGCACCGTAGCCGCCTCAAAGAAGGCCGGCGGGGTGGGGAGCACGACTGAGGTCCGCAGGAGAACCGCCCGGGAAAAGCTGCCAGGGCGACTTTTTTCGCTGGAATTCGATGGCGAGCACCCGCAGCCGCCCACACTGCCGTACATCAAACCAGAAGCGCGCGTTTACGGCGCCGTGGGCGATGGCGTAGCGTCCCTTTTCATGTCGAACCTCTGGCCGCGGGTGCGGCTGTCGCGGCCGGCTTCCGAGCTCGATGCCCTGGCCGATGCGATCGGCGACAAGCTGGAAGTGGCCGTCGGCCGCAGGCGCTTTCCCGCCGCGATGCTCGAGCAGCTGCGGCCGGTGCATCTGCCGCTCGCGGCCTGGCTGGCCGAGCGTGCAGCCCGTAGCCAATGGACACCCCCGATCATCGGCTTCAGCGGTGCTCCCGGCAGCGGCAAGACCACCCTCTGCCACTGGCTGGGCACGATCCTGACACTCGGTTTCGAGCTGCAGTGCACAGTGATCACGCTGGACGATTTCTATCTGAGTCAACTGGAGCGCAAGCAGCTGGCCCGCGATGTCCATCCCCTGCTGCGCACCCGCGGCGTGCCCGGCACCCATGACGTCGCCGCCCTCAAGCGCGCCCTCGCCGCCCTGGCCGAGCTGCCCGCAGGCGATGCGGTATCGCTGCCCCGCTTCGACAAGGGCAGCGACGATCGCATCAGCCCCTCCCAGTGGCCCGCGGTCTGCGTCCGCCCCGATCTGGTGCTGCTGGAGGGCTGGTGCCTGGGCGCCACCCCGGAAAAAGTCGAAGCCCTGGTGTCTCCTTTAAACGCTCTCGAGCGCCGCGAGGACCCCGAAGGCGTCTTCAGGCGCCACGTCAACGCCCAGCTGCGCGGGCCCTACGCCAAGCTCTTCGCCCGGCTCGAAGCACTGGTCTTTCTGCAGGTGCCGAGCCTGGGCCACTCCCGCCGCTGGCGCGCCCAGCAGGAGGCCGAGCTGCGCGCTCGCGAGGGCGGCACGGCGACCCTCGACGACGAAGAGCTGCTGCGCTTCAGCCATTTCTTCGAGCGCACCTGCCGCCACATGCTCCAGGAGCTGCCCGGCCACGCCGACCTGACGCTGGTGCTCGACGACGCCCACCGCGTGGAACAAGTCGTCGCCGCGAGCGAGCCCGAAGAGCCCGAAGAGAGCTGAACGTTAGGCCAGCGGCCGGAACTCCGGCCCCGACAGCCGCGCCGCCAGTTGCGATAGCGCCGCGTAGCCGGTGTAGTAGTCGCGCGATCTCACCGTGCCGCGGTCGTCGAGCACTTCGACCACGATCGGCGCGGCCGGCGCGTCGAAGAGCTGGTCGACGCGCAGCTCGGTCATTTCACGTACAAAGTCTGCCTCCGCCACCATGCGCGGCGGGGCGTTGCCGTCTGTCATCGTTACCCGGAGCATCCCCAATCACCAACTCCCGGCCCATCCGTCCCTGGCGAGCCTTTATTACTGGTGTAACAGGAGCTGCACAAATCGGCTCAGCCCTGGCGTCGATTTTCGATCTTATTTCGCCCCGGCCGTTCCGCACGGCCCCCGCGCTCAGCCGAGGCCGCGCTCGACCAGCCGGTCGATCAAGAAGCTCGATTGCTCGAGCGCCTCAGCCGTGAAGTCGCCGAAATAGGCCCGTACCTCCTCGAAGATGGCGTCGAAGCGGCCCTGATCGCGGCGCTCGAGGATCTCGCGCAGCTCCTCGGCGGCCCTGCTGAAGGCCGCCGTCACCGCCGCCGTCTCGGGGTTGAGCATCTCGATCGGCCCGTAAAGCCGCGGATCCTGGGCGAAGTGTCGCGCCGCCACGTACAGCTCCATTAAATAGGCCGGCGAGGTGAAGGGCCGCGAGGCCTCGATGGGGCGATTGAGCTGCTCGAGGGTGCGCCCCAGGACCTGGGTCTGGAAGTGGGTCAGCACCTGCACCAGGGCCATGGCCCGGTCGTGCTCGGCGGCGTCGGCCTCGGTGACCACCAGCCCCCGCCCCTCCAGCAGGTCCACGAGCCAGCGATGCCACCGCTTGCCCCGCCCCGCGCAGACCACCACGCGCTGCCCCTGCAGGCTGTGGACGCCGGGGCCGAACATGGGGTGGGTGCCGATGACGCTGGCCTCGGTCGCCGCCAGCATGGCCGCGAGCGGCGCCTGCTTGATCGAGGTGATGTCCATCAGCAGCGCCTCGGGCGAAAGCGCCGGGCCCACCTCGGCGATCACCTGCAGGGTGGTCTCGATGGGCACCGAGATCACCACCACCTCGGCCGCCGCCGCCGCCACCTTCGGCGTCAGCTCGGTATCCAGGTCCGAGAGCGTGACGCGATGGCCCAGCTCAGCGAAGAGCCGCGCCAAAAGGCCGCCCATCTCACCGTGACCGCCGATGATGGCGACGCGTTTCTGGTCCACCTGGCGCGGCGCCGAGGCCCCCAGGGCCGCCTGGTAGTCGCGGCTGGCGAGCATGATCTGCCGGTAGATGGACTCGATGGGTGCCGGGTTCATGTCCAGGGCCTCGGCGCGGGCCCGCCGGTCATCGAGGATCTCACGCTCGCGGGCGAAGTCGCGGATCGCCCGGCTGGTGCTCTGCTTGACCGTCGCCACCTGGCGCACCACGTCCATGCGCTGCCGCAGCAGCTGCAGGAGCTGACGGTCGAGTTGGTCGATTTCTCGCCGCAGGGCCTGCAACTCGGGCGGCGGCGGAACGGTCTTGGCCACGCCGCGACCATACTGCACGCGCAGCGCGGTCAAAAGCCGATTGCAGACCTCCCGGGCCGGTCGGTCAGCCGGCCGTGGACCCGGCCACGGACCCGGCCGTGGACCCGGCCATGGACCCGGCCACGGACCCGGCCACAGCCACCTGCCGAATCGCACCGATGCGCTGCAGCATGGGCGGGTGCGAGTAGTGCAGAAGCACGTAGCCCGGATGCGGCGTGAGGTTGCCCAGGCTGTCGCGGGAGAGCTTCTTCAGCCCCTGCACCAGGGCCTCCCCCAGACCCGTGGTCTCGACGGCAAAGCGATCGGCCTCGAATTCGTGTTTGCGCGAGCGCGAAAGCATCCACAGCGACAGCATAAGCTCCACCGGCTGGTAGAGCAGGCTGCAGAAGACCAGCCCCGCGTAGACCGAGCTGTGTTCCATGCCGAAGGCCGCGTAGAGCGCGGGCTGGCCCATAAGATAGCCGAAGACAAAGAGCAGGATTCCCAGGTGCAGGATGCTGACCACCATGCCCTGGATCACGTGGCGCTTTTTGTAGTGCCCGACTTCGTGGGCCACGATCGCCAGCAGCTCCTCGGGGCTGTGGCGGTCGATCAGGGTGTCGAAAAGGCCGATGCGCCGGTGGCGGCCGAAGCCGGTGAAGAAGGCGTTGGCCTTGCTGGAGCGGCGCGAGCCGTCGACCACAAAGAGATTGTCTACGGGGAAGTCCACCGCACGCGCATAGTCCAGGATGCGCTGCCTGAGCTCTCCGTCTTCGAGCGGGGTGAACTTGAGGAAGATCGGCATCAACCAGCTCGGCGCCACAAATTGCAGCAGCAGGATCAGGGCCGTACTGGCCAGCCAGCAGTAGAGCCAGGCCAGCTCCCCGGCCTGTTCGAAGAGCGTGAGGATCAACGCACCCACGGGGCCACCGAGCGCGACCGCCAGGAGCAGCCCCTTGAGGCGATCGCCCACGAAGGTCTTGGCCGTGGTTCGGTTGAAGCCGAAGCGCTCTTCGATGACGAAGGTGCCGTAGAGCTGAAACGGCAGGTTGAGCAAGAGCTGCCCGCCCATCAGCGCGGCGATGAACAAAAGGCCCGTCAGCAAAGGTGCGAGCCCCAGCGCCCTGAGCTGCGAGTCGAGCCACTCGAAGCCGCCGCCGAACCAAAAGCCCAGCAGTAACAACAAGTTGAAACTGCGCGGCCACAGGGCGAAGCGACTGCGCACGCGCGTGTACTGCTGGGAGCGGCGGTAGCTGTCGGCGTCGTAGACGTCGTCGAATTCCGCGGGCAGCTCGGGCGCCATGGCGCGCAGGTTGAGCAGGTCGGCGACCGTGCTCAGCAGGTAGGAGCCCAGCAGCGTGGCCAGGACGATGATGGCATAGATGTTGAGCATGAAACGTCGAGCATGAAAGGCGGCACTGGTGACTGTTGCCACCAGCGCCCCGCGGCGTAGCGCATTTCAGCGGCTTCGACCACCGCGCTGTCGAAGCCGCTCGGCCCACGCCAGCCTCAGCTCTCGTCGGGACGCGACCCGGACGCCGCCGTGCCCACCGGATACCTTCCCGAGTGCTGGCGACCGGGCGCGTGCTCGCCGACGAAGGCGGAAGTCAGGCATCGCAGGTAGAGCAGGGCCCACAGCTGCTGCGGCGGTAGCAGCCGGCGCGAAAGCAGCTCGTCCAGCGACTGCGGGCGCGCTGCCAACGCCTCGACCACGGCGAGCTCACGCCGCTTGAAGCCGTAGATGCCCAGGTCCGGCGCCGGGTCGAGCTGCAGCGGTTTTTGCCCGCAGGCTTCGAGCACGCGATCGATGAGCTGGGAGCTGCCCGCCCCGATTCGCAGGGCGGCGACCGCCACCGCCCGGGCGTCGCAGGGCCCGCGCGTCACGTGGGCGCGGGGGCGAGCTGTCCGCGCTCGCCCCCAGCCCGTTCGGGGTGGTCCCGGGGCACCCAGGTTCGCCGGCTGCAGCCCGCCTTCAGCGCTCGCTGATGGCCACGTACTCGCGGCGCTCGGCGCCGAGGTAGATCTGCCGCGGGCGCGCGATGCGCTGCTCGGAGTCGCCCAGCATTTCTTCCCACTGCGCCAGCCAGCCGGCGCTGCGGCCGATGGCGAAGAGCACGGGGAAGACGTCCATGGGCAACCCCATGGCCTGGTAGATGATGCCCGAGTAGAAGTCCACGTTGGGGTAGAGCTTGCGCTCTACGAAGTAGTCGTCTTGCAGCGCGATGCGTTCGAGTTCCAGCGCGATGTCGATGAGCGGGTTTTTGCCGACGGCGTCGAAGACCTCGTAGGCCAGGCGCTTGATGACCTTGGCGCGCGGGTCGTAGTTCTTGTAGACGCGATGACCAAACCCCATCAATCGACCACGGTCGGCTTTCACGTCCTCGATGAACTCGGGGATGTTGCGCACGTGGCCGATCTTGTTGAGCATGCGTACGACCGCTTCGTTGGCGCCACCGTGCAGGGGTCCGTAGAGCGCCGCGCAAGCCGCCGCCGTGGCCGAGTAGGGGTCGACCTGGGAGGAGCCCACCGAGCGCATGGCATTGGCGCTGCAGTTTTGTTCGTGGTCGGCGTGCAAGATGAAGAGCACGTCGAGTACGCGCTCGATGGCCGGGTTGGGCGTATAGCGCGGCTCGGCCATGCGGAAGAGCATGCTCAGGAAGTTACCGGTGAAGCTCAGGTCGTTGTCCGGCTGGATCGCTGGCAGCCCGCGGCGGTGGCGGTAGGCGTAGGCCGCCAGCGTCGGCATCTTGGCGATCACGCGGTACATCTGGGTGCGCCGCGAGTCGGGATCGGAGACGTTTTTGGCGTCGGGATAATAGGTGGCGAGCGCCGCCACGGTGCTGGTGAGGATGCCCATGGGATGGGCGTCGTAGCGGAAGCCGTCGATGAACTTCCGAATATTCTCGTGCACCATCGTATGGTAGGTGATGTTGTGGGTGAACATCTCGAGTTCGGAACGCGTCGGCAGCTCACCGTGGATCAGTAGATACGCGGTCTCCAGAAAGCTCGAGCGCTCGGCCAATTCTTCGATGGGGTAACCCCGGTAGCGCAGGATGCCGCGCTCACCGTCGATGAAGGTGATGCGGCTCTTGCACGAGGCGGTGTTCACGAAGGCCGGGTCGTAGGCCATCAAACCGAAGTCGTCGTCCTCGACCTTGATCTGGCGCAGATCGAGCGCACGGATGGTGCCGTGGGTCACGGGCAGCTCGTAGGTCTTGCCGGTTCGATTGTCCGTGATGGTGAGGCTATCCTTGGCCATTCCGTCGTGGCTCCTTTCCTATCCCACAGCAGGTCCGCGACCGACCCGGTGTCATCGCCGCCCGCGTAAGGCGCCCGCTGGGCCGTGCGTCAGCGGTCGATTGTAGCGCAGTCGGCCCCGTTGCTTCAAAAGCTGCGTGCTGTGCGCGCCCTACGCGCCCCTCATCAGACGTCCAGTGGATCGGAGGCCAAGCTGCGGAAGGCGCGGTTGAAGTAGAGCAGGGGCTCGCCGTCGGCCTCGCCGGGGCCCAGGGCACGCACGGCGCCGATGAGGACGGTGTGGTCGCCCACCTCGTAGCTGCTCTCCACGGTGCAATCGAGCCAGCCGAGGCAGGCGCTCAGGATCGGCGCCGAGGTGACTTCTTCCCGCACCGCGAGCCCCTCGAAGAGGTCATCGACGCCGGGCAGCATCTTGGCGAAGCGGGCGGCGAGCCGGGCGTGTTCGCGTCCGAGAATGTGGACGGCGAAGCAGCCGGACTCGCGCACCATGGGCAGACTGTCGGTGTCGCGACCGAGGCAGACGAGCACCCGGGGCGGCTCTGCGCTGACGGCGGAAAAGGCGCTGACGGTCAGGCCGTGGGGCTCACCCTGGTTGCGGGTGGTGACCACGGTGACGCCGCTGGGAAAGCGGCTGAGCACTTTCTTGAAGGCTTTGGGGGGCGGCTCGGGGGGGGTGCTGGCCATGGCGGGCGATGATAACGCCCGAGCACGCGCGGTCACGGGAATTGTGCTCGCGAGCGTGCTAAGGGTCTGCGCAATAAAGTTACCAACTCGACTCCGATCCATCCCGTCCAGCTGCGTTGCGCCGCCTTCAAATACATGGAGTATTCGCGCGGCGCCGCGCCTTGCCGGACGGGCGCCTCGAAGCCGATTTGGCAACTTTATTTCGACCAGGGCCCTTAGCGTCTGCCGCCGCCATGCACGCGAAACCGAAACCCAGACACTTCGAGCGCGACAATGTCAAAGCCATGGAGGGCTACGTTCCCGGAACGCAGCCGGGGGACCTGGCCATGCTCAAGCTCAACACCAACGAAAACCCCTACCCGCCCAATCCGGCGGTGCTCGCGGCCCTGGGGGGCGTCGAAGGCGAGCTCTTGCGCCGCTACCCCGATCCCTCGGCCCTGCCCTTTCGCCAGCTGGCAGCCGAGGTCCATGGCCTGACGCCCGAGCAGGTGATCGCGGTCAATGGCAGCGACGAGCTCTTGCGCCTGGCCATCGCCACCTTTGTGCCGCCCGGCGAGCCCATCGGTCTTATCGATCCCAGCTACTCGCTCTACTCCACCCTGGCCGCCGCCCATGGCAGCCCCGTGGTCGGCGCCGAGCCCGACGCCGACTTCGCACCGCCGGCCGACCTGGCCGAGCGCATGAATCGGGCCGGCGTGCGGCTGCTCTTCCTGGTCAACCCCCACGCGCCCTCGGGCCAGCTCACCCTGCTCGACCGCGTCGAAGCCCTGGCCCGGGACTTTGAAGGCGTGCTGCTGCTGGACGAGGCCTACGTGGACTTCGTCGACCCGGCCCTCGGCTACGACGCGCTGCCCCTGTGCCGACAGCTCGACAACCTGCTCGTGCTGCGCACCTTCAGCAAGGGCTACAGCCTGGCGGGGCTGCGCTTTGGCTACGGCATGGGCGCCCCTTCGCTGATCGAGCCGATGCTGTGGAAGACCCGCGACAGCTACAACGTCGACGCCATCTCCCAGCGCCTGGCGGCGGTGGCCCTCGAGCATCGCGCCGAGGCCGCCGCCCACTGGCTCACGATTCGCCAACAGCGCGAGGCCCTTGCCGCCGCCCTTCGCGCGCTGGGCTTCGTCGTGCCCCCGAGCCAGACGAACTTTCTGCTGGCGAAAGTGCCCGAGCCGATCGCGGCCCCGGTGCTGCAGCAGGCGCTGGCGCGCGCGGGGATTCTGGTGCGCTACTTCGATGCGCCGCGCCTGCGCGAGTCCCTGCGCATCACCGTGGGCACGCCCGAGCAAAACCGAAGGCTGCTCGAGGCGCTCGCCCAGGCGCTGTCTGCTCTGCCTTCGAGCGGCTGAGGCTTGCTTTCAGGCTTGCTTTCAGGCTCGGCTCAATCGGCGTAGGCCCGGCGCTCACGTAGCAGCTCCTCGGCCTGCTCCCGGCTCAGGGCCGGCTTTTCGACCGGCGCGGCCTGCCGAATGTGCAAGCGGCTGGCGTGGCGGGCGCCGCTCAGACGGGCTGCGCGCACCGTGACCGGCGGCGCCTTGGGCTTTTCCTTGATGCGCGCGGCCACGTAGGTGGTCGAGCCGTCGCTGCGGCGGTCGACGTTGCCGGTAAAGAGCCGCGGTCCCAGGTAGTCGGTCAGCGCTTCGATCCCGACGCGCTCACTCTGGTAGACCCACTCGTATTTGCCGCTCTTGATCAGCAACATGCCGCGCGGAATCGGCAGCTCGGCCACCGTTTCACCGGAGGGCAAGAGCTTGCCCTGGGCATCGAAGAGCTTCTGCGCCGCGACCTTCTCTTTCAGCGCCTCTTCGCGCCTGGGCGCATCGAGCAGCGCGCGCTGGCGCTCGCTGGCGGCCGGCGGCGCTGGCTCACCCGAGCAGGCGGCGAGCAACAGTAGGGCGAGCAAGGGGCCTTGGGTGTTGGGCGTCATTCGACGGTGGAAGCCCAGGACATGATGCGGCTGAGACCGGCGTTGCGGTCGACCGCCAGCTGAAGACTATCAAAAGCCGAGCCCCCGCGGCGCTGCAGCAGGGTGCTGACGGCGCCGTCGTCGACACCGTGGGCGACCAGGAAGCTCTGGCGCGAGCCATCTCCGCCCGGGATGAAGTAGGGCTGGCCGGTCAGCGGATCGGCTACGGTCTGGATGTCGCTGCAGCTGGGCCGCTGCAGGAAGCTCACGCCCATGACCATGAAGTTATCCGGAGCGCTCGCGGCGTCGATGTTGACGACGCTGGTGGTATCGCCGTCGCCCCCGTATTCGGTGCTGCGAATGGGGCCGTAGGTTGTGACCCCGTCTTTCGGGCTCACATGGGGGTCGCCCAGGTCGCGGTTTAGATAGTGCACCGCGAAGATCCGGCCCTTGCCCAAATCGCAGGCGTTGCCGCTGTTGGCGACGGGGATGAAGGTTGCGAAGTAGAGAATGCCATCGATCAGGGTCATGGGCCCGGTCACCATCTCGCTGACCTCGAAGCCGGCTATGTCCTTGACGCGCATCTCCCAGTTGATGGCCGCCACATAGCGCTCGGCGCCAGTGGCCACGGTGTCCAGATCGAGGACTTCGGTGAGTGAGACCACGCGATTTTTCGCCGTCGGCTCGGAGAAGCTATCGGTATTGCCCGTGCCGACGATCACCACCACTTGACCGGCGTTGTCGACGCTCAGGATGGGCGCCTCGTAGCTGAGCTCACCTTCGAGCGGCGACGCGTCCCAGAAGAGATCGTGGAAGGGGTGGGCCTCCCACAGCGCCGGGTCGGCGTGGCTCATGTCGATGCGCCAGACGACGCCGTCGGCGTCGGTGAGGAAGGCGCGCGAGACCAGCGTGCCCACATCGCCGAGGTAGAGCGCGGGTGTGCTCACCAGGGGTGAGGGAAAGGGAGCCTTGGTGCCCGTCGCAAGATCGGCGGTCATCTTGCGGATCAACTTGCCCGTCTCCACGTCCACGAAGTAAAGCGAGCGGCCGCCCTTGCTGTCCTGCCAGCAGGGCACGTTGAAGCGGTGCATGGGCTTTTTGGCGCTTGGCGGAATGCCGTCGTGACTGGTGTAGGGCGTGCCCGTGCTCGCGTTGCGCTTGCTGTCGTTCAAGCCGCCCGCGTTGCAGTCGATGGCCGTGCCCAGCCGGCCCTGGCCGCCCGGTAGGATCGCCACGGCCCGCTCCTGCTCGACGCCGTCCCACCGCACCAGCACCTGCCCGATGGCCGGCTGCCCGTAGGTCAGTCCCATGTAGTCGTCGGTGAACTGCCACATGAACTCGGGGGCGGTCGGGTTGGTCACATCGAGCGCGACGTAGGCGCGACCGCCGCCGCGCATGCCCGTGAGCAACACCGTGTGGTAGTCCAAGCCGGAGGCGATGGCCTCCTTGTCACGACTGAAGAAGACATCCTTGACCACCGGCGTGCCGTCCATGGTGAACTGGTGGATGTTCAGGTTGGTCTGCAGGTCGTTGAGCAAAAGCGGCGGCACGAAGCCCCACATCTCCTCGCCTGCGGCGTAGGGCTTCAGCCCCAGGGTGGCGTCGCCAGCGTAGTCCTTGACGGAAAAGGCGTGCAGGATGCCGTCGTTGCTGCCCACGTAGAGCGTCAGCGGTCGATTCCGGATCTCGGGGCGCGCCCGGAAGAGGTTGAAGCTGTCGTCGGCGGTGTCGAACGCGGGCGAGCCCACGGCCACCGGATCGGAATGGTAGACGTCACCGAGGCGCTTGCGCTCCCGCACGCTGCCGTTTTGCCCGTACATCCAGTCCATGATCGCGGCCTTTTCGGGGTCGGTCGCCACCCCCAGCACGGCCGGCGAGACGAAGGCGTCCTTGAGCTCGATCTTGGCGCAGCCGCTAGCGCCACAGGCCGCGTTGGTGTCGCTCGCGTGACGGTAGAGATGGGCATCGCCGCTGGGCTCGATGGAGGGCTGCCACTTGGCGGTCCAGAGATCGCGCGCCAGTTGAGCATTGAGCGTCTCATGAAATTTGTCCGTCGTGTCCAGCGGCTCCTGGACGAAGCCCCCGGTGGCGCAGGAGAAGCGGCGCCGTTCGATGATGCCGGTCCAGGGATCGCCGTCGGCCAGGGGCAGATTGAAGCCGGTGCCGAGCTCGTACTGCTTGATCGGCGAACCGAGAGGATCGTCGACGACCGCCGGAATCGAGCGCGAGATGGGCTTGAGCGCCGCTTCGATCACGCGCGTGAGATTGCCGATCAGGTCGCCGAAGTTATCGGCGAAGTAGGCTTCGTTGCCATCGCCGTCGGTGTCGCAGGTGGTCTCGGGGCAGCCCTGCAGGGCGATGGCGTTGAGGCGATCCTTGACCGCGAGGTCGTTGATGGACAGGCCCACGACGAAGAGCTGCTGCAGCTGGGGCAGGTCGCCACTGCGCCCGCGCACCAGGTCGTAGGCAGCCTGCTCGGGCGTGGGATAGGGACACTTCATGGAGTCCGGGTCGTTGCCAGGGCCGCCGCAGTAGAGCGGATCGGTCGGATCCTGGGTGGTGGCGCAGTCACAGCCCAGGTCCCGGTAGTCGGCGTCCGGCTTGCCGTCGGTGATCAGCATGGCGTAGCGATCGCGACAGGAGCCGTAGAGGTCGGTGAGATCGTTTTTGATGTGGTAGTAGAGATCGTCGAGGGAGGCGGCGATGGGCGTGCCGCCGTAGGGCCGCGCCAGAAGCAGCGCCTTTTGGATGTCGTCGTTGATGCTCTGGGGCGTGGGGGTCGAACAGATCGAGCACCAGGAGGGACAGCTTCCACTCGACTCGGTGCAAGAGTTGAGCGAAACCAGCGAGCCGGCGGCTGCGGCGGGGCTGCGCGCGCCGGTGTCCATCATGTAGTCGGTGACGCAGTTGGGATAGTGGAAGGACTTCGGTCCGCCATAGGACCACAGGCCCTTCTCGCTATCGCTGCGGGCCCTCGAGAACTCGGATGCCGGAATCTGCAGGTCGGAGCCGACGTAGGTCGCCAGGCCATCGAAGGTCATCAGACCGAAGCGCACGGCGCTCTTGTACTGGTCGAGGATGCCGTTGTTGTTCTGATCGATGGTGCTGGTGGTCGAATCGGGCGGGCAGGCCATGCCGGCACCCGCTGACGTGCAGTCCCAGGGCTGGTGGTAGTCGGTGAAGTAGCGCACATCGTAGCTGCCCGGAAAGTTGTCGGCGCGGTCCAGGGCTTCGCACTCGAAATTGTTGAAAGTGCCGGTCAGCGCCTCGAGGGTGACCGCCCAGCGGTTTTTCTTTTGGTCGAGGACGGTCGAGTCACACTTGGGCAGGCATTCGATGCAGCTCCGAGATGAGCAGGTGCACTTGGGCAGCCGCTCCATGGAACCGGAGGTGTCCACCACCAGCATCATGTAGGGGAGGATCTCGCGCAGGTCATTGCTCGTCTGGGCCGCAGCCGCGGGCGCCAGGGCCAGCACGGCGCCGAGCCCGAAGATCGTGAGCAGCAGGTACTTCATCGCTCCCATGGCATCTCTCCGGCCTCGCCCCGTGGTGCTTTGGGCTGCGACCGCCGCCGCATGGAGACAGGGCGCAAAAGGCAGCGGTCGTCGCGCTTTCAGGGGTCCCTTCATTGCAACATCTGGGGCAGCAGGACCGATGCACGGCTTTCGCGCACCGAACCGTATGGATCGTGGTGGTAGTAGAGGGTATTGGCGGGATCGACGAGCCAGTCCTTGTGGTATTGCATACCGACGGCGTTGCCCGCCGCATCGAGATTGGTCAGACGCGTGCGGGCGGTGAGCACGCAGGAGAACTGCACCACGCGCTGGCCCGTGCGACCGCCACCGATCGGCGCACCGGGCTGCAGGGCGGCGGGCATCAGCTGACAGTCGGTGAGATCGACCAGATAACGCTCGGGCACCTGGGCCGCGAGCGGACCGGTGGAACCGAGCGCATCGGCAGCAAAGACGTTGGCCGCGGCCATCGCCGGCCACTCACCTCCGGGCTGCAACAGCGGCAGCTCCAGGGAGGGCTGGGGGAAGCGCACGGCGTTGCGCGAATTGCCGCCGGTCAGGATTTCGGGCTCGGCCACTTCCGGCGCCATCGACGGCAGCGGCGACGGCTCACCAGGCAACCCCTGGGCCCTTCGCATCAGCGTCAACAGGCCGCGGTTGGCCTGCATGTCCACGTAGGCCAGGGCCGTGGACATGGCGGCTTCGGCCAGGTACTGCGCCTGCAGGGCCATGCGATCGTCGCCAGCGGCGCGGAACTCCGCCTGGGTGACGCGCACCGAAATGGTCGCACCGGCGGTCGCGAACATCAGCACCAACAAAACCACCAGCATCACCGCGCCCTCCTGGTCGCGGCGCGTGCGATGGCGCATGGGGCGGCAGGGACGCATCGGGGCAGCCATCAGTATCCCTCCTGGGCGAGGTTGGGCAGGAAGACCTCGGCCCGAAGCTCCCGCACGGAGGCTCGGCCGGGCCAGGTAAAGACCTGGTAGCAGCGGCGATTGCCGCACAGGGGATTTCCGTCGGCGTCGATGAAGGGCAGCGCCGGATCCTGGGTGGGCGTGCGAACGGCCAGGTTGATGGAGACCGCGCGGATCGACTCGGGCGCGGTGTTGACGTTGCCCACCTGCCAGTTGCCGATGGTGTAGACGTCCGGGTTGTTGGGTAGCGTCGCGGTGTTGAAGGTGAACTGCAAGTTGAAGCCGACGACGAAGTCCAAGATCTCGCGGCGGCGTGGAGCCGCGCCGGCATTGGGCGGCGGGAGAAGGGCGCTGCGGTTACTCGGATCCATCTCCTCCCGCACCAGCCGGGCGTGGGGCCCGTAGGGCGAGGCGGGCGCGGGGGACGGCGGAGCTGGAGCGTCGACCACGCGGTAGCGGATCACGCTCACCGGAGCGATCCAACCGCCGGCCAGGTTCGGCACGCAGTTGTTGGGCACCGCCGGCACGATGCTGATCTGCACGTTGGTGCCAGCACCCTGGACGAGGGCTGGAGCGGTATTGATAACTGCGAAGTGCTTGAGCGGGCCAGTGGTCTGGATGCGGACCAAGCGGCCGGGCGTGAAAGCCTCGGCGAGCGATCCCTGCACGTCGATGGAGGTGATGCTCGCATTATTGGCGGGAGCGCCACCCTGGTACCAGAAGGTGAAATCGCGTCTAAAATCGTGGGTGTTGGGGCTGAAGGTCAGCTCCCCTGGATTGTTGGTGGGGCCCAGCTGCACACCGCCGTACTGCGAAGAAGTCTCGTAGTTGCCGATCAGCGTCACCTCATCGACGGTAAAGCCGTTGGCTGCGTTGTTGCCCGTGGGGTCGACACCGGAGCCGGCCGGAGTCGGCACGTTGTTCGCGAAGCCCGAAATGCCCGCCAGCAGCGCACCGGGGTTGCTCAATCCCACGACCGGGGCGCAGGTCTGAGCAGGCGCGAGCGGGGTCACCGGCTGCGCGTTGGGCGTGGAGAGATAGCCGGCGCGGGCGATGTCACGCTTGACCTGCTCGAGGGCCGTGCGCAGGGAGGTTTGCAGGCTGCCGATCTCCTCCTGGTGCCGAAAGCTGCGCGTGGTAGCCGACCCAATGGCGTACATGCTGGTGATGGTCAGACCGCCGATGGCCAGACTCACCATCAGCTCGATCAGCGAAAAGCCCGCGCGGCGCCGATGGCTGCGGCTCAATTCCATGTCGGCACCACACGCAAGACGGTCGACAGGTAGACGATGCGGTAGCGCCCGTAGAGAGGATTGCCGTCAGCGGGCGGGGTCCACACCCTGTTCAAGGTGGCATTGTCGTCGGCACAGCCGGGAAAGTCGGTGATGATGTTGCCGCCCTGGTCGGTCGCCCACCACACGCGCACATCGACGCGCATGGCACGGCCGAAGTACACCCAGGACGGCCGGAAGGAAGCGCAGTACTCGATGGGCGCTGCCATGCCGACGGTGCGGTCGGCACCCCGGTAGGTGAAGGCATTGCTGATGGCGTCGTCGGGCACCGTCGGCAGGCTCTGGAAAACCCCGGGCGCGTTGTTGATCGCACTGAGGAAGCGGGTGTTGCTGAGCACCGTGACGTCCGTGGGTGTACCGCCGGCCACCGCCACCTGATTCCACCTCTGGGTGTCCTGCTTGAGGCGCTCGATCCAGCGTTGGGCGATCTGCGTCCCGATGGAAAGCTTGCGGGCCTGCACATTGGCCCGAACCGCCAGCGCCTGCAGGTGAATAATGGCCATGGCGCCAACCATCATCACGCCGAGCGAGACCATGACTTCGAGCAGGGTGAAACCCTGGCGGCTGCTGCTGGCGCGTCTTCGAGGGGTTGCTCGCTTCACGGTCGAAACCTTCTGGGTGCCCCTGTCGGATTCACCACCACGAAACGCGGGACGCCGCTTTGCTGCACGCCCGAGCCGCTACCCAAGGTGCGAACAATGCTCAAAAAGACCGGTCTGCCCTGGCGTTGCCAGGTGGCTGGGGCAGTCGTGAAATTCGTGGTTGTGTAGCTGACACCATTGGGCTGATGGCAAATGGCGAGGACGGTCTCGGCCGCCGGGGCCTCTCCCGGCGGTGTCATCCGGATTGTGAGGTCGACGCGGTGACCGGTCGCGACACCGCCAGCGAGTTGATTGTAGCTCGCGAAATTGATTGCCTCGACGGGTCCAACGGCGCCCCCGCCAGCATGTGCGGTCCTGTAGTCGGCGATTCCGTGCCGTGCGACATTGGCGCCCGCTGGCAGCCAAGGGGTCTGGCGGCAGCGCCGGTGCATGCCCGTCCACACCGAGGCGGTCATGAACCCGCTGCCCGCCGGATCGGGCGCCAAAACCACAGCATGGGCCACGCCCAGACGCGTCGTCGCTCCCCAGGCCCGCCGCAACAGTCCGACCAGCTCGGTCGCGGCTTCGCTCTGGCGCTGGTCGGCGCGCACGGCCGCCAGCGACGGCGCGACCGACACCGCCATGATGCCGATGATCACCACCACGACCATGAGTTCGATCAAGCTGAAGCCGGAGCTGGAGTGATCGCGACGCTGGACCCGGTGAATCCTCACGAAGCGATCACAAGCAATGGCCGTACCGATCGACCGATTCGCAGCCAAGAACCGGGAATTCACGGCGAAAGCATAGCTCCGCAGGCCTCCGATCCACGCATTTGCTGCAACCGCTCTGCAAAGTTTTCCGAGGCTCATGTCGGCAGATGTGCGCAGTTCGGGTTGAATTTTCTGGTGCGGCGCAAGTTTCCTATGACAACAGACTACGGTGCTTTCCGGCGGCGATCGGTTTGAACGCGCAGTAGCTTCGCCGAGGACAGCGGCATCCGCGTGCGGGTACGGTGGCCGAAGTCGTGCCCGGCCACTTCGCGGCGCCGAAGTTAAGGCGCCTTCAAACCAATCGCCGCTCCGAACGGCGGAATTCTGCTGTGCTTGACAGGCACCCCTCAACGGATTAAGTCAGCGCCCGCACGCTCGCGAAAGTGGCGGAACTGGCAGACGCGCAGGATTCAGGTTCCTGTGGGGTAAAACCCGTGGAGGTTCAAGTCCTCTCTTTCGCACTAGTTAGAGCGGGTTCGCGGCCGAAGCCGCGAACCGGGAGGGGTCACGCGACCCCTCCCCCCGCTCGGCTTCGCCGGCGGGCCCCCTCTCCACGCGTGCTCGGCGCGCCCCTAACGGGGCCCGCCTCCGGGTGCTCAACCGAATCCCACCGCCGCGCTGGAAGACCCGAACCGGGACCGCTCCCGCGACCCCTCCCGGCACCCTCCGGTTTCCCACGTCTCCTACGCGGCCGGTGGTGTGCTCGTGCTCGATGCCCGGGGTCCGCACACACGATTGCCCCCGCTCCGCTTGGCCTCCGCGAGAGCCCGCTCCGCATCCTCCAGCAGCTCGGCCTGACCGGTCGTCCGGTACAGCGTGGAGACGCCTACACTGACCGTCACCGGCATCTTACGGCCGTCGGTCTCGGGCGTGGACACGCCGCGCGACGGCGGTGGCTCGGGCACCTGTAGCGACTCGATCGCCCGGCGCAACCCTTCGGCGAGCTCGAGCGCCCCAGCCAGGTCCTCGCCCGGAAGCAACACGCCGTACTCGTCAGCGGCGTGGCGCCCAACCAGCCCGCGCTCACCAGCCCGCGCACGCAGCTCGTGGGCGACGACGCGCAGCAGGCCGTTGCCAGCCAGCGCGCCATAGGTCTCGTTGAAGCGTTGCAGGTTGTCGACGTCCACGAACAGCACGCTCAGGGGCTTGTCCTCGCCGCGCGCGTAGAGCACCTCGCGACCCAAACGGTGCAGCCAAAAGCGCCGGTTGGGCAGCTCGGTCAGCCCGTCCCGGTCGGCGATGTAGTCGACCGTCTCACGATAGCGATGTTCCAGGTCGTCGCCACACAGGAAGGCCACGATGGTGTCACCGGTGGCGATGCGGTCGCCGCTGGCCAGCACCTGGCGCGTGACCGGCTGCGGGTGCGCATTGACGAAGGTGTAGTTGGTCGCGCCCTGATCGATCAGCACGTAACGCCCGTCGTCCTGCCGCTCGATGCTGCAGTGCGCACGGGAGACGTTGTCCGAATTGAAGACCACGTCCTGATCGCGGTTGCGCCCGATGCGCGTGACCGGTTGGGTCAGCCGATAGCGCCGACCGTAGAGGTGGCTGTAGCCGGCGGCGTAGAGCACGACAAGACAGGCGTCGGCGCCCTCGGCGCCGTCATCGTCGTCGCGCGGGCTGCCCACCGGCTCTGGCTCCACACCGTCCATGGCCCGCTCGAGTCCCTCGGACAAGGCTTGCAGCCGCGGTAGTCGCGCGTCGCGCGCGAGCAGCGCGTCGCGTTCGGCGGCCGCAAAACAGTGCCCCGCGATCTCTATCAGCACTTCGGGATCAGGGGTCTCGCGCGCCGCGCGCAGCTGGCCGCTGGTGAGCTGTCCGGTCAGGCGCGAGAAGCGTTCGAGCTGCAGGCGCACGCGATCGATCAGCGCATCGAGCTGGGCGCTGTCGCTGGCATGGCGCGAGAGCGCCAGCACGGCGGTCTTGAGCTTGGGCCAGCTGATGAAGCCGTGCTCGCGCGCAACCACCAGTTGTGCGTCGGCCAGGGCGAACTCGGCCTGGCGTCCGGAAAGGGCAGCCTCACTGCCCAACTTGGGGTGTTGGCTACGCACGCGCGACAGCGCATCGTGCTCGCCGGCGCGCACGGCGCGTTGCAGCTTGCGTGCCTGCTTCTTGAGGTACTCATAACTCGCGCCGGAGCGCAGGGCGGGCGCACTCGAGATCAGCGCCCCACTGGACGCAGGTGTACGTTCGGACATGTCGACCTTCTCCGATGGGCCTGGTGTTCGCATGACAGGCGGAAGAGGGTCGAGAGACCGTGCTTCTGCATGGTGTTGCGCACCTCGAAGCGAGATGTGCGGTGGGGTGGGCAGCGCCCTTTCCGCGAACTGGATGCGTCCCCGTGCGCAAGGCAAATGCTAGCAAGGTGCGGAAGGACTGCAAGTGGGGGGGCGGTTGTGAATGTACGGGGAGGCGGTGCCGGGTTGGTGGGGTTGGTGCCGCATCGGGCACGGCCTTCGCCACGCGGGGCGCCTACCCGTCTTCATCTCCGCGCTGCCCCCGAGCTTCGCCTGCGTTGCCGCAGTGGTGGTCATCCCAGTCGTCACTCAGAACCTGCTCGACCAAAAGGCTGACGCGATCGTCAACGCCTGCAACCACAACCTCATCCCGTGGCGGCTTCTGTTTCCCCGGGAGGTCTCCGGCACGACCAAACGGCGCGGCGGCTCGCAGGCGGCGACGTTGGCAACGCGGTCAGTGTGGGCAGCGTTCGCTCGCTTTTCCCGCCGCTCCAGATCCGGCACGCGTTCATGTCCCCTGGCCTTCGGGTACCACATGGGCGGACAATCCCGAGCGATGCGCTCGCCCGCTGCCCCCGCCGCCACCCACGCACGACGACGCCAGTCGTTCGGGTGGGTGGGCCCGAGCGCAGGGCCCCGTGGGGGGGACCTGTGTCTGAGCGCACGGCAACGAAGCGACCGTCGGCGCAGGTCACCGAACCCGCCGCTACCACCGGGCCGCCGCCCGCGCGAGTTCGGGGGGGACCCGCGGGGACCGAGCACGGGCCCACCCACCCGAACGACGCCAGCCCACCGCCCACACCCTCAAATCAGCTCCCACCCAAGCCTCCGCCAACCCCGCGAAAACGTCCTGGCAGCTTTCCCAGGCGGCGATTCCAAACCGATCGCCGCTCCAGGCACCTGCCTCAGCCACAGATCGCCGGCAGCTGCGTCCGCAGCAGCTCGGCAAAAGCCTCAGCCGGCCGTGACGGCGGCAGGCGCGCCGGCAACAGCAACCCGATCTGCCGCCCCGGGCCCTGCACCTTCAGCGGTCGGGCCACCAACGTGGCTGCCTCCACCTCGCGCCGCACCGACAGCGCCGGCACGATGGCCGCACCGAAACCGAGCTCGGTCAGGCGCTTGAGCACTTCCACGCTGCTCATCTCCATCGCCACCGTCGGCTCCACCCCGGCGCGCCGCAGCTGCTCGTCAACGTGGGCCCGGCCGGCGCTGTCGCGACCGAGCAGGAGCAGCTTCTGGCCGGCGAGCGCTTCGAAGCCGATCGCTTCCGTTCCAGCCAACTCATGGTCGGGCGCCACGATCAGCACATCACGCTGCTCGCCCAGCGCTTCGGTCCGCAGGCGGTCGCCCGCGCGCTCGCCTCCGAGCTTGGCCGGCAGCGGCAGGCTGACGACCCCCGCGTCGAGCTCGTGCTTGGCCACCGCTTCGGCGATGCGCGGCGACGGGCGCGTCTCGAGCACCACTTCGATGCCCGGATAGCGCTCGGCGAAAACGCGCAGCGCCTCGGGCAGCACGTAATAGGCGAGCGTGTCGCTGGTGCCCAGCAACAGCCGTCCACTCTCGAGTTCCGACAGCGCCTGCAGTCGCCGCTCGGCCAACGCCAGCGTGGCAAAGGCCTGCTCGGCATGGGTGAGCAAAATCGCCCCCGCCTCGCTCAGGCGCACGCGCCGCCCCTCGCGCACGAATAGCTCCTGCCCGAGGCTGCGCTCGAGGGCCGCCACGCTCTGGCTGATGGCCGATTGGGTGCGCCCCAGGCTGCGCGCCGCCGCCGTGAAACCACCGCTGCGCGCGACCGCCACGAAGGCCTCCAGCCGATCCCATTCCATTAGATCAGCTATTTGATAGCACGCTCCCAATTCGAAAGGCTAATGCCTTGGATGCCGTCAAAGGGCAGCGCCGATACTCGCTCGGCGATCGGGTACGCTCGTCGCCCGGGAGACACCCGACGATGCATCTCGTAACCCCCGCCGCGCACCGACGGGCCGCCTTCCTGGAGCTGGCCGCAGACTACGAAGCGGCCGGAGAACTACGCTACGCCTCCGCGCTCCAGGACTTCGATGCCTACGTGCGCAGGCTCGAAGCCGGACGTCGAGGGGACGGTCTGCCACACGGATGGATTCCGGAGGCCACCTTCTGGCTGGCCTCGAAGGGCGCCCTGCTCGGCTGCGCTCGCCTGCGTCTGGGCCTGTCGCCGCAGCTCGAATACGAAGGCGGTCACATCGGCTACGACGTGCGGCCTTCGATGCGACGGCGCGGCCATGGCACCACGCTGCTGCGCCTGGTGCTCATCGAAGCACGCGCGCTCGCGATCGAGCGCGTTCGCATCACCTGCGATGATGACAACTTTGGGTCAATCCGGGTGATCGAGCGAAACGGTGGCGTACTGGCGGACATGGGCGTGTCCGAGGCATCGGGCAAGCCCCTGCGGCAGTACTGGATCGGCTGAGCGCGGCCGTCCACGAACATCACTGTCCTACTCGGTGCGCGGTACCTTGACACCGAGCTCACTGTGGCAGCCGCCGCAGCGGCCGATGATCTCGGCGAAGACGGTCTGCTTCTGCTTGGGCATCCCCGCCTGATCGGCTTGCTTGCCCAGCTCACGGATCTCGCGCAGGGCCGCGTCCATGTCGATGGTGTTGCCTCCCGCCTTGGCCTCGCCGCCCGCCGCCGCTTCAGCCCCCTCGGCCGACTCGCCACCGGCCAACGTGCCCTCGCCGGTGGGCGCGCGCTCTTCGGTGGCCGAGGCGCCCCGATGGTCGACCACCGCCGGGACCTGGATGTTCATCAGCCCCGCCGCCCCGCGCGACCAGGCTTGGTGCACCGGACCGCTGAGACCGAGCCACAGCTCCTTGGCGCTCCACAGGTGACGGGCCATCTTCTCTTCGAGTCCGCCGCGCCGGAAGGCGCTGTAGCCACGCTCGTCGCCGGTGAACTCGGGGCCGCCGCGCGTGGCACGATGGCACTCGCCGCACTGGGCGCCGAGCGCCGCCACCGACGTCGCCGCCACCGCAAGCGAGTCGGACTGGGCACCGCGCCCGGCCTCGGCCTTCATGTCCTCGAGCCAGGGCAGCCAGTCGGCGGGGATCTCGTCGCCGTGCTCGCTCGCGGCCAGGCGGCCGAGGGCCGTCTTGACCCCGTCGAGATCGCCGGCGACGACCGCTTCGAGCGCCATCGAGCTATCCCAGAAGTGGTGCCACATGCGGTCTCCGGCGCTGATGCTTTCGCCGCCTTCGGAGGCGGGTTCAGCCGCAGGGCTCTGGGGTTCGGCAGGGCTGCTGCTACAGCCGAGCAGCGAGACGATGAAGACGGAAATCAGGCGACGCATGGGGTGCACATAGGCCCACAGCAGCGCTTGGCCAATGGCGATCTTTAGCTGAAAGGATGCGCAGGTAGGGTGCAACGCCGGCGGGCCCTTACACTGCGCGACCGTGACGCCCGCAGATCTGAAAGCGCGCCGCACCCGAAGAGCGCTGAGCCAGACCGAGCTGGCCCGGCGCGTCGGCGTCTCGCGCACCACGCTCTGGCGCTGGGAACAGGGCCGCGCGGCGCCCAGCCCGGAGCAAAGCCGGCGGCTCCGCCAGAGCCTGCGCGCCGCGCCGAGCCCGCCGCAGCGCCCAAACGGCCTGCCGATCGCGCAGCTCCGCAGCGGCGCGGCCACCCTCTTCGAAACCCCGAAAGCGGCCATCGTCCACGGCGACGCCCTGGGGCTTCTTCCAAAACTACCCGAGGCCTGCTGCGATCTGATCTTCGCCGACCCGCCCTACAACATCGGCAAGCGCTTCGCCGCCTTCCACGATCGCTGGCCCAACGACGCGGCCTATCTAACCTGGTGTGAACGCTGGCTGAGCCAGTGCCTGCGCGTGCTGTCGCCCACGGGGTCGCTCTATCTGATGGCCAGCACCCAGGCCATGCCCCAGCTCGATCTCTGGCTGCGCGAGCGCATTGCAGTCCTGTCACGCATCATCTGGCACTACGACAGCTCCGGCGTGCAAGCCCGCCGCCGCTTCGGCTCCATGCACGAGCCGATCCTGCACTGCGTCGCCGATGCCAGCCATTACACGTTCAACTCCGAGGCAATCGCGGTAGAAGCCAGGACGGGCGCCCGGCGCAAGCTCATCGACCACCGCAAGCCCGTGCCGGCGCCCTACAGCTCGACCAAGGTCCCGGGCAACGTCTGGTACTTCCCGCGCGTGCGCTATCGCATGGCCGAATACGAGGCCCATCCCTCCCAAAAACCCGAAGCCCTGCTCGAGCGCATCGTGGCCGCCAGCAGCAACCGGGGCGATCTCGTGCTCGATCCCTTCGCCGGCACCTTCACCAGCGGCGCCGTAGCCACGCGCCTGGGCCGGCGCTTTCTGGGCTTCGAGAGCCAAGACGAATACGTGGCCATCGGGCGCCGGCGCCTGGGGCTGTCCGGGCCGACTCGAGCGACTTGAAGCCATGCTAAAACGCAGGCCATGAACCCGTTCCCCGCTCCCCACAGCCGCTACCGATGACCGAGCCCTTCGCCCTGACCCCACAGACCGAAGCCGGTGAGCGCTTCGTCACAGCCGTGCGCTCGGTGCTGCCGGCCATCGCCGACGCTGCCGAAGAGGCCGATCGCGAGGGTCGCTTCGTCGCTTCGAGCATCGACCAGCTGGTGCGCTCGGGGGCCTTCGGCGCGCCGGTGCCCGCGCGTCTGGGCGGCATGGGCCTCGCGAGCTTCCACGATCTGGCCGTGGGCGTCTTCGAGCTGGGCAAGGCCTGCGGCTCCACCGCAATCGCCAGCTACATGCACCTGTCGGCCACGGCCATGCTCGGCCGCAGCTTCGAGGCCCTGGAACCGCGCGCGGAGGCCGCCGACATCGAGCATCTGCGCGAACTGTTGCAGGGCGTGGCCGAGGGCCGCGAGGTGATCGCGGTGGCTATCAGCGAGCCGGGCACCAACGCCACCGTGCTGCCGCTGGTCGAAGCGCGCCGCGACGGCGACCACTACGTCGTCAACGGCACCAAGATCTTCGGCACCCTGGCCCAGCGCGCCAGCATGCTCAATACGCTGGTGCGCGTGCGCGAAGAGGGCGACGCCAAGGCTCCAGGCCGCGCCGCCTTTGCACTGATTGGCAGCGACTGGGAAGGCGTGGAGGTGGTCGACGACTGGGACGCCATGGGCATGCGCGGCTCCGGCAGCGGTCCGATCCATTTTCGCGACGTACGCGTGCCGGCACGCTTCGTCGCAGGCGGCCAGCCCCTGGGGCAGCACGACGTCGCGGCCCTCTACAACGCCCTGACCGCCAACACCGGCCTCATCGCTGCTGCCCTCGGCATCGCCCAGGCCGCCCGCGATCGGGTGGCAGCCTCGGCCGGCGCGCGCAAGAAGGCCCACGACGGCCTGAGCGAAGCCGAGCGCCCGGCCGCGCAGATCGCCATGGGCGAGCTCGACACCCTGCTCTTCGCCGCCAGGGCGATGATGGCCCGAAGCGCCCTGGACGTGGACGCCTTTTACGGGAGCTTCACTCCCCGTCAAGCAACGCTGGAGCAGGTGCTGCGCATGACCGCGGCGGTGCGCGCCACCAAGGTCTTCGTGGAACGCGCCGCGGTGCGCGTGGTCGATGCCGCGCTGCAGCTCAGCGGCGGCGGCGGCTTCATGGGCCAAAGCCCCCTGTCGCGCCACTACCGCGACGTGCGCGCGATCCCCTTCATGCTGCCCCAGGCCTCCCTGAGCCTGCCCTTGATCGGCTGCGTCGGCTTCGGCATCGAACCGCCCCTGGGTTAGACCGGCGCTACCATGGCCACCGCTCCAGCGCTCGCAGCGCTCCCCCCGCTTCCGATCGATGCGCACCTGCCTGCAATCCTGGCAGCGCTGCACCAGAAGGGCACGCTGGTGCTCACGGCCGAGCCGGGCGCCGGCAAGACCACGCGACTGCCACGGGCCATGCTGCAAGCGGGCCTGGCCGAGGCGGGGCAGATCCTGGTGCTGGAACCACGCCGGCTGGCCGCCCGCATGGCCGCCCGGCGCATCGCCCAGGAACTCGGCGAAGACGTCGGTCGTCGCGTCGGCTACCAGGTGCGCTTCGAAAACCAGAGCAGCCGCGACACGCGCATCCTCTTCATGACCGAAGGGGTGCTGCTGCGCCGCCTGGTCGACGACCCCACGCTCGAGGGCGTCGCCGCCGTGCTCTTCGACGAGTTCCACGAGCGCCACCTGCACGCAGACCTCGCGCTGGCGCTGTTGTCCAAGCTGCGCCGCGCGCACCGGACTGATCTCAACTTGGTCATCATGAGCGCCACCCTACAGAGCGAGCGGGTGGCGGACTTTCTCGCGTCCGAGGTCATCGAAGTGCCTGGACGCGTGCATCCGGTGACCATCGCCTTCTCCGAACGCAAAGACGATCGCCCCCTGGAGCAGCGCGTGGCCGCCGCCGTGCGAGGCCTGTGCGCCGACGCGGCCGAGGGCGACGTGCTCGTCTTCCTGCCCGGCGCCGCCGAGATCCGCAGAAGCCACCAAGCGCTGCAGGACTTCGCCCGCAGCAACAACATCGACCTGATGCGCCTGCACGGCGACCTGCCGCCGCGCGAACAGGATGCGGCCGTGCGCCGGGGCCTGCGCCGCAAGGTGATCCTCTCGACCAACGTGGCCGAAAGCTCGGTCACCATCGAGGGCGTGGTTGCGGTGGTTGACTCGGGGTTGGCACGGGTCGCCGGCCATTCGCCCTGGAGCGGCCTGCCCACGCTGGCCACCGCGCCCATCAGCCAGGCCTCGGCCAAGCAGCGCGCCGGTCGCGCCGGCCGCCTGCGCGCCGGCGTCTGCAGGAGGCTCTACACCCGCGCCGACCACGACGGCCGTCCCTTCGAGCAGCGCCCCGAGCTGCAGCGCTCCGACCTGGCCGACGCCCGGCTCCTGATGGCTGCAGCCGGCGCGCACCTGGGGACCGAAGAATGGCTCGACCCGCCACCGGCCGCAGCCCTCGAGGCCGCCGACAACTTGCTGCTCATGCTCGGCCTGCTCGACGCCGACGGCGCCATCACGGCGCTTGGTCGCCGCGCCAGTCGCATGCCGCTGCATCCGCGGCTGGCGCGCATCGCCCTGGAAGCCGAGCGCCGGGGCCTGCCGCACTCGGGCGCCACACTGGCGGCCCTCCTGTCGGAGCGCGACATCGACCTCGACGCCCGCGCCCGCTTCGACGGACCGCCACCGGACCTGCGCAGCGGCTGCTCCGACCCCCTCGACCGCCTCGAACGCTTCGAGCACGCCGAGGCCTCCGGCTTCGATCGCGGCCGCCTGCGCGCCGATCGCCTCGACCCAGGCGCCATCGACGCCGTGCGCCGCGGCCGCGACCGACTGCTGCCGCTGCTGTCGGGCGACGACGACAGCGGCCTCGCGCAAGCAGCCTACGAAGAAGCACTCGGCCTTTCGCTGCTCTGCGGCTTTGGCGACCGCGTGGCCCGCCGCCGCCGTCCGGGCAGCGACCAGCTGGTACTTGCGGCCGGCGGCTCGGCACGCCAGGCACCCACCAGCGTGGTGCGCGAGGCCGAGCTGGTGGTGGTACTCGAGGCCGGCGAGCGCCCGGGCCGCGGCGTGGTCGCCCAGCAGGTCGCAGCCATCGAGGCCGAGTGGCTGCTCGAGCTGTTCGCCGATCGCATCGAAGAACGTGACGAAGTGCTGCTCGATGAAACGAGCGGCCGCGTGCAGCGCGTGGTCGGTTTGGGCTACGGCGCGCTGACCCTGGACGAAAGCCGCAGCCACGACGCCGACCCCGAGCGCGTGGCGGACGTGCTCGCGCGCCACGTGCTCACCCGGGGCCTCGAACGCTTCGCCGACCCGGGCCCCCTCGAGCGCATCGAGCGGCGCCTTTCCCACGCCCATGCCCAGGACCCCTCGCTACCGGCCCCCGACGCCGCCCTGCGCGCCCGCGCGCTCACGAACGCCTGCTACGGCTTGCATACGCTGCAGGCCCTGGACGGCGACGCCATCGCCCGCGCCCTCAGCGCCGAGCTCGAACCCGCCGAGCGCCAGCGCCTCGAGCAGCTCGCCCCCGAACGCATCCAGCTCAGCGGCGGCCGTGGCGTCGTGGTGCACTACGAAGCCGACCGACCGCCCTGGATCGCCTCGCGTCTACAGGACTTCTTCGGCTGTTCCGAGGGACCGACGCTCGGCGGGCAGCCCCTGACCCTGCATCTCTTGGCCCCCAACCAGCGCGCGGTGCAGGTCACCACCGACCTGGCCGGCTTCTGGCAGCGCCACTATCCCGCGATCCGTCAACAGCTGAGGCGCCGCTACCCCAAGCACGCCTGGCCCGACGATCCGCTACGGGCCGAGCCCCCGCCCCCGCGTCGGCCCGGGCGGCGCTGACAAAGGACTCGACGCTCGACGAGGCCTTTGCCAAAGTCCTGGCGGTGACCCCGATTCCCCGCACCATGGCCGCCGTCGTGCTGCTCTTGGCAGCCGCCGCCTGCCACGATGATCCGCCCATCTGCATCGGGGCCCACAGCTGCGAAGTGCACTGCGGCGACGGCTGCGCACCGCTGTGCGAAAGCGTCTCCTCCTGCGACGTCGAGTGCGGCGACGACTGCCTCTACGCCTGCATCGGCAGCGACGGCTGCGCCGTACGATGCGGCGACGACTGCCAAATCGACTGCGTCTCCACCAGCACCTGCCACGCCGACTGCGGCGCAGGCTGCAGCTACTTCTGCAGCAGCGTCAACGACTGCGCCCCGCATCTCGGCCCCGAAAGCCACGTCCACTGCCAAAGTGTCGGCAGCTGCAACCCCAGCTGCGACGGCCCCTGCACCGTGCTCTGCAACAACGTGGGCAACTGCAACCTGCACTGCGAAGCCGGCGAAAAGCGCGACTGTGGCGACGGCGTGCAGACCTGCGGGCGTCCTTGCCCCTGATGGGCGCGGCCGCCTTCAGGCCGGGTTGGCGAAACTCAGCAGGGTGTCGGTATTGAAGCGCTTTTCGCATTCATCCAGCGAGCGCTTGGTGAGCTTGCCTCGGAACGCTGCGTCGATTTTCAGCCAGCGCCGAGCGTTTTCGCCGCGCACCCCGCCCTCTTCCAGGGACTGGGCCAAAAGCTGGTGCCGTAGCTCGAAGAGCTCGTCGGTGATGAACATGTGCTTGTGGGCGGCCACCGGCAGCCGACCGCAGTAGACCGCCGGGCCACCCATGGCCTGGGTCATGAAGTCGGTCTGCTGGTCCTCGATCACCTGCTGCGGCACATGCGCGAAAAACCGCCGCAACCAGTGATGGGCATAGACCTTGTCGTAGAAGATGCGGTGAACCCGCGCCAACGCGGGTCGACCGCCGATGTCGTCGAAGAGACTCGTCATGGGAGACGCTCCCGGATCGGGCGGCGCCGCAGGGGGACCTAACGGGATGGGGGTCGGGCGCCGCGACCGGTGAATCGGACGATCGCCCGGAGAGTTGAGCTCGGAAGCGTCTCAAGTTGCACCTCCAGTGGACGTTTTTCAGGTCATGCCCAAACCCAACATCGTCAAAACCTTTCCGGCCATGCTCGACCTGGAGCCTGGGGACTACACCTGGTGCGCATGTGGTAGCTGCGGAAACCAGCCCTACGCCGACGGCAGCGGCTGCAAGGGCAACTTCGAGGCCGTGCGCTTCAGCATCGCTCACGCCAAGCGCTACAAGCTCTGCCTGTGCAAGCACACCAAGAGCGCGCCCTACTGCGACAGCGCCCACTGCCGGCTGTGATCAGGCGAAGAGCTCGGGGATATTGCCCGAAACCTCACCCAGGCTGTCGCCGGAGTAGCCCGCGGCCTGCATCGCGCTGATCAGGGCCTGGCCCGGATGGGCGCCGTCGGTGGCGATATGACGGCCGGGGCTGAGCCCTCCGGCGCGACCGCCGATCAGCATCACCATCTCTTCGACCGAGTGGGTCTTGGGCGCGGTATCGCTGGGGGTATTGAGATGGCGTCCGTGGCCGGCCTCGTTGGCGAAGATCAGCACCGAGTTGTCGAGCAGGCTGCCGGCGCCCTCGGGCGTGTCCTTCATCTTCTGAAGAAGATAGGCGTAGTGCTCGATATGCCACTGCAGGCACAGGCTCACCGGCAGTTGACCTCGGAACTCCGCGTCGCCGTTGTGCCCCACCTCGTGCAAATCGGCCAGCAGCGCGCGGTCGAAGGGGATCGGTGAGTCGAAGTTTCCGCTGATCGGATAGACGTTCATGTGCGACTGAAACGCCGTGATCTGCAGGGTGGCCGCCCGCGTCAGGTCGCATACGAAGGCCATGTGGATCAGATCGGCCATCACCCGCGTGCGCCCCGCTTCATCGCTGTAGCCGGTGTTGGTGCCAATGGCGTCGGAGCCGGCACCGGCGTTGTCGCCCCCGACCGGGGCATCGGAACCCGGATCGGCGAGCTTCTGGCATTGACCGGCCGCGTCGATGGGCAGCGAGGCCACGCGCTCTTCGAGGGCGCGGATCTCATCGAAGTGGCGCTCGAGCCGAATCCTGTCGGCGTTGCCCACCCGCGAAAGCAAGGCATCGCGCTTGCCGAGTACCAGATCTAACACGCTGCGGCGCATGCGCTGGCGGAAGTCGTGTTCGGCCTGGGCTCCGGTGTCGACGGGCACGAAGTTGCCGAAGAGCGACTGAAATGCCGTCTGTGGACTGTCCTGGGCCTCTACGGGGTCACCCGCGCCCCGATAGGACATGCGGTGGCGGCCGGCGAAGCTGTAGCCGCTGAGATAAAACGAGGGCTGGGCCCGAAGCACCAGCGACGGCACCGGGGTCTGCCCGGCGTGCATCGCGGCGATGACCTGATCCGAAGTGGGACCGTTGCAGGTGAAGCTCGCGCTCTCGGAACGGGTGCCGCTGAGCAGGGGGCTGCAACCACCGCCATGGAAATCCCGAAACGCGCCCCCTGGCGGCACCGCGTCGGGCTCCGCCGAGTTCACATCGTAGGGAATGCGCATATTCGACACCAGGCTGAAGTCCTGCTGTAGGCCAGCAAGGGGCCGTAGCGGTGTGGTCAGCTCGTAGTCGGCGCCGGACTGGAGCGGCACAATGTGGTGGCCCGGCGTCGACATCAACGTACCGTTGATGCGCGAGGTCTCCTTGTCGTGATCGTCGCCGCCCAGGGGCATGCCGGCGAAGACGATCGCGTAGCGGGGCGGCAGGGCGCCTCCACCCGAGGCCTGGGCGAAGGCCGTGCCGTGGTCGTCGAGCATGGCCTCGAGCACGGGCAGTCCGACTACGGCACCGCCGAGGCCTTTGAGCACGGTGCGGCGGTTGAGCTTCTTGGAGCGGGCCATCAGGGCGCCTCCGGTTCTTTGCGCAGCGCAAAAGCATCGCTGGCGACGAAGTCTTCGAGCAGCGCTGCCACGCGATAATCGCCGGCGGCGAAGTCGCCCTGGAGCCCAGCGAGCGCCGCTTCTTCGGCGGCCAGCGGGGCCCTGCCGAGCGCGAAGGCCAGGAGCTGCTCGACCACGCAATCTCCGATGATGCCCTCATCGACCAGCAAGCGGCCGAGTTCTGCGGGACCACTAAAGTTGGCATAGGGCACCAGCTCGCCCGCGCCAGAGATGGTGCACTCGGGCAGCCCGTCATCGTGTTCGCGGAAGCGGCCGGCATTGTCGTAGTTTTCGAGACCAAAGCCGATGGGATCCATCTGGCTATGACAGCCCGCGCAGGAAGGCGAGCTGCGATGCAGGGCGTAGCGCTCTTCCTTGCACGCCGCTTCCATGTCGCCACCGGGCGGCTGGTCGGCGTTGACATTGGCCGGTGGCGGCGGAATCGCCTGACACATCAGGCGCGTGCGCACCATGATGCCGCGCTGGGTGGGGCTGGTGTCGCTGAACTTGCTAAAAGCAGCCAACACGCTGCCATGGGAAAGCAGACCTGCGCGCCCGCTGTCGCCATAGTCGACCCAGCCTTCGCCATCGGCAGGTCGCGAAAGGCCGTAGTGATCGGCCAGGAACTCGTCCAGGTAGGTCTGCTCCGAAGTGAAGAGATTCAGATACGACTGGGGCTCGTCGAAAAGGATGCGATCGAGCAGCGCCGTGGTCTCCATGTTGAACGCTGCGGTGAGTTCGGCCGGATGCGGAACCGCACGATAGCCGAGCCACATGGCGTGGAAGCGGTGCAGCTGGGCACGGGCGCGGTCGTCGGCGAGCAGGCGCTGGGCCTGGGCGCGGCGTGCCGCGCTGTCCTGAAGCTCGCCCGCCTCGGCGGCTGCCCGCAACGCCGCGTCCGGAGCACTCCCCCATAGCAAATAGCTGATGCGAGCGGCGATCGCGTGGTCATCGAGGGCAAAGATGCGGGGATCATCGGTCGGCTGGCCCGACTCGATGCGGTACAGAAACTCCGGGTCAAAGACCAACGCGCGGATCACCAGTTCGACCGCGGTGTCGAAGCCATTGTCCACACCGGGCACGTCCTCGGTGGCAAAGCGCAGCAGCTCGAGGTAGCTATCGGTCTCGGCGTCACTCGGCGGGCGGCGCAGCAGCTTGCGCGAAAGCTCGGCGATGACCTCGCGGAAGCACGCTGCATCGTCGGGCCCGCTCGGGGTGCACGGAATGAGCGCGGCTCGCGTGGCCGCATCGGACAGCACCCGCACGGCCACTTCTTCGGCCAGGCGTTCCAGGCTGTCGATCAAGGCGGCGGAAGCCTGCTGCTGCGTGTAGTCGTTGTCGAAGGGCGCAAACGGATCCTCGGGCAAGAGCTGGGAAGCCGGCGCCGTGCCATCGCCGAGCAAGTCGCGAAGACTGTTGTCGAGTTCGGCCCGGGTCAGCCGCCTGGCAACACTCTCGAAGGCGGGCGCAGCGCCCGAACGATCGGCACCCGATGCACCTGCGACGCCGTCCCGGTCACCACCGGCTGTGGCCGTACCCACAGCGCCAGCGTCCGAGCTGCGGTCGCCGCCCGAGTCCGCCCCATCCGAAGCGCCGCTGCAGGCAAGCAGCAACACCACCACCCACGACAGTCGATGCACCCACATTCGGCGCCACAATAGCCGCTGGCCAGGCCGCCGTCAGGCCCGCAATGATTCCGGGTGTGGCCATTACCCCGCTGCCGCAGTCCGGCACTTCGAGCACCGGCGTTTGGGGTCGCTCTACCTGCGGCCCCCGTCGACCCCCCCATCACGCCCCGCCGCCTGCGGCACCGCCGTCACCGAGTCGGCGTTTTCCAGCTCCAGCAGGCTGGCGCCAGCGAGCTGTTTGAGCTGGGCGGCGATGGAGCAGTCATTGGCGCTGCCCTGGGTGCGACGCTCGACGCTCGGCGGGGCCTGGTAGGGGGCGTCCTTGCTCTTGATGCGTACCGGCAGGAGCAGGCCGCGGCTCTGGACGCGGGCGCTCAGCAGCTTCTGGGAACTTCGCAGGTCCCAGAGAAAGACGTCGACCGGATGCTCGCGACGGTCCTGGCCGTGCTGCAGCACGAGCAAGAACCAATCGGCCCGCAACATGTGCAGCACCGCCGGCAGATCCGCGCGGATCTTGTTGGCCAGCATTTCGTCGGTGACCCGCAGGTCCATCACGCTCTCGGCCTGGCGCTGCTTGAGCCAGTCTTCCTTGAGGAAGCCGCCCTTGTCCCAGAGGCCGCTGGCCGACGCCGGCGCCAGACCCAGACAGGCGGCGATGGCGTCGGGAGTGCTGACGCTGGCGGCGGCTTCGATGTCCTCGGGCGAGCCGGCCTTGTCGGCGGGCAGGCGCAGGTACAGGCCCTGGCCGCTGCGCAGTCCTGACAGCCGCAGGCGCCGGTCGATATAGCGCTCCGGCTCGGCCGCGGCGGCCTCCGTGATCAAGGTCTCGATCTTTTGCCGGAACTCGCCATAACGCCGGGCCGGCTCCTCGAGCTCCTTTTGATGCACCTGCACCAGCTGCGAGCGCAGGGCGCTGGCCTTGCGGTCCTGCTTCATCCACAACACCGCCACCAACGTCGACAGGCTCATGGTGCCGATCAGGATCCAGCGCCACGGCATGCGCGGCATGTAGCCCGCCGACTCGTCGACGAGCATCGGCCGCGCCGGCTTGAGGCGGCTTTGGGGAGGCTTTGAGGTGGGAGGGTTTTCGGTGGTCATGCGGGCATGAAAAAGCCGGGCGGACACGTGGGTGTCGACGCCCGGCTCGATGCGGCCCCGCAAGCGGGACCCTGGTGGAGGTTCAGTCCTTGCTCAGACGATTGACCGCAAAGCTGATGTTGCCGTAGCCGGCCTGGGCCGCCGAGAACATGAGCTTCTTGATGACGCGGTAGTCGATGGAGACGTCGGCCTGGATGATGACCTGGCCGGGGAAGGGCTCCTGCGGGTGCAGGATGCTCCAGTTGCGCTTGAGGGTTTCCAGGTCCTGGATCATCTGCTCGATGCGCTCGACCTTGGGGCTCGAGGCAAGCGATGCGGTGTCGGCCATGCGCCGGCCGTCCAGGGTGACCACGATCGGGTCGACCGCGATCACGGGGGAGATCTCCAGATCCACCACGTTGGAGGCCTTCGGCATCGTCAGGTTCGGCTTTTGCGCCAGCAACTCGCCACTGGCGCTGAACGAGATCAGCAGAAAGACCACCAACACGATCAGGAAGTCGATGAACGGAACCAACGGGATTTCCGTGTTCACCGACTTGCCACCGCCGCCGCTAACCTTCTTGGAGACAAACTTCAGAGGCACGCCTCGGAGGAGCGTCTTACTTGGTTTCTTGATTGCCATCGTACGTCTCCGTGCCGATCAGAGGGTCGAACCGTCGGAAAGCGACATGTCGGGGAAGCCCTCGCCGACCACCATGTCCATGGCGGCGACGACGTTTTCGTAGACCACCCCATCCTCCGGCGCCACAGTCATGTCGCGGCGGTTGGGCTCCAGGCGCTTCCGCTCCTGCAGCTTCTCCCGAAGCGCTTCCATGTCGTAGTCGTCGCCGACCTTGGGGATCTCGATGCGGTCACCGGCCGTCGAGGAAATCACGAAGCCGCTGGCCTGCACCTGCAGGACGACCTTGATCTTCTCTTCGGGCGGAGGCTCGTCGGGAGCCGCCTGACCGGGCTGCTGCTGGTTGGCGTCCAGGCGCGCCAGCTGGTTCCACACGGCGGTGACCAGCAGGAACATGACACAGCACAGCAGCAGGTCGATGAATGGGACCAGCGGGATTTCGGAGTCGACGGATTTTTTGCCGCCGTGTCCGCCGCCTACGTTAATGCCACCCATGTCTCACCTTCTGAGTTCGGTCGCAAAGCAGAGCCCCACCCGCGAACCCGACCATCGAGGACGGGCGAGGCTCGGCCAGTAGACGTCTCAACCGACAGCGCTCTCGTCGAGCTGGATCTTGGAACGGTTGTTGACGACCAGGTTGACGACCTGGACGGTCGCCGAGTTGATATCGTCGAGGAGCTTCTGCGTCTTGTTGTTGTGCGCCGCGAAGCCCATCAGAGCGACGATGGCCGCGATCAGCCCGAAGGCCGTGCAGTTCATCGCCTCCGAGATGCCCTTGGCGAGCATGGTCGCCTTCGACGAGGCGTCGGCGTTGGCCACCGCGCCGAACGCGATGATCAGACCCGTCACCGTGCCCAGCAGACCCGAGAGCATCGCCAGGTTGGCGAAGAGGGCCAGCAGCGGCGTGCGGTGCTCGATCAAGGGCAGCTCTACCAGGGCGGCCTCGTCCATGGCGGCCTGGACCTCGTTATCGGGGCGGTTGACCTTCATCAGGCCGGCCTTGACGATGCGCGCGAGCGGCGCGTTGGCGGCCGAACAGAGCTTGATGGCCCGTCCAATGTCTCCGGCCAAGATGCACTTCTGCATGGTGGCCAGGAAGACCTCGCGGTTGATCGAGGCTTTGTAGAGGTAGATGGCGCGTTCGACGATGATACCAATCGCCAGAATCTGCCAAAACAGGATGGGATACATGCCCCATCCACCTTCCTCGAAGTGATGCGCGAGCGTTGACATACGGTGTCTCCTCCTGAGGACCGGGCCTGTGTTGTGCCGGCCTACTTGCTTTGCGAGCTGTCTTTCAAAATCGCCCCGCCACCCGTCCGGCAGGGGGGGGAATCTGTATCTCAATTAACCCAGTGATTTCAACTGCTAAGAACGGGTTTTGAGGGGGTTATGCAAGTGCGTGGAGTCATCATATCTACAGCTTCCCACAAGTCAACAGCGATCTGCGCACATTTCTCACACCGTCGTCGGACGGCTCAATTCCGCGTGAAAAGAGCCCCAAACGAGGACGGAAAAACCGCCGCGCCCGGTCGCATCCGCTTGGACAACCTCGCGCTGCCGCGGTTCCCAATGCGGTCGCGAAACTTGTTTTTCGACCCGATCCGTGTCGCCCGTTTGATCCGGGTCGCGCCGTTGATCCGTCCCCCTATCGATGACCCGATCGGGCTGTGATTTTTCACGCGTTCGGGGACCCCGGCGAGCCTGGTCTATGAATTGACAAGCGCGAAGCCGGTGGGCTAGCGTTCTGTTTCTCGACGAGTACGACCACCGTCGCTCGATGGACAAATACGGCACTCCATCCCAGAGCGGTATCGGTGATGGCAAAGGGGCGGGCCTGGGCTCGCCGCAAGAGGCCGTCGGCAACACCGCGAAACGGCTTAAAGAAGGAGCCTTGGTCTGATGGAAAAAGTCTGGGAGTTCATGCACGATGGCGCGCCGTTTTCGTTCATCAACGCCGCAATCCTGGCATTCGTCATCGCCATCATTGCCGAGCGTTTCGTGCACATCCTCTCCAAGCACCAAGTCAACGGTGAGGAGTTCATGGCCCAGATCCGCAAGCTGGTGCAGGCCGGGAACATCGACCGCGCGATCAAGCTCTGCGAGGCGGCGCCGCTGCCGCTTTTGCAGGTGGTCAAAGCCGGGCTCACCCAGGTCAACCGCGGCGAGGACGCCATCATCGCCAATATGGAAGAGCGCATGAGCGAGGTCATCCCCGACCTCGAAAAGCGCATCGGCGCCCTGTGGTCGCTGGCCAATATCGCCACCCTGGTGGGACTGCTCGGCACCATCTCGGGACTGATCAAGAGCTTCGCGGCCGTGGCCTTCGCCGAGCCCGCCCAGAAATCATCGCTGCTGTCGCGCGGTATTTCGGAGGCCATGTACAATACCGCGCTCGGTCTGGGCATCGCGGTGCTCTGCATGTTTTTCCACCTGATCCTCCACGGCTGGTCCAAGCGCATCAAGCAGGACCTGGAGCGCACCACGATGCGGCTGGAGAATCTGCTCACGCTCAAGCGAGACTAACGCCTCCCCCACCGGATCCCCCCCAGGCGCTTAGCCACCACAGCCCATGCCGGTCAAGCTCAGCCCTCGCCAGCGCTCCTACATCCGCAAGAAGACCACTGCGGGACACGTCGATCCATCCGAGATGGTCGGCGAGCTGAACATCATTCCGTTTCTCGACATCGTCGTGAACCTGATCATGTTCCTGCTAGCCACCACCGAGGCGGTGCTGCTGATCTCGCAGATCGAGTCGAACCTGCCCAAGATCAGCCGCGGTCGTAGCAAGAGCAACGAGGTCGAGACGCCGCTGAACCTCAACGTCACCGTCACCAGCGGCGGAGTCATCGTCACCGGCTCCGGCGGCAAGCTGGCGTCCGGCTGCGAGGCGATCGAGACCGGCGGCGCCGTCACCGTGCCGCGCAAGCAGGACAAGAGCTACGACTGGCCAGCCCTGACCGGCTGCGTGGGCAAGGTCAAGGCGCAGTTCGAAGACGAGGACACCGTCACCGTCAGCGCCGACCCCCAAATCGAGTACGAGCATGTCGTGGCGGCCATGGACGCCGTGCGGCGCAACGAAGAAAACGAGCTCTTTCCGCGCGTCCTGATCTCGGTGGGCGTGCGATGAGGTCGAAGCATGGCTGAAGCTGGGGATCAGGGCACGGGCGGCGAGGAAGCCAAGCGGCCGGCCACGCTCGCCGACTGCAAGCGCATCATCCGGCGCAAGCTGCGCAAGCGCGAAGAAGAAGAAGAGGTCGGCCTCAACATCTATCCGATGATGGATATGATGACGATTCTGCTGGTCTTCATGATCATGCAGTTCGCCAGCGGCGCAGCCGAAATCGTACAGAGCGAAGAGCTGCGCATCCCGACTTCAACGTCGGAGGTCGAAGCCGAGCAGGCGTTGGCGGTGGTGGTTTCCTCGAGCGAGATCGTGGTCGAGGGCAAGCAGGTGCTGTCGCTGCGCAACGGCAAGGTCGACCCCAGCCTCAAGCAGGGCGGCGGCACCGGCTGGCTGATCACTCCGCTCTTCAACCACCTCAAGCAGCACCGCGACCGCCTCAAGGTGATCGCCTCCCGCAATGCCCAACGGCCGTTCCGGGGTGAAGTGCGCATCATCGCCGACCGCCGCACACCCTTTCGCACCTTGGGCGAGGTCATCTATTCGCTGGGCCAGGCCGAGTTTGGCTCGCTGCGCTTCGTGGTGCTCAAAGCCGGTCAGCCCGGCGTGAAGTGAGCCAACGGCGCCGGACACCGTTGTCGCGGCGCAATCGGCTGACGCGGCGGTCGGTTACACTCGCTGCATGAAACTGCGAGTCGACCCCGAGCGCTGCGCCGGCAGCGGCCACTGCCACCGGGAGGTTCCCGAACTTTTCGCGCGCGGCGCCGACGGCCTGTGCCAGGCGAAGCGCAGCGCGCTCGAGCTGCCACAGGTAGCGCTGGCCATGGGCGCCCTGGACCGCTGCCCCAACGGCGCCATCGAGCTGCTCGACGCCGACTACTTCGACTTCCCCAACGTGGGGCCTTGAGCGAGCGGCGCGGACCACGCTCGAGCTGGGAGCTGGGGATCATCGGCGGGAGCTGGGGATCATCGGCGGGCGAGCTGACCAATTGCCACGGGGCGTGATAGATCACTTCCGTGACTGACACCGCCGCCGTTTCGGAGCTCAATCTCGCGATCTTTTGCGACTACGAAAACGTGGCCCTGGGTGCGCGGGATGCGTCGTACGGGCAGTTCGACATTCACTTGGTGCTCGAGCGACTGCTCGACAAGGGCAAGATCGTCGTCAAGAAGGCCTACTCGGACTGGTCGCGCTACGAAGAGGCAAAGCGGCCGTTGCACGAGGCGGCCTTCGAACTCATCGAAGTGCCCCACGTCTCCTACTCAGGCAAGAACTCGGCCGACATCCGCATGGTCGTCGACGCACTCGACCTCTGCTACACGAAGGGCCACGTCGATGGCTTCGTGGTGGTCACCGGCGACAGTGACTTTTCACCCCTGGTGAACAAGTTGCGCGAGAATGGCAAGACGGTGGTCGGGGTGGGCGTCAAGAACAGCAGCAGCCAGCTGCTGATCGACAACTGCGACGAGTTCATCTACTACGATGACCTGGTGCGGGACCGCCAGCGGCGCTCGGCGCGCACGCGCACGCAGTCGAAGCCGAACGCGAAGACCACTCGCGCCAGCGGCGAGGCGAATGCCGGTGATCGCAAATCGCTGGAGGAGCGCAAGGAAGAAGCGCTGGAACTGGTGGTGACCACGGCCGAAGCGCTGCTGCGCGACCGGGGCGACCGCCTCTTCGGGTCCCACGTCAAGCAAACCATCAAGCGCAAGCGCCCGCACTTTTCCGAGAGCTTTCACGGCTACGGCAGCTTCAACGAGCTGTTGGAAGACGCTTCCCACCGGGAGCTTTTAAACATCGAGCGCGATGAACGCTCGGGCGGCTACATCATCATCGACCTCGGTGCCAACGCCTGAAGCAGCGTTGGAGGACGCTTGCCGGCCCGGGCACCACGGACGGCGCAGCGGGCCCGTTCAGGTGCGTGCCAGAGGGGGAAGTTGTTCTTGCTCGGACCCTACGGCGAGATGGCGGGCTTGGTGGCTTCACGGTCGTCGGTGGTGGTCGTCGGTGCGATGAGTTCGATTGGACCGTCCGGAGTGGACACTCGAAACACGTTGTTGGGCGCGACGATGTTGCTCGGCGCGACGATGTTGCTCGGCGCAATGATGCCGTTCTGTATGATCAACTGGATGACCGGATAGATCTTGTCGCCATCGGAGAGACCCGCGAGGTCGAGGCTCGGAGCCGGTTCGAACTTCCCGGCTCTTCGCAGGGCGCCCCGTTGGGCGCCATCATTGTCGACAACCCAGCCGGCAGCCACTTCCGCGGCAATGGCGTCTTCGCCGATCACGACGAATAGGCCCGCACCGTCACCACCCTCGACGGCCTCGAAGGGGTGCTTGACGCCGTCGACGTGTGTGAACTCGCCGCTGAACCCATCGCCGACGAACTCCGCCTGCAGCGAGGCGCCCGAGCGGCCCGTGAATGTGATCGAGGTGGGGTCATCCACCTCGCCCCAGAAATACTCACCGATGGCCTCTTCCCCGTTGCAGACGTAGGCGACGGCCCGCTCGGAGCCGACGACGAACGAGACGAAGGCGTCGCTTTCCTCGACCCTACCCACGAAACCGTTAGCGCTCTGTGCCGCCATGGACGCCTCGACGGCGCCCGCCCCGTCTCCACAACCGGCGATCGAGAGCAGAGCGGCCGCCAGGAGTGCAGACGGGCCAAGGCGCTGGGAGCTTTTGGAACTTCGCATTTTTCACTTCCTCTGCGGGAACTCGGCAGCGGTCGCTGTCTACGGGCCCGATTGTCGAACAGTAGGTTGTTCCGGCCCAGAACGCGACGACTGTCGGGGGTTTTGCTGGCCGGGCGCAGGTGGCGCATCGAGGCCGCTGTTTCCCGGCATCGCTTTGAAGCCCGGGGATCGGGGCCCAAGTCCATGGCGATGGTGAATGTCCACGAAGCCAAGACCCACTCTCGGCATTGCTCGAGCGGGCCAGCCGGGGCCGGCGCATCGTGATCGCCCGCGCGGGCAAGCCTGTGGCCATCCTCGGTCCGCTTGCCCCGGCATCGAAGGAGCGGCGCCCGGGTCTGCTCAAGGGGCGGCTGCGGATTTCGGGCGATTTCGATGGGCCACTTTCGGCCGATCGGCAGGCTTCGTTCACCGAAGGCGCAATCGAGCCCGAATGAAGCAGCTTCTGCTGGACACCCATGTGCTGCTCTGGTGGCTGGCTGACAGTAGGCGGCTCAAGGCCTCCTGGCGCAAGGAGATCGCGCGCCCTGAACGTCGCGTACTCGTGAGTGTGGCGAGCATTTGGGAGATCTCGATCAAGAGCGCGACGGACACGCTACAGCTGGACCTGCCGGCGGACCTTGGGCTATCGGACCTGGCGGAGGCGTGCGGCTTTGAAGACGTGCCCATCTCCGCGCGTCATGCAGCCGCTGTGCGTGAACTCCCTGCACACCACGCCGATCCCTTCGACAGGATACTGATTGCACAGGCACGCCTGGAGTCGCTGACAATCGTGACGGCCGATGAGCAGGTGCGGCGCTACGACGTGAAACACCTGGGCTCTAGGCCGGGTCCCGCCTACGACCAGATCGCCGTGCCCACCTGGTACACCAGCAGGGCCGCGCCGTAGGCCAACGCGGTCATGTAGCCGAGCATGAGCATGGGCCACTTGAGCGAGCCCGATTCGCGCCAGACGACGGCGATGGTACTCATGCACTGGCAGGCCAGGACGAAGAAGACCATCAGGGACGCGCCGCTCACAGGGGTCATGAGCTTTTCGCCGTCGGCCCGGCGGGCATCGCGCAAGGCGTCGCGCAGGGGGGTGCTGGCTTCGTCGGCTTCTTCGATGCCAAAGACCATGCCGAGGGTGGAGACGAAGACTTCGCGCGCCGCAAAGGCGCCCAGGATGCCGACGCCGATGCGCCAGTCGAAGCCAAGCGGTTCGATGGCCGGTTCCATGGCGTGGCCGACGCGGCCGGCGATGCTGAATGCCAGCTGGTCACCGGCGTGCTGGCCACGCAGGGCCGAGAGCTTTTCTTCGAGGGCTTCGCCGCTGAACTCGGCGCGCGCGCTGTGCTCGGCCGCTTCGAAGCGATGGTCGATTTCGTCGCTGTGGGGGAAGGACAGGAGCGCCCACAGCACGATGGTGATGGCGAGGATGATGGTGCCGGCGTCGCGCAGGAAGGTTTTGACGCGCTGCCAGACGGCGGTGGCCAGGTTGCGCAGGACCGGCAGCCGGTAGGGCGGCAGCTCCAGCACCAGCGCCGGGCGCCGGCCGGGCAGGACGGTGCGGCCGAAGAGGGCGGCGGTGCCGAGCGTTGCGGCCACCGAGACGATGTACATGGCGAAGAGCGCTGCAGCTCCGGCACTGAGCACGCCGAAGACGCGGCCCTGACCGGCGAAGACGGTGCCTATCACCAGGACGTATACCGGCAGGCGCGCGCTGCAGGTCATCAGCGGCAAGGCCAGCATCGTCAGCAGCCGATCGCGCCGGCTCTCGATGGTGCGCGTGGCCAGCACCGCCGGCACCGCGCAGGCAAAGCCCGACAAAAGCGGCACGAAGGCCCGACCGTGCAGGCCCAGGCGCGACATGATGGGGTCGATCATGAAGGCCACGCGCGCCAGGTAGCCGCTGTCTTCCAAAAACGCGATGAACAGAAAGAGCAGCGCGATCTGCGGCACGAAGACCAGCACGTTGCCCACCCCCTGGATGACTCCGTGTTGGAGCAGGTCGCGCAAAAGACCCGGGCCGATCAAACCCTGGGTGATGCCCTGGGCGGCGCCGATGGCCAGCTCCACCCAGCCCATGAAGGGTTCGGCCCACGTGAAAAGCGCCTCGAAGAGCACCAGCATCACCAGCGCAAACAAGCTAAAGCCCCACACCGGATGGGTGAAGACCGAGTCGAGACGGTCGGTGAGGCTGCGCGCCGGCTCGGCCTCGTGGCGCACGGCGCCAGCGGTGACCGAGTCGATGTAGGCGTAGCGCGCGCCGATGATCTCGAGGTCCAGGTCGCCACCGCGCTCCCGCGCCCGCTCCTGGATCGCCAGCGCCAGCGCGCGCAGCTCGTCGGACACGCCCTGCAGCTCGTCGTCGCCCACCGAGAGCAGAAGCCACAGCGCCCAGGGCCGGCGCGAGGTGGCCGGTAGCTCCGGCAGCGCCCTTGCCACCGCCGCTTCCATCTCGGCCACGTCCTGCTCCAGACGCGCGCCCAGCTCCAGCTGCAGGGGCTCGGGGCGCTGCGCTTCAGCCAGCGCCCGCTCCACCGCCTCGCGCAGCGCGTCGATGCCCTGGCCCTTGGCCGCCGCCATCGGCACCACCGGCACGCCCAGGCGCCGCTCGAGCTGCTCGGGGTCGATGCGCACGCCGGCCCGGGCCGCCTCGTCCATCATGTTGAGCGCCAGCACCACGCGCGCCCCGCTCTCGATGACCTGAAGCGCGATGTAGAGGTTTCGGCTCAAGGTGGAGGCGTCGGCGACCACGATGACGGCGTCGGGGACGGCCGCAAAGCGCCCCAACACCGCGTCGGCAGCCACCTGCTCTTCAGGCGAGCGCGCCGTCAGGCTGTAGGTGCCCGGCAGGTCGACCAGCTCCACCGCCTCGCCGCCGGGCAGACGCAAGAGCGCCGAGCGGCGGTCGACGGTGATGCCCGGGTAGTTGCCGACGCGCGCTTTGGCGCCCGAAAGCGCGTTGAAGACCGTGGTCTTGCCGGCATTGGGGTTGCCCGCCAACAGCACCACGCGGCCGTCGCCCAGGCCCCCCGCTTCGCCCCCGCGGTCTTTTGTATGCCCGTGGCAGTCGGCCGCCTCGCCGCAGCGGCTGCAGCCGGCAGCGGGGGCCTGTTGGATCGGCAGCTTCATCGGCTCACCCCAAAGGCCCGCTCGGCCGTTACTTGGTCGCCACGCTGGCGAAGGCCGGTACGCTGACCGCCGTCTCCAAAACCTCGACGGAGGCGGCCTCGGCGTGGCGGATCGATAGGGCGTAGCCGCGTACGCGCAGCTCGATGGGGTCACCAAGCGGGGCTACGCGGGTGACGGTGACCCGCGTGCCGGGCAAGAGCCCCATCTCCATCAGACGCCGCGTGACGGCGCGCTCGCAGCCCACCTTTTGAATGATGCAGCTGCTGCCAGGGACCAGGTCGCTGAGGGAGATCGTCTCGTGTGGCATGGCACTAATTGAAAATGATTTTCATTTACGGATCAAGGGGTTTCGAAAAAATAGATCGATCGTTCGATGCGGTGCTTGACCCATTTCATAGCATGGCCTAGTGTTATTGAAAATGAATATCAAAAGCTTTTTCATGCTCGCAGCTCTGCTCGTCGCCCTTCCCCTGGGTTCGGCCCAGGCTCAGGCAGCGAAAGGGCCAAAGCAGCTCCTAGCCGACCAGTTCAAGAGTTCCAAGCGCGTCACCTTCATCAAGGTGGAGGTGAATGTGGGACAGCGCAAGCAGATCGAGCAACAGCTCGGTCGCGCGCTGCCCAAGGACCGCTACACCTTCTACGTCGCCATGAGCGGCGACCGCGTCGACGGCTACGCCATCTTCGACGCCGAGAAGGGCCAGCACGAGAACATCGACCTGGCCATCTTCTTCGACGCCAGCGGCAAGGTGCAGCGCGTGGAGGTGGTGCAATACCGGGAGGCCTACGGCGACGCCATCCGCGCCGAGCGCTTCCGCCGCCAGTTCGTGGGCAAGGACGGAAAGAGCGCCTACCGCGCCGGCGATGACATCGACGTCATCAGCGGCGCCACCATCTCGTCCAAGTCCGTGGCCCGCGCCGTCAAGCGCGCCGCCGTGCTGCTGCACCAAACCGTGCTCAAGGACGAGGTGGCCCAACAACCCGCCCAGCGAGCGAGCCTGTGAAGGACTTCATCCGCCCCAAGGGTCGGCTGCGCGCCCTGTCGTTCCACGCCCGGCTGGCCTACACGACGTTTCTGGCCTTCACCCTGGCTGGCGTCGTGCTCACCGCCTGGCTGCTCGACGACATGGTGGGCATGGAGGCCCAGGGGGTCGAGGAGTACTACGCCGGTGGCAGCGCCGCGGCCGGAGGCGATGACTTCGCGCCCGCAGCCGACGGCGATGGGCCGATGCTCGAGCTGCCCGACGAGGGCCTGGAGCTTGCCCCCGTGGCCGCCATTTCCCTGCGCAAGCTCCTGGAGGTGACCCACTTTCACCTCTTCACGATGCCGGTCTACCTGCTGATCCTCAGCCACCTCTTCATGCTCTCGCGCCTGGGATCGGGCTTCAAAACCGCCACCATCGGCGCAGGTGGCGTCGGCACCGCCCTGCACATCGCCGCGCCCTGGGCCGCCGCCAAGGGCACCGCCGGCTCGGTCGCCCTCTACGCCGTCTCGGGCACGATGATGGCGGGGGCCTACCTTGTGATGTGTTTGCTTCCAATCTGGGAGATGTGGACCCCCGAGCCCAGCCGCCGGCGCGCAGACGCGAGCCAGCGCGAGCTGTCGCCGGCAGCAGCCAAGGCGAGGTCAGCTCTTGGTTGAAGCGCCGAGATGTCGCCTGCTGTACGACCGCGCCCGGCCCGCGGCGGTTGTTGATCGTTCGCAGTCCACCGCCGTATCAAAACAGGGTATACTGGTAATTGGCTATGCGACCACCGCCGAGCGGTCGTCGCGGCGCCGGGCACGCCCGTGCATCCGAGCCCTCGTTTTGGCGGTGTGAAATGGCTCACATCTTGACGCGGGTTCGGGCGGGTCGCGCGGCGTCGTGCGAGCGTGGTGAGGGCCCATCAGTCGTGCGAGCGAGTCTCTGGAAGGCTCCAGGCGCTCGGTCGCAGCCGCCCACACATGATCCGCCGCCGCGACAGCAACCTCACCCGCATCGAGCGCAGCGACACGCGCGCCCGCCGCGACTACAGCCAGACCATCGCCCGCGATCGCGCCGAGATCATCCGTCTGATCGATCGCCTGCGCGACGACAACGGCCGCATCCGCTCTGGCAGCCAGCCTCGCTTGGCCTCCCTGCTGGATCCAGGGTCTTCGGCCACATCCCGCGAGCGGCCCGCTCCGAGGTCGCGCCCCAGCCATGCCACCGCGCTGGCGAGCCCCGCGGCCACCCAGCTCATCGCCTCCTCGCGACCGAGCCCCGCGTTCAACACCGACGCGGCCGTGGCCTCTGCCCTGATGCGCCTGGAAGAACGCCTGGCGCGCATCGAAGCCCAGCTCGAGGCGCGGCCGGCGGCCGAACAAGCCAAGAGCAGCGGCCCGCAAAGCGGCAGCGACAACTACACGCTAAGCGGCGCGATCCAGGGCGACCTGTTGTCGGACGTCCTGCAGATGATCTCCTCCAACGATCTCCACGGCGTCTTCGCAGTCGAAAACGAGGTCGGACGCAGCGAGCTGTACTTCAGCGAGGGCCAGATCGTGCATGCCATCGGTCCAGGCACCACGGGCGAGAGCGCGTTCTTTGCGGCCTTCGCCCTGGGCAGCGGACGCTACTTCTTCACCGAGACCGAAGACCTGCCCTCCGATCGAACCATCGAGGGCAACACGCAGTTTCTGATCCTCGAGGCGCTTCGGCGCATCGACGAGCAGGGCGAGGGTTGAGCGCCCCAGAGACTCCAAACCCGCAGTCCGAGGGCGAGTTCGCCATGACCCACGCAAGCGACCGTCCCAGCCGTCCCTCGGGCCGCCCGTCAGGCCATCCGTCCGATCATCCGTCCGATCCCCCGGGCTCCGAGCAGCGCAGCCACCGACGTCGCGGCTTCATCACCTTCGCCTGGTACAAGTGCATCGCCGCCGCAGCGGCCGACGCCGACGCCGACGCCGACCCGACCCTGGAGGGCCTGGCCCGCTCCTGCGACATCTCCGAGCAGGGCGTGGGCCTGATCACCGCCCGCGCGCTGCCCGAGGGCGCCGCCGTCTTCATCGAGATCGCCTCCAAGGTCGGCGGTTTGAGCCTGGTGGCGCGCGTGAAAAACTGCCGTACCGAGAGCGACGGACGCCATCGGGTGGGTCTGTCCATCGAGGTGGTGCCGCCCACCGACCGCGGCACCCTGAGCAAGATTCTGGGACCATGAGCCGCCAGGACGAAACGCCCGAGCCGCGGCGCTCGGCACGCCCCTCGCGGCCCCCGCCCATGCCCAGCAGTGGTCTCGGAGACTTCGCGCGCTCGCTGGGCATGACCTTGGGCGTGGTGCGGCGGCTTCTGCCGATTCCCGAGGATCCCTTCCGCGGCGCCTCGCTGCCGCGCGTGGCCCTGCCGCGCCCACGCCAGAAGAAGGGTCCCGGGCGCAAGGAGCTGTTGCGCGCCCAGGCCCAGGCCCAGGCCGAGGTCGCGCGCCTTGCGGCCGAGCTCGAGGTGCTGCACGAAAAGCTCGCCGGTGGCCACGGCGATCAGGTCCTGGGGCGCAGCGAGCTGGCCGGCGGCGTCGAACGCGCCCGCCGCCTGCGCAAACGCCTGCAGGACAAGCGCGACGAGCTGGTGCGCGTCGAGCGCCACCTGGCACGCGAGCAACGCCTGGGCCGCCCGGGCGACGAGGCGCCCCGGCTCGAGAGCAGCGAGCCGGCGCCGCGCAGCCGCAGGCAGAAGCTGCTGGCACGGGAACGGGCCCGCCAGGAACGCAAGGAGGCCGAGCGCCACGAGCGCGCCCGCCGCATCGCCCAGCGCGCGCCCTTCGAGGACCGCTACGCCCGCCGCAACTTCGCGCGCCTGGCCGAAGCCCTCTTCGACCCCGACGTCGGCGTGCGCCGCGATGCCGCCGCGCGCCTGGGCGATTACGCGAGCCCCGCCGCCTATCAACTGCTGGTGATCGCCCTGGACGACCCCCAGGAGCGGGTGCGCGCCAGCGCGCTTTCGACGCTTTCGCTGGTGGACGGCAAGGGGCGCGAGGAAATCTTCCGGCGCCACCTGCAGGATGGTTCGGCGGTGATCCGACTGTCGGCCCTCAGGGGCCTGGGCACCCTGCCCAAGGGTCCGGGTCGGGCCGCGCTCTTGCGTGCCCTCGAGGATCGGGACGCGCGCGTGCGGGCGACGGCGGCGGCCATGATCGGCACCCGCCGCGACCGCCAGGCGCTGCGCCCGCTGTGCTTTGCGCTCAGCGACGACGAGCCGTCGGTGCGGGCGGCGGCGGCCCAGGCCCTGGGCAATGTGGGAGACGACCGCGCTGTTTTTTCGCTGCTGGGGAGCCTGCTCGACGGCGACGGCCAGGTGCTCGAGGCGGTGGGCTGGGCGCTGTCGACGCTGGCTGGGGTGGCGCTCGAAGAACTCGCGCCCGAGCTCAGCGGCGAAGAAAGGGTGCAGGCGCTTCGGGCCTGGTGGGGCACGGCCCGCCTCGAGCGCGCCATCGAGGTCGCCGGCGGCCCGCCCGTCCCGCCCCAGGCCTTCCACGCCACGGTGATGCCGACGCCGGCCCAACGCGCCCTGGCCGAGCCGGCGCCGCGCCCGCCGGCAGCGCCGGCGCCAGCACCGCCACCGGCGCGCCAGCCACCGGCGCCAGCGCCCGAGCCGGCTGAAGAAACGGCCGCCGGGCTCGACGCCGCGCCCGATCTGGGCGCCCTCTCCCCCGACCTGGGCACCGACCTGGGCATCGACAGCGAAGCCGAGACCGCCCTGGGGCTGGACGCGCCCGAGGCCGCCGATGGGGGCCTGGCCGCCGCCGGTGCCGAGGGTGAAGCCGCCGAAGCGGCCCAGGAAGAAGGCGGCGAGGGCTTCGAGGACATGTTCGCCGTCGGCGAAGAAGCCGGCGAAGAAGCCGGCGGGGCGACCGAAGCGGGCGAAGACGAGGGCGGCGACGACTTCGCCCTGCCCATCGCCGAAGACGAGGACGGCGAGGCGGAAGACGACGAGGAGTACGAGTCGCTGCTGTGAGCGGCGTCGAAGGCCCTGCCCATGAGTGATTCCGACACGCCAGCCACCGACGACGACTTCCTCGACCAGGTCGTGCTGGGCGACGCCGACGACGATCACGGCGACGACGACGGGGAATACGGCCTGGAGCTGGACGACGCCCAGGCCAACGAAGTCCGCACCATCTTCTTCACCACCCTGCCCCAGTACCTGGAGCCCATCGAGGAGATGATCGATCAGCTCTTTTCGGGCGGTTCCCGCGAGGAGCTGTGTCCGCCGCTGTTGGGGGCGCTGTCATCGATCGGAGCGGCCGCCGCGCGCATCGGCATCGAGAGCGTGCGTGAGCCCCTCGAGCGTTTGCAGGATGAGGTCGGCCAGCTGATGGACCTGGAGGGCGAACCCGGGGCGGTGGTCCAGCTGCGCATCGAGACCGCCGCCGCCGCCCTGCGCGAGCTGACGCTCGAACCCGACGACGATGACGAAGACGCCGCCGCCAAAAGGGCCGAGCCCCGTGGGCCGACCATCTTCGCCGCTGCCCAGCAGCTCAGCGGCATCGACCGCCGCGCGCTCGAAAAGCTCACCGCCGCCGGCGTGGTCACGCTAGCGCAGCTGCGCATGGCCGAGGCCCGCGAGGTGGCCGCCGTCACGGGCCTGCCGCTTGCCGAGGTGGAGACGCTGATCGCCCGGCTGCTTTCGGCGGACTCCCCTGCCGAGCGCACGGGCGCGCCGGGCGCCCCGGGCGACCTGCGCGCCCAGCTGCGCCTGCGCATCGGTCAGCGCGTGGAGGCCGAAGCCGAGCTGGAAGAAGCCCGAGCGCGACTCTTGCGCACACGCGCCCACAACACCCAGCTCGAACCCGTGCTCGAGCAGCTGGAGCGGCGGCGAGAGCAGCTGCGCGGGCGCGTGGCGGCGGTGCGCGAACGGCTGAGCGCGCGGCTCGAGCTGCTGGGCGACCTGCGCCGGCAGCAGGCCGAGCTCGAACGGGAGGGCGAACGCGTGCATGGGCAGCTCGAGGCCGCGCGCGCCGAGCTGCGCGCCCTGCGCGACGCCCGCAACGGTGCCGAGCTGTCCTACCGGCGCTGTGCCGAGCAGCTGTCGGCACTGTCGGACCAGGTCCGAAAGTTGTGCGACTCCACACCCCAGGTGCGCACCTCTCGCACCTCCACCGAGTACTCGACACCACCCTCGCAACGGGATCCGGCAGACGGTCATGCACAATGACCTTTGTGTTACGATCGACAGTCGCAAAGGTCGGGTGCAATGGCGAAGCCAACCGACCGGCGCGGCCCCACTGCCGACGGATAGCGCCACAAGCTCCTGAAGCCCATGCCGACGATCGACATCAAGGCGCGCCAAGTCAACTGCAAGCTGGTCTACTACGGCACGGGCATGGGCGGAAAAACCACCAACCTGCGCTTCATCCACAAGAAGACCAACCCCAAGCAGAAGGGCAAATTGCTGTCACTGGAGACCGAGTCCGAGCGCACGCTCTTTTTCGATTTCTTCCCCATGGCCGCCGGCAAGCTGGGCGATTTCGACCTGCGTTTCAGCTTCTACACGGTGCCCGGGCAGTCCTTTTACAACCTGACGCGGCGCACCATCCTCAAGGACGTCGACGGCATCGTCTTCGTGGCCGACTCCCAGGTCGATCGCGAGGAAGCCAACATCGACAGCTATTTGAACCTCCAGGAAAACCTGGTCGACCACAAGGTGGAGCTGGCCAAGTTCCCCCATGTGATCCAGTACAACAAGCGGGACATGGACGAGGTCTTGACCCTCGAGGAGATGCGCCAGGAAATCAACAAGTACGGCGTGCCCGATTTCGAGGCCGTGGCCACCGAGGGCACGGGCGTCTTCGAGACCCTGCGCGCCATCGTCAAGCTCACCACCGCCAGGGTGAAGAAGCAGCTGGAGCGATGATGGGCGATTACGGGCACGCGCGGCGGAAAGGAGTGAGCGATGGCTGAAGGCATCGACGAGGGCGGACGCGGCGCGATGGCGGACCGGCCCAATCTCTCCAACGAGATGCAGTCGGTCACGGCCATGATCCGCGACCTCGAGGATCAGCTCGACCGCATGCTCGAGAGCAATGGCGCGCTCAAGGAAGACCTCGAGTCCGAACGCAAGCGCCGGGTGGGGCTCGAACGCAGCGTGGCGGAGCTGGAGCAGACGATACGCCGGAACGAGCAGGAGATCGCCGCCAAAGATAACCTCATGGCGGAAGTGGGCCACCTCAACAACGAGCGCTCGCAGCTGATGGCGCGGGTGCGCGAGCTGGAGGTGCAGCTCACGGAGGCCGAGCGCTCGATTCAAAACAGCGGCGGCCTCGAGAAACGCCTGCGGGCGGCGCGTGAGCAGGCCATCGAAGAGGTGCAGAGCGTCGAGGGTCAGTTCGAGCGCGCCATGCGCATGGTGACGCAGCTCAGGGCGCAGGTGGCGGTGCTGGCCGAGGAACGCGACGCCTTCGGCGGGCGCCTGCGCGTGGCCGAGGAAAGCCTGCACCAGCTGCAGGCCGAACGCGATGCGCTCAGCTCCGAGGTGGAGCAGAGCCGCGGCGCCCTCGACGAGATCCGCCGCTCCCTGGCCGATGCCGTGGTGGCCTCGTCCGAGTCGGTCGACTCGGTCGACGGCGGCGGCGGACGCCTCGGGGGTGGCCTGTGAGCGGGCGGCCGGGCAGCGGCAACGCCGAGCTGGAGCTCAGGCGGCAGCTTGGCGTGACGCTGGAGCATTGCGCGGCGCTGGAGCGCGAGCGCGCGGCGCTGGAAGAGGCGACCGCCTCGTTGCGGGCCGACGAGCGCGCCCTTTTGGGCCGGCGTCTGGGCCTGGAGGAAGACTGCCAGCGGCTGGCCGAGGAGCTGGAGGACAGCGAGACGCGCGCCGCCCACCTCGACGGCCAGATCACCAAGTTGCGTCAGGCCATGGCGACCTTGCACCTGACGGTCGACGGCGACCGCCGGGCCGGTCGGCGCCTGCACGTCGAACGCGGCCAGCTCGAGCGCGAGCTTCTGGAGCTACGCGACCAGATCGGCGCCATGGAAAAGCGCATGGCGGGGCTGTCGGGCTCGGTGATGCGCATCGACTACAAGGCCCATCATGGCCTGCGCGCGGGACTGGGTGACGGACTGGGTGACCGACCGGGTGACGGACTGGGCGGCCGCCAGGGAGGGAGCCGATGAGCTTGCCGGCGGCGCTGATCAAGGAGGCCAAGGCCCTGGGCTTCAACACCCAGGTGGACGTGCACGGTCATGCCGTCCACGTCCAGACCGAGGTGATGGGACGCGAAGTGCTCGAGGCGCGCACCACGCTGACCCGCGAGGGTCGCATCGTGGAGTTCGAGCGCCGCGCCCTCGGTGAGACCTTGAGGGACCTGACTGCGATCCGTGCGGCGGTCGAGGCCCAGCACCGCCGGGGCTTGATCGCCGCGCGCGCGGCGGGGGCGAAGTAAGATGGCGCGCGTCGACCCCAAGAGCAAAACGATCCAGGCCAAGCTGGTCTATTACGGGCCGGGCATGTGCGGCAAGACCACCAACCTCGAGTACGTCAACAGCAAGTTGGTTACCGATCAGTTGATGAGCCTGGCGACCGAGGGCGACCGCACCATCTTCTTCGATTTCATGCCGCTGGACCTGGGCAAGCTCCGGGGCATGGACGTGCGCTTCAAGCTCTACACCGTGCCCGGTCAGGTTCGCTACAACCAGACGCGCAAAATGGTGCTCAAGAACGTCGACGGCGTGGTCTTCGTGGCCGACTCCCAGCGCAGCCAGCTCGACGCCAACATCGAGAGCCTGCAGAACCTCTTCGAAAACATGGACGAGCTTGGCATCAAGCGCGAGAGCGTGGCGCTGGTCTTGCAGTACAACAAGCGCGACCTGCCCGACGTGATGAGCCAACAGGAGCTGGACAAGGCCCTCAACGAGGCCGGCTATCCGACCTTCCTGGCCAGCGCCTACACCGGCGAGGGCGTGGTCGAGACGCTCAAGGCCTCCTGCGCCCAGGTGCTGCAGATGCTGCAGACCAGCATGGGCGGCACCTCCAAGGTGCCGAAGAAGCCCGCAGCCTCGCACGCAGCCAAGCCCGCGGCCAATGGGGCGGCCAAGCCGGCGGCCAGTCAGGCGGCCCAGACCAAACCGGAAACCAAACCGGTGGCCAAGCCACCGGCGCCGCCGCCGGCCACGAAGCCCGCGGTCGAGCCGCCGGCTGCATCCAAACCGGTGGTCAAGCCGCCGGGAGCGACCAAGCCATCGAGTCCGGTGGGACCGCCGGCCTCGATGGCGGCCTCGCCGGTCGCCCCACCCGGCCCCAGGCCCGCGGTCGCAACCGGGCGTGCCACGCTGATCGGCCAGCCCGCGGCCGCCGTGGCCAGCGCCGAGCCAGCGGCGGCGCGGGTGCCGCGCGGGCTGCGGCCCACACCCGCCGTGGGCCAGCCGGTCCATGAGCAAGACGACGAGCCGACCGAGCCGCCTGCGACCCACGGCGGAAACGGCGTGGCCCCGGCATCGGCGGCCCAGGACGCGACGCCCTCGAAGCCGAGACGCTCAGGGCGCCTACTCGATGACGTGGTTCACACGACGACTCAGATCCCCGTCATCACCACCAGTCAGATCCCCGACGTTCCAGACGAGTCCAAAGCTTCCGACGACGCGCTCAAGTCCCTGGCCCAGCGCTTCGACCACCTCGAGCACCTCTTGCTGCGCAGGAGCGAAAGCGATGTGGCCTCCCAGGGCGCCAGCGGCAATTTCCAGGAACGGCTGACGAATCTGACGACGGCGCTCGGCAAGCTGGCCATGGAGAGCGCGCGACGCCATCGCAGCCTCGAGACCCTGCTCGAGGAGCTCAGCGGCGCGAAGCCGGCAGCCGGTGAGGCGTCGCTTTCGGCCGACAGCGTGGCGCGACTGCAGGCGACCCTGCCCAGCAAGGCCGAGGTCGAGGCACTGCGCAAGGACGTGGGCGCCATCGTGGGGCAGCTCGCGGGGCTGGGGAAGAAGCTCGAGGGGATGCCGGCGCCGGGCGCGACAGGCGGCGGCGGGCCGGCGCCGGACCTCAGTGGCCTCGCCAGCAAGAAAGACCTAAGGGCCCTGAGCGCGAAGCTCGACGCGATACCGGCGGCCGGCACAGCGGGTGGCGGCGGGCCGGCGCCGGACCTCAGCGGCCTCGCCAGCAAGAAAGACCTGGAGGCTCTGAACGCAAAGCTCGATGCCATCGCAAAGCAGCCCGCTGCGACCGGCGCCGCGGGCAAGGCACCCGACCTCAGCGGCCTCGCCAGCAAGATGGACCTGGAAGCCCTGAACGCAAAGCTCGATGCCATCGCCAAGCAGGGGCCCGCGGCAGCGGCTTCGGGCAAAGCCCCCGATCTCAGCGGCCTCGCCAGCAAGATGGACGTGGCGAGCTTGACCTCAAAGCTCGACGCACTCGCCAAGCAAGGGCCGGCGGGGGCGGCTTCGGGCAAGGCCCCCGACCTCAGTGGCCTGGCCGCCAAGAAGGACCTGGAGGCCTTGAACGCCAAGCTCGACGCCATCGCCAAGCAGGGCGGAGGCGGCGGCCCTGCAGCCAAGGCCCCCGACCTCAGTGGCCTGGCCGGCAAGCAGGACCTGGAGGCCCTGAAGCGGCGCTTCGACGAATTGGCGAGCAAGGCCGAACTCGAAGCGCTGCACAAGCGCGTTGGGGAGATGGCCACCGTGGCCGACCTGGAACGCCTGCTGGCGGCCCGCCCGGCGGCGGCGCAGCCCGCACCCAAAGCGGAAGCCAAGCCCGAGCCCAAAGCGGAAGCCAAGCCCGAGCCCAAAGCGGAAGCCAAGCCCGAGCCCAAAGCGGAAGCCAAGCCCGAGCCCAAAGCGGAAGCCAAGCCCGAGCCCAAAGCTGAGCCCAAGCCCGAAGCCAAAGCCGCGCCCAAGCCCGAGTCCAAAGCAGAACCCAAGCCCGAAGCCAAAGCTGAGCCCAAGCCCGAAGCCAAAGCTGAGCCCAAGCCCGAAGCCGAACCCAAGCCCGAGCCGGTCGACGACAAGGCCGACGATCCCGAGCACCAGAACGCGGCGCGCGTGGCCCGCGTGATGATCTCCGACCTCTTGCTCTACAGCAAGGAAGAGGTGGACGCCGGCATCAAGGAAGGGGACTTCGAGGAGCGGCTGAAGGAAACCCTGGGCGACATGCAGAGCACCTACGAGACGCGCGTTCCGGAGCATGTGCGCAAGCACAAGGACTACATGAAAGAAGCGCTCGACAACTTCATCGCCAAGCGCAAGAAAAGGCTGGGCCTCGAGTGATCGGTGACCGTGCACGGCATGGATAGCCCATGGAGCCCGTCGCCCATCGCACGGCCCGCCCGCCGCTGATGCGTCTGGCCTTTGCCAGTGGACGACTGCTCGGGCGCACCGCGGCGCTATTTGCCTGGCCCTACCGGCGCCTGCGCAGGCTCACGGGCGGCGGCGAGTTGATCTCGGCACAGCTGTCGCGTCCACCGGGGCGCTATCCGGCCGCCGACCTGGCGGCCGAGGCGGGCCTTTTGGAGCTGGGCCGAGCCCTCAGCGACCCCGACCCCATCGCACGCAGCCGCGCCCTCGACGTGATCTGCGAGTTCTCCGAAGAACGCGCCTCGCGCTTGATCGCCGCCATGCTCTACGACCCCGACGCCCAGGTGCGCCGTGCCGCGGCCGAGGCGGCCAGTCGCTTGAACAGCCAGGCCGTCGTCTTTCCGCTGATCCTCGCCCTCGAAGATCGCGACGGCAGCGTGCGCCGCGAGGCCCTGCGCGCCATCGAGGACATCACCTCCGAGGTGATCGAGCTGAACGTGGACGCTCCCGCCGACGAGCGTCGCGCCACCGTGGAGGGGCTCAAGCGCCGCTGGAAGCAACGCCGCACCGAAGAGCTCTTGCGCGAACTTTCGCCGGTCGAGATCTGAAAACTCAGCGCAGCATGCGCCGGCACTCGCGCACGTAGGGTCCCTCGCCGAGTTCGGCGCACTTGCGATAGGCTGCCCGCGCCTTGTTGCGCTCGCCGCGCGAGTGGTGCGCGGCGCCGAGCACGATCCAGGCCATGGAGTTGCCGGGGTCACTTTCGAGGGCGCGGCGGGCGCTAGTCATGGCCTTGGCCTTGTCGCCGGTCTGCAGGTGGGCCAGGGCGAGCTCGGCCAACAGCGGCGGCGCGTCGCGGTCGAATTCGAGCGCCCTCTGATAGCGAACCAGGGCTTGCTCATATTGCCCCTGCTCGGCCAGGGCGCGGGCCTCTCCGAGCAGGGCATCGCGGGCGGCGCCGGTGGCGCTGGGCACCGCAGCGTGGAGCCGAAGGGCCGGAGCGGGCGCAGAACCACTGGTGCCACCGGCCTGGGCGGGGGCGGTCGGCTCGGCCACCGCGGCCGGCGCCACGGCTGCGACGGGTGGCTCGGCAGGCCCATCGGGAAGCGAACTTGCCGCGGTGGCACCGGGGGCCTGCAAAGGCGCCTGTGGGCGTGCCGAACTCGGCTCGGGCGGGGCCGCGGCCGGTGCAAAGCCCAGGGCATAAACCCCGAGGCCGAGCGCCACGAACGAGACCAGCACCAGCAATCGCAAAAACAGGCGGCCGCGGCCCGGAATCGTAACCGGCGGTTCCAGATAGCTCGCGCTGCTGCTCGAGTGCAGCTCCGTGTCGCCGACGCTGATGGTCCAGCTCGAGCGCGCCCCGTCGTCCGGCGCAGGTGGCGGCGGCAACATGGGTTCGTCGCGGCGATGGCCCGGCGGACGTGATTGGGATGGCTCCCGGTTGCGCTCGACCGGCGGCGGATACGAAGAGGACTGAGCCTGCTCGGCCAGGGCGGTGGCCATTTTCAGCGTGCGGCGTCCCGCCTCGCGCGCGCTTTGGAGATCGGACTCCAGCGCCAGCTCGCGACTGACCCGATGGGTCAGGGCGACGATCACCGGCTGGCTCGCCCGGGCCTCCAGCGCGCTTTTGGGCTCGGCCGGCGCCCGCGAAGGAGGCGACGGAGCGCGGGAAGCTGCCGGTGGGTAGATCGACAACATGCCGGGTGACGTGGTCAGGGTCAGGCGCTTGCGCCGCCGACGCCGAACGAAGCGCCGCCACAGGGGTGGCTGCAAATGCTGACTTGGGCGGGGCTCGTCGTCTGCTTCGGGCTCGTCGTCTGCTTCGGGCTCGTCGACTTCTTCGGGCTCGCTGAACGCTTGGGGCTCTTCGCGACTGGCGCGCACGCCGGTGATCGGTCGGGTGCGCCGCGACCCACCGACACGGCCATCCTCGCGCAGGGGGGCGATCGGCCCGTCCACCAGCGACAGATCCTCCAGCTCCGAGTCCAGCTCCCGCCCACGGCCGCGCAGACTGGGCTGCCAGGGTGGGGGATGGTCGGAGCCATGGACCGGGGTGTGGCGAGGGCGGGCGCTGGCGGGGGCCTTGGAGTGGAGGGCTCGCAGCTCCGCGTTGTGCCGGGCCAGGGCCTCGAGTTCGCTGAGCAGCTTGCTGTTTTGGCGCAGCAGCGCCTCGGTCAACTCCGCACCCCGCTCGACCACGTCCTGTAGCGCGTCGCGGCTCAGCCGCTGGGGTTCCTGCGCTACCGGTCGGGCGGCCCGCCTACGCCGTTTGGTGCCACCATTGCTCACGCACGCCCCCAGGGCGGGTGCGACAATGCGGGCAGGTAGACGACAGCTGGCGCAGCAGTGGTGTTCAGTTCATCCCTCCTGCAGCCATTGTAGCGCTTCTTGGACGTCGGAGAAGAATCGAGCTTTATGAGTTTGCCCCGAAGCGCGCAAAATGAAGCGCGAAACGGTGCGGATGAAGACGGAACCACCGAGAAATGCGATGCGCCAGTAGAGGGGATCGTTGACTTCATCGGCCAACGCCTTGCGTGCGCCGGCCGTGAGCGTTTCCTGTTCCCGGTGGTCGATCAGCAGCGCGCAGGATTCGTCCCCGATCACTGCAGCCAGCGCCGCGCGCAGCTGGGTGATCATTTCGTGCGCCTCGTCGCGGTCCATGGTGCCGCGCAGGATCAGTTTGACCAACGGCCGCCCGTTGGCGAGGCGGTCGGGGCGAATGGAATAGAAGCCCATGATGTCACTCGTATCGTTTTTTCCGCGAGCGGCCGGCGACGGCGGGCGAGAGGCAACCGCGAGCGGAGTTCAGCAATCGAAAGCGAGCCTACTCGAAGGCACGCTTCCGCGTTCACCTAAACGACCGATGGCCCAGGATCATGAGCAACTGTTCTGCCTGAACACGCACCCAGGCTCGCGCGCCACCAGCACCCACCGGGTGCGTAACTCACGGCTGAGGTGTGCTGTCCGAGGCTTCCTGAAGCCAACCCAGGGCCGCAGGCAAGTCGCTGAAGAAGCGCGCCTTGTGGCTCTCGCCAGCGGCCCGCAGGATGAACTTGGAGACGGTGCGCATGAAGACCGATCCCCCCAACACGGCGATGCGCTCGTAGGTGGGATTTCGCGTTTCGTCGGAAAGGATCCTGCGCGCCTCGGCCGTGATCGTCTGCTGCTGCCGCTGGTCCATTAGCAGGCGCACCTTGCGCGCACCGGCCCCTTTTTGAAGAACTCGGCGCAGATCGGTGACCAGGGCGCGGGCGTCGTCGGCGTCGAGGATGCCGCGCAGTTCCAGCTTGACCAGCAGCGTTCCGTCGACAAGCTCGGTGGGATTGCTCGAGGTATAACCCATGATGGTCGCCCGCTGCCGAGGCGGCAGCACGTGCTCATTGTATTCTAGCCCAGATCGCACCCGCAGTTCACGCTTCCTCTGACGCGCTCTACCCCAATCCGAGCTTCTGGGCACGCCGCTGCAGTGCGAAGCGGGTGATGCCCAGCAGCTCGGCGGCTCGTTTTTTGTTTCCCGCCGTGCGTTCAAGGGCCTGGCGGATCAACTCGCGCTCGGCCGTCTCCAGCGGCGTCTGCCCCAGCGCGTCGAGCGACAAGAGCTTGGCGCCGGCCGGCGATGCGCCTTGCGGCGACGACGACGACGGCGACGACGGCGACGGCGGCGACGGCGACGACGGCGACGGCGCGGCCGGGGCCGGGGCCGGGGCCGGGGCCAGGCTGCGGGCCGCCATGGCCGGGGCGCGGTGAATCGCCAGCAGATCCGGCGTCAACGCCTCGCCCTTGGCCAGGATCACCGCCTGCTCCATGATGTTGCGCAGCTCACGCACGTTGCCGGGAAAGGGGTAGGCGAGCAGGGCCTCGCGCGCCTCGACCGACAGCGCCCGCACCGGCCGCTTGAAGCGGGTGGCGAATTCCTCGAGGAAGGACTCGGCGATGGCCAGGATGTCGTCGCCGCGCTCGCGCAGGGGCGGCAGGCGAATCTCGAAGACGCGCAGCCGAAACAGGAGGTCGCTGCGGAAGCGGCGCTCGGCCACGCCCGCGTCCAGGTCCTGGTGGGTGGCAGAAATCACGCGCACGTCCACCGGCAGCTCGCGGGTGCCGCCCACCCGCCGCAGCTTGCGCTCCTGCAGCACGCGCAGGAACTTGCCCTGCAGCTCGTAGGCCATATCGCCCACCTCGTCGAGGAAGAGCGTGCCGCCCTCGGCCAGCTCGAGCAGCCCCTTGCGGGTGCGGTCGGCCCCTGTAAACGCGCCACGCTCGTGCCCGAAGAGTTCACTCTCGAGCAAGTGCAGCGGAATCGCCGTGCAGTCGATCTGCATCAGAGGCTTGTGGGAGCGATTGGACTGGGCGTGAACCGCGCGCGCCACCAGCTCCTTACCGGTGCCGCTGGGGCCGGTGATCAGGACCGTGGTGTCGTCGGTGGCCGCCACTTCCCCGATGCGCCCGTAGACCGCCTGCATCACGGGCGAGTCGCCGACGAAACCGCGGGCGCCGGCCCGTTGTTGCTCGCGCTCGAGCATGTAGCCAAGGTCGGCCTTGAGGCCGCTGTGCTCGCGCACCCACTCAAGCTTGGCGAGCAGGGCCTCGAGATCGATGGGCTTGAGCAGAAAGTCCGCGGCGCCAGCGTGGATGGCCTCGACCGCGGTCTTGATGGTGCCGTGGGCGGTCATCACCAGGGCCGTGGCCGAAGCGTCCTGGGCGCGGATCTGCCGCAGCGCCTCGAGCCCGCCCATGCCCGGCAGCATCAGATCGAGCAAGAGCAGATCGGGCGCCAGCTCGGCATACTGGGCCACCGCTTGCTCGCCACTCTGCACCCACTCGGCGTGATGACCCTCCTTTTGCAGGAAGCGCTGCAGGCGCTTTCCAAAGGCGCGGTCGTCGTCGACGAGCAGGATGGTGAAGGGCATGGTGCGGCTTGGAAGCGGTGGTTTTAGCCCGGCGGGAACTGCGAAGCGCCTGATAGGCGGCGACCGGCGCGCAGCACCAGGACCACGAAGGCGCGCGGCTCGGGGCCGCGCTTGAGGCGTACCGGCGTCATCAGGAGGAACGCCTCATCCGACTCCTCGAGGCGCTCCACACAGCCCTCACCGCCGTCGCGCACGCGTCCGAAGGCGCTCTCGAAATGCTCGGCGTCGAGCGATTGCAGCCCGAGCTTCTGCAGCCAACCGAGCGCCAGCACTTCGGGCGCGACACCGAGCAGCCCGCGCACGTGCTCGTTGCAGAAGTGCACGCGGGCGCCGTTCGCCGTCGCGGCCGCTTCGACGACGGCGATGCCGAAGGGCAGCGCGTCGGCCAGATCCCACAGCGTCTTGACCGACTCCGGCGCCAGCTCGCTGCCGGCGCGCTGCTCCAGGCGCCGCGTCAGCCGCGTCAAAAGCTCCTGCATCAGGGCCACGTCGCGATCGCGGTAGGCCAGGGCGCGGCGCGTGGCCTGATGCTCGAGGGCCTTTTCGATGGCCAAAAGCGTCTGCTCCAGATCGATCGGCTTGCGCAGGAAATTCACCGCCCCCTCGCGCAGGGCCTCGACCACCGCGTCCTCCTCGCCGTAACCCGTGGCCACGATCACCTCCACGTCGGCACCCTGGCCCCGGGTCTCGCGCAGCAAGCTCAGCCCGTCGAGCTTTGGCATCTGGATGTCGGCGATGATCAGGTCGATGCGGCTGTCGCGAAAGATGCGCAGGGCCTCTTCACCGTCGGCTGCGGTGTGCACGCGATAGCCCTCGCGGCTGAGGATCTTGGCCAGGCGTTTGCGAGCTGCCTCGTGATCCTCGGCGATCAAGATCGAATGGGCTGGCTCGCCACCGCCGCTCTGCCTGCGTTCGCGGGCGCGACCCAGGGCCAGCTGCAAGGCGCGGGTGTCGACCGGTCGCTTCATGTAGTCGAGGGCACCGGCCCGGAGCACCTCGATGGCGTCGTCGATGGCGCCGCCGTCGGTGACCAATATCGCCTGACAGTTGGGATCGATGCCGCGCAGCTCCTTGAGCAGGGCCACGCCGCGACCGCCTTCGACGTCGTGGTCGACCATCACCACGGCGGGTTTCAGCGCCCGCAGCCGCTCGAGACCGTCGCTGCGCCCCGAAGCCAACTCGACGGCGTAGTCTTGCCGCGAGGCCTGCTCCAGGATGGCCGCGTCCCGGGCCAACTCGCTTCCGATGATCAACAGACTGTCCATGGGCATCACCCTCCAGCTGCATCTGCTGGCGGCGCGGCCGGCAGATGCACACGAACCTCTCCACCGCCGGCGGCGGCATCCTCTGCGACGACGCACTCGAGCCGCGCGCCCTCGCGCGCCAACAACTCCGCCGCAAGCCACAGCCCAAGCCCCGCAGCTCCCGGGCGGCTGCTGTGGAAGGGCTGGGGCTGTGTTGCAACCTCCGCGGCGCTAAAACCGTCGCCCGCGTCTTCGAGCGCCAGCACAGAACCTCGCTCGGAGCGCGACAGGCGCAGTCGCAGCTCCGGCGGCCGGCCCGTGGCCAGGCTCGCGGCCTCGGCGGCGTTGATGAGCAACTCCCACAGCGATAGCTCGAAGGCGTCGGGCCGCAGCAGCTCGAGCCGGGCGCCAGAATCAAACTCAAAGTCAACCGTGGCACCCTCGAAGCAGCGCCCAAGGCGGGCACCCAGGCGCCTGCACAGGGTCTCGAGCTGCACCGGGACGGGCCCGCTCGCGACGGTTTCGGCCGCAGCATCGCGCAGGCTTCCGAGCTGCCGCAGACGCGTGTCGAGCACGGCCACCGCCGCTTCGATCTCCTGCAAACAGTCGGGCAGGCTCGCGGGGTCGAAGCGATCTTTGCGCAGGTCGATACCCAACTCCTGGCTGACCATGCGGATCTGGTTCAAGGGCTGGGCCAGGTCGTGCACCAGGCGGCCGAACACGGGACCGAGCTGCAGCCGGCGGGCGGCGCGATCGACGCCACGCTCATCGAGTTGTGGCTCGGGTGCGCTCATGCTGGGCCCGGCTCCCGCGCCGGCAGACGCAGGACGAAGCGAGCCCCCTTGGGCGCCTCGGGGTCGAGCTGCAGGCTGCCCCCATGGGCCTCGGCGATCTGGCGACTGAGACTGAGGCCGAGCCCCGTACCGGAGCCGGCCGCCTTGGTGGTGACGAAGGGCTCGAAGAGCGTGCTTCGCAGCTCCTCGGCGATGCCGGGGCCCGTGTCGCTGACCGACAACTCGACCTGATCGTCGCCGGTGAGGCGGCCGTCGATGCGGATCGTCCGCTGGGGCAGTCCCTGCACCGCGTCGCGGGCGTTGGAGACCAGATTCATCACCACCTGCTCGAGCTGGACCCGATCGCCCAGCACCATCAGCGGCTCGGGCAGACTCGACTCGCGGCTGACGCCACAGACCGTCAGCTGCTGCTCCACCAGGCGCAGCACGCGCTGCACCGAGTCGCGCAGGTCGTAGTGCCTGCGCGGACTGTCGGCGTCGCGACGTCCGAAACGCCTGAGACCATCGACGATCTCGGCCATGCGCCGGGTTTCCTGCACCACCTCGTCGATGCTCTCGGCCAGCTCCGGGTCCTCGTGGGGCGCCCGCCGCAGCGTCCGTTGCACATCCTGGCAAGTCAGCTTGATCGCGTTCAACGGCTGGTTGATTTCGTGCACAATGCTGGCCGACAGCTCGCCCAGGGCGCCCATCTTGCCGCGATGGACGAGCATGGCGGTGCTATCGCGTAGCTCCTTTTGCGAGCGCCTGAGTTCCTCGACCAGGTTGCCGATTTCGCGATGGTAGGCGCCGTAGGCGATCATGGCCTCCAGCGCCACGGCATCCAGCTGGCCGACGCGGGCGCGCGCCTCTTCGGCGCCGATGCGCTCGAGTTCGGCGTCGACCACCGAGGCGTGCAGGGCAAGCAAGTCCTCGGGGCCCAGGCCGGCGCGCATGAATCGCTTACTCAACAGTGAAATATGGTAGAGCGTCTGCTCGCTCGGGTCGCGCAGGTAGGCGAGGGCTTCTTCGCCGTAGCGTCGCTCGAGCTCGTCGCTGCTGGACTTTTCCGCCATACCTAAACCGAGATTGCGATCGTCGCATCGTCGCGGGCATGAAAAAAGCGCCGGCGGATCTCGTCGATGGCCGCATCGGGATCGCTGCGCGCCAACCGCATCAAGCCCCGATCCCACTCGAACTCGACGCCATCGGACCACAGCGCGATCACGTCGCCCGCTTCGAGGAACTCACGGTTTTCGTAGATCCGCGGGGGCATGCGGTAGCCGACGATGCCACCGCTCGTCGTCAAATCCTTGACCAGGCTGCCGGCGGTGGCCTCACTGGACAACGACTGGCTGTGGCGGCCCGTGGGCGATGGGTTCGACAGCTCCATGCGCACCGAGCCCACGCCGCAGGCCGTGGCCTCACCGGTAGCGAAATCGAGCCAGGCGACCGCCAGCGCCGCGCCGCGGCTGCCGTGGGCGGCTCGATGGCAATCTTCGAAGAGTGCCGGCAGCTCCACCCGAGGCCCAGGCGACCAAAGCATCAGCGACTCGACAATGCGCGCGGTGGCCTCGGCGGCTTCGGGTCCGTGCCCGGTGCCGTCGATCACGGCCATCAGCAGGCGCTCACCCTCGGCCAGGGTGGTTGCCTCGCTCACTTCCGACGACATCGGATCGCTGCCCTCGGGCCCGAGCGAACCACTGGACCAGCGGCTGCGGCCCTGGGCGTCGAAGGAGCGCAGCAAAAAGCCATCGCCGTTGGCCTGCTCGCCCGGCATGCAGCGGGTGAGGGCGGCGACACGTCGGATGAGGGAAGGCATGGCGATGGCATCACGGGATGGTCTTGCGCACCGTGATCGTGGTGCCCACACCCGCTTTCGAGTTTAGCTCGAAAAAGTCCATCAGCCGTTGGGTTCCGGGCAGACCCAGGCCCAAACCCTCCGACGATGACCAGCCGTCGCGCATGGCCAGGTCCGTATCCTGGATGCCGGGGCCGCGGTCGCGCACGACGATCTGCAGCGCCCGCACGCGGCCGGGGGATTGTTCGACCACCGAAAGCAGCACCTCGCCAGCCTCGGCGTAGAGCACGATGTTGCGCGTCAGCTCCGAGACGGCAGCTGCGATTTGGGTCTGATCGACCACGCCGAAGCCGAGTTCGGCCGCCATCGTCCGCGCCCGCTGGCGGGCGGTGACGATGTGATGCTCGGCTTCGACTGGGACGCGCTCGGGCTCCACGGACTCTATTCGTCTTCCGACCACTCGGGGGTGTCGTCGTCGACCGGCTCCAGCAGCTGCTCGCCGACCAGTGCGCGCAGGCCCTGCTCCAGGTCGCGGGCGGTCTCGGCCGAATGCACGCGCAGGCCCATCTCCACCAGCGTGATGGCCACCGGCGGCCGGATGCCGACCAGGATCACGCGGGCGCCCAGGAGGCGTGCGGCCGAGGCGATGTGCTCGAGGGAGCGGGCCATGAAGGAATCGACCAGGTCGATGGCGCTCAAATCGATGACCACGCCGCTGATCGCCTCCTTGGAAATGCGCGCCAGCAGGTCCTCCTGAAACTGGCGGATGGCGCTGTCGTCCAGGGCGACGTAGATGGTCGCCACCAAACAGCGCCCGATGCGCAGGATCGGGATGTGCAGGGCGCCGCTGCTCACGGGCGGCCCTCGCTGGAGGCGGTGGTGACGGGTCGCAGGGACATCATCGCAACCTCAACCTTTCTTCGGGCGCCGGTAGATACCCTTGCCCGTCTCCGACAACGCGAACTCCAGACCCGAGCGCAGGGAGTTCTTGGTGCGCACGGCCGTCAGGTCGACGCCCAGGCGGGTCATGGTCTGGGCGCTGTGGGGGCGCAGACCACTGAGCAGCACCTCGGCACCGAGCAGGCGCGCGGCTTCCACGGTCTTGAGCAGGTGGTTGGCCACCTGGGTGTCGAAGACCGGCACGCCCGTGACATCGATGATGGCGACGGCGGCTTGATGCTCCACGATGGCGCTGAGCAAGCTATCGACGATCTGCTTGGCGCGGGCGGTGTCGATGGTGCCGATCAGGGGCAGGATCAGGATTTGATCCCAGATTTGAATCACCGGTGTCGACAGCTCTCGGATGGTGGCCGCCTGGGCCGCGATGGTGCGCTCGCGGTCCACCTCGGCGCGCAGGCTGTCGACCATGGAACTCAGGTCCTGGCGCATCAGCTCCAAGGCAGCGGTGATCTCGGTCAGTTCGTCCTCCTGGTCGGGAATCGGGATCTCGACGTCGAAGTTGCCCATGGCGATCTCCATCGCCGCGGCGGACAGGACCGACAGGCGCTGCTGGATGTCGGTGGACTCGTCAGGGGGAATGCTGGAATCACTCGACATCGCTCACACCTTCCGCAAACCAGGCGAGGGCGGGAGCTGCGTCGTCGAAAAAGCGCATGCTCGCGTCTCTACCTGCAGCTCGAATGATGAAGCGCGCCAGCGTCCGAACCAAGACCGATCCACCCACAAATGCGAATCGCTCGTAGCGAGGATCTTTGGCCGCGGCCGCCAGTGCCCTGCGGGCGGTCGCGGTGATCGTGGTCTGTTTGCGCTGATCGATCAGCAGACACACCGAGCCCTCGACGAAACAGGCATCGATCAGCCCGTTGAGCTCGACCAGCAACTCATGGGCCTCTTGCTCGTCCAGCGTGCCGGCCAGTTCGAGCGTCATCAGGGGCTTGCCCGTGGGGAGGCGGTCGGGGTGGAATTGGTATTTTCCCATGCTGGTGCTCCGGGGTGATGGGGGCCGCTTCGCTGAGAACACGAGTTGAGCCGCGTCATGGATGGGGGCGGAAGTCGATGAAATGGTGGCACCGCGGCCGACGAGGGCGGGCGGGGCGAACGTGGGGCAATAGCCGCGGCTCGAGGCTGCGGGCCGGGACCCGCGGAGCCAGCAGGTGGCGCTCACGGTGGTGCCGGCGCCGCTCTCGGCGGCGATGTGCACGCCGCCCATCAGCCGTTTGACTGCGGCCAAGCCGCAGCCCAGGCCCGCTCCGGTCGAGAATCCATCGCGCAAGGCCAGGGCCGGATCGCCGATACCTGGGCCGAAATCGCAGGCCTCGATTTGCACGCCAACACGGCCGGCCGCGTCGCTGAGCCGCGACACCGAGATCTCACCCTCGACGCCGTGGGCCAGCACGTTGCTGGCCAGCTCGGCCACGCTGGTCACAACCCGATAGCGCTCCTCGTCGCTGGCTCCGGCGGCCTCGGCCACCGCGGTGGCCATCCGCCGGGCCTCCCACAGATCACTGGGCTGGACCAGGCGCACGACACCGGTCTGGTGACAGCGCACCGCCCCAGACGCGGTGTCGACCGAACCCATGCCCGACGCGGCCAGCTCGGCCACGGGCAGCGGAATGAAGCGGGCCATGCCAACCCCATGATATTGGAAATGACATTCGTTTTCAATAAGAACCTGGCCCAAGCTGGCTAGCCCGGTCGCCCGGCAAACGGCTCGATGTGCTCGGTGGGAGTGCTGAGCACATCGAGCCGTTTGCCGGGGACCATGGCCGGGTAAGGCTCGCCGGCCGCCCCAGCCGCGGCGGTCGCCGAGGGCGCCGAGCGCCCCAAGGGTGCCAGGACACCTTCGCTGGCGGCACCTGTGAGCGATTTCGCTCGCTTTCACGGGGTTGAGCGAAATCGCTCTCATGGGGTGAGCGATTTCGCTCGCGCGCTGCAGGTACGGTCTCGGCGCGCGCCGCCGCAGGTGGCTCGGCGGCCGACAATCCACGGGAAAACCGGGCGAATGGGGCCGGCCGGACTCTTTTTCGCCCGCCGCCTCAAAGTTGGATCGGCTGTTGCAACAGGTTTCGAGCGAGCCGGGCAGATGCTCGGCAGCAGGAGGCCGTTTCGATGGTGGCAGCAGAACTCAGAGCAGCAGAGGAAGCGCGGGAACGCTGGGACCGCGACCGCGGTCGTATCTTCGAGGCGATCGAGGCACTGCGGCACGAGCTGCGCGCCATCGACGACAGCGTGCGCGAGAGGGTGGAGCACGACCGCCAGGGCGAGCTGCCCTCCTATGGCGCACCCACGCCCGAGCCCTCGGCGGCGCCGAGCTACCGGCCGCGCAGCTGGGAGCCCACGCCGCGCCACGACGAGCGCGACTCCGAGCTGCGCAGCGTGCGCCGGGTCAGCCGCGGCGCCGCCCACTACCGGGCCGAGGCCGAGCGCATCCGCCACGAGATGGACGAGCTGGTGCGCCTTCACGAACGCGGCGAGCAGCGCCGCCGGGCGCGGCAAAGGACGCGCGCACGCGACTTCGACTTCGAAGCGCCCCTCCCCCGCCCCCGTCGCCGCCGCTCCATCCACGATTTCGACCTCCCCCCCTCCTACGAGGAACACGCCATGGCCCTACCGGAACGCTCGGGCGGAGCTTGGCTCAAGAAGGTTTTGCTGCTGATGGCGATCGCCGAGGAGCTCTGATCATGTCGTTCTACCGTTCCCCCGTTTCCCAGCCCTCCGCCTACCGAAGCCTGGGCGTCGCCTCCGCCGATTCCCTGCGCGACAGCGTGGCCGGCGTGCAGCTCGGCTTCAGCCGCATGCGCCGCGAACTCGACGAGGCCCGCCGCGAGGTCGAGCGCCTGCGGCGCGAACTCGACCACAGCCGTGGCCTGCGCGCCCGCCCGCCGGAAGCCGACGTCTCCGGCCTACGCAAGCGCGCTGCCCTCTACTGCCACCCCGACCGCGGCGGCGACGACGGCCTGATGCGTCGTCTCAACGCGGTCTTCGACTACCTCGAAGATCTCGAGCAGGGCGCCCAGGCCCTCGGAACCGATGACCTCCACAGCCGCACCGGAGCCGCAGCATGATGATCGCCGACCTCAAGCTTCAACTCGACCAGCTCACCCAAAACCAGCGCGCCCTCGGCGACGACCTGCGCCACAGCCGCCGCCAGACCGCCCGCCTGCAGCACGAGCGCGACGCCCTCGAGCAGCGCTGCGCCATGCTCGAGGCCCAGCACAGCCGCCCCTTCGACAGCGACCTGCAGCGACAACTCGAGCGCGAGCGCGAGCGCAGCCGCCGCCTGATGGGCGAGCGCGAGCAGCTGCTGCGCGAGCGCGAGCAGGGCCAGGACCGCGCGCGCCAGGCCGAAGCCCTTGTGCAGCTGTTGACCACGCGGCTGCAGGAAGCCGAAGAAGCCCGCGAAGAGGCCACCGCCCAGCTGCAGGCCGCAACCGAAGCCATGGCCGAGGTGCGCAGCTACCTCAGCAGCAGCCTGGGCGCCCAGGCGCCGCTGCGGCACGCGATGTAGACCTCTGCCACGCTCCAGGTCCCGCCGGCGCCGCGAACGAAAAGAGCCGCGACGGCCCCCCAAGACCGTCGCGACTCCCCCTCAAAGCCAAAGAAGCCGCGACGGCCCCCCCGGGCCCGTCGCGACTCCCCCTCGAAATCAATGCCAAGTGCGTTGCGACCGGGAGCCCCTCCCCTCAAGGGGCCCCCGGCCGCGTGGTGGGTGTGTTGGATCGCTTCCGGTTCCCCCCGCCTTCCCCCGACGGCCCCGGTTGCATGGAGGGTGCCGAGTAGTTGGCTCGACCCCGACCTCTTGGTGTACCGCCCAGCGGCCGGCCCTGTGCCGGGTCATGGCCCAGGGTACGAACGCGAGCCGTGATCGCAGCCTCGCTGTGCGCGGGCTCGACCACTTCACTTTGGGTTCGTTCGTCCATGGCGGCTTTCCTCACGGCGCGCCTCGAAACGCGCCTTTGCAGCCGAGCGCCTCGCCTCCGTCCCGTCGGCAGTGGCGCCCGCTGCGTGCTTCCAATACCTAGCCTCCGCCGCCGCCCCGCTCCATCCCACGGTCATGGGAGGCGCTTCACTTTTTCGATTTTTTCGCGGCCAGAGCGCTAGCGCGGCAGCTCGCCCGCCCGCATCACCACCGCCACCGCCTCGGCCTTCGAGCTGACCTCGAGCTTGCGATAGAGATTTTTGACGTGGGTTTGCACCGTGCCGAGCCCGATGCCCAGACAGCTGGCGATGGACGCATAGCCGTGGCCCTTGGCCAGCAAGTCGACGATCTGATGCTCGCGGGCGGTCAACGCCGGCAGCTGGGGCCGCTCCCTGGCGACGCCGCGGCGCATGGAGCGCAGCACATGACCGCTGACGTCGGCCGAAAAGGGCGCCACGCCGCGACTGGCTTCGGCCAGCAGATGCAATAGCTCGCGACGGCTGGCGGCGCTGCTGATGTAGCCGTCGGCACCGGACTGGATCGCTGCGGTCACGCTGTCGTAGTCGCTCGCTTCAGCCAACACGAGGGGGCGAACCGCCGGCGCCGTGCGGCGCAGCTCGGCCACGATCTCGATGCCCCAGGGCCGCGGGTCGATCACCAAGACTTCCACCTCGCGCGCGGCCAGCAAGCCGATTACCGCCCGCACGTCGCCATCGCTGAGCACCACGCGATGGCCCGCGTCCTCGATGCTGCGCGCCAGATCCAGGCGGCGCGGGCGCTCCGAAATCACGATGCCAAGACGCATCCCCCGCTCGCGGCTCGGCCGCGTCAGTCGGCGCAGGCGCGGGACCGTGGACTCCCGGTCTTGCCTCGCATCCTCTCTGGCACCCACCGAAGTCGCTCCTCGCTCGCCCCCCGGCTTTCACCATTTTGAATTTTGCCGCCGCTTCCGACTGTTGATGGCACGTTTGCTCCGGGCGAGGCAAACGAAAATCGAGCGCCGCTTCGACTTTCTACGGATCGACCTGCAGGCCGACAAAAACCACTGCCGCTTGCGGCCCCCCCAAAATGTAGGAGGACAAGCGCCGTGGTACCCCCAAATTGCGCCGGGGCAATTCTGCCTACAGTTTCTGTGAAATTGATCACGTACAACAGAATTTTTGTGCCATTCTTGGGGTATTCCGCGTATGGCGTTCAGGGCCGTCGGACGCGGGATAACAGTCCCAATTTCGGGTCGCTGGAGGCTGGTATATGTTCCGCGCCGACCGCAGCGCTTCGGACTCGCTCCCGGGTCCGGAAGGCCAAGAGATCTCCACCCGCGGCGAAGGCCGCAGCGCGCCGGCTTCCCAGCGCGTGCGCATCGCCGAGCGGCGACCGTCGGTGCCGCCGCTCTCGGGCGTATCGGCCTACAGCGTGCTATCGGCGCTGCCGGCAGCGCTGCTGCTGATCGAGGCCGAAGGGCACATCGTCTTCGTCAACGAACGTGCCGCCGCCGTTTTCGGCGAACCAGCCGGCGCCCTGCAGGGGCAAAACCTCAAGGCCATCGTGCCCGACCTGGACCCCATCACCTCCGCGATGGTCGGGGGCGGCTCGCGAACCGAGAGTGAAATCTCACGACGCGATGGCCGCGTCATCACCATTGGTTACACCCTGGCGCGCGTGCCCACCGGTGGGCGCTCGCTCTACTCCTTCGTCTTCCAGGACATCTCGCGCGTCAAGGAGCTGCAGGTCGAGCGCGACCGGCTACTACGCATCGCAGCCATCGGCGAAGCCCTGCCCTCGCTCCTGCACGAGTTAAAGAACCCCCTGGCCGCCGTCACCGCCACCGTCGAGCTACTCCTGGAGGACGCCACCGCCAGCAGCTGCGACTCCCGGGAACCACTCCACGCCGTACTCAGCGAGGTCCGCCGCATGCGCCTGGGCTTCGACGGTCTCAGCGCCATCGACCGACCCTTGCGCAGCAACCGCGACGCCGCGGTCGATCACGCCTGCCGCGAGTCCTGTCTGATCATGGCGTCGCGCACGCGCAACGCCGGCATCCGCTTTCGCTTCAACATCCGCGAGATGCCGCTTCTGCCCCTGGACACGGGTGTGATGCGAGCGCTGATCTACAACCTGGTAACCAACGCCGTGCACGCCTGCGAGCGTGGCGACACCATCAAGCTCGACGCCTGGTTCGACCAGGAACACGGCCGCTTCGAGATGCGCGTAACCGACACCGGCAGTGGCATGACACCCGATGTACTCGAGCGGATCACAGAGCTTTTCTACACAACCAAGAAGAGTGGCAGCGGAATCGGCCTCGCCATTTGCCAACGCGCGGTGCACGGCGCTGGCGGTGAAATTCGATTTGCGTCTGTGCCCCAGGCGGGCACCTCCGTAGAGATTAGCGTGCCGGTGACCATCGATCGATAAGCCGCTGTCGAGGGCGGGAAGAAGAAAAACCAACAAATCACTCCGTGTGAAACCACCAACCGTCAGAAGGAGCCTAGATGTCTCGAACCGAAGAGCTGAACCAGGTCTTGCGCACGCTGCAGTCGGGCACACCCGACATCGAAGCCAGCGCATTGATCTCCGAAGACGGGTTGATGATCGCCAGCGCGCTGCCACAGCAGATCGAGGAAATGCGCGTGGCCGGCATGAGTTCGACGCTGCTCAGCCTCGGAAGCCGTGCGGCCAATGAGCTGTCGCGCGGTGCCATGCAGCAGGTCCTGATCCGCGGCGACAACGGCTACGTGGTGATGGTACGCGCCAGCGAAGGCACGATGCTGCTGGTCTTGACCACGAGCGAAGCCAAGCTCGGCTTGATCTTCTTGGACGTCTCTCGGGCCGTCAAGGAAGTCGGGAGGATCCTGTGAGCGAATCGAGCAAAGACAAGATCGTTCTCTTCGACAACGGCAACCACAAGGTGGTCCTGCTCGAGGACCACGGAAGCGGCGCCGCGGTGCAGGCCAACCAATTCGTGATCGTGCACGGCGACCAGGGCATGATCCTCGACCCCGGTGGTCACAAGATCTACAACAAGGTCTTCTCCGACACCCACCACACCCTCGGTGGCGCCAAGCTGCGCTACATCTTCCTGTCGCACCAGGATCCGGACATCGTCGCCGCCACCAATGGCTGGTTGATGACCACCGACGCCGAGGCCTATGCCTCCGAGCTGTGGATGCGCTTCATCCCTCACTTCGGCCTCGATCACCTGGTCACCGAACGCCTCCGTCCCATCGCCGACGGCGGCATGGTGATGGACTTGGCCGGCTGCGGGCTGCTGGTGCTGCCGGCCCACTTCCTGCATTCCTGTGGCAACTTCCACCTCTACGACCCGGTCTCGAAGATCCTCTTCACCGGTGACCTGGGCGCGTCGGTCGGTATCGACTACCGCGAGGTCAGCGACTTCGCCGCGCACATGCCCGCCATGGAGGGCTTCCACCGCCGCTACATGGCCAGCAACGCCGCGCTGAAGCTATGGGCGAACATGGTTCGGCAGCTCGACATCGAAATCATCGCCCCGCAACACGGCGCGCTCTTCCGCGGCCCCGAGATGGTCAAGAGGTTGATCGATTGGCTCGACGGCCTCGAGTGCGGCATCGACCGCATGGCCGGCGTCTACACGATTCCAAGTAGCTGAGGAAAGACAATGGCTCTGGTACTCGTAGTCGATGACGAAGCGGTGCTGCGCAACTCCATGGCGCGCGGCATCGGCCGCCTCGAGGGGGTCGAGGCGGTCGAGGCCGCCGACTTCGGGGCGGCCCTACGGATGCTCGACGAGCGGCCGCCGGACCTGATCGTTTCCGACATCGACCTGCCCGATCGCATGGGCATCGAGCTACTGGGCGAACTCGGCAAGCGTGCCCTTTCACTTCCGGTGATCTTCGTGTCCGCCTATCTGCGCGCGTTTCGGGCGCAAATTCCGCCGCGCGCGAACATCGAGGCACTGGAAAAGCCAGTGCCCCTGGAGGAGCTGCGAAAGCTCGTGGTCAAACACCTGGAGCAACGCGTGGGAGCCTCGACACCGGCGCCCTTCGGCGTGGCCGACTATGTGCAGCTGGCCTGCATGGGTCGTCACTCGGTGCGCATCGAGAGCGACTTCGGCGATGGGCGAAAGGGCGTGGTGACCGTGCACGAGGGCGAGATCTGGTCGGCTTCCCACGGCGCCCTGCGCGGAGCGGCAGCCTTCATGGAACTGGCCTTTGCCCCCGATGCGCGCGTCGCCTGCTCGCGGCTGATGACGGGCGCCGGACCACGGGAGATCGAGGAGAGCGCCGACTTTCTGCTCATGGAAGCGGCGCGCTGCCACGACGAGCACACCTCGCGCGGCCCCGAGATGTCCGCCGAGCTGATCTTCGTAGAGGACGACACCGAGGCCGAAGAGACCGAAGACGGAACGGAAGACTTCGAGCAGCACTGGGAGGCCGGTATCGACGCTCTGCTGGCCAAGGATTATCAAGGCGCATTCGCGTCTTTCCTCGCAGCCCAGGCGCTGCGTCCCGAAGACGCCAAGGTCCACGCCAATCTCGAGCGCCTGCGCAGCATGGGCATCGAAGCCGTCACCCCGGCCATCACTCGAGAAGGAGGCACAGCATGAGCCGGCGTCTGGCGATCGCGAGTCAAAAGGGCGGCTGCGGCAAGACCACCACCGCCCTGAACCTCTCGCTGGCCCTGGCCGAGCGCGGCCAGCGCACGCTGCTGGTCGATCTCGATCCCCAGGGCGGCGTCGGTCACGCCCTGGCCCGTCCCGATCAAGCCCTACACGGGCTGGCCGATGTGCTGATGGGTGCCTGTGGCATCGGGCAGGCGGTGATGCAGACCAAGCTCCCGGGCCTGTCGCTCTTGCCCAGGGGACGGCTCGATCCGATCGACGTCTGCGAATACGAAATGGCCCTGCTCGATGCCGACGTGCTCTCCGAACACCTCGCCCTGGCCGAAGCCGGCTACGATCTGGTCATTGTCGACACCCCGAGCGGCCTTGGTATTCCCACGCGCGCGGCCCTGCGCATCGCCGACTTCGTGCTGCTGCCCGTGCAAGCAGAACCGCTGGCCCTACGCACCATCACCCAGGCCCTGCGCCTGGTCGAACACGTGCGCCTGCACGAAAATCCCAGGCTACACCTGTTGGGCCTCTTGCCCACCATGGTCGCTCGCGAGTCGGAAGCCTCCATGGGCGTCCTGATCGCCGCGTGGCGCGATCTGACCGGCGTGCTCGAGACCACGATTCCACGGGCCGAGGTCTTTGCACGTGCCAGCGAAGCGGGGCTTCCGGTGTCCTATCTGGCAGGCAAGCCGCCGCCCGAGGGTCGGCGCTTCGATTTGCTCGCTGGTGAATTAGAGATCTTGATCAGTCAGGTCGACAAGGAGGGACCGACCGATGTCGAACGACAAGCCCGCCAGCTCCTATGATCTGAGCGAGGGCCGCCGCATCGTCGAGCGGCTGCAGCGCGGTGAGGCCAACGGTCCGGAGCCGAGCAACGGCTACGTGCGCTTTCGCGCCCGGCGCCCAGCCGGCGCCCCCTCGGTGTCGACGCCGGCCCCGGCCGCCCCGGCTCCGGACTTCGCCTGGCCCGAAGCCAGCCGCGGCTCGGCGGGCTGGTCGCCGGTGCTCGCCTGGTGCCGTCAAGTTGCCAGCGCCGACGCCGGTTTCGTGCTCGACGCCCACGGCCTGCTCGTGGTCTGCGACGGCGCGGTCGACTCGGCCCAGACCGAAGCCATCGGCTCACGCCTGATCATCGCCTTCGAGCAAGCCGATCGCATGCGCGAGGGCGAGGCCGCCGGCGTGATCCACGTGCAGCTCGAGGGCGGCTGGCTGACCGGCTTGCGCATCCCCATCGAGGAAGGCCGAGCCCTTACGGTGGCGCTGCTGGCGAGCGCGCCACTGTCAAACCCACTGGTCGAACGCCTGCGCGAGGTCTTGACCAAAAAGGCTGCCGGTTTCTGAGACCTGAGACTCGTCTTATCGGGCAGTCAAGTGCCGCTCGAAGAACGCGCGCCAGGCGTCGCGCTCGAAGCGGGGAATGGCCAGGTGACCGCCGGGGTTGATGTGCATCGTCTTTTCCTTGGCGCCGAAGGCGTTGAACAGCTCGATGCCCGCCTCGCGTGGCGCCACCGCATCCTCCCACTGGAAGACGAATTGCACGGGAATCTCGATGCGCTTGGCGGCCTCGGCAAACTCGGTCGCGCCGGGACGCAGGCCGGCCAGACCGAAGATGGCGCAGCGGATGCGCGGCTCAGCCGCGACGAAGGGCACGCCCAGGGCCGTGCCCATGGACACGCCCCAGTAGCCGATGGCCGCATCCGAGGCCACCTCATCGAGCGCCAGCACCGCGTCCAACGACGCCTTCCACTCGCGCGTGGCCTTGCCTGCGCCAGCGAACATGGAGCGCAGCCGCGCCCCGTCCATGGCGCCGGGACTTTGCTGCCCCTGCACGCGCGCGCCGACCTCCCGGGCCAGCTGCGCGGCGTCTTCGCGCGAAATGCGATCGCCGTGGCCGGGTGCATCGATGGCCAGGGTTGCCCAGCCCAGATCCCGCGCGTACTCCACACCGCGCGCGCGAATGCCCTCGGTCTTCTTGTGCTGGGAGCCACCGTGCCCCATGCAGATGAGCACGGGCGCCGGTGGCCCATCGCGACGCGTCCACAGCACCACCGGCACCTGCTCGCCCTCGACCTCGATCCTGAAGTCGCGCTGCACGACCCCGCCTATATTCTTTTCCTTGATCTGCTCCATGGCCGGGCCATCATGCGCCATCGCGGGCCCTTACGGTAGCCCGCAAATGGCGCCACCGGACGCGCGGGGCGGGCGCGGGGACAGGCGCTCAATCGCAGTCGACGGTGCTTCGAACGATGAAGCTCGCCCCGCCGCCCGCTGGGGCCGGCCGCGCCACCGCCTTTGCGACAACTCCCGGAAGATCGGCGATGCGCTGCGGCGTGAACTGTCCATCACCGTCGCCCCAGAACAGCTCTAACCCCCCGTTGGCCATCAGCACATCGCGGTCGCCATCGCCGTCGAAGTCGGCCACGTGCAGCGTTCCGGCGTCGAGCTTCACAAGGCGGCCGACCTCGCGCTTGCTTCCGAAGCCAGCCGCGGGATCACCCGGGAAGAGCCAGAGTACTCCGCCCTCGGCGAAGATCAGGTCGGCCACGGTGTCACCATCCATGTCCGCAAAGCCGGCGCCGGCCCCGGGAATCGGAATCGCATTGCCGGCGACGTCCAAGTCGAGGATCTCGCGTTGTCGAAACGCGCCCGTCCCGTCGGGGTCGCGAAAGATGCTGATGTAGGCGTTCGGAAGCCGATCGGACGCACCTATGGACGGCATATTCAGGGATAAAACCTCCTGTCTACCGTCGCCATCCACGTCATGGGCGGCGCAGGAGACCGAAAAATCGTATGCGAAGGGCCACTCGAGCTGCGCTGCGGGTGTGAGCTGCGAAAAGCCCAGCGCACCGTCGCCGGCCAGGATCACGGGCAGGCCGAACTCGATCCAGGCCAGGTCGAGGTGGCCATCGTCGTTGAGATCGGCGAAGGCGTAGGAACTTGGCAGCAGCGGATTTCCGGGCGAGAGCATGGTTTCTGCCAGCGGAGCGGGGGGAGGCGACAGGCCCCAGTCGTCTAAAACCAGCAGCAGGCGTTCGGCTCCCACCGTGGCCAACAGTTCGAGCCCACCGTCGCCATCGAAGTCGGCGCCAGCCAGTTCGCGTACCGGGCCGACCTCTGCGCGCGCAACCACTTCTCTTCCCTCGAGGGTCCAGAGCCTGTCGGCACCGGCCAGCCAGATCCTATCCCCGATGCGCCAGGGCCCGTAGCCAAAACCTGGTTCGCCAGTACCAAGCTCCACGACCGAGCTGTGACCTGCAGCTGCGGTGACTTCGAAGAGCGCGCCCCGACTGCAAAATTCGAAAGCCGCACCGGGCGGTGCCGAGTAGTCGACGTCCGAGGGGTTGTCCACGAAATCGACCTCTTCGGCTGCGACCTCGACCGCAGCCTTGACCGCAGCCTCGACCGCAGCCTCGACCGTCGCATCGAGCGATGTGTCGGCTCGATGCCCCGAAGTACATGCCACGGCCGCACAGCAAGCGACGAGCAGCGGGAGCCCCTGCTTTTCCCTGCCGAAACCGTCCGTCGAAGCATCCCCCCGGCGGCGAATTCCTCCCATCACCCCGAGCCTGTCAGAAGGACGACAGCCCGACAAGCCCTGCAATGCAACTCCAAAAAAGGATTGCGCTGTGCCAATGGGGCCACAAATCGACTTGCGAGCGACTGTCGAGGCGCTTTCTACGGGCGGAGCTGTGACGGCGCGCAAACTCTCGCAAAACGCATCACGGTTGGGCAACCAAAGTGCCCGCGCGAGGCATTTCGCACGATTCCCTTACCCGACCACATCGGCACCGCTGAGCAGCTGGACGAAAAATCGCGTCATGGCTTCCAGTTGATCGATGGCGATCCATTCGTCGGCGGTGTGGGCCTGGGCGATGTGGCCCGGGCCCATCACGACCGACGGAATACCTGCCAGTGAAAGCGGTCCGGCGTCGGTGCCAAAGGCGGCGATGGTCGGCTCGCCTTCCAAGCCCGCACGCTCCAGCAGCGCGCGACAGGTACGCACGACCGGGGCCGCGTCGTCGGTGCTGAGCGCTTCCTTGTCGAGGGTGCACTCGGCGACCTCGATGCGGCCGGCCAGCCCGGCGCGCGCGGCGGTGGCTTCGAGCTGGGCGCGCACGCTGGCTTCGTCTTCGCCCGGCAGCATGCGCCAGTCGATGATGGCCCAGGCCTCGTCGGCGACCATATTGGGCGCGCGGCCGCCCCCGATCAGGCCCACCGAGAGCGTGGTCGGGCCCAGCCGCGGATCGGGCTGCTGGGCCTTGTGCCGATGCAGCGCCTCGAGCTCCAGCACCATCTGCGACAACGCCCCGATCGCGCTCTGTCCGCGGTCGGGGTCGGAGCTGTGGCAGGCGCGGCCGTGGGCCAACAGACGCGCCGAGACTCGGCCCTTGTGAGCGTTCACGAGCCGCAGCCCGGTGGGCTCGGTGGCCAATGCCCAGTCGACCTTGCGGCCCCCGGGCTCGCCCAGGTGCGCGATCACATCGCGCACGCCGACGCTGGCCATCTCCTCGTCGCTCTCGCCAACCAGGGTGAGATTGCGCCTGAGTTTACCGCGCGCGAGCACCTCTTCGAGCGCGGCCACCAGTGCCGCCATGCCGGCCTTGGTGTCGCACGAGCCACGCCCGTAGAGGCGGCCGTCGCGTACCACGGGATCGAAGGGGTCGATCGCCATGCCGTCGACGGGCACGGTGTCCAGGTGCGAAGCCACCAGCACGTGGTCGTGCGCCCCTGCCACGCGCAGCTCGGCCACCACGCTGGGCTGCTCGGCACCGCCGATGCACTCGGCGTCGATGCCCAGGGCCTTCAATGCCTGCAGCAGGTGCCCGGCGTAGCGCGCTTCCCCGACGATGGCCGGGTCCAGGTCATCGCGCCCCATGGGGTTGACCGAAGGGATGGCGACGTAGTCGGAAAGCAGGCGCGTAACGCGGCTATGGGGCACGCCGAAAGTGTGCTGCAGTCGGCTGCCAGGGCGCAAGCGGCGGAAGGCTCAACCCGGGGCCAACGGAGCTACGCCGGCCACGCCCAGCCAGCGGGTTGCGACCGCGCAGCTCAAGGCGAAGGCTGCGAGGCCAGCTTGCCATCATCGCCCGCCTCGCGCGCGGCGCGCTTGGCCGCCCGCGACTCCTCGGGCGCGTGGTCGATGAGCTGCACGGGGTAGCGGTCGGCTTCGATCTCTTCCGGGGTGCGCTTGGGGCGCGGGGCGATCTGGAAGACGTTGCGCAGCCAGGGGCGCTCGAGCCACGTCAGGAAGTTCGGGCCCGGTTGCACGGCGTAGAGGTAATCCTGGTTTTGGGGGTAGGTCGACAGCGTACGCAGGACCAGGGAACGCCCGTCGCCGAGCACGGCGCGGGCGTTTTTCTTGAACTGCTCGCTGTAGCCGCTTTGGCGGAAGTATTCCTCGGCGTTGGACATGTAGAGGGCGCGCACGGGCACGCCCAGCTCACGCGAGACTTCACCGATGCCGACAAGGCCGCGCTTGGCGGTCAGGTCCCCGACCATGGGGCGCACGCGACCGGCGCGCACCAGCGCCACGACGTAGTCATATTGGGCCTGGTCGGTGAGGAAGCTCTTGACGCCCAGCTCCCGGTGCTGCTCGGCAACTTTGAAGAGCCGCCGCTTGATCTCGGTACGATATTGACTGTAAGTTTCACGCACGCGGCTACGATCTTCTTCGGCGCAGCTGGCGTCCAGGATGGCGCGCGCGTTCTTGCGCTCGGTGGCTGTCCACAGGGCCAAGAAGGCGTCCGGATTTTCGGCCTTGCGTAAAAATGCCATGTAGATGCGATGGACATCGGAGACCACCGGATCGTAGTCGAAGAGCCAGGCCAACTGCGGTCGCTGCCAGCCGATGAAGAGGTAGGCCTGGTCGGTACCCACACCGACGTAGCCGCCGCCGAGGCCTTCGAGGTAGGGCTGAAAGCGATGCAGCGCCTGTTCGTTGCTGGTGGGGTAGTGCTTGCCCTCGAGCGCGTCACTGATGCCGCCCAGCTCGGCGGCCGGTGGGTCGGTGGCCGAGGACATGAAGCGCTCGCGCTCGGCTTCGCCCAACTTCGGAGGCAGCTGGGCCGAAGCGCCCTGGGAGACGAATTCGGCCGGCGCCTCTCCGGCGGCGGGTGGTGTTTGGGCGGCCGGGGTCGGCGTCGCGGCGGCCGCCACGCAGCCGACCATCCATGCGGCCGACAGTGAAACCCAGTGCGGGCAACCGAGTGTCATGATCGATCAGTACCCGAGCCGACAGCAGGGGACAACTTCAGAGACTTTCTTCGCATGCGAAACATCCCACTGGTGAGTCGGGCTCCCACGTGTTGCAATGGGAGCATGGGTAGACCAGCGATGCCGGCGCCACGCGCGTTGCTGATGTGCGTGGCCATCACCTGCGGCTGCTGTCGCGGCGCGCCCACGGCCTCGCCACCGGCCGTCGATGCCGCCCGACAAACGCCCCTGACCGAGGCCAACGCCGCCCCTGAGCCCGCTGCACCCACGGCCGAGCCCGCGCCGCGGCCCACCCGCACGCCTCAGTCCGAGGAGCGCATCGAGGCCGCCCGCCAACACGCCCAGGGGCGCGTGCTGACCTCGAACACCGCGCGCTTGCCGTCGCCCGGAGCACCCGGCGATGACGCGCTGCCGGGTGCGGCGGTCGCTCTCGAGCAGCCTCCGGATGGCAATGCCCTACTCAACTTCTACGCCGCCCTCGAGCGACTTCAGGCCTCCTCCAACGCCGCTGCCGACGCACCCCCGGACGACAGCGAGCCCCGAGCCCCCAAGCTGCGCATCGCGGTCTACGGAGCTTCGGGCACAGCCGCCGACATGTGGACCGGCTACCTGCGCGCTTACCTTCAAGCGCGCTTCGGCGACGGCGGTCCGGGCGTGGTTTCGCCGGCGCGGCCCACCCGCTGGTTTCGCCACAACGAGCTGAGCGTGCGCTCCAGGGGGCGCTGGCAGGCGGCCTACCCCCAGCGCAAGGCGCTGTCGGGCGACAATCGTTACGGCCTGATGCTGCAGGTGATGCGCGGCTGGGGCGGCCCCAGGGTGGCCCACAGCCGCATCGCCCCGGGCCCCGACCGCGACGACTCGCTGCAGATCGCGCGCTTCGAGCTGTGGTCGTTCACGCGCCCCGGCGGCGGTACGCTGATGCTGCACATCGACGACGAACGGCCCCAGCCCATCGACACCACCGCCGATTTGCCCGGCATGGACTACCGCGCCTGGGACATGGAGCCCGGGCCTCACGAAATTTCACTTTGGGTTAGAGGCCCCGACGAGGTGCGGCTCGCGGCCCTGATCGCCGAGTCGGCAGAGCCCGGTGTGGTGGTCGACACCCTGGGTTTCGACGGCGCGCGCCTGGTCTCCCACAGCATCAACGACGAGGCCTCCTGGTCGGAGCAGCTACAGCGCCGGGACTACGCCCTCTACATCCTGGCCTACGGCACCAACGAAGGCTTCCACGAACGCGAAAAGTCCATCGACGTGCCGGGCTTCGAAGCCGAGCTGCAAAACCTGCTGTCGCGGCTGGGGCGCGCAGCCCCCGGAGCTTCCTGCGTGATGTGCCTGCCGTCCTTGCACAGGCAGGTACGCAAGGGTCAGCGCTCGCCAGCGCCGCGCATCGAGGCGATCCGTCCCGTGATGCGGCGCCTGGGTCACGCCCACGGTTGCGCCCTGTTCGACGGCCAGCAACTGATCGGCGATGGCGGCATCGGTGCCTGGGTGAAAGCGGGCCTGGCGCGACGGGACTACGTGCACCTGACCCCCCGCGGCAACGTGCGCTACGGCATGGCGCTGACCGAAGCCCTGATGCGCCACTGGGATCGACCCGCGGGCGAGGCCGAGTGACAAGAGCGGCGCAGGCTGCCTTCAGGGCGGTCGTGAAGGCGCCCGGTGCAGTGTCGCTTGCGGTGCTCGGCGCCGGCGCCCTGCTGGGCCTGGCCGACGCCGCCGTGGCCTGCGCCCGCGAACTGTCGGCGGCGGCGACCACGCCCGGCCTGGGACACTGGTTGACGACATTGGCCCTGGGGCTCGCGGTGGGCACGCTGGCAGCGCTGCCGGCGGCGCTGGCGATGTGGCCGCTGGTCCTGGGTCTGCGCTGGCGACCGCGTTTTGCGACGGGCCTGGGGCTATCCTTGCTTGCCCTGGTGCTCTGGGTCATGGCGCGCCGCTTCGATGCCGAGCGCATCGAGTGGCGGGCCCTCGATCCCTGGCTGCCGACCTCGCTGCTGCTGTTGGCGACGGCGCTCCTGTCGGCGCTCGGCGCGCTCGTGCGGCGCTCGGGACGCCTGCGACGCAGGCTCTCGGCCCTGCTCGTGCTTTTGTGCGCGCTATCGCTCGGCATCTTCGGCGTGGCCACAGCGGAAGCCCGCGCCTTTGCCCTGGCCGCGGCCGACGGCGGCAGCGTCTGGCTCAGCCCGCTCCTGCAGCGCGCCTCGCGCGCCCTGGACGCCGACGGCGACCTGCACCCGCGCTGGCTGTGCGGCGAGGGCTGCGACTGCGACGACAGTGACGGAGACATCCACCCCATGGCGCGCGAGATCGCCGGCAACGGCATCGACGAGGACTGCGACGGCCGCGATGGTCCTGTCGCCGAAACGACCGCCCTGGATCGACCGGAAGCCGAGCACGCAGCAGCCGACGGGCCGGACGCCGGCACCGACGCCGGCCCAGAAGTCAACTCCGAGATAAAGCGTCCACCGGACGTGCTTTTGATCGTGATCGACACCCTGCGTCTCGATCACCTGGGTCTCTACGGCTACGGGCTGCCGACCTCGCCGCGCATCGACGCGCTGGGCGCCCGCTCGGTGGTCTTCGAGCAGGCGCGCTCGACGGGGCCCTCGACGCGCTTTTCCATGCCCGCCATGTTGACCAGCAAGTGGTTCACCGAACTCGAGCGCAACGACTACGAGTGGCCCGCCATCTCCATGCGCGAAGTGCTTTTGGGCGAACGCCTCAAGGAGCTGGGCTACACGCTGGCGGCGTTTCACTCGATCCGCTATTTTCGCCCCTACTTTCACCTGGGCCAGGGCTTCGACCACTGGTCGGACGCCGCCCTCGACGCGCGCAAGCCCGAGCTGCGCATGATCTCGAGCGACTTCATCACCGACGAAGTGCTGACCTGGCTCGACGGCTGGCTCGGCGAGCAGGCCCGGGATGGCGGCGCCGCCGAGCGCCCACCGCTCTTTCTATGGGCCTATTACGGCGATCCCCACGCCGTCTACATGCATCACGAGGCCCCCTTTCGCTTCGGTCACGGCCCGGTGGCGCGCTACGACGGTGAGATCGCCTTCACCGACCACCACCTGGGCCGGCTGCTCGACGGCCTGGCCGAGCGCGGACTCGATGAGGAACTCATCGTGGTGCTCACCTCCGACCACGGCGAAGCCCTCGACCGCGAACAGGACCACGGCAGTCTCAACCACTCCAAGAGCCTCTACGACGAGCTGATCCGGGTTCCACTTTTGGTCAAGGGTCCCGACTTCGAACCCCAGCGCATCGCCACGCCGGTCTCCCTGCTCGACCTCTTGCCGACCTTTGTCGCGCTGGCCGGGGCACCGCTGCCGCCCGAGCTTCGCGGGGTGTCGCTGTTGCCCTGGCTCGAGCGCAGCGCGAGTGCCGAAACGCCCGAGCCGCCGCACCCACCGCTATTCTTCGAAAAACACCGCGCCATCGACGACCCCCAAAAGGGCATGCTGGCCTGGCCCCACAAGGTGATCACCACCGTGCCCACCGGTCGCATGCAGATCTTCGACCTGGAGCAAGACCCGCGCGAGCGCCGGGACATCCGAATGCAGCTGCCCGACAAGGAGCGCGCGAGGCTAGAGGGCATGCTCAAGCACTGGGCTTCCAGCGTGCTGGTCCCGGCGAAACACGACTACCGGCACTGAGTTCAATGCGTAGCGCCGGCCGCCAGCGCGCGCGCCTCCTGCACCGACGCCGCGCAGCGAAAGCCGAAGTGGTGGAAGTTGTCGTGCTCGTTTTTCGGGTCGTGGGCGCGACGGTAGTAGCCCATGGCGTAGGACGCGTTCCAATACCAGGAGCCACCGCGCACCACGCGCTCCTGGTGCCCCGCACAGGGCTCGGCGCCAGCGCAGGGACCCTTCGGTTCGACGCCGGCGCAGGCATCGCCACACGCATCCCAACTGGGAGACAACCAGTCATACACCCACTCCCAGGCATTGCCCGCCATGTCGTACAGCCCGAAGCGCCCGGGCGGACGCGAGCCGACCTCGAGCACCCTTCCCTTGTCGGGATGGCGCTTGGCCTTCTTGACGCCGCAGCTGCGACCGCGCCGGTCCTGGATCACGGCCACGTCGCAGGTCACAGGCTCGTCGCCGTAGGGCGTGCGCGCCCCCTCGCTGCCGCGGGCGGCCTTTTCCCACTGGGCCTCGGTGGGCAGGTGCTTGCCGGCATGGCGGCAAAACTCCACCGCCGCATACCAGGTGACGCCCGTGATCGGCTGCTTCTTGCGGCTGAAGTCGTTGTAGAGCGGCCCCGAGCGCGGACAGGCGCCGGCTTCGCGGCAGGCCCGGTAGTCGGCATTGGTCACCTCGTAGAGGTCCATGTAGAAGGTCTGCAGGTAGACCATGCCCTGGGGACGGGCGTTTTCGGGGCCGTCCGGGGTGCCGCGCAGGAAGGCGCCGCCTTCGATGCAGGCCATGCCCGGCGGAGGATTGTCACAGGCCTCGATGGGGCTGCCGTCGGGTAGCCTGGGTCGCGTGTCGGCCGGCGCATCGGCCGCCTTCGCGCCCACGTCGGTGGCGGCCTCCGGCGCGTTTGCCGGCGCGTTTGCCGGCGCGTTTGCCGGCGCGTTTGCCGGCGCGTTTGCATGGTCGGGGCGCGCCGCGGGAGCACCACAGGCGACGACCACGAGCACAGGGACATAGGACAGGCGCATCATCCAAACTCCATCCCGCCCCATCGCCTCCGCATCAACCGTCGGCTTGGGCCAGGGCCTCGAAGTGGGCCACGTCGGCTTCATCGGCCGGCTTGCGACCCAGGGACGCGATCGCCGCCGCGCCGCCGACCTCGCGGACCCAGGCCGAAAGCGCCTCCATGCCCTGCTGCTGCGCGACCCTCGGCGTGAAGTCGAGCTTGGAGGCGGCCGCCGCGCAGTCGAGCAAGGAGCCGCGCCCGCGGCGCACCACGTCGATGGGCCAGGGACCGGAGCGACCCAGGGCGGCGCGCAACCATGCGGCGGCATAGGCCACGGGATAGAGACCACGGCGCGGCGGCCCCAGGCCCAGCGCCTGGCACAGGGCGCCGAAAAACTCGGCCGCCGTGTGAAATTCACTGTCAGCCACGTGAAACGCCAGGCCACCCACCTGCGGGTGCTCGGCAGCGCACAGAAGGGCGTCGATCAAGTTGTCGATGTAAACGGTCGCCAGCAGATTTTGCCCCGAGCCGTAGAGGCGCAGGCCCCCGCGCAGGCCCTCGGCGCATATCTGCGGCAGGCGATTTTTGTCGCCGGGACCCCACACGAAAGGCGGGCGCACGGCGGTAAACTCGTGGTTTTGATCGCTGGATTGCAACGCCAGCTCTTCGCCCAACAGCTTGCTGCGCACCCAGGAGTCGAAGGGATTTTGGGCCAGGGCCGAGCGCTCCGACCAGTTGAGGCGGTCGCGGTTGCAGAGGGTGACGTCGGCGCAGGACACAAAAACCGTGCGCGGCACACCGGCCTGGCGCGCGGCGGCCACCAGGTTTTCGGCGCCCGCCACGTGGATCCAGTTGAGGGCAGCCGGCGCGGCGCGCGGACTGCTCTCGCCAGCGCAGTGGAAGATGCGCTCGACGCCCATGGCGGCGCGCGCGATGGCGTTGGGGTCGGCCAGCTCGCCCACAAAGGGCTCGGCGCCCATCGCGCGCAGGGTTTCGGCCTGAGCCTCGCTGCGCACCAAGACCCGCGGCGTGCGGCCATCGGCCAGCAGCCGCTCGGTGAGCGCCCGTCCGACGAAGCCACTTGCGCCGATGACCAGTGCGCGCATGGCCCCTTGTAGCAAATGCGGCGCTCGGGCGCGCTACAATGGCTGTGGTGAGGGTCGTGGCTTTAGCGCTCGTGCTTTGCGCCGTGCTTCTGGGCTGCGGCGGCCCCTGCCGCGACCGCGACGGCGACGGCCGCGGCGAGGGCTGCGAGCGCGGCCCCGACTGCGACGACGCCAATCCCCTGCTGGTCGAGGGCTGCGACCGGGTACCGCCCGAATGCGACGACATGCCCTTCGGACATCTCTGCCCATGCCTCAGCGGCTCCCACCGCGACTGCTACGAGGGAGCGCCGCAGACCCAGGATGTGGGCCTGTGCCGGGGCGGCCGCCAGCAGTGCATCCAGGGGGGCTGGACCGCGTGCATCGAGCAGGTCCTGCCACGCCTGGAGCTCTGCAACGGCAGCGACGACGACTGCGACGGCAGGCTGGACGAGGGCGCCGAAAGCCCCTGCGGCGGCTGCGACGCGAGCTGCACCGGAGGGCTTTGGGGCGGGCTTGCGACCCCCTTCGAAGCCGAAGCGCCGCTGGCGGTCAGCGCCCGCGGCGAGCTGACGCTTGCGCTCGAGCCCATCGAAAGCGAGCACGTGTGGGTGCCCAACACGGGCGAAGCCAGCGTCTCCAAGGTCGACGCCGAGGACGCCATCGAGCTGTCCCGCTACGCCCTGCCGCCCTCGCAGCCCCTGCGCGTGGCGGTCGACTACCTGGGCGACGCCTGGGTGGGAGCCGACCTCGAGTCCGGACAGGCACAGCTCAGCCGCTTCGCCGCCGGCCCCGATCGCTGCCTGGACCGCGACGGCGACGGCCTGCTCACCTCCAGTGGCCCCGCCGACGTGCTCGAAGCTGGCCGCGACGAATGCCAGCTGCTTTCGCGCAGCTTCGATTCCGAAGACGGCCTGCTGCGCTCGCTGTCCATCGACGGCGCCCGCGATCCCGACGGCGGCCTCGGCGGCCACGTTTGGATAGGACTCAGCGGCGGCGCCCTGCTCCAACTCGACGGCCGCGACGGCAGCGAATTGCAGCGGTTGGAGCTGCCGTCATTTTCGCCCTGGGACTCCGCCTTCGACCCCTGGGGCGTCTTGTGGGTCATCGAGCAGGACGGCCGCATCGCCCGCATCGACCCGGCGCAACGGCCACCCGACATCGACATCATCGAAGTGCCCTACGCCTGCTACTCGCTCGAAGCCATCGCCAGCGACACCCAGGGCCGCCTCAGCCTCAGCGGCTTTTCCTGCGAACAGCTGCTGCGCTACGACCCGGCCAGCGCACGCTTCGAGCGCGTCGAAGCCCCGGGTCTGCTCACCACCCGCGGCGTCGGCGTCCTGGGTGGCGACAGCTGGGTCGCCCACACCGCCGGCTCCGTCAGCCGCTTTCAGCACGAGCCCTTGAGCCACACCGAAACCTTCACGCTGGCCAGCGACGACCTGCGCCCGATCGACACCCTGGCGCTCAGCACCGACTCCCGCGGCGCCCTATGGCTCGTCAGCAGCCGCGGGGGCCAAAGCGATCGCGGCCTGCTGACGCGCTTCGATCCCATGGCCGGCGCCGCCAGCGCCCAGTTGGAAGTGGGCTTTGCGCCGCGCGCCCTCGGCGACATGACCGGCGGCCGCCGCCTGGGCCGCTTCGCCGAATACGGCAGCGCCCGGCACGTCTTCGAGGGCTGTCAGCGCCCCGAACTCGACCCCAAAGCCGAGGTTATCATCGAGCCCACCCGATGGATCGCCCTACATGTGACATCGATAGGCGCTCCGGAAGGCGGCATCCTCGTCTCGGCCCGCCACGCTGGCGACCGCGACGGACTCGAACGGGCGCCATGGACCGAGCTGGGCGAGCTGCCGGGCGACGAGCCGCCATTCGCCCTCGACTTCGAGACCGGCGGCCTCGTCGAAGTGCGCGTCGAGCTACACGCCGCACGCTGGCTCGGCGCCCCGCGGGTGGCGCGCATCGGTCTACAATGGCAATGTCCGGGGCCCGATTGAGAGGCACGACCGGGCCGAGGCTTGGCCTAACACCCCATCGACCCGCGAGCGCTCGACCGATGACACGCCCCCGTGCCGCGCCGCTGGCCACCCTGTGCACCGCCGTCCTGCTGGCGGGCGGCTGCGGCCAGGCGGGTAACCACCTGGCGGCGCCGGGCGCGCGCGGTGCCGACGAGGGCGAAGGCGAAGCCCGCGGCCGCACGGTGGTGGCAGCCGAACGCACCGACGGGAGACCGAAGACGCAGACCCGGGCCCAGGCGCCTGCAGCCTGGTCGGTGGACTTCCGCTGGGCTTCGCAGGCCGCTGCAATCCCGCTCACCGACCTGAGCGTGGGCAGCCACGGCCACCACCGTGGCATCCCGCACGGCGCCTCGGGCCTGACCCGCGCTGGCCCCGGTCAGCTGCTCATGATCAGCGACCGCCCCCTCGACGCCCAGCGGCGGCTGCACTTCACCGACATCGACTGGAGTGGCCAAAAGCCCCGCATCGGCCGCGGCGCCACCGTCATCGCGCTGCACGGCGACCAGGGCTGCACCCACAACCTGGAAGCGGTGGACCTGTCGCCCGACGGAACCCTCTGGGTAGCCTCCGACGTGGGCCTTTTGGGCCAGGGCCGCATCAAACGCGACGCCCAGGGACAGCCACTTCAAGCCGTAGTCGACTGCAGCGAACCCGTGCCGCCGGGCTGGTTTCCTCGCAGCTGTGACCTGGAGCTCAACAACGGCTTCGAAACCCTGACCATGTTTGGTGAGCGCCCGCTGGTCGTCACCGAAAAGTGCATCATGAACGTAGCCGAGGGCTGCGCCTGCGACGGACCGCGCGCCCACCACCGCCTCTTCGAAGTGCACTGGCCAGAGCTGCGCCCCAAGGGCGAACTCCACGTCAGCGGCCCCGGCGGCGAAGCGCTACGACTGACGGCTGCGGCCAGCTGCCCCGGCCGCCTGCTCTGGCTCGGAGCCTACCGCGACACCGAACGGGCCTGGCACACGGTATTGCTCTCGCTGTGGCTCGAAGACGACAAGCCGGCAGCAGCCTGGGTCTTCGCCCTCGACAACCAGGCCTTCGGCCGAATGCCCACCATGACCCCCAACCTCGAAGGCCTGGCGGTGGACCCGAGCTGCCGCATCGGCCTGGTGGTCAACGACGACAGCAGCAGTAACCGGCAGGTGGCGCCGCATCCGCTGCTGAGGAGTTTTATGTTACCGGAGCGGCCGGTGGATGACGCGGAGTCAACGGGCGCACCGTGAATCCGAAGACCTCGACATCGCATCGTCTGGCCTCGTCCCAAGCAAGGTAGGCACCGGAGTCCGGTCTACTCCAGCGCCTGAACCGGACACGCGTTCGCATGCGAGCGGGCTTGCGTACTCACGACTCGAACGATGACGCCGCCGCCCCAATCAAGGCGGCGCGAAGACTCAAGGCCGGCAGTACTACTTGGTCGTAGGGGTCCGACACGCATTTCACCCTTTTTCCTTCCGCGGCCGCGATCTTTCACCGGGTCGCGGCTTGCCTCCTCGAAGTTTCGGTCGCGCCCCCGCACGACGCTCGGAGTCAAGCGCAACGTCCTGTGGGTCGCTGCGTTCAGCGCTCAGGGTCAGGCCGCAACGTCCTGCTTGCTCCACGCGCGCGATCGCCCGTTCGACGCGGCGAGGGCCGTCCGGGGCCGTCGAGTTTTGCCCAGAACCACCGACACTGGTGACTAGGCGCTTTGGGCTGTGAGCAATGCAGGCACATGGCTCGTTTGGCTACGGCGCATACACCGGCGTCGCGAGTGGAGAGTCTCCTGTTGCGAAGGATGTTTCGGGTCCTTGTTCACGTGCCGATTGTCCGTGGTCAAGTTCGCGCAATCTTCTCCGTTGGGATTTGTTGGCCTCGGAAGCGCGGTCGACTCCCGCCTAGCAGTCGTGACGGGAGAGGTCAGAAAGCGAGCTTGAGATGAATCACGGGTCCCATTGGATACGGACATTGTGTCTTGGCTTCTCGTACGTCGTAGCGCTTTTCGCAGCGGCGCTCCCGGCGTCGGCCGAGTATCCGGCACCCTGGCCCGATGAAACGGGGGTAGGAGGGGAAGGGCAGTGGCAGCCATTTACGTTGCTGGCTGAACCCCTGGGCGATGTTGCGGGAAATACTGATCCCTCCACCGGTGGCACGGCTCCGACTGCCGCGGTGGATATCGTGGGTGCTGAGCAAATTGGTCAGGCGTCGGGCTACGTCGCGTACGACCGAGTGCGAGAGGTGCTCTTCTTCCGAACGCGCATTGGCTCAGAGATGCTCGCCACGGGCGTGGGCAAGAATGGAAATAGTCTGCTGCCCGAGGTGGGCTCGGGCCCGCTCCAGAATGCGAGCTGGAATCTCACGATCGACCTGGACGGCGACGGCTTTTTGGATTTTCTCGTGGCCCTAAGCGGCAACAGCGGTGGCGGGGCAGGCGACATCACCACAGACAGCAACGCCCTCGGTTTTACGGCGTTCGGTACGGCGATGCATCCAGGCGATGATCTCGTCGTCTACTTCAACTCGGTAGATCCCACGACGCACGAGATTACGCCCTACGCTGCGGGGTCGGGCCAGATCAATGACCTGGGCGAGTTGGTATGGGCGGCGGAAATGGTGACCCAAGACGCCGAAGGTGATGGGTTGACAGGGAGTGAATTTCTGGACGGATTTCACTGGAATTTTGGGACAACTCAAGTAGCCGTTTATAGCTCGGACCCCAGTGTTGCGAATGCGCTTGACAACCCCGAGGGCGACCTTCCGGAGCAGGAGGCGCTCTGGGGCGACGGCTGGTTTCTCGATGTTCAGATTCCGCTATCGGCCTTTCGTGACAACGCTGGCAACATCATCGTCAACGGTCTGACGGCCATGAGCGTTGGCTACTCCACCGCCAACAGCAATATCGACCCCTATCAAAAGGACGTGCTCGTTCAGGGGGACTACACTGCTTCTCTGACGACCGCGTTTCCTTTTCCGGATAACTTTACGCCCGAGGGAGGGATTTTTCAGGATCCCTTCATCGCGGGAATCAACATTTCTGGCTGTGGTTCGAGCTTCCTCGTCCAGGTGGCGGTTCGCGATTCGATCGTCATCGCCTATCCGTTCTCTGGCGACGATCTGATGTCGCCGGGAGACACGTCGGTCAGTTCTGCGAGTTCCTCCTTCCTCACCTGGGGCCTGATGCCGGGCTACCATATGCTCGATGTACTAAGTGGCGACAACGCCGGTAGCTACGGCATTGTCGATGTTGTGAGCGAGACGGGCCTGGTGGTCGATGTCCCGCTTTTGGCTTCCTCCGGCGACTCGTTTGGGATCGGCCCCACGTCGAGCGTGGACACCATCGCGAGCGTAGAGTTCGAGATCGCCTCTGCGATCGAGGGCCCGTTCGTTCTCTTTGCCGAGGATATAGACGGGACGGACGGCTCTACGGATTTCAACTCATGGTCGGGCGAGTACACTGAGGCCGAGGATGCAACGACCTACTACGTACGGGTCAAGGTCTTTGACGATCAAGGCAACTCGACCCAAGCCATGGTCGCCTATCAGGTCGATCTGACCACCCCTGCGTGCAGCGTGGTCGAAACGCTTTCGACCTTTGCCGATTTCTCCAGGGCAACGTTTTCCAGCAGCTTCGATGTGCCAGCGACAGTGTACCTGGGAGGTACGGGCTTTGGGGAAACCGTGGGGCTGCAAGTCGCCTACTACAACGACGACGGTGATTGGGTCGAGTCTCATGCGGTGGTTTCCAGTCCCGCGGGTGCGCTCGCCGACGCCCTGGTACTCGGCGAGGGAGAACTGACGGGCACTTGGCATGCGACCGTGTGGCCCGGGGACGCCACCGTGCCGCTGAGCTACGATCCCTCGCAGCCGGCGATGCTGACCGAAGTTGCCTTCTCGGTCGTCGGCGCGATCGCGGATTCGGACGGCGACGGGCTCAGCGATACGGCCGAGCGTCCCGGGGGCATGGATATCGACAGCGACCTGGACGGCATCCCGGACCACCTCGACGATGACGACGATGGCGACGGCATCCCGACGCTGCTGGAGCGTCCCGGGGGCATGGATATCGACAGCGACCTGGACGGAACCCCGGACCACCTCGACGACGACGACGACGGCGACGGC
>Ga0224501_10000070_pt1 | contig 111046 bp, 98 predicted proteins | sample SF_Oct11_sed_USG_4_FD_169105 | JGI IMG/M metagenome (GOLD analysis project Ga0224501, IMG submission 169105) | Sediment microbial communities from San Francisco Bay, California, United States - SF_Oct11_sed_USGS_8_1 | ecosystem: Environmental > Aquatic > Marine > Sediment | place: USA...
GATCATTACAACCATGTCAGGCCGCACAGTTCACTGGATTATATGACACCGGTTGCCTATGCAAATAATGCAGCTTAAGATGAATATTCTCTACTTGGTCGTGGTACTAAGCCGGGGGAAAGGTCACCCAAGCTTCGTGTTTTCCAAACCCGGCCTGCAGAAAGCCGGCATTACTTTCGTAAACCGGGCTTTTCGGATCCGGTAACCGGGGCCTAAGGCTGGAAGCTGGGCAATTCTGAGGACTTAATGGCTTGTTATTAATGGTTTGGGCAGGTCCGACCCCGTGCTGATCAGACCCCGTGCTGATACTTTGTTACAAATCGGTTACGCGGGTCTGACCGCGAGCGGTGACGAACTGTGATCACAAAATATTCTTTCGCTCTTTTTGTTTTACCAAATAATATTTGCTGACTTATTCAAGTAAAGCAGCACCCTTCTAATATTATTAACAACAATATCCAAATATTGATCTTGGTCAACTCTAGGCCTTACGCTATTACGCTCTGTAATACTTTTTGTCCCCCGATATTGAATTGTTAGACGATAACAATTTCCATCTTCTTCGGGCTCACCAACTACATTTACAGAATCTGTAATTTCCAAAGTTTGGAATAAATTAACAACCTCATTTGTGTTTAGTCTTAATGTTCTCATCTTGTTATATATCCACTTACCGCCCTCGCTAAATATCATATTTGTTCTCATCATGGACTCTTCGTTAGATAGACTAATTAATGAATAATTGTATTCTGCCCACCCAACGCCTATTGATTCCAGCAGTATATAATCCATGCCTTCTTTTATGAATTTTCTATCCAGATCGGCCTTGGCTGGCCCAGACATATGGCACTTCAGCTTGCCGATACTGTCATTTAGCGAAATCTGGTCATTATTCCTATCGTCTTTAACCTCAATATCATAATATTCATTGTACCTCGACGCACATCCCGCTAATACCACTATGGCAATAATTGTAGCGCCAATGAATTTATCAGAAAAATTAGTTTCCATATAATGTTGATGTCTCTAAGGGCATGTTAGAATATCTAGTTCTATCACCATACAGACCCAGATCCCTTCTAACTCTATTCTCCGTTAGAACCGCCTCCTCCTCTGAAAAACGAATGTTGGATTTCTTATTTGTATCTCTATTTAGTGTGCCCCTGTTATGGTCATCTAGATGATGCAATTCATGACCGAGAACTGACAACGGAGTGGAGTCATCTGCTCCAGGCATTAAATCCAGCTGGCCCGGTGACCACTGGGGATCAAAATAAAAAGTACTACCACTTCCAACGCCATGTGTTTCTGCGTTATTACGATTAGCGGGTATTGCTTCTGGTCCGCCAGCACGTTTACGAACAGCAAATACATGTTTCGACTTTTCTAAATCTCTAATGACAACTGACATGGTCGGAGACGAATTTGATAAAATATTCAGCATTGATCGAAAATTATTTTCAAAATTTGGATCATTAAATTGAAACTGCTCCCCATCCGGATCAATATATTTATACGGATTATTGGCTGCGTAAGAATATCGGTTGAAAGTATGATGGTTGCCTTCCTGGTAATGGACAGGATCCGTACTCAGAAACCGTCCTATCGTAGGATCATAATACCTTGCTCCCATGTAAGTGAGGCCAGTATTGCTGTCTTCCGGGTGGCCGGTGAAATAGCGGGTATTGGTGGCACTATTGGGTTCCTTGAGTCTTCTGAGACCGTAGGATTCATAGGATTCCCGCCAGAGTACGGTACCTGTTTCATCCGTAGCGGCTTCCGGAGAGCCCAGGGCATTGGTGTGATAATAGGTGACGGTTTCAAGGGCATGGGCGGGAGTGGCGAGACTCATGCCCAGGGCCAGGAACAAGGTCAGTGCCAAGACCAGGCCAGATGGCAGGCACCGTGCAACACCGCAGTGATCTGCCCTGCCTGGGAATGAACGAAGACGGATGGGTCGGTTCATGGGAGTCTCCTGGAAGCCTATTCTGGGCGGTTACGGGGTTCAGGGCAAGGGCGCCGGCTTGTTGTCAGCCGGGGTAATGGGCTTTTTGCGCTTACCGGGAGGTATCGGCGCCAACGTCATGCCCCTGCCAACACGCGGAGGAAGCGCCGCCGCAGGCACCGCAGCAGGTTTGGCTTTTTTGGTTACCGGCTTGGCAATCTCACCCGCCTGGATGTTTTTGATTTGATTGATGACAGACTGGCCGGGGCAGGCATCAGCTGCTCGTAATACACGCTTATAAATTAGCCTAGAACTTGCCCACCAGGTTCACAAACCAGCCCTGGCTGTCGTAGTCGAGATCGGTGAGATCGTCGGAGAAGTCGGTGAAGTTATAACCGGCGCCGAACCTGACATGGTTGCCCATTTGCCGGTAGAGCCCGACCAGTGCACCGCTGCGGCTGTCGCCAATATCCGGCTGGGAAAGCTTGCGGCCTTCCAGCATCAGGTCCCACTTGTGGACGAAGTGCCAGTCCACGCGAGCAATGTACAGGTCCGCGCTGTTGGCAAAGAATACCGGGTCAACACGATCCAGCGCAACTTCACCCTCGCGATGACCGTACTTGGCGCCGATGCTCCAGCGACTGGTCAGGTCATAGGTGATATCCAGAGAAACAATATTACTCTTCTGAATGTATTCCACCGCAGTGTTGGCCACGGTGACCTGGTCCGCTGCCGGCAGGTTATAGAAATACGTATACTTGGCCAGTACATTCAATCGATCATTATCGATCGGCCTGTAACCGTAACCGAGCACCGCCTCGGTAAAGTTGCCATTGTAAAATTCACCCAGGCTGCTTTCGCTTTCCGAGTAATTGACCTTGCCGATCAGTCGCGAGCTGGGCGTAAACTGGTACTTGAAGGTATTGCGCGTCAGCCAGGTGGTGCGCTCGGTTGTCGTGGTATCGGCCTGCTCGGTTTCATCAACACGATACTCAAAGGCGCTGGACAGCTTGATGGCATCCTGGCCATAACCGACGTTAAAGCCATAGGCCTGGCGCTTGGTCAACGCGCCGGTGGTATTGTCTTCCAGTGAGCCGACATCAATCCGGGCGCCGAGATTCCACTTGTCAGCCGGTACCAGGTCAACACCAACCGTACTGGTCAGGCCGGTGGGCACGTCACCGTGAGTGTATTTCTCTTCGGCGTATACACTGGCGCTGTCCGAGTACCTGGTCTTGAAGCCCGTCGCCACGTTACCGCGGCGTGACCGCACGCCGTTGTCGGCTCGTTCATCGCCCAAGGTATAGTTGGCGTACAAGGTGGTGGTATCGGTATACAGGTACTCGGTGCCCAGTTTGCCGGCACCACCCAGGTCGCCGCCAGAGGCTTCGGCGCTGAACTTGAACCGGTCACTGGCACGGTAAGAACCGCCAACACCGGTACGATCATTTTCTTCACGATTGCCCGTGGTCTCTACCGTGCCCTGGGTAAACAGGTAGGCATTCCATTTTTCCATGGAATTGTAATCCACGCGCAACAACGCATCGCTGCGCTCACCCTGCTTCTGGGTCAGCGGCACCACCGGCGAGTTATCGACGCGCTCATCCTCACGATAACCAACACTCAGTTTCCAGTTGGCATTGATGCTGTAGTCTATATTGGTTTCGGTTGCCGACGTCTCCAGGCCCTGGTCTACCGTCTTGGTATCGGATTTGATCTTCACCTGTATCGACTTGGTCACCGGCAGACTGGCGGCAACACCGGATTGCTCGGTATCGGTCAGCGCAACGATACCGGGCGATGAATATCCCGCACCGACTTCCTGCTTGTAGCCGGTAATGCTGCCGTTATAGCCGTCAAACAGTTCACCGAGGCCAATGCTGGCGTCCACGCGGCTGGCATCCGCGGTAACATCGGTACCGGCTGGTTGCGCCACCTGGCCAAAGCCGTAACCACCATCACTGGAGACCATGGTTTCCGGACCGAGGCCGACGCTGGTTGCGTTTTGTACTTTCAGCCACGTACGCGCGCTCTTGCGCAAGGTGACGTCCGTACCCTGCAAGCTTGATGTCGTGACACCATCATCGGTTTCGGTGGCAGTGACGCCAATCTTCACATACTCACCCAGCCAGGCATGACTGCGGCCACCGGTAATCACGGTATCGATTTCTTCAAAGCCGGGCGTATATTCATAGCGGACAACGAGATAGGCATGATCACCGGCGCTGCCGCCGGTATTGATGAGCATGCTGTCACTGGCAAAGGCGGAAAGCGGTTCGGACAGCATGATGCGACCCTGGATGTAATCGATATCATAATCCAGTGCCGCGCTGAGATTCTTGACGCCGACAACCATGCCCGAATCCTTGTCACGAATTTCGATACGCACACGATCAGAACCCATGAGAATATCCTGGTGACGCATGAAGTACAGCGATCCACCGGTGCCACGGAACTCGTCACGACCGGCTATTGTGCCGGGATCAGCAGCAAAGCCATCAAGACTGAAATACTTTTCGCCGAAGCTGGTAGCGCCATCAGTTTCGTAATGCAGGTTGGCGCCATACAGGCCGCGATCCACGTGTGCCAGGTCGTTGTCGGTATAACTGCTCTTGAAATTACCCCAGAGCAACTGGTTCTTGTTCTTGTTCAGCTTCAGGTAGAACTTGCCCAGTGTGGGCGCACCCTCTTCGACCGTGCCGTCATCACCGTAGGTCGGGTAGTAGTAATCCGAATCCATGCGACGGAACAGCGCATCCGGTGACTTGTCGACAAAGTTGCTGAACATGTCATCTACCGGGCCTTCACGGGTATCGGCACTGGTAGTCAGTTCCCAGTCGGTCCAGAACTTGCCCTTGGCATACCAGGCAACACGACCATCGACCGCCAGGTCGTTGTCGTAATGGGTCTCATCACCGGTGACCAGCCTGGCCGGACCATTGGTGTTGTCCTTGCTGGCTGTAACGTCAGCAATGCCGACGTAGAACCATTCGCTGGAATCCAGCTTCAGGTCACGCAGGAACAGCTCACCGCCACCATTCTGGTCGAGCACCGCCACTTCCAGCGTATGCAAGCCAACCGGGATGATTTCCTCGAATACAAACTTGCCGTCCTTATCAAGCGGTGCCGCGCGCCCGGCCACCCAGACGTTATGACCTGCAGGGATATCGGCGCCATTGACCTTGATCGTACCGCCGGCCTTGTTGATATTTTCCAGCGCCAGGCGGTTCTCGCCGTACCCGGCCAGCAACTCTTTCGCGGCATCACGATCGCGCACGCCCGGTTCCTGCATGTCCACTACCCACATCGGTTGAGCGCGGGTCTCATCAAATCGCCCGTTGCGATCATAGGCGCGTATCACGAATTGCAGTTCACGCCCCGGTGCCTGGTAGTCCGCAAAGTTGGCGCGCCATGTCGCCAGGCCCTTGGCATCCACCGGCGCAATCGCCAGCGGCGTATCACGAACGGACTGGGCCTTGTCAAAAATCCGGACCTCGGCCTTGTCAATAAAGGCCGGGTAATTGCTGTACAGCCTGAATTGCACTTCGTCTTCAAAGTGTTCGGTTTCCGGCAGATCGCTGAAACGGATGGTATGCGGCCACGCGGTAACATTCAGACGCGGCTTGAGTTCAAGACCATCATAACGCAGCTGAACCCTGGCCTTTTCCAGCGAGGTGTCAGTGCAACGCTGCACATCCTGGGAACTCTTGTTGGGATCATGCAGTGGCTTGCCGTCAACGGTAATGCGCATCAGGTTAAGCATGTACGGATCCTTGAGCGTCACTTCGCGCTTGAAGCGGGTGACTTCCAGGCCCTCTTCTTCCTCGGCCGATGCCAGGTCATCATAGACCGCCTCGATCAATACATAGGAAGCGCCGCTGTTGCCAAAGCCCTTGTTGACTACATCTTCGGACTGCACCGAGCCGCGACCTTCGTGCTCCACCTGCTTGTCAGTGAGCTTGAGTTCTTTCTGCACCAGCTCCATGACCCGTCGCGCGCGGGCGGCGGACAGGCCGATATCGTCGCCATAAACCATGGCAGTACGACGATCGAGGCGCTCGTTACCGGTAAAGCCGACAAAGCGCAGGCGTGCATTGGACTTGCCCTGCAGGCCACGCATAATCATGTTGATCTGGCCGGCGTAGTTCAGCGGCATCACCGGCTTGCCCTTGTCAAAGTAGACAGGCTGCACGTTGCCTGCCGGCGGATCATAAACACGCGTTACGGTTTCTGCTGCTGCCTGCTCCGGGCACACCTGCGGCTCATCCGGCAATTCCTGCAAGGCATCGTCATACCAGAATTCCACTTCAACGCGACGGTTCTGGGCGCGGCCACGCTCGGATTCGTTAGAGGCGATGGGGAATGCTGAACCCTTGCCATCACTGCTGATGGCGCGATTGGGCAGCCTTAATGCTTCCTGTACCGACAGCGCAACCCGGCGGGCACGCGCCTTGGACAGTCCATCGTGCGTACCATAGATCCTGGCTTCGCGACCGGTAAGCGAGATGCTGTCGGTATGACCGATCAGCTTGATAGCGATGTTGTCCTTGCCTTTCAGGTTGCCCATGGCACGGGCAACTTGATCAATGAAATAGTCCGGCACACCGGTAGTGCCTTCCTGGAACTGCAGCGGTGGAACCAGGTTGCGTATACGCGCGCGCTTGGAGTGACCTTCCTTGTAGCGCAACTTGCACACGGTCTCGATGCGGCACACCTTGATGCGCGTCATCTCGGCGGCAACGACTACATCTTTCTCGACCATCTTCTCGTTGATCTCGTCGTACCAGACCTGCACCTCCACGCGACGGTTTTTCGCGCGACCGGCTTCAGTCTTGTTGTCCGCCAATGGCTGCTGTTCACCGACACCATCATAGGAAATGGCCTCCGGCGGCAACTTCAGCGCACGCTGGAAGTATTCCGCTGTTGTGCCTGCGCGTTCGCGCGACAGGCCGGCATTGTTGCCGTACTTCTGTTTCAGCTTGCCCGACAGCTTGACGTCATCCGTATGACCAATAAAGTGCAGGCGCACGTTCTTGCGATCCTTGACCTTGTTCAGCGCCTCGCGCAGCAGCGCCACGTAATTCTCGGGGATCTCGGCCTGGCCGGACTTGAACAGGATCGGCGGCACCACGTTGGTCAGTTTCTTTGTGATCACTTCCTGCTCGAGCACGTTCTTCTTCTCAAGCTTGTCTTCTGCCTGGTCCACTTCCTTAAGCTTCCAGTCCGCTTTCTTTTCGTCTACGGACAGGTGTTGCTCCTGGTTGGGTTCGATGCCTGCGTTGACCTTCAGCGCATCAGACTCCTTGACCAGGACAGGCTCATCTTTTTTCGCGCTGACTGTTTCGGCGTTGACAGCAAGTGGTGCCAGGCTCGCCAGCGCAATCACAAGCATGCCCATCCTGTTGCGCCAGCAACCGGACAGGTCAGTCATGATCATTCTGTTCATCCTGTTCAACATTCCTGCTCTCTTTGCTATCGCGCCGGTCTGCCGCGGCGCCAGAATATTTCGGTTTCAATAGTCAGCGCATCACAACACTTTTGTTGCTCACGCAGCTTTTCGATCGCATCCCTTATCGCTTCAATACGATCACTTGCAAGACCACTGGATTCAGTGTCGCCAAGATACGAAATTCGCAGAATCGCCGGACCCTTGGCCAGTTCCTCGATCAATAGATTCAATCTCGGCTTCCATTGCAGGCGCATCTCGGTACTGTTGTTCTCGAATACCGGGTCGGCCACATCCAGGCGAATCACCCGGTGAATGCTGGCGCCGAAACTGAATTTAACCATCTTGCCCCGGGTAACACGCTGGACACGCGGGTTCTCGGTAACAATGCGATAGCCGCTTGGCAAGCTGCGCTCATCCACCTTGAGAATGAAGTTGGAACCACGCGCTTCGTTGGGTACCGCGGCGCAGGTTATATGGAACCGGCCATGAGCATCAGTCTTCATGATCAGGCCGCGTGCACTGACCACGCGCACATTGGCGATACCGTTTTCGCCACTGTCCTGGTAACCGTTGAGATTACGGTCATCAAATACCTTGCCGACAACATCGGTGCAGTCAAAGGTCGGGTCCGGTACGACACGCACCGTGGCTATTGCCTCCTGCGCCGCAGACTGGTTGCTGATGTTGTCCCAGACATTAGCCCGGTTGACATACTCACCTTCTGTAACACCGGAGCCAACTACCAGCAACAGCTTGATCACATGCTGGGTATTGGTATTGATCGACATGTTGGCCCAGGTGAGATCACGACCATTGATGGCGGGCTCCTGGGCCACTCCATCAATGCGCGCCGAACCTTTCACATACTGGAACCCGGCCGGGAACGTATCGATGATATTTACGTTGGGCAATGCGCCGGCCAGCGAGTTGGTCGCCGTAATCGTATAGGGCACCAGCTGGCCACGGCTGACATTCAGTATGCCGGCAGTCTTGGTAATGGTAACCGCGTTGGCCAGGTCCGGATCAATAGGAATATGGTTATTGAACAGCTGGCTGTTGCGCGGACGATCAACCGGATTGACACCGTCCAGCGTCAGGTGCAGGTAGTAACTGGTGCCCGGACCGGCAGCGATGGTCTGGGCCGGCGCAAACTCGGAACCCTGGGCTTCACACTCGGTCGTACCGGCGACCGCGTCGGCGGTACACACGGGAACTGAATACGGCAAGGTACTGCCGTCAGTAGTCGGCGGTATGACCACTGACGGCGAAGCACGGTAACTGCCGCCCGCCGGCAGACCGACATCAATAATATAATCAGCTCCAGGCGGACACGCCGGGTCACTGAAGTTAACATCGAATTTGTAGTAGCCATTCGCAAGTGTTACCTGCCCCTGCTGACCGGCATCATCAAAACAACCGGCCGGCAATGCGGTACTCGTTGTCGCGTTGAGCATGGTCAGGGTCGCGCCGGGAACCGGTACGCGGATCACCGAATCGTAGACCACACCATCGGGATCGATGGGCATATTCATTCCTGGCGTACTGGTACCGGGACCAAATGCGATGTCCGATATACGTTGAAGATTGTTGGTGAACGGCGAATCCGCCAGGCCCAGCAAGGCCGTATTGGCGCCAGCTGTCGGTTCGCGGAACCGGATTTCATATGTATCACCGGTCGGGTTACCGTAAATCAGATTCGGTTCGAGCCCGGTAACCTGCCAGGCACCGGCTACATCCGTGGTCGCCGTGACCAGCAATGCCCCGTTTCGATACACATCAACCAGCCATCCGGACAATGGCAGCTCGGCAGCGTCCATCACGTTATCAAAATCAGCATCGTGCCAGGCAACACCATTCAATGCACCAACGCCGGTCACATCAACAATATCTATGGTGGGATCATCATCAATGGGTGTACCCGGATCATCCGTCGGCTCTGGCACCAGGATGCCACCGTTGGCACCATCGCCGCTGACGACGCCCTGGTTCGAAATCACCATTCCGGCAACAGCCGTCGGCGTCACCACGACGTCAAAGGTGATCGTTGCCGTATTATTGGCGGCTGGATCCGGATCGGCTCTCATGAATCCTGGCGTTGTATTTTCCGGCGCATTAATCAACATGCCGGCTTCCAGTGCCGAAACGCCGGCAGCCGGGTCCGCTACCGTCGTACCATTCAGTGATGTACTGCCCGGCACATAACTTGTATTGGCCGGGATGGAATCCTGCAAGGTGGTGTTGATCGAATCTTCACCTGCCACGTTCTTGACCGTAATGGTATAACGCAGGGTATCGCCCGCTGCCAGGCTTGCCGGGTCGCCGGTAATATCGTCGGACGTTTTCCACACTTCCAGCACCGGCGCCGAGGTAATGGTTATGGGTGTCGGATCTTCGTCACCGTTTACTGCCGGGTCATCAACGCCATTGGTGTTGGGATCATCACTGTTCCATACACCGGTGACAATGGAATCCATCTGCGCCTGGTTCAACACAACCGTGGCGTTTGGAATAATGCCGGCAAGCGTAATTTCAAATTCGATCAGAACCGTATCATTGGCCCCGCCTGATGGATCGAGGTTCAGCCCGCGAACATCCACCAGGCCGGTGCCATTGGCGCCGCCATTGGGATCGGTATTGGTAATATCGGCAGTAGCCGGGTAAGTCACCAGGCTAAGACTGCCGGGAACAAACCATGGCGAGCTGTTCAGTGCATCCAGCTCATCCCGTATTGTAAAATCAAACAGCGGCGCACCACTGACATTGGTTGCCAGGATACTGTAGCGCAACACATCGCCCGGTGTTGCCGTTGTCGCCGGACTGGTTGCGGTGGTGACGTTGGCCACGGTTTTCTGGAACAGGATAACCGGAGACAACGTGTTCAACGTGTGGGCATCTTCGTGATCCAGGACACCGGGCGTACCGTCGGTGAGAACACGCGTATAGGTACGAATCTGTCCCGTCGCACCTGCACCATTGGTATTACCGCTGAACCACTCGGTTGCGCCGGCGATATTGGTCAACACCGTGCCTTGCGGGTTATCAAGATCCAGCGTTGCCTGGTAACGAATGAGCAGGCGGTTATCGGCAGGTATGGACGCGGCAGCAGACAAGCCCGTAAAGATCAACGTACACGCCGGCGCTGCCTGGAAGGTCACCGTATAGTCGGTGCCGGGCGTCAACACCGGTCCTGCTGGTGTTACACCGTCAGCCAGGAATCTCTGCGCAGTAATATTGGTCGGTGCTGTATCGCACATGCCGCCCGGTGCCGGATCAGGCAATACGTCCTTGATGGTAACGTCCCAGGCAGTACCACTTCCGGCATTATGAATATTCAGTGTAAACACATCCGGCACACCGGGTACCATCTGCACCGGTCCGCTCTTCTCCATGGTGACATTGTCCGGACCGATAATCTGCATGTCCGGTGTCGTATCACCACCGCCTGGTCTACGGGTAGATGAATCATCGTTGACCTGGTTATAGGTGTAGGTAGCGGTATTATTGAAGAACAGTCCGGGCACATTGGTGGGTGTATCCATAACCAGTACAGCAATATCAATGACGATTTGCTCACCTGCCGGAATATCAATACCGATACCGGTATCTTCAATTACCAGGTTGGTAAGCGTGCCCGTATTAACCGGCACCCAGGGCTGCGAGCCCGAAACCTTGGTAACGCTGACAAACTGCAGATCGGCGGCCGATGCTGCCAGGTTATCGAGAATACGAACATCGTTGAGCGCCACCGACATCGGCGTAGCCGGTACCGTAACGCGGTAGCTGAATACTTCACCTACTGCGACGGTAGTCACCGCCGGATTCTGCTTGCTCAGTGCGTTGGGTGCCGCCGTTGTCAGTGTAACGGACGAAGTATTGGTCGGGCCATATACCTGGCGAACTCCTGTTACACCACCGACACTCGGAATCGCCTCATCATCCAGGGAATAATAGGTCTGAACCTGCGCCTGGTTGACAAGCGTCATGCCGGCACCAAGAGTAGGATCGGCCTGTACACGGTAAACAATACGCAAGGTGTCACCGGCCGGAATGGTATAGGCGTTGGCATTACCCGTATCAAAATTCCAGGTCGCAACGCCCGTGGTGGCGTTATACGCTGGCGCCAGGTTTGGCAACACGGTGCCGGCCACAACCAGCGATGTGCTGACCATGGTAATCGTGGCGGCGCCATTGCGCAGACCGACCGGAACGATATCCCTGAGCACCACGTCGTAGGCCGGTGCCGCACCGGTATTATTGATATCAACGGTATAGGTTATCAGCTCGTTGGCATCAATAACTGTGTCGCCACCGGCAGGCGCCGCGGTCTTGGCAACATTCAGCACAGGTTGCAATACGGTCAACGTAGCGCTGGCCGTTTGGGTTACCGGTCCACCGGCGGACGTGTAATTGAAATTTGCGGAATTGGGTAACAGTACCGGGTTAACCTGGGTCAACGCATCATTCAGCACCCTGGCGCGATAGACAATTACGAAATCATTATTGGCCGGATTATTGTCTCCGGCGTTGATAATATTGCCTACGGTCCACGTTACCGTAGTCGGTCCCGTCTGTGCGTTCCCTGTTACTGTCGGCGCGGCTATGTCAGCATGACTGAACGGGGCCACGGCGGAATACGGTGCTGCCGTGTCGCCGTTAATACTTACCACCCGCTCGAACTGCAAACCTCGCGGCAGGCCGTCCACTACAGATACCGCCTGCAGCGCGCCCTCCTGCAATGTCAGGCGAATTTCGTAATCAATAACATCGCCAATACGAACCGTGTTATCCAGCGGCGCCCAGGTCTCACTGACAATGGACTTGGTAACCGAGTTGGTGTCCGGTATTGTCAAGGTAGTGGTAACCGGTGCGGTGAAGTAGTCATTGAGCGCGGGGGCTCCACTACCGTTACGCTCAAAACCGCTTGCACCATCCAGGCTGGTCCACCGTGCCAACGCGGAGTTGGATAGTGTCTGACCGGCAGAAGCAGTATTCAGGACAACTACATCGTACGTTACCGTAACCGCACTACCTTCAGGTACATCGATATCCGCATTTGCCGATGCAAGACTCCATTGAAGCAGCTGTGGTGTTGTTACGCCATCACCCGTTATTGTCGGTGCGGCTATCGTGTTGCCGGCACCGGTAACAGTCGGGTTTCCACTATAAGCGAGACCAAGACTCAGGTTGTCTTCAATAGTAATGTCCTGGGCATCGGAGAAGTTATCACCCGGCGCGCCACCCGAAGCCGTGAACGTCAGCGTATACCGCAGTACATCGCCAGCTGTTGGCGGCAAGCCCGGACTGGTCTGATTGGCTACCGCCTTGGCAATAGCAACCAGGGGCTCAACTACGGTAACCGCAACCTGGGTACTTGTCAGCGCTGGTTGAACCGGTCCGCCTGCACTGTAGGCAAAGACATAACTCACGTCATTGTTGATCACCACCGCTTCCTGGGCGCCGGCGATATTTCGTACTCGGGCACGCAATTCAATTACGGCCTGCTGACCGGCGGCTATCTGCGGTACCAGGATATTCATCTGCGCAGCGGTACTGCTGTCAACGGCACCGGCAACACCGGTTACCGTGGCACTGACAAACGCCAGGCTGGCATCGAGTATGTCGGTAACCTGGACATCATAAAGTGCGCTGGAGCTGACCGAACCGGGTACCGTTATCTGGTACACCACTTCGCTGCCAATGGGGACTTCAGCTGATACCGGCGACAACAACGCCTTGGTGGGTGGCGAGCCGGTATAAAGCGTTGTGCTGGCTGTGTTGCTGGGGCCATAGACTTCACGCACACCGGTAACACCGCCAACAAGGGGAACGGCTTCATCGTCGAACGAATAGTACAACATTGCTGTTGCCGCGTTGGTCAGGGTCAGGCCGGCAGCCAGCACCGGGTCTGCCTGCACCTGGTAAACAATGCGCAAGGTATCATTCGCCGGGACTGTGTAGCTGTCTGCCACGCCGGTATCAAAATTCCATACGGCGACACCGGTGGCGGAGTTATAGGTTGGCGCCAGATTCGGTAACACGGTGCCGGCCACAACCAGCGAGGTACTGACCATGGTAATAGTGGCGGCGCCGTTGCGCAGGCCGGCCGGGATAACATCCTGCAGAACCAGGTCATAGGCTGGCGAGCCACCGCTGTTGCTGACATCAACGGTATAGGTAATCAGCTCATTGGCATCAATGCTGGAGTCCCCTCCGGCAGGTGCGGCTGACTTGCTCACTGTTACCATCGGCTGCTGAACATTGATTACAGTATCGATATCTGACTGGGTTGCCGGACCGGCACCGGTTACGTAGTTCAGATCGACACTATTGTTCAGCGGTGTTGCGGTTGCTACATGGGCAAATACATTATCCAGCACCCTGGCACGATAGATAATGACAAAATCGTTGCTCAGCCCGTCTGCCGGGGTATTGGACAGCGTACCAAGGGTCCAGGTAACAATACTGGGCCCGGTAGCCGGGGTGCCGGTAACTGTCGGCGCAGCCAGATCTGCATGGACGAATGGCGCAACAGCCGAATAAGGCGCCGTAGTGTCGCCATTAATACTGACAACGCCTTCAAATTGAAGTCCTTGGGGGAGTGTGTCGACCAGCTGAACACTGCCCAGCGTTCCCTCGGGCACGGATAGTGTCAGGGTATAATCAACAATATCGCCGATGCGCACGTCACTGTCCGCAGCACCCCAGGTATCAGTGCTGCGCTGCTTGTTGATTGTTGCGACTATATTGGGCGTGGTAACAGTTTCAATAACCGGCGCGGTGATATAGTCATTCAGATTGCCAATTCCATCTGTGCCATTACGCTCAACGGCAGCAGGGCCATCAAGACCGGTCCATTGCGCGACAATACTGTTGGACAGTGTCGTACCTGCCAGTACCGTGCCAAGCACCTGTACATCATAGGTGACTGTTACCGTTGTTCCGGCCGGAATATCGATATCCGAAGGAACCGTACTATTAAGATTCCAGTCCAGCGTTTGGCCGATGGTTATTCCATCACCAACAATATCCGGATCACCGATGACATTATCGGCAGCAACGCCTGCGCCAACAGTTACCGTTGCGCTGCCGGGAACATAGACAAGGCCCAGGTCCAGCGTATCCGTCAACCAGACATCAAACACGTCCGAGTAGCCCGCGCCGCCCTGGGATGTCATCGTCACGGTGTAAGTAATCGTGTCACCGGACGTTGGCGCAGTATTACTGGCCAGCTTCGTTATTGCCGCAATGTGCGGTTCAACGATGGACATGCTCGCCGTTGTCGAGGGGTATCCATCGGTCCGGGTGGCAGTTGAACCATTTGCGCGGTTGTAGGTAAAACCGGCGGTATTGTTGAATGTCACACCCGTCTGATTCGGAAGTGTATTGGCGATTCTTACCGTGACCTCGATCACCGCCTGGCCATTGGCCGGGATATCAATACCTGTCGTGGTGTCCTCGAGCACCAGGCTGGTCGGGGTACCGGTATTGGCAATCACCCAGGCGCCACCGGATACCACGGTTGCGCCGATAAACTCCAGGTCTGCGCCAGTAGCAGCCAGGTCATCCAGAATGCGCACGTCGTAAAGCGGTACATTGACCGGCGTTTCCGGAACCGTAATGGTATAGGTGAACGGTTCGCCAATGGTCGCCAATGGCTGGGTATTGACCTTCAGCAGTGGCCCCGGTGCCTGGATCAGTATATCTGTTGAATCCGGTACCGGATCAGCAGGATCGGGAGGATTCTGGGGTGGTGGCGCAATACCGTTCACATTGGGGTCATCACTGGGCACAGTAATGGTCGGGTTGGGCTCAGGCGGCGAGTTGGGGTTGTCAAACGTCATGTATGCCTGGTTCGGCACGACCGTGCCGTTGGCAAGCGGGTTCGCCAGGTCTATTTCAAAATTAATCAGTATCTCGTTGCCGAGAGGCAGGTTTAGCGGGAAACCAAAGGCGCCGTATATACTCAGCAAGCCGGTCGCTGCGTCAAACGTATGGGCCGCACCTGGAGCTATAGGCGAAATCGCCGTGAATGAAGCCGTATCAAACAATGTAGGATCAAGTACGTCACTAATCGTGACATTCTGGATTACCTGGTCAACGTTGAAAATGCGTAACTGGTAACGCAACCGATCACCCGGTGCCGCGACAGCGGCCGGGCTGGCGCCAGTAGTCAGATTGGTAACCGTTTTCTGGAAATAGTAGCCAGACAATGCCGTGGTGATGGTATAGGCATCTTCGTGGTCAACAATGGCCAGCGTGCCATCGGTACGCGTCCGGTTATAAGTGATATATGGATAGGGGCCTGCCGTGTCCGCGCCATGCCATTGCACGGCGGCGGCGACATTGGTTAGCGCTTCGCCGTTAAGCAGGTATCCCGGGTCCAGGGCAGCCTGGTAATCTATGATCAGTCGCTCGGTCGAATCAATCGGAATAAAACTTGCCACCGTGACTGTGAGCAGGCATCCGGAATACGTCGCTGTATACTGCGATGCGGGAACAATGTACCAGACAGTGCCATCTGCGCGGGCCAGGGCCACTCTGAAACCCGGCAACGCAAGTGGATTGGTGGCGCACATACCTACGGGCAGCATATCCTCGACTGTTGCACCAAAAGCCGTTACACCACCGATATTCTGAACATCGATAGTAAAGGGTGCCGGCGATAAATGGCCGATATTGGCGTCGGTACTGGATTTGGTCACCACCAAATCCGGCGCCGAGATAGTCATAGGCGACGTTTCGCCATCCTCACCAGGCAGGTTAAACAACTCATCGGGCTCAATAACACCGCTTTCGTCAACATCAACACCCTTCCAGAAATCCCACTGCGCCCTGTTTCTGAACTGCACGCCATTGGCATTGGCCGGCACATTATCCAGCACCACGGTCAGTTCGACCCGGACCAGGGAGCCGGCCGGGATATCAGGGACGGTAAAATTAAGCAGCTTTGTTCCGGCCGCGATACCGAGATCAATAGCCGGGCCGCCATCCACGGAATAGGTGGCGCTTACCAGCGACAGCTCGGCACCGGCAATACCCAGGAGCGGATCGGCGGTTCCGGCGGCGGTCAGGTCGTCCCTGATGGTAATATTGAACAGATCGTCATTTGACGGGGTCGAGGCAATGGTTCCCAGGCTCTGGTCATACATGACCGGGAGATCCAGCGTGTAGGTAAAAGGCGCACCTATTGCAGCGGTAGTCTGCCCTGTCGGATTTTGCTTATCAATTTTCTCCGTCAGCAATACGATAGACTGGCAACCCTGGAGAATGGTTGACGATGCACCGTTTACGAACCATACCTTGTGGCCGGCAACCGTGTTACAGGACATCTGCCCAGTGTGATAGACGTTGTCAAAAATGATCAGGTACGGGGTGGGATCGTTATTGTCAAAACTGAAGTTCGTACTCATCCCGGTGGGTGCGGGATAGTTCTTTATCGTACAGTTTGTATTTAGTTTGACGTTGGCAGGCGGCGTTGGATAGATATTACCGTCAATTACTCCATTGTACGGGGCATCGGCACAGTTAACCTGTACTGCTTGCGCAGGTACGCCCCAGCCCATCATCAAGATGGACCATAACACGAGGATCAACCATGCCGCCGGATGCCTGCGCATCAGCTCGCTCCACGCAGCCTGCTGAATCGATGACTATTTCCACAACCTGGAAAGCTGCTGGCACGAATGAACAATACAAGACGAAGCGCAGAAGCAACCGCTGCGCCTGTTTTGCTCGTCAAACCCGCCACAATTCCAGTCATCTATTCAATCCAAACCAGTACACACAAAAACGGCATCATAGTGACAACCCCCATGATGCCCTGCCAATTCCGCCCGTCTTGATATTCAGCCTGTTTATATAGTAGTACTGTTATATTCAGTTCGGGCTGCCTATCAACTGTTTGTTTCAACCGTTACTCAACTTCAGCTCCGTTTATCAGTTTGCTTCGACCTTTCCACTAGCTGTCGATCAGGTCGCCGGCAGGAAATCAATCGGGTAAAGAATCGTCATTTTCGGCGCGCCTTTCCTGTCGCCGAACTGGAATCGCTTAACCCGGTCGATAATTTGCGCTATCAATGCCTGCGACTTGATATCAGCTGACTCCAATGTACAGGAGACCACGTTGCCATCCGGGCCAATGACGATACGCAACACCATGTTGCCACGTAGCGTCGGGTCCTTGCGAAGCTCGCGCTGGTAGATTCTGTACAACGACGCCTTGTATCGATCAAATACGATCTGGATTTCTTCATCGGTCCTGGGTGGCGCAGATGATCCTGTCGGCCTGTCCGGCCCACCATCGCCGATACCAATAGAGCTTTCGACGCGGGTGAACTGAACGCCGCCTTTCAGGCCTTCGCTGGCGCCGCCGGTATTCCGGCTAAGTGAAGCAGAACTGATACCGCTGACAGCTGAAGACTTGGCCACGACAAGGTTACGTGCCGCCTGGGTTGACTGCTGGCCACCGCTGCTGACATCAGCGCTGGCGCCCAGGTTGGCTTCCGTCGCCACGTTCATCAATTCGGTAAAGTTATCCTTGAAAGCCAGCAGACCGGTCTTCTGAACCTTCTTGCGGGCCTCGGCGCGCTCCTTGGATACCTGCTGATTCTGCTGCTGCTCGGTCTGCTTCTCGGGTTCAGGCTTCGGTTCTTCCTTCTTGATCAGCTTTGCCAGGCGCTCGGGTATTTCCACTTCCTCGGCAATATCAGGCAGCGGTACATTGATCATCGGGATCACCAGCCACATCAACACGCTGTATAGCAAGGCGATACTGACAAACTTGCGAAGCTGCTTCTCGTCAGGGTTGTCCTTTGACCATGGCATAACCATGGGCCTGAACGGCAACGGCGCAATATCACGCTCAATAACAAACTCGTGTTTCTTGCGCTCTTCCTGCTCGACCAGGTCAAGAATGGCTTCCTGCCTGAGACCAATGTTGTTGTTCTGGGTCCTGATATCGACCTGGAGCTGCTCACGCTGCCGGCGCAATGCCTGCAGATTTCTTTCATAACCGACAACACGCTCATAGACAGTACTGACAAACTGGTCATTGTCCTGGTTGCTGTCTTCTCCCCAAAACAGCCAGGAGCCGCCGAGCTTTTCAAGACGTCCCAGGGACTCACAAACATCACCCAGGGCAGCGAACTTGTCCTGGTCGCTTTCTTCCCTTTCGAGGTCAGTACTGACTACGTGCAGCGTTTTCTCAAGCTCGACCAATTTGGCCCGAGCCTGATCAATCTCTGCATGCAGTTCCGCTTCGCGTGGATTGTCGGTTTTTAACTCAATCACGGAATCAACATTCTTTCTTCATTATCACTGGCTTTGCGATGCTTTTTGTATGACCGCAAGCGAAATCTTCGAATAACCGGCACCTGAGCACGTGCCCATAATCTTCTTGAGCACCTTGAACGGTATGGACTTGTGCGCAAGTATGGTGACCTCCTTGCTCTCCGCAACAGTTTTGGTACTGATTCCGATTACCGAATTCCTCAGCTCAATAAGCCTGTTTGCGACCGGCACAATGATTTGTTCCTTGCTTTGAAGCAAATCACGGGTATCAGCAACAATTTTTCCCTGGACCAGGATGTCAGTTTCGGAAACCATGATCACAACATTCTGTTTCGGCTTGGTTTCAACAACCGAGTCCGGAAGCGTGATCTCTTTTGGTGGATCGATGGCCTGCTCGCTGGACGAATTTGTCAGCAGGAAGAATACCAGTATGGTGAATACGTCCATCAAGGATGTCAGGTTCATACCCTGCACCTTGCGCGAACGTCTTGCCATGCGCTTCAATCGCCTGGATGACTTCATGGCGCATCTCCAACTGAAATATCGGGAAACAGCACCTTCTTCGGCTTTTGCGGTTCACCCTCTGCTGCCGGCGGCGCATCCTTTACACGTATCGCGTCCATTACCTGCACCAGGTACTGGTACTCGATATTGGGCTCCATCAAGACGGTTGCATCTTCCTTGTCAGGATAATCATTTTTCAGTCTTTCCAGTAACTGGGAAAGCCGTGGTATATCGTAGTTATCTCCGACATTGGGGATATTGGCAATAATGCTGCGGCCATTCCCGAGCTGAAGCTTGTTCTTGCGCACAATAACTTCAATGGTGACCTTGGGTTTGTTGCTGGCAGCACCGCCCGCTGACGCCGGCATATCAAGATCCAGTACCGTAATACGGGTAAACACGGCTGAAATAAGCAAGAACGGCACCAGCACCACCATCAGGTTCAGGAACGTGGTGATATCGAGCTCCGGTGGCTCTTTGGACGACTTGCGATAGTGATGTTTGCGTGCCATTCCGGCTTATCCCATCTGCCTCTTGGCTGCTGCTGAAATAATATTCAGCGTCTTGACCGAGGCCATTTCCAGGCTGTCGACAATTTCACCGGTCTTGGATACCAGGATGGCATGAGTAATAAGCAACGGAATACCTGCCATCAGGCCAAAGGCCGTAGTGTTCATGGCTACCGAGATACTGGCAGAAAGCAGGTCGGCCTTCTCCGCCGGGTTAGCATTGGCCACCGCGGTAAACGCCTCGATCAGACCCATAATGGTTCCAAGCAGACCGAGCAAGGTGGAAATATTGGCAAACAGGGCAACATAGGGTGTGCGCTTTTCCAGTTGCGGCGTGATTTCCATCATGCTTTCTTCCATGGCGATTTCGATATCATCGCGACGACGCACCGCGCCCTGTCTTGCCAGGCCCATGCCCAGCAACTGGGAAATGGTGGACTTGCTCTCGTCCTCTGCTGTCATCTGCCGGGCTGTGTCAAAATCGCCCTCTTCCAGCACAGGATGCAGCTTTTCCCACATCTCCTGGTTGGCCTTGCGCACGGTATTCAGTTTCAACCAGCGCTCAACCGCAATTGCCAGGCCGACTGACATTACGAGCAGGATGGGATACATGAACGCCCCGCCAGTCTGAAAAAATCTCAAAATTGTATAAAGAAAATCCATCATTCATTCCTCACGATATACCAGATGGCTGTTCATTTTTTTACGCTGATCTCATGAAAATCAACCTCACGCATGAACACGTCACGGTCCACGGGTGTCAGACTTTCATTGAGAAGATTGGAAGAAAGATCAGTCTCCATGCCGATCTCCGAGCTTTTCCAGGGCACGATATACAACGATTTGGGGGTTTCATTATTGCCCACGATCGACATGCCTGATATGGACTTGACCTCTTCTGCCGAAACAACACCTGCGCCAAATGTAGCAGATAGCCCTATAAAAGCCAGTATCACCGCTAAAATCGGGTTGTTATTCATTGCTTCGCTCCCATTCGCTTTTCCAGGTCGGCAATCCACATGGATACCGCTTTGTCGCCCGGATCCGCCTTGATATATATCTGGTAATTGGCCATGGCACAGCCTAGGTCATTAATATACAGGTCGCACAAAATCCCCAGATTTTTTCGTGCCGGGAAAAAATCGGGAAAACGCTCAAGAATGCGCTCGTACGTCCGGCGCGCCTCGGCAAATTTGCCGAGCTTGCGATACACCACCCCCATTTCATTGTTGGCTGCGGGGTGATTCGGATTCAGTTCAAGCGCCTTGGACAGGAACTCCTCAGCCTTCTTGACCTCTCCTGATTCCCGGTAGGCAATGCCCAGGTTAATGTACGGTGCAATACTTTTATCGGACCGCTCCGAGACCCGGTGCAACAGCCTGATTCCACGCTCGTACTCCTTTTTCTGCAGTAAATCCACGGCCTTTTCAAAATCCGCCTTGACCTCCGGCCTGACGTCCACATCCTCGCGTATCACGAAGTTTCCGCTGGTGCCGCTCGTGGTCGTGGCGCAACCGGCCAGGACAAGGTACGCCAGCAGGAACAGGGCCGGGAGCGCCCGGCCGAGCATTGTCGTTTGAGTCATCCGGATCATTGCTCTTGCCCTCCGGCTGTTGCGATCACGGCTGTATCCTTGTCAAGCTGCGCCGAACTGGTCTGGTCCGGTGTTGCGCCTGCCGCGTCTGCGCCTGGTTTTGTGTCAGGCTGGACTGCCGGGACCGGGGCTTGCGGTTTTTGTTCAATGGCAGAAGCGACAAAATTGTATTTGAACGAATCCATCGATGCCATGAAACCCGTACTTTCCTCAAACTTGGCGTAACGTGCGGGCATCAGCTTGCCCAGGCGATCAAGACTCTTGTCAATCCAGTTGCTGTACACACCAATAGATATCAACTCGAGATTCTTCTTGTGAACACCTATCGCTTTCTCTTCAAACGGAAACGCCTGCTCCTCGATGGCCAGTTCGTACTCTTCCTTCTCAACATCACTTAGGCCGCCAGGCCGCTCGGATTCAATCAGCGACCGGCTGAAATTGTAATAGATCTCGGCCAGGTAATAGGTCGCCGCCGCGGTGACATCACCAACCTTGTATTTGACCAGGTCATTAAAATCAGCAATGACGGACTTCATTGTGTCTTTCTTGCGCTTCAGGTTCTTCTTGAACGGCTTGGTCAGCTTGATCGCCGCAAAGCTGTCATACTCCGGCTGAACCAGTACCAGTGATGCCTTCGCCGCCAGGTAGCGCGTGCGATCGGTGCGCTCGGCTCCGGCGGTGGAATCTATGGAAATCACGCGTTTCAACTCCAGGCGATATTGCCTGTCATTGTCCCATGACCGGTACAACTCCGCCATCTTGTAACGGGTCTCAAGGGCAAACTCCAGCGGTTTTGGAAACAGGTCCACGTAGCGCTGGTAAACATTCAGCGCCAGCTTGTGTTTTTCAGCCTTTTCATACATATCGCCGGCAAGAATCAAGGCCTCCCGGCGCACTTCGCTTTCCTTGGTATCCACGGCAATACGCTCAAACTCGGGACCGGCATCGCTGTAGCGCTCGGCTTCCCGGTATACCACCGCCAGCTTCTTGGTGGCTTCATGCACCATCTGGACATCGGTTGAATAGCTCTGGCGGAATGCAACAAGCACGGACGCGGCACGGTTCCAGTCGTTAATCTTGATCAGTACGGCGGCTGCATCAAACTCGGCAGTCTTGCGAACTGTCGAACGTGGCGCCACCGCGGCAATGCGCAGGAAATGATCGACTGCTGACTTGTAGTCCTCTACCTTGTTGGCTTCTTCTCCCTGCTTGTAGATCGAAGCCGCCAGGTTGTTGACCAGGCCCTCGTGATCCTTGTGGGTCACCTCGGTCAGGCCGATGGTTTGTGCATAGGCCACCTCTGCATCCTTGTATAACGCAATCTCGTAAGAAGAATGCGCCACAATCATCCAGGCACCACGAACAAGATTCTTCTCGGCAGACGGATAGTTTTCCACCAGCTTGCGCGATGTCGAGATAGCCAGCTTGTAGTCTTTCATTTCGAACAGGTCTTCACCGACCGCAGCCAGTACAATCACGGCCTTTTCATGTTTCGGGAACGCATCGGCAAACTTCAGTGAACTGCGAATGACCTCCTGCTTGGCAATCGGCACTTCCGCCATCTGTGCAATTTTCAGGCTCTCGCGGAAGGAATATACCGCTGCATAGCCGGCGGAAGATGACTTCTCATGTTCCGGGTAATTATAGGCTACGCGCTCATACTCAAATGCCGCCTTGCTGAACTCCTTGCCCTGCAGCAACAGTTCCGCCAGCTGGTAATGCAGGCCGGGCGTCGTGCCGTCACGCGGGAACGATTCAATATATTCACGATACCAGCGCGCCGCCTCGGCATAGTGCTCCTGCTGTTGTGATCTGAAATTGGGATCCCGGTAAAGCGCATGGTAATGAACGGCAAGATCCTTCAGGTTGGTCTGCACGTGCGCCACGACTTCCGGGTAGGAGTTGATATCGAAATGTTTCCAGTATTCCGATTTCACGCCGTAGGCACTGGCAAAACTGCGCTTGGCCTCGACAACCAGTTTCGGGAACTTGCCAACCTTGTAGATTTCCACCACGCGCATATGAAAATGCGGTGATACCTTGTGCAGCGGATTGCGCTCGACGAACGCATTGTAGGTCTGGGCAGCATCATAGTATCGACGTTTGACAAAATAGTGCTCTGCCAGGTTGCTGTAAATACCAACCTCGTAAGGCTTGCGCCCGACCTTGCTGAAATAGCCAACAATGGAGTTTGCACCGGAAAGATTGGAGAAGCTCAGACTGATAACACGATAGGTGTCATCTATACGCTTCTTCTCAATCTTGTCCTCGGCCTGTTCGAAGTCATAACCAATGGAAACCTTGTGATCAAGCAATGACATGAAATAGGTCAACGCTTCTTCATACATTTCCTGCTTGTAGTATGTCCAGCCTGTTTTATACAGGGCGATGTCATAATAGAACGAGTTTGAACCAATCTTGACAATAGCCTTGTAGGCATCCTCGGCATCAAGAAATTTCTTGCGAGTGAAATAATATTCGGCCCGACGGAACTGCACCTCGTCCAGGTAACGTGAACCAGGGTATTCCTTGACGATGCGATTCATGATCTTCATTGCCTCTTCTACTTCACCCATTTCCTCATAGGCTCGAGACATCTGGTACAACACCTGGTCATTGCGTTCGTACATCGGGAATCGTTCAAGCAATTGCTTGTACAACGCAATGGCCTCGGTAGCATCAACGTTGTTCATGTCCGCGGATGAGCCATCTGGCAACGGCGCCGCATCCTTCACGCTCGACTCGATCTCCTGGGCCGCTGTCGTACGCTTTTCAAACTCCTCGTCAGTCTCACCCTTGACGCTGGCGATAACCTGCTTGCCCGGGTTGGACTGCTTTTTCCCGACCGGCTCCGACTGCGCCGGCGCTTTTGGTTTTGCCGCAACCGGGGCCGGCAACTTGTCCAACTGGGCGTTCTGGCGCTCAATCTTGAGATCAGCAAGGCGACGAATGGCTTCCGGCGTCATGGCGGTTTCCGGTGTTTGCTCCAGAAAGCGCTGGTAACCCTGCATGGCTTTCTCGATACCACCTTCAATCTGGATATCACTGAGGTCTGCGTTGACACCGCGAAGCTGGGCCAATGTGCCCTGTTCATCAATGGTGGCGCAGGCTGTCAGTGTCGTCGATAGCATCATAACCATTATGCGAGGTGCATTCATGGTGTTGCACCTCCGGTCGGCTTGTCTGTTGCTGCCGGCTGGCCGGTTGTCTTTGGTGCTGCTTCTGACTGCTTTGCCGCTTCTGCTGCAGCGGCATCTTTCTCTGCCTGCTCGGCAACCTTCTTGGCCTGCTCAGCCTTTTGTTCAGCGACCGCCTGGAATGCTGCATCCGTTTGCGCCTTCTGCGCACGATCGTAACTTTCCGCGAGCGCAAACCGGGCTTTCACCTGGTCGCCCTCTATGCGCTTGCGACGAACATCCAGTTCATTGATGGCCATCACTTCAAGCATGTGTCCTTGTCGGAGCATGGTGGACTTTACCCGCTCCCTGGCTTCGCCAATCTTGATACGCAAGGTATTCAGGCTGCTGTCATAACCTTCGTAGCTCAGGCTGGCGGCCTGGCGAGTTCGCACAAAAGAGCGATAGGTCTGCTTGAGTTCGGCCACAACCCCATCCAGCTCACGAAGACGCTTGAATGCCTGCGTCAGGCGTTCGTGATAGCCGGTATAGAGGTTCCAGTTCAGCGCGCCCCGCAGGCGCTCGACCCGTTGGCGTTGGGCATCGTCGTCCGGCAGGTGTTTTGTGCGCCGCTCCATGAGCGCAATACGTTGACCATAGATGCGCTCGGGGACCGTCGCCAGGAACTGCGGACGCGGGGCAATCAACATGGCCTGGAGCTTGTTTTCCAGGTTGTCACGCTGCTCTATACGCAGGCGCATGCGCGAGTCGAGCAACTGGAACTGCTTCTCGATTTCCGGCAACAGTGGCTCGTAATACTTGCGCCGCAACTCGATCATATCCTCGTAGGCAACAAGGTCACGCTCCCAGGTCTCCAGGCGCTTGCGAATTTCCTCGAGATCAAAGTAATTCTGCAGTGACTCCTGGAAATCGTGTGATGCCATCAAACTGATCAGGTAATGGGTCTCCGGTGTATCCGGCAGGTCACGCAGTTGCACCACCCAGTTCCGATCCTTCTTTAGCTCTTCTCGCGCCAACGCTTCGAGGAATTTTCCGTCCTGGATACTCTTGATGGATGTATCCAGCTTGCCCAGCTCCTTGTCATAGGATTCCAGCGCCTGGCCGTACAGCAACGCCGCACGGCCATGCAGCCCAAGCTTGCCATAGGCGAAAGGCACACCCATCATGACTTCCTGAACAGCGCGGTCAGTAACGTTGCGTTTTAGCAGGATATTCCACGGCACCAGCGCCCGGTCGTATTTCTTCAGCGCAACATCGGCCCAGCCAGAGCCCAGGAGTGCCCGGTTGGAAAACGGGCCATTCAGGCGTACGCGATCGAGGTACTGCTTTGCCAGTTCCGGCTTGCCCGATTCGAGCAGTTTGTAACCCAGGGCCAGGTTGGCCTTGTCTCGAATCGAAGCTGCACCATTGTCGTTGCCACTGGTGCGCCCTGCCCTGTCCAGCTGGGTGATCCCGTCATCATCCTTGCCCAGCTGCAGCAGTGCAATGCCGAGGTTATAGGCCGCAAACCCGCCATGGGTCGAACTGCCCTGCAAACCTTCCAGTATCCTGACGGCATCAGTCGGACGCCCGTTGGTCATATAAATGACAGCCCTGGTATAGGCGGCATCATCGCGCACGGAATCAGGGATCTCGCCCTTGATCTGCTCTATCGCGTGCAGAGCATTAATGGGCTGGTTCTTCTGCAGCAGAATCTTTGCCAGTCGATAGATTGCCTCGTTCCGAACAGCAGGTTCTACATTGCCTTCGATGACCGATTTGATGGCGCGACCGGCACGCTGGTGCATGCGGTAGTACAACTCAAAGTCACCGACGGAAAACTGGGCGCTATCTATATTAAAGTGAAGCGTATCGAGACCCGGTTCATCCAGGCCGTAATATTGTCCGAGTTCCGCGTCCAGACGCGAAATGGCATCAAAATACTCGTTGGTATGGGCATGGAAGATGGCTTCGCCAAAATACAGGTCTGTAGACGCAGAAACGCGTGCGGGGTTGAGTACCATCAACCCAACCCCAATACCTGCGCAAATTGACAGAAATGCCAATGGCCGCATCAGTTACCACTCTTTGACGGCAATGCTCTCACCGAGACCGGGCCCGGCTACCTTGATTTCCACGAGTTTAGGCTTGACGCCCTTGCTGATACTGAAGCTCGCATTCTTTCGGTAATCCCCGGTCAGCGACTGCCCAAGAAAGCTCACTTCCAGCTGATGATCACCGGTACGAATATTGCCGGTGTAAATCCGCTGCACGCCGCCATTGCGTAACGCCTCCAGCTCCTTCGCCGTATATAAATGGTGTGCCACTTCCTTGCCGTCCAGCTTGATATCCATGGCATCAAGCCGGAAACCGCCTTTTTTGGCAAAGGAAACAAACACCGAAACCTGGGTATTGGAGGGATAGAGCAGCTTTTCTTCCAGCTGGGCCAACTCGGCGGATATGCCGAGAACATCCTTTTTTATGTCCTGAACTTGCTCGTCGAGACCCTTGATCTGGGCCTTGGACACATCTTCGGCATGTACGGCGACGTTGGCGCCACTTAGAAGCGCAATGGCCAATAAAATATAAAAATATCGTTTCATATCAACAATTTATAAAAATTACGAAATTCACCTGTCAAATCGCAAACGGACAAGTCCTGTCACCAGTCCAATGTCCCCCGAAGTGTAGACAACATTCCAGATGTCGCGTCGCCGCTAGTCCTTGCGAAAAGCACCGATTAGCTTGTTGACCGGCATGAATGAACTTGATCGCACCATTTCGGGCGATGTTCGGCAAACAGGATTACGCCCGATAGATACGGGTTCGTATGGTGTGTAACCAGTATGTGCAGTCATGCTCTATCCTCATCACATTAATCCATTTTTATTATATAATTCAATATCTTGTGTATATATCTGGCCGGGTCGCGTCACACTCTCCAGCATCGCGATAAAATTATACATTCATGGTAGTTCAGCTACTACTCTGCTGCCAGTCCGGGCTGGGAAGCTAAAAAACCATTAGGCCCAAACGTGACACAGTTCACAGTCGACGTCGGTTTCGTGTAGATAACGACTGTACCAGCGAAACTGATCCCTGCCCGATTGACGCCCAGCACAATCAGGATTCAGTTTTCTTCAGCTCGACAGAGAACACGCTGCCGCTTCCTGCCGTGCTCTGAACATCAATGCTGCCCGCCATAAGTTCAACCAGGCGCTTTGATATCACAAGCCCGATACCCGTACCTTCCTGAATATCATCCACTCCCAGTCTATCGAAGGATGTAAACAGTCTGCCCATTTGCTCTTCGGTCAATCCACGACCTGTATCGGTAACACTAACTCGAAGGCTGTTCTTGCCGACACTGTTGACGTCAATAAAGATACTGCCGCCCTGCTTGTTGTACTTGACCGCATTGGATAACAGGTTGAGCATAACCTGCTTGAACCGATTCATGTCCGCAACAACGCTGTAATCAGAGCCATCCATGTTGTTGGTGACACTAATATCGCGTTCCGACGCCTGTTTCTTGATGAGCGATATACATTGCTCGATCACCGGCGCAACCGGAACCGGTTCCATGTTGACCTCCATCTTTCCGGACTCGATCCTGGCAAGATCCAGCACTTCGTTCACAAGATTCAACAGGTGCCTGCCGGCACCCAGAATATCCTTAACGCCATCCATCTGGTTCTCGCTCAGATTTTCCGCATCCAGCTCAAGCAACTGGCCGTTACCCAGGATCGCGTTTAACGGTGTACGCAATTCATGGCTCATAAGAGACAGGAATTCCGATTTAGCCTGGCTTGAACGAAGCGCCTCGTCGCGCGCATGGGCAAGAACAATATTCTGTTGCGTAATCTGGGCTTCCAGAGCGCGTCGTCCCGATTCCCGGCGCCGGATCATCCAGACATAAAATACCAGCGCAATAACGCCAAATGCCCAAACCATGCCATGTGTCACCTGCATCGAATAGCGGGTTGCATCTGCCGCAACATAATAAGGACGCAACGGAATGGATACGCTCACGCCGCCTCGCAGATCGCCATCCTCGAAACCGAGATGACCGTGACATTTCACGCAACCTGGCTTCATATACATGGGCTTCATCAACCTGACAAATGGCATGCCCTCTATAAACGATTGCTCTATGACCTCGTCTACTCCATTTTCAAATTTTGTCAGCGCATCCCATTCCCATGCATCGGGAGAATTTGCCGGGTTTAACTGGACTTTTCCGGTAATGCGACCTTTAACCCCGTAAGTCTCCTCGTATTCACGCGTCATCTGGCTCATCATGTATGCCGGGTTCATCAGCGTGAGCTTCTGACCCGTTGTTGTCACCACGTCACGGTCTGGCAAGTGCGCAAGATAAGGGCTTGGCGGTGTACGCTTGTCAGGTTTCACATACAACCCGCCATGCCTGGTAGCCCAGCCCCGAAATGCCTGATCCTTGTTCCAGTTTGTACGAGCCGATTCAATCGCCAACAACACCTTTTCCTTGTACAGATTGTCAATATTCCAATACAAGGAGAATCCAACCAAAGACGTCAGGCTGACAAACAGCAGCAAGGCCGTGCCAATGATGGGCTCACGAATAAATTTGTATTGTTCTGCCATTGCCTAAACTGTGCTTTTTGTATCGATACCACATCGCGGATGCTGGATATATCCCGGGATTTGCTTGTCCGAAGAGGCTGGATTATGGCAAGTAATTCCTGGTCGAACAGCCAATACAGGGATTCAATTACAATTTTTAACAGCAACAACTGACTGGATTGCGCGGATTGTTACAGATTGTAAAGCCCGTTTATGCGCGAACCGCCTTAGCTGGCTAAATGCCGACAATCCGGCGATATATCGCTTGATTTTGGTAGTGGCCGGCAATGCAGGCGTCTTGCCAGGAAGCCGAACACCATTCACCACACAACAGGATAATGCCTGGTAAATCGCAAAGCGATATCAGTTAAATGCACAATCCACCGCGCGCTCGGCATGAATTGCCGTAGTATCGTAGAGAGGAATCGTAGTGTGCTGCTGCTCAACAAGCATGGCGATTTCGGTGCAGCCCAGTATGACCGCCTCGGCGCCGTTACCGCCCAGCTCATCAATTATTGCTATAAAATCTTCCCGTGAGGCCTGGTTAATACTACCCATGCAAAGCTCGTTGTAAATCACGTCGTGCACCAGCTGTCTTTGCCTGTCCCCGGGAATCACCACGTCGATACCATACCGATCCGAGATGCGCGATTTATAAAAGTCCTGTTCCATGGTAAATCGTGTGCCAAGCAAGCCAACCTTCCTGATCCCGTCTTGCGCAAGTCTTTCAGCGGTAGCATCGGCTATGTGTACCAGCGGAATGGAAACAGCCTGCGCCACCTCGTCGGCCACCTTATGCATGGTATTGGTACAGATCAGCAGGAAATCTGCACCACCCGCCTCGATCGACCTGGCCGCATTTGCCAGGATGGTTGCCATAGCAGCCCAGTCGCCCTGTCGTTGTAATTGTTCGATTTCATCGAAGTCGATGCTATTAAGAATAATTTTTGCAGAATGAAAGCCACCCAGCCGCTGCTTGACAGCTTCATTGATCAGGCGGTAGTAGGTCGCCGTGGATTCCCAGCTCATGCCGCCAAGAAGGCCTATGGTTTTCATTGAATAAACATCTCCAATTTACGCTTAATGTAACCTCCGGATAACTTATTACGAAAATACCTTCATACGAAAATGCGTCTCCGTCTCACCGGTAACGCCAAAACCCAGCCTCTTGTAAAACCCAACGGCCGGGTTTGTCTTGAATACCTCCAGCCGAACTACAGCACTACTTGCTCTGGCTTCATGCAGTATTCCGCCAATAACCCGGGTTCCGATGCCATTACCCTGAAACTCCGGCAACAACACAATGCCGGTAATGCAAATCGAATCATCTGATCGCTTCAGTGCTATCCAGCCGATATCCGCATCATCTGCGATAATGATATAAACGTCCGGTGGGACTTTTCCAAATTGATAATACTTCGCCCAGGACTCATCGTCCCACCCCCACGCTTGCTCGATGTTCCTCCCAAGCGCGGTAAACTTGACCCGATACATAAGCTGCAGGTCTTCTTCCGCAGCCTTCCGCAGCCTTCCGTAGCCGGATATTGTTGTCGGTACAATCCCGACTCATTCAAGCGAAATCACGACACGCTCACCCTTTTTGTGATCTTCCACTTCAACCAGGGTGTCATGCAAGTCTGGATTGGCGGCAAGTTTTGCGATTTCATCCATGTCGATGCCTTTTTCGGCCATCGCATCGGTGGCGACGCGAGGCATCAGCTTGGCGGCGGTTTTGATAATGCCGCCGGGTATGGTCACCGTGGAATCCGGTTCAGCATTGCCGTTCTTGTAAACACGAATCTTGAGATCAGCCATAACACCCTCCTTGCATTGGTCATTTCAACAATGTTCAAACCTTGCCTTGCGATAAACCCTGTCGCTGATGCAGCATCACCGGTTTGCCACTACCTTGACCAGGGCGGCAGCCAGGTAGCCAAGGTCTTCGTTACTTATTATATAGGGCGGCATCAGGTAGACCAGGCGACCGAAGGGTCGCACCCAGACACCGGCTTCGACAAAAGCCGGCACCATGGCCTTCATATCCACTGCATGCTTGAGCTCGACCACACCGATAGCACCCAGTACACGCACATCTTCAACAATATCGAGCTCGCGTGCCGGCGCAAGGCCCTGCTTCAGACCTGCTTCGATACGGTTGATATTCGTCTGCCAGGGCGATGATAACAGAATATCTATACTGGTCAGTGCCGCGGTACACGCCAACGGGTTGGCCATGAACGTCGGTCCGTGCATGAATACACCCGGCTCACCCTGGTCGATGGTATTGGCAACTTCGCGCGTGGCTATAGTGGCTGCCAGGGTCATGTAGCCCCCGGTCAACGCCTTGCCGACACACATGATATCCGGGCTGATCTCGGCATGTTCACAGGCAAACAGTTTGCCGCTACGGCCAAAGCCCGTAGCGATTTCATCAGCAATTAACAGCGCCCCGTATTCATCACATAATTCACGGGCGCGCTCGAGATACTCTGCCGAGTAAAACCACATGCCACCGGCACCCTGGACGATGGGCTCAAGAATAACCGCCGCGACTTCGTCAGAATGTGTGGCCAAGGCATGCTCGAGACCGGCAATATCGCTATCCTTGCAGCGCTCACCAAAACGGCAGCGGGGCTGATCCACAAAAATCTGCTCGGGCAAGACGCCAGCGAACAATCGATGCATTCCGGTAACGGGGTCGCATACGGACATGGCACCAAAGGTGTCGCCGTGATAGCCCTTGTGCAGACTGATGAAACGTTGCTTTTTGATCTGGCCACGACTGTGCCAGTACTGGATGGCCATCTTCATGGCCACTTCCACCGATACCGAACCGGAGTCGGAAAAGAACACGGTCTCCAGCGAGGCAGGCGTCAACTCCACCAGGCGCTGCGCCAGCCCGATAGCAGGTTCATGGGTAAAGCCACCAAACATGACATGGGACATCTTGCCCAGTTGCTGTTCCAGCGCCGCGTTCATCAGCTCGTTGTTGTAGCCGTGAATGGCGCACCACCAGGACGCCATACCATCAATGAGTTCGCGACCATCCGCCAGGCGTATGCGCACACCACTGGCAGACTCTACCGGGTACAAGGGCATATCCGAATTCATGGCACTGTAGGGATGCCAGATGTGCTGGCGATCGGCGGCTAATATCTGATCAATCTTGCTCATTTATTGGTTGCACCTGCTGGCATGATCATGAATGAACTATACCAGATGCTCCGGGGCACCAACAAAAAGGCCGTCCGGGGACGGCCAAGGTGAAGGGAGTGAATCAATGAAACTCAGGCGAATGCATCATGTGTAATACTGCTGTACCAGCCGCGGGCATAATCGGCTTCCCTGGCCCGGAAATCTGCATCGACATCCTTCGGGCTGACACCACCCGAACCCTCGACCGCATAGATCCCCTTTTCGTTCAGACGATAGACAGCGGCAACGGATATTCCGTAATCCGGACTGATCAGGCTGTAGCAGGTGTTCACGTAGGAAGGCTCTGGCATCGGTGTCTTGCCGAGCGCACTGACAACAGCCGCGGCGGTTACCTTGCCCTGGCTATTTGCTGCAAAGCCGGACTTGGGCATCTTGCCGGCAATGCAGGCGTCGCCCAGAACGTAAACATCCTTGTGAATCTTTGATTCAAAGGTGCGCTGGTCTACCGGACACCAACCGGAATCATCGGTCAACCCGGCAGCAAATGCGAGCGGCGCTGCCTTTTGATGTGGAATCAGGTTGATGACATCACCTTTGAAGCTTTGCCCCTGGTCGTTGTGCAACGTACCCTCAGCCGCATCGACGCGCTCAATGCGACCGCCTTTTTCTGCTGACACCCATTCGATCATGCCGGGGTACAAGGCTTCCCAGCCCTGCATAAACAGCGGCTGCTTGGAGAACTTGTCCTTGCTGTCCAGGATCAGGATTTTGGATTTGGGCTTGTTATTCTTCAGGTAATGAGCAATCAGGCTGGCCCGCTCGTAAGGTCCGGGCGGGCAACGGAACGGGTTGCCCGGCGGCGCAATAATCACCACGCCACCATCATCCATATCGTGCAACTGCTTCTTCAGAATTTCCGTTTGCGTCCCGGCCTGCCAGGCATGCGGAATTTGTTCAGCCACTTCTGCGCTGTGGCCAACAACCGCATCCCAACGAAAATCGATACCGGGCGATACGATCAGCTTGTCATAATCCAGGGTTTGCCCGCCCTGCAGCTTGACCTTGTGTTTGACCGCGTCTACCTCTGTAACCATATCATGCATGACACGAACACCGCGTGCAGCTTGTGCTTCGTAACCGTGACTTATGTCACTCATGCCGGGCAACAAGCCGCCGAGTACGGCGTTACTGAACGGACAGGTAACAAACCGTTTCGCCGGTTCGATCAGGGTCACATCAATTCCGGAATTAAACTTCTTGATGTACTTGGCGCATGTCGCGCCACCAAAACCGCCACCTACAATCACCACCCTGGGTGCACCCTTGGTGCATGAAATCAGGTTGCTGCCGGCACCGGCCACACCGGCGGCACCGAGGAGACGAATGAATTGCCTTCTGGAAAACTGGTTCATAATCGCCCCCTTTACTTCGAAGTGGAAAAGAAATCAGCAATCAGCTTGATCTCTTCGTCGCTGTAGCCGTTGGCATGACGCCCCATCACCGTGGATGGACGACTGCCATCGCGAAACCCCATTAATGCCTCCTGGATAAATTGTGGCGTTTTGCCGGCAATACTGGGAATACTGCCCGGGCTTTTGCCATCTGTACCATGACAGCCGGCACAGGAATTGGCCAACATCGCGCCTTGGCTAATGCCCTCGGCCTTGATCACCGCAGGGAAAACAATCAGTGCAGTAAAAATGGCAACGATGACTGCAAACCTGGGGGCATGATCGGAAAATATATAATGATTGTTGTACACACTTCCTCCTTTTGGAATATTTCCGGGAATCAAACAGAAGCATTTGTTTTTTATCGGAAGTGAAAAGACGGTACGCCGAATTCTGCTTTTGTCGTTGACTTGAATCAATATGAGTTATTTCGCCAACTTGTTATTAATAACTTCTATTATACTTTATAATAATATAATAATTATATTATGTTATCGGCAATACCTTCTCCCGGATAATTTCCGCAATACGGGAAAATGCCGGTTCCCGGTAGCTGCCGCGACGATATACCATGCCAATACGACGCTGTGGTTGCGGATCAGAAAATCGTAAATAAAGCACCGTATCTCCTTTGCGCCGAATCTCCGGGACTGCGAGACCCGGCATCAGCGTCATTCCCATTCCCTCACCCACCATGTGTCGCAATGTCTCAAGGCTGGATGCGTGGAACCCGCGGGTTTCGTGTGCGCCAGCCGAGAAACAGATATCCAGCGCCTGGCCGCGCAAGCAGTGGCCCTCTTCCAGCAGCAACACTTCCTTGCCATTCAGATCCGTCAAGCTGATCAACTCGTGGCTCGCGAGTTGCTCGGTAACCGGTACCGCCAACAGGAAAGGCTCGCTGTATAACTCCAGCTGTGCAAACTCTTCAGTATCGACAGGCAAGGCCAGGATCAGTACGTCCAGCTCGGCTCGGCGCAGCTTTTGCAGCAGCACATGGGTCTGGTACTCATAAAGCCAGAGCTTCAGCCGGGGGTAATGTTCGGCCAGGGGTTTCATAAACCAGGGCAGCAGGTACGGTGCCACGGTCGGAATCAGTCCCAGGTGCAATTCGCCGGCCATTGGGTCATCGAAGCTGCCGACAATCTCGCCAATCAATCGCGCCTCACCCAGCACCCTTCTGGCCTGATCGGCCACGGCCTTGCCCACATCCGTCATATTGACCTGGCGATTGCTACGCTCGACCAGCAGAACACCGAGCTCTTGCTCCAGTTTTTTCAGCTGGCCGCTGAGTGTCGGCTGGCTGACAAAACAACGCTGGGCAGCACGATGAAAATGGCGCTCTTCGTCTACCGCCACCAGGTATTCCAGCTCCCTGAGATTCATGGCAAAACTCCGGAAAAATCATATTGATCGGTTTTGCCAATCATTATAATCGTAACAAACGATTTTATCTATTACTTGCCCTGCTCCAGAATACTGCCCATACCGCACGGACATGCCGGCGGATTCTGTTTACAACTTTTGCACAGGAGTTCAAGCCATGCTGGAAAATCGTGAAGGCCAGGCCATTCCCCAGGTCATTTTCAAAACCCGTAAAGATGGGCAGTTTGTCGACGTCAGCAGTGACGATATCTTCAAGGGGAAAACTGTCATCGTATTCTCGCTGCCGGGCGCGTTCACGCCGACCTGTTCATCGACACACCTGCCCCGGTTCAACGAACTGGCGCCGATCTTTCAGCAGAACGGCGTGGATGAAATTGTCTGCATGTCTGTGAATGACGCCTTTGTTATGGATGCCTGGGGTGCTGACCAGGAAGCAGCAAACATTACCCTGCTCCCCGACGGCAACGGTGAGTTCACCGATGGCATGGGTATGTTGGTGGACAAACTGAACCTCGGCTTCGGCAAGCGTTCATGGCGCTATTCCATGCTGGTCAAGGATGGCGTTATCGTGAAGCAATTCATTGAACCGGAAGTGGAAGGCGACCCGTTCGAAGTATCCGACGCCGACACCATGCTCGATTATATCAACCCGGAAGCGCGAAAGCCGGAACCTGTCAGCATCATCACCAAGCCGGGCTGCCCTTACTGCGTCAAGGCCAAGGCGTTACTGAATGATCACCGTATCGGATTTGAAGAAATTGTTCTTGGCAAGGATGCAAGCAGTATCAGCCTGAAGGCAATCAGTGGTCGCCATACCGTGCCGCAAGTGTATATCGGCGGCAACCATATTGGCGGCGCGGAAGACCTGGAAGACTATCTCAGGCGCACGCATCGCTCGGCAGCTTAACGCATCGATAACCCGGCACCGGGGGCCTGGATTTCTGCCAGGCTTCCCGAAACCGGCGAGACAGCTAGACTAGTCCTTGCTCAGGTATGCCAGGCTGGCCGCGTGCTGTTCCCAGTTCTGGCCATCAAAGGGCTCGATGATAACTTCCCGGGGCTGGGGGTCGAGGCAACGAACATTGACACTGAAACCGTCTGGATTGGATCTCGGCACGTAGAATGATTTGATACCGCACACTCTGCAGAACCGATGTTGCGCCGTATGCGTGCCAAAACTGTAGGTCGCCAGGCTGTCCTCGCCACGGATGAGGCGAAACTTTGTGGCCGGAACAATATAGTGGAGATAGCCCGAACGTGAACACATGGAACAATTGCAGTCATGCACAACAATGGATTCCGGTGCATCGACTTCATACTGCACGGCACCACAATGACAGCTCCCTGTGTAAATCATGATACTGCCCTAAAGACTTTTGCCATCAAAAAAACTGACCTCAACCTTGTTCATATCCAGGTCATCAATACAGCCGAGGTTGACGCGGAAATGCCCGGGTTTGCGAAACGTGGCATGAAACGTATAGATACCACAGTGTCCGCAAAAGTAATGTTCGGCAATATGGCTGCCAAACTGGTACTTGCGCAGCACATCCTCCGAAGCGGTGATCTTCAATTCATCCGGGGCCAGTGTAAACCCGGACATCAACGCGCCCTTGCGCTGGCAGATGGAGCAATTACACCTGACCGCTGACGTGATACCGGGCTGTTCGAATTCCCACTTCACGGCACCGCAATGACAGCTACCCTGGTACTTCATGCAGCAAGCCTCCGTCTGAACTGTATTCAGGCTTCGGAATACAAGCCATCAGTCTTGGCAGCTACAATGAAATCGTTCTTGTGCAGCCCCTTGATCTTGTGACTCCACCACGACACCTCGACACTGCCCCATTCGGTCAATAGCGCCGGATGATGTCCCTGGGCTTCCGCCAGTTCGCCCACCTTGTTGGTAAATGCCAGTGCTTCAGCAAAGTTGGAGAAAGTGTAACGTCGCATCAGGCGATCAACACCATCAATCGTTACGATGGACCAGTCCGGCAGCTGCGCCATGTATTGCTCGCGCTCCGCGTCTGTCGCCAGCGGCGCACCGATCCTGCAGGCTTCACAATCACAGGTAATGAGTTGTTCCATGAGTACTCCGGTATTCAGCATAATAATGGTGTTTTATCATATTATACTCCTCCCCGGGCATACCCTGACAATCCCTGGTTGCTCTCAAGGGTCACACTCCATGATAACGGTCACGGAGTGCCGCGACCGCTTCCGGGTTTCGGTCCTGTCACGCCAACACACGATTACCCGGGTTAATGGAGAACGGCATCAGGCTATAGTAATGTACCTGCAAACAAACACGGGCTTCGGGATAAAACCATGTCGAAATTCAAAACCGAACTGGGTCACGTGGTATTTTTTGTGTCTGACCTGGATGCGTCCATTGCATTCTACAAGGATATCGTTGGCCTTGAAGAAACCGGGCGCACGTTTAATGGCCGGGCCGCCGTACTCACCGGTGGCAGCACACATCACGAATTGCTGTTGATACAGGTTGATGGTGAACGCGAACCACGACGGCGCGGCAGCATCGGGCTTTATCATGTGGGCTGGTGCGTTGGTGATAATCTTGATCAGCTAAGGGCCGCGTTAAAACGAGTCGAGGCAGCAGGAATTGAACCGATTGGCCTGTCTGACCACGGTATCAGTCACAGTCTCTACCTTTATGATCCTGATGGTAACGAAGTGGAGCTATACGTCGACAACCCGGAATATGACTGGCAAACGCGTACGGACTGGCTGGACTACCCGGTCAAACCCCTGGAGCTGTAACAAACCGACAGCCATCAGAATTGGTGCTTCCCGCAACTGTCACGATGACAACCAGGATTCTGCCTCATCCCTTGTCGTAAATGTCTGGATCTGCTGTGGCAGACCCACGGACAGCTTCTCGTAAAGCCTGGCCAGACCCTTTGCCATTTCCTTGTCCAGCACCAGGGCGAGCCTGGCATTGCCCCGTTCCGGTGAACGCTTTCTCAGGGCAATAATATGATTCAGTAATTTCATGTCGATCATGGCGTGATCCATTTCATTGCAATCCCACAAGGTATTGGCATCAGGAGGAAACTCCGCAGAACTGATGATGCCCGCCATCGCACCGGTCAACTCTTCTATGGTAAAGCGCCCGGATATGGCTCCGTATAAAATTCTTTTTTTGTTGTCGTGATAGAATGATACAGGCACGGGGCATCTCCTGTTGGGCTCGACTGTCTGCGCTGACAGCCGTTAATCCTACATCGCTTTACTGCTGAATCCAACACATAGTGAACATTGGTGCCTCGTTGTACCGGTTTTCATCTGCTTGTCTCCGGCAACCCGATCAATCCTAACAAGAATAATGATAATTTCTATTGTGATCGTACCCAAAACACAGTACCTTGCTGTATTCAGGCACCGCGTTCACAGACAACTTCCAAGGGATGGAGGACACACATGATACCGCGCTATTCTGCATCATCACTGGCCAGCCATTGGCAAATGATCAGCTACTCCGCCAACATTTGCCGCTTCAGCCTGATCACCCTGCTGGCCGGCTGCGTGTTACTGCTGGTTGGCCAGGGACAGGACCTGATTATCAGTACCGCCGAGCATGCAAACAAGCTGATAATGATTGCGCTGTTTGTTGGCAGTACCCTGCTCTGGGCCATGAGCGCAGCATTGTGGGCGCGCATTCTTATGTGGACAGAGTTTCCCGGAACCCCGCATGACAACCCGTTTCTCGACGATTACCGCCGGCAAGTGCCGCGCTATATCGCCTTGTTGCCATTCCTGGTTGTAATACTGGCCTCCTGGAAAGCAGGCGCACCGGCAACAGATTTCATCGGCCCGGCACTGGTCACTGGCATCATTTTTCTTTCCTATTTTTACCGACGGGAAATATTTCAAAAAAGCGCCCACCTGCTCAAGATGAAAACTGACCGGTTTGACCGCCCTGAGCTTCAGGCCACGCCTGCAATCGACCTGTTGTCGCCGATGCAATCGATGAAAGCCTGGGTGGGCCGGTTTGCTTTTGCGACCACGTTGGCCGGCCTGGTGCTGTTGCTGTGGGGAATTGTCAGCCCCTTAACGCTCGGATCGCTGTTCAATGCACTGATCCTGATCATGATCTGGGGTGCGACGTTTCTGCCGCTGGGTAGCTGGATTACCTTTACTGCAAACAAAACCGGTTTGCCACTGGTCACCCTATCGCTGGTACTGGCTGTCATCTTCAGCGCCTGGAACGACAACCACGCCATCAGGCCGCTCAAACGCGAAACCCAGGCGCAGCGAATTTCAGCCAGCGAACTGGTTGATCGCTGGGCTGACAACCATTGCCAGAAGAAAGGCACAACTGTCGATTGCGGACCGATGGTGATTGTCGCCACTGCCGGTGGCGGCATCCGCGCAGCCTACTGGACCGGCCTGGTGCTGGGGACTCTTGAAGACGAGATTCCCGGATTCAATGATCGACTACTGGCAATCAGCGGTGTATCCGGTGGCTCGCTTGGCGCCGCCGTATATGGCGGCGTGGTATCCGGTGCCCATGCCAATGGCTGCAATGGCAAGGTCATGGAGTGCAGCACCGGCGTACTGTCCATCGATTACCTGTCGCCGTTATCGGCAAGCCTGTTATACCCGGATCTGCTGCAGCGCTTCCTGCCGGTTGCATTATTCACAGGTCGCGGCGCCACCCTTGAGCACGCATGGGAACAGGGATTCAGGGAAATCACTGGAACCGATGCGCTGGCCCAGTCATTCAGTGCACTGGGCCAGATTGATAACATGAAACCCTGGCCGGCCTTGTTCCTGAATGCGACATGGTCCAATAACGGCCGACGAATCGTCGCTTCAACTGTAGATATCAGCAGGGAACCGGCATTCCGGCTGGCCAATGATCAGCTTGGTGTCATCAATTACGACATACGCCTGTCCACGGCTGCCCACAACAGCGCCCGTTTTCCGTATGTCAGTCCACCGGGAAGCTGGCACAAGGGCAAGGACAGTGACCTGGTTGCCGGGCGAATCAAGGGTCGATTACAGGATGGCGGTTTGTTTGAAAACTACGGCGCGGAGACTGCCATGGAAATTCTTGCCCTCGTCAAAAGCAAGCTGGCCGGCAAACGCTACCAGCCCATTATCATTCAGATCAGCAGCGATCCAACACTACCGGCCGACCTGGCAAAAAGCCCCAGGGGGCACGTTGCCAACTTCGGCTATGAAGTCATGACCACGATTCGGACCATGGCCAATACCCGCGTCGGCCGTGGCTCAGAAGCTGCCGTACGCCTGAGAGACATGGCAACAACCACCGGCAGTTACGCGCATTTTCGTATGTGCGATGGTGACAACAAGCGTGGTGAGCCGCCGCTGGGCTGGGCGTTATCACCCAAGGCGCAGCGGGCGATTCGCGGCTACCTGCTGAACGAAACCGGCAACGGTACTCATAAAGATGAAAAGTGCAAGCCGGAGAATATCGCTCACGTTACGATGATCGCCCAGTGTTTATCCAGCCAAGGCTGCCGCTAAAGTCATCGAAATGACTGCGGATGTGGCGTTCACGGGCGCCATCGGTCACCGGTGAAACTCAGCGCACCAGGCTACGGCCCAGCCGACAACATCAACAGAGAGATCCCGACCCGGGGTGACGGCGCGCTGCAAACGCTACCCATTCCATCCAGGAACAACGCAATAGCACCCGCTCCGACTCTCGTTACAACCTCAACAGTCCCAACCCGGCGTGAATCAACGAGGAATTCAAAGCCCTGCTACTTTGGATTCCGGATCAGCTTCAAGGCTGACCCGTCATCGTGCTGGACGTTGTTCCGTGAATCTGTGGTAACAGAAAGTCCACGCCCACGTAGGTAAACACCAGCGCAATGAAACCCAAGATTGCCAATATCGCCGCGCGTCGTCCCCGCCAGTCCAGCGTGTAACGTGCATGCAGGTACGCCAGGAAGATCAACCAGGTGATGAAAGACCAGGTTTCCTTTGGATCCCAAAACCAGAGCTGGCCAAACACCCTGTCCCCCCAAAGCGCGCCCGTGACAATGCCCAGCGTGAGAAAACTGAGCGCAAAAAACGCCGCCCGGTAGGCCATCAGATCAAACAAGTCGGGCGATGCCTGGTTCTTGCGCTCCAGGTGCAGGTAACTGACTGAAGCCGCAAAGGTAATTGTCCATGCTGCATAACCAAGCAAGGTGGTTAATATATGAAACTTCAGTAACAGGCTGTTGAAGATCGGGAGCTCAGGTTCAATCTGCGCCGGCAGAAAAGTCGCATAAAGCATCAGTCCCAGGCCTACCGGCAGCAGAAAGACGCCGAGCATACGGTTCCGCTCCCTGAGCGCAAACAACAGAAAGACGCCGATAACCAGCAAGGCAAAAAATAATACAAACTCATAGGCGCTAAGCATTGGCACATGCCCCGCCCGGTACCAGCGCAAGCCAAGCAGCAGCAGATGCAGGACCCAGCCCACCCACAACACCCGTATTGCAACATGTGTCTGTAATACAGACCCAAGTTTCCAGCTACGCAGGTGCCAGCCCCAGGCGACCAGGTATAGCGCCGTAGTCAGGGCAAACAAGGCAAATTCAAGTTTTTCAAGCATCGTCAGTATCTCTTTGCTCTTCGCGTTTGCGGTCCCGGTGGCGGAAATAGAAATGCCACACCAGCCCGGCGAACATGAGGATACTCCCCAGTATCAGTATCGGCTCTTGCGGACGGTTGTATACCTGCATTCCCGTGTACCGTTTTACCGGACCCAGCGACACGCTATATCCCTCGATTTTCAGCGGCCGATCACGGCGAACAATACCGAGGGAACTCTTGGCGCCATCCTTGATGGTAAATAATTCCGCTTGCGGGGATTCACCCCTGACCAGGTTGTGCGCCATCATCGGTGTGTTGCCGAGGTTGATCAAAGGCGGTGACCAGGGTCGTACCGGGATCGTTTTCTCCCGGCGCAAGGGATCCTTTACGATCAGTTCGAAATACCAGCCGGTATCACTTATCGCGGGAAGCAAGGTAATGCCATCGACAGTGGCCGGGCTACCCGGCGCGGCCACCGTTGATACCCACTTTTTACCGTTTTTCAGCAGCGTGAGTCGGCTTTGCTGTTTCTTCTTCGGCAGCGCGGCCAGGTTAAAGCGGGGAAAGTCTTCCTGGCGGTATTCCTCGATCAACAATTCATCCAGCTGGATGGCAAACGGCAGGCCCGGGATAACCGTGATTTCATTTTCGATCAACTTGATCTTGTGGCGAAACCCGCTGAAGCCGCCATAGATGATTCCTGCAATCAACACCAGGATACCGAGATGAGTAGTGATCACGCCGATGAGCGCGTTGCGACCCTTGTGCTTGAGGATGGATGGAATATGGAGAATCGTAATAAACAGCAGGCTGAGACCCAGTAAGCCCAAAAGGCCCAGGTACCACCAGGAGCTGAACACTTCCCGGTCGGGGAACAGACTGGCTGTGGTGGTAACTGCGGTGAGCAACACCAATAAGGGAATGGCGACCTTCAACGACGCCAGAAAGCGGAATACCTTGTTAACAACAGAGAGTATCAAAGACCTAATGAGCTTTGCTGTTGTTGTCGTTGGCCGCAGAAGTCTTTTCCGATTGATGGCCCGGTTGATGAGGGTTGCCGGCCTTGGCAGGTACGTCACCCTGGTTTTCAGCGGCGTAGCGCTCCAGCCTGGCCATGATATCCAGCAGCCCTTTTGCCTGCTCATCATTGGGATTGAGTTTGAGTACCGAAGCGAAATGGCTCTTGGCGAGCTTGATGTTGCCCATTTTGTAATAGGCTACCCCGAGCGCATACATAGCACCGGTATCATGGCTGTCTATCGCCAGGGCCTGCTCCAGGTAAATAACCGCAGATTCGAGGTCCTTTAGCATCAGGTGCGCCGAGCCCTGGAAATACCTGGCTTTCGCTCCCTGGGGGACGTCGGAAGGAATTTGCTCCAGCGACTTGAGTGCTTCCTGGTATTGCTTGTTGTTAAAGCTGGTGATGCCCGTTTGCAACAGCGTGTCCCATTTTGCGGACTGATCCGGTTGCAAAACAAAAAACCAGAGCAGGCCCGACAGGATCAACACAATAGTCGCGGTTGATCCGAGGACAATTTTCTGTTTGTTGGTCATTACTACTCCAGGTAGACGCCGATGCAATCACCCCCGCCGTTAGTGCGGAGATCATTGATATTGATAATGATTCAAGCGGGTATGAAAAATCTTTTCCTGCGAAAAGTCAACGTGGTCAGCCGTACGTCCCCGAACCCGGCTACAACTACTTTTTCTTCGCATATTTCTGCGCGTGGGGCAGAAATTGCAAAAATAGCCGCGGCGATTCACTGGATTGGTCCAGTCTTTCGGTGTGGTCGAACAGGTGAATCGAAAACTGGGTTAGCCGATTGAACTGGACATCCCAGGCGCCGCCGCCCGCGGTAACCCGCTTTCTGCGCAACTCCACGGTCCAGAAACCGTTTTCCCAGTGCCCCTTGGCATGCACATCGGCGGCATTGCCTTGCAGCTCAAAGGGCTCGTATTGCGGTGCATATTTTACCTGGCTGGATGGAGGAGACAGACGGCGGCTGGGCGCTGTCGCGTCGCGGGTACCATCGAGCCTATGGCCGAAATACACGGTGTCCATTATCGGCCAACGCATATACTGCCGGTCCAGTTCATACCAGGAATTGTGCAAGTTGCCATCTTTGCGATCGGTAAACCGGAGATTCCATTCATCCTTTTTGTTTCTGCTCGCATAGGGCGTATTGCCGGGCAACTTTGCATCCTTGACCGATCCGCTCAAATCCAGCGCCCGGGCAACCGGATCTGTCCTGCCAGCCATCCAGTGCCAGGCATCAAAATCAAAAGCGTAGCCGGAAAGGAAAGACGGAAACCATTCGCAGCCGGCTTCAAAACTCAGCAGCAGGGAATCCTCAACCTGTGGCCCGGAAATGTATTTTTTCGACTTGCCGTCCCATACCCACGGATGGTGCAGGCGATCTTCACTGGCGTCGGCCCAACGAACGCGCATATACACATCCTGGTCGGTATACAGGGCCTTGATCCGGGCGGAATTGACACGGCCGAACGACAGCGGCACGGTGACCTCTTCGGCCTGCGCCCAGGCGGCTTCATTGTCGATTCCGTCCAGTTTAAAGTTGCCGGACGCGGTATAGCTAACCGGAATCCTGATGCCCTGCTTGAAGTCATCCGGCTGCCAGCGATTATCGCTGACCTGCACCTTGAGAATGCCGCCGCTGAGGGTCGAGCGTTTGACTTCTGCCTGGGCGTTAGCCGCAAATAGCAGGCCCGCGGCCAAGGACAGGGCGATAAATTTCTTGTCATAGTGTCGCATAGCCATTCCCCTAAAAGTTACCGCCGCCATGCATATGGCCACTCTGGCAACCGAGCCCGTTATTGGTGTCATGGCTTGGCTCGTGGCAGAAGGTACACCAGGCACCCCAGCCGAACTGCTCCTGCTCGCCCTGGGCGTTCAGCGGGAAGGTGTAGGTCGTGCCGCTTACTCCCTGCCAGGCGTTTACGCCACCCACTTGCATCTGCTGTCCCGCTACCGTGATCGATGTGCGCAAATTATAGATATTGCCGGAGCCGTGTGGACTGTGGCACAGCGTGCAGTTCATTGCCGCATAAGCCCCGGTCGGTTGCTTGCCAGCATCATAATCAGCCTGGGTTGCCCAAGGCACTTTCAGGAAACCGCGGGATTGAGAGCTGTTGCCCGTCAGGTTTCCGTGCTGATCCCTGGTGGCGAAAGTATCAGCAATATTGAGCATGGTTGAGCCCGGCGGAAAGAGCACGCCCGGAGGCGGGGTACCGTCATGGCAGGTGAGGCAAAACTGGACGTAATCCGGCTCGGTACAGGTTCCGGGCGGCGGACATATGGCCGATCCAACGGGATTGGTCGGGTCCCAATCCGTTCCCGGGGTACTGGAATAGGTAAAACTGGGCATATCCCCGGTATACGAGTTCAACGGGCTGTAGTCACGCAGCGGTCCTCCCGTACCCGGATTTTTCGGGCGCATGGCAGCGTTGGCGGCATGGGGATCATGGCAATCCTTGCAGCTGAGCGTTGCGCCTGAGAAAGCTTGATCCGCAGGCTGGACATCGTGTTTTTTATTTACCGTACCGTAGTCACTGCCACCGATGTACTCTTGCGGGGTCCCCGAATTGAACTGGGCGAGGACGTTTATCGAGCTTGGCCCATCGGCATCATGGCAAACCAAACAGAATTCGGCGATTGACACGGCGGGACCGCCGGCCGGCGCCAGCAACCTGACTTGCTCGGAGCCGTGGCCGCTGCCATGACAGCCGCCTACGCCATCGCCAAGACAGGTGACCGGCGAAGACGGGAAGGATGCTGAGGGCCGGTTATGTGACGCGTTGGCCCAGGCAACAGGATCGATAATCGGGGGGGCGCCACTGCCGGTAAACGGCGATGTCGCAGTCTGGTCGCTGCCACTGGCAGGCAGGCTACCCGCGTTACCATCGGCATGGCAGCTTAAGCAATGTGGTGCCAGCGATTCCTGGTATGTACTGGTGGTCGAGGTGCCTGGATTCAGCTGCGCGTAACTGGTCACGCCATCATCAAGATTTTTCACTCTCACAGTGCCGGTTTGATGGGTAATCTGGTCATGGCAGACCTGGCAATCGGCCTGGGTGACTACCCCGGAGCCGCCGGTGATATGGCTGCTGAGACCATTGAACTTGGTGGTGATGATCGGCCGTGGGATGGCTCCCTGCTGAGACGAGTGACACGCGGTGCAGTCACCCGCACCCTGGAATTGATTGTTGTGCTGGTGGCAGTTTGAGCAATGCGTATCCGCCGGACCGCAATTACCGCCGCCACCATCATGACACTGATCCGACAATGATACGGACGGGTTGTTGGTATGGTTCTTGGTCAGGGTGTGGCACACCTGGCAAAATCCTCTCGCCTGGTTCGGAGCAGGAGGATTAATGGCATCAACACCACCCTCAATTGCTCGATCAGGGTTATTGGCGGCCACAGGCCCGCCAGGGTACGTCTCGCCCCGCTTGGGCTGGTCGGTATGCAGGAACGCCGGTGTGACCGCGTTGGGCACATATTTGTTCACGTTAGCGCGCAGGTAACTCTTGTTTTGTTGCGTTACGCCTGTCACCGAGTGTGTGCTTACCGTTGTATTGCTTCCTCCTGGATTGTGCAAATCATGGCAAAAGCCGCAATCCACATAGGCAATCGCCGAATTCTTGGTGGGCGTGAGGTGATTGTCGAATTCGAGCTTGGCTGACGCCGGTCCGGTTGGATTATGGCAGGTCTCGCACGTCACCTTCAGCTCTGCGTCACGTGGAAAGAATCCGACATGGCCATTATGACAATCATTGCAAATGAGGCCATTTTCCATGTTGTGGACAAGCACATTCGTGGTCGCCTGGCTGGCTTCTGCCGGGTTTGGCACGTAGGCGATGCTCGCACCGCTGCCGGTATATTCATAGATCGCGACTGTATAATTCGTCAGCTGCGCCAGACCCGTAACCAGCACGCTGTTGCTTGAACCCTGGTAAACCACGAAATTCTGGGAACCGGCCGGTGGCAGTTCCGGGGCCAGCGTGTAGTCAGGGTTGGCCGTGGCCGTGTAATCGTTGCCATCGAGCGGATCGGTTGCGATGGTGAGTGCCGGCCGCAATACGACGATGCTGCCGTCACCGGATCCACGCGTCCAGGAGATGCGCATTGAGGTCGCAGCGACCTGCGGGAAGGTGACATTGGAGGCTTGCACGATGCCGCCGGCTGTAGCCAAAAAGGAACTTTCCGCGGAGTAGCCGGTACCGCTGGAATTGCTTGCCCAGGCGCGGAAATAGATGGTGGCGCCAGTAGGCAGGCCCGTTACCCCCACGGTGAATATACCGGTAGTGGTTCCCCCTTCCGGTACGCTGTTCGGGTAGGGACCACCCGGCGACGTGCCCCATTCCACACCGCGGTTGGTGATAACTGATCCGCCATTTGAGGTGACGTTGCCACCCAGCGTTGCGCTTGTGTCCGTTACGCTGGCAAAAGTCGGAGCGGTTACGGTCGGTAGGCCGGCCGTGGTCGACTGGCTGCTGGTGCCCGGCGCGGTTTGCCGGTAATTGATACCCGTTTGACCCGTTCCAGCACCGGCAGAATAGAACACGGCGACATTATACAGCGTCGCGGCACCCAGTCCGGTGACGATAACGCTGGTTGCCCCTGTGCCACGGTAAACCACGAACTCGGAAGCGCCGATATCGGCACCGCTTCCGTAAGTACTATTGAATACGTGTTCTGTACCGTCGGTCGGCGTGGCCGTTATCGCGTTGGTACTGACAACTACCAGGGCGCCATTACCGTCACCGGCGGGATTGGCCGGCCAGTTAATACGAAAACCGGTTTCGCTGACACTGTCGATGGTGACCGAAGCCGGCGAGTTGGCCGGTTCGGTGTAGAAGCTGTTGTCCGGACCATAGTCGGTGCCCGTACCATTGGTTGCGTAGGCGCGGAAATAAACCAAGGTGCCTGAACTCAGACCACTGCGCAAATGAGAGAAAGCACCGGTCGTGGTACCGCCCTCGGCCAGCGCATTCTGGGTAATAGGCGCCCCGGTGGTATTCCAGACAGTGCCACGGGCTGTGATCGGGTCACCGCCATCACTGGTGATGTTGCCACCCAGGGTAGCTGTCGATGCAGTAACCGCGGCTAACGAGCCAAGCGTGGAAGCACCCAGTGTCGGTGCGGTACCTGCTGCTGCGTTGGGTACTTCGAGTTCGGCCCAGGAAATCTGTACTGATTCATTGCCGCCAAGGCCGCTGGAGGTTAGCTGGAGTGTGAGATTGGCATAATTCGTGATGCCACTGGCATCCGGAATAACAAATTGGTGCAAGGCAAAAGCGCCGCGGGTGGCAGAGACATTGCCACTGTCGAAAATCAGTGTTGCGCCATCGTACAGCGCCGCATTGCAGCGTTCCGGACCTCCGGAGCCCGAGGCCTGGCAGCGATAGCGCAGAATATGGTCATTCAGATTTGCGCCGCCCGGATCGGTAACACTGCTCAGCCCAAAGATCGCTGTGGAGTTGTTGCCATTGCCCGAGTTAATGTAATCGGCGTCGGCAGCGGTGACCTCGTCGATGGCTTCATGATGAGTAGGGGCATTGACGACAGTCCAGCCCGCAGCATTTATCGTCGCATTCGGCCTGGCAAACTGGGCCGCCAACAGCGACGGACTTGCCGCTACGGCAAAAACCAGGCCCAATATCAGCAATAAATTTCTTCTAATCATTTACATCTCTGCCGAATAATCATCATGGAATCGTTAAAACTTCAACCCTGTTACCGTCACCGGTGGTGATTATGGCCGTGCCCATTTGTGAAATCAGCACATCCATCGGCACCCTCAACGTTCCGGCTCCGCTACCGTACTCGCCATAAAAATTCAGAAACCCACCCGTGGCCACATCAAAGACTATTACGGCGGCCCTGAAGTTATCCAGCACGTGAAGCCTTCCAAAGGAATCTGTGTCCAGTGACTGCAAACGGGCGAAAGCCGGCGCGCCAGGAATTTCACATTTACCGGTAAACCAACTACACCTTTGGCCTTTCGTACCGGCAAACGTAATGCTTCTCAACCAGTTTCCCTCAAGGTCATAAACCTGTACGCGTTTATTCCCCTGGTCCGCCACAAATATCTCTTCCCTGTTGGCAATACCATCGCTCATGGTGAGTATCTTGGCATCAACCGGGAACTTCAGTTCGCCCTGCCCTTCTCCGGACTTGCCAATAATACCAACGGGATTATAGGCGATATCGAATACGCGGATATGATTTCTGAGGCTATCGGTGACATAGATATTGCCGAGCATATCGACAGTAATGGCGCTAGGCATTTTAACAAGGCCTTCGCCAAATACCGCCAGCAGTTCACCGTTGGCCGGGTTGTAAACTTCAATATTGTCGCGACCGTCGTTACCGACCAGAATATATCCCCGCCTATCGACCGCCACGCCCAGCGGTTTGTCCAGCCCCTTGATCTCGGCCTTCGGTTTCAAGTCGGCGCCATAGATAAACAGGGAACCCACCCTGGGATCAGTTATATAATAGTCACCACTCATATCGGTGGCCGCGGTAATGCGGGCGAGATATCTCGGCGTACTTTCCAGCAGCAATGCATTGCCGGGAGCTTCACCGCCGGCGCAGAAAGAACGATCGTTAATAAAACTAAGCAGCACCCTGAAATGTTGCAGAAAATACCGGGTAGGACGGCCATTGAACTTGGATTCTGCAATGGTATTTGCGTAGAACAGGCACCAATCGACACTTTCCCAGTAGATTTGCAGATAATTGGTGCTGAAAATGGTCAAATCGGCGAGATCGACAATACCGTCAGCGTTCAAGTCGCTCTTATCGACCGACGGCGGGACGAATTGACAATTGTAGGACCCGACAATGAGCCTAAACAATCGACTGAAGCGGCCTGTTGTGGCCGAGACGTTCTGGCGAAAGTACTTTTCGTTTTGGACGCTTGACTCGTAGAAACGACACCAATCAACCGTTTGCCAGTCCTGCTCAAGATACCTGTTGCTGAAAATCTCAAGGTCAAGAAAATCTACCAATTTGTCGTTGTTGAGATCACTCCTGTCGAAAGAGGCAGCTTCAACAAATGGCGTCCAGGCCAAAACAACAAACAATAAAATTGCGACGATCCCTTGCCTGGCTACATCTTGCATGGACTCGTTCATACCGGCATTCTACGCAGCAGCGCACCTTTATTTTCTGACCACTCAGGTTCAGCACATCCGCCTAAATGAGTGATCTCGTTACCGAATAGAAAATTTCATCCATCCGGCCCAACACTTATCCTGGCATCCTGCGACTTTAAACTTCCGCACCATCGTCCTGATGCTTCCTAATCCCGACTGCAATGGTTTGTTATACACATACAATTTTAGTCTATATTCGGCCCATATGAAAGGTGGAAAGGAAAGGAAATTTCTTTTCCCGGACACTGCTCCGGGACACTGCGGATGGCGCCCACCGCAGGTGGTGGCATCCGGGCGGCCTGCTGGACCGGCCTGGTACCGGGTATCCTGAAGACGAGATTCCCGGATTCAATCAGCGGACACTGGCAATCATCGGTGTGCCCGATGGCTCGCTTGGTGCCATGGTGATAACAAGCGTGGTGAGTCGCCGCGTGGCTGGTCGTTGTCACACAGGGTGCTTAAAACGATTCAAAACCATCTTCTGGACAAGCAGATAATTCATGGAGAACCGCTTTCCGATCGCGGCTTTCGCAAGGAAAACCAGGCCCGGGCAAGCCGAATCAAACAATGCCTGGCTGGGCGTCGCTGTGGAAAATAACATTTGCTTCCTGCGTCATCCGGGTTGACTCACGACCATGCGCCGCCAGGCTAGGCTAGCCGGATATCGGTGTAACTTCTGCCAATGCCATGTTGGGCAACAAAACCTCGACGCGGGTTCCGCGGCCGTCACTGCTTTCGATACCAATAGAGCCGGACAGTATGCCAGCCAACTCCCGGGCTACAGAAAGCCCTACCCCGATACCGCCGCCGACACGCTCAAACGGGCTGAATACCATGCCCAGCTGATCCTCGGATATTCCGCGGCCGCTATCCTGAACAATAAACTTTACCGTTCCAGCACCGGCGGAAAACGCACTGACATGCACATCTCCATCCCGGTAATTGTACTTGATTGCATTGGACAACAGGTTGAACATGATGTGAATCAGCGCGCGCCTGTCCGTATTCAGCGCCAGGTCCTCAGCTACATCGGCATCCACTTTTATGCACTTTTCAGCTGCAATGTCTTGTACCATCTCCAGGCAATGTGTGACTGCCTCGGCTACATTAAACCGGGTTATACTGATTTCATAGCGGCCCGATTCAATACGTGACAGATCGAGCACGTCATTAACAAACTCCAGCAGCATACGGCCGGATACTTCTATCTCGGCAATATTTTCCGCCACGTCCTCGTCGACGGTAATCTTGTCATTCATTCGCAATAATTCGGAAAACCCGAGTATGGCATTCAATGGGGTGCGTAGCTCGTGACTCATTCTTGACAGGAAATCCGTCTTGGCTGAGTTGGCCTTTTCCGCTATATCCCTGGCTTCAATCAACTCCCGGGTTCGTTCAATGACACGAAGCTCCAGGTCGGCATTGGTATCCTGTAACAACTTGATGGCTCGTGTACGATCCAGAAACTGGCTCAGACGATGCGCAATCTCGTTTACCAGCGCAGTCTCTTCTTCAAGAAACGGGCCATGATCATGCTGTTGGGCCTCTTCGGCACAGAATACTTCCAGCTTGCCCGCTTCAATCCCCGCTTCATTGATCGACGCTGTCAGCCGGGAAGGACTTTCCACAAAGGGACTGGACTTCAAGGTTCGGTCCTTGTAGACAATTCTGGCCGAGGTAAGATCCGGATACTGGAAAGACGCTGGAATAATATCAACAATTTCCATGAACGCGCTCTCTACCAGCGAAGAACGAGACAGGATGTCAGATGTCTTGTACAGGCAATTCAGCTCCTTGACCCGTTCCACGAGCATGAAGTTGGCAGCCGCCTGCTTGCTCTTTTGTGATTGAAGACGCCTGTTAATGATGACGATATAAATCATTGCCAACATCAGCATGGCGGCGCCGGCCAGTGCGACCACTATTGCCGCAAAGTAGTTCTTGAAAAAACTGCGAACATCAAAACTTTGCATGTCGCGATACGGTCCGATATTCAGATCCTTCATAAGATCATGAACCGGCTTGTAGTCTTCGACCACGGTCCAGCCAACATAATTGCCCGCTACCGCGGCAGCATCGGTCTCTGGCATGGTTAAAAGTGCCAATGCCACCTGTTGCGCCAGGTTGTTGGGCGCGCCACTCATTTTCGAAAATGGCCATTCAGGATACAAATCCGTGCTCAGGAAAAACGGAAAGCCTTCGACATGTCTTGCATTGATTACTTTCACCTTGTCCAGGGCAATCTCACCCTGTGCCGCCATTCGCTCAAGCATGTCGGTACGAACCACGCCGGCATCATGACTGCCATTCAGTACTGAATAAACAACCTTGGACTGGATGCCGTCCGCGTAATCAAGCGACCCAAGGTCGGCATGGGGATTAAAGTCATGCCTCAACAATTCTCGCCAGGCCACACGCCAGCCGCCAAACGCTCGCTCGGATACGGCAATCATTTTCTTGCCACGAAGATCGGCTATGTTACTGATTTCGGTATTATCGGCACGCGTGAAAATCACGGCACCAAAATGTGTGTAAGGTCTGCCCTGGCGCCGGTTTTTCAGCGTAACCAGTTGACTGGCGCCAAAACGCATCTCCATTTCAATGGACGAAGTGGGATTGGTAAGAACAAAGTCAAACTTGCCCAGCCTGGCGGCCTCCATCAACTCGTCCAGCTTTATATACGGCTTCATCACAAACTTGTGCGGTGCCAGTTTTCCGGACAAGTAATCCGCTGTTGGCTGCCACTGCTCCATGGCTTGCTGTTCACCATTATGGGCACGCAGGCCAATAGTTATCGTATCCGCCTGTGCTGTCACAGATGAACATATTACAGTCACCAATATTGCCAGTCTTGCTATCACTGCCCAGGAGTACTCGCGCCGTTAATTTCGTCTAAAATAATGATGTAATTATCAATGTTACAGACCTACCCCTAAATGTATAACAGTATGTATAACAGTTTTATTAGGTAGTTGACCCCGGATTTACAATTGTTTTAATAAGTTTTAGCAGTTCAATGCTAATGTGTAGCGAGAAACCGGGCGCAACTCTAGCAAATCTGCCTGGCCAAATCAGTATCTTATTTGGCCGCATCGCGTTATCCGGCGGGCGCTGTTTCGTCGTCCGGCGCATAAGGTTTGCGCCAAAACAGTCGATATAACCCTTGCCCAAATACGCGTAATCAAACCATGACAACAGTACAACACTCGAACGAACTGGTCTCACTGGCAAGCATCGCCGCTGAATTACACGCAGTCATGACAGTGGCCCAGGGCGTTTCGCTGGCGGCAAAAAATGCCAAGGTGATCTCGGCACAGGCCGGTGAAAAAGGCCTGGGGTTTCAACCCATCACTAACTTTATTGATGAAATTTCACAAACCGCCATCCAGGGGGTCGACGAAATCAATCGCAAGGCACTGCAGTTATCCCGGCTCGCGGTAACCGAACAACGCAGCTACGACGCCTATCGACGCTTTAGCTCGGTCAAAACCCGGTACCAGGATGCCCGGCATATCGAGTCCATGTACGAGTCCCTGCAGGGCGTGCAAACCACCATGCTGGAAACATCGTCGCGCTTCAAGAAAGATCTCAATCACCTGATGCGATTGCTCGAATCCATGAACGAAACGATGTTGTCGGCCCGCTCCATAGCATCGGTATCGCGTATTGTCACCTCGGATGCCCAGGAATACCGTGCCAAGCTGCAAGTCGTGGCAGATGACCTGGACAAGGCCGCCATTTTTATCAAGGAAAAGGTAACCGACAGTTACAAGCATCTTAATCGTGTTGAAGAGCTGGCTCACAAACACGTTTAACTTTTCACGGAGCGATAAATGAAATCAACCTTATTTTATGACCACGGGCACAAATGGTATGCATTCGGGCGCGACCCGGAACGCCAGGAACAAATTATCGATACCAATCAATACATGGTCGTTGCCGGCAACAACGCCCTGCTCATGGATCCAGGCGGTATCGAGGTGTTTGCGCCCATGCTTGGCGCGATCCTGCATCATGCCCGGGTTGACCAGATTACCGACGTGTTCGCCTCACACCAGGACCCCGACATCATTTCGTCGCTCGGCCTCTGGGACCAGGCATTGCCACACGCAAAATTGCATGCACCCTGGTTATGGGAAGGATTTTTGCGCCACTTCGGTATGGAACATATCGAATACGCCGCCATTCCCGATGAGGGCAGCAGCATCAGTTTCGGATCGGTGGAGCTCCAGTTCATTCCGGCCCACTACCTTCATGCTTCGGGCAACTACCATGTTTACGATCCCAAGGCCAAGGTATTGATGAGTGGTGACGTCGGCGCAGCACTGGAAGCATCCAATGCGCCGCTGTTTGTCGAGGACTTTGACGAACATGTTGGCAAGATGAAAATGTTCCACCAGCGCTGGATGCCTTCCAATCGCGCCAAGAACGACTGGGTCAGTCGCGTACGCCAGCTTGATATTGACTTCATGGCGCCACAACATGGCCGCATCTTCAAGGGTGATGACGTCAAACATTTCCTGGACTGGTTTGAAGCCCTGGAAGTAGGCATCGCAGTTTAACGTTGCATAGTGTTGTTGATAAAGCGATCAAGCTGCTCATATTGCTGATCGCTTAATCGACCGATTGATTCATTTGGAGTGGCATCGACCAGAAATCGGGGCAATGCCAGTCCGGTGACCAGCTTGTTATGGCGCCAGGCGCGCAATCCCGGATACTGCCATGTCAACTTCCTGATCACTGCGGCCGCAATGTCGCGGTCGATACTGTCAATCTCAAGCTCCAGTTCACAGTGCTCTATACGCCGGTCCGGTTTGCCATTAACCTGGTACCAGGTTCGATCCAGTGCCAGCTCCATGGATGACATGGCAGCATCGCATTGCAGGTGCCGTACGATGCGCTCTGTTTTTCGGTGTTGCAGCACAATGAAACCGGCATCGCTCATGAATGCCAACGGATCATGATTGCCATTTCCTGCGATGTTAATCTCGCTACCCAGTCGGGATAGGGCTTTTGCCAGTTCAGTCCCGGTGTTTGACTGCCAACGCCGCTCCCATTCGAACCGTTCGACAAGACCGTTATCAGCAATACGTTCATCTGCCTTGATGGCCACCGATGCCTGGCCCGATTCAACGCGTATACGCAAGGCAATCCCCGCCTTGCCGAGGCAACCATCTGTCGAATCAAAATACCGGTCTTCCAGGATTTTTGTTTGCGCGCCGCCGACACTGCAACCGGCGATGGTGTTCGCACCGGACAGTTCGGCAAGCACCTGGTCCGCAGTCGCGGTGACGGCCAGTTTGAATTCAAGCTCAACAGAGTTATCCATATTCACACTCAGGAGTGGCGTCGCTGGCGAGTTTCTGTCGGGCGCTTGCCCACGTCATTTGAATGTTCATGTTTGTGGGCCATGTCGTACATAAAGCGTGGTTCTGATCGCAAGCCGGATGCCAGGTAGTCCTGCATCAATACCGCTTCGGCCTCAGCAGGCGCGATACCGAAATTCCCGGTCATCGCCTGGTAGACAAAACCGAACAACCGCTCCAACGCAATGCCATGGGTGCGTCCGCACCGGGCATGCAGCCAATCGGAAAAATCAAGAAACCGTTCAAAAGGATTGCTGCCGAGCAACAATGTCCGGCTGTGTTTAAACCTGCCGGAGTTGCCGATCATGTCCCAGTACCGGGCAAACCGCTTGAGCCTTTGCATGGTTGCAAAATCAATCAGTTCATTGCTCAAAATCGTATAAGGCGCCAGCGGGCTGTAACGCATGCCAAAATCCCGGGTATGACGAATAATCGGCGTGCCACGCAGTCGTTTCAGCACACCCACCTGGATCTCGTGCGGGTTCAGCGCCACCAGCCGGTTAAAGCCGTTGGCAAGACTGGTGACATCCTCTCCCGGCAAGCCGACAATCAGATCCGCATGAATATGGGCATTGGTTTCATTTCGTATCCAGCGGAGATTGGCTTCTGACTTCTTGTTATCCTGCTTGCGGCTGATCAATGCCTGCACGTCAGGATTGAAACTCTGGATGCCGATTTCAAACTGGATACTGTGTTCCGGGAACCGGCTGATTACGGCCTTCAATTCATCTGGCAGCTTGTCTGGTACCAGTTCGAAATGCACGTACACAGGTTCTTCACGCATCTTGTCCAGGAAGAATTCCATAATACGGATACTGGTGGCCGTCTTCAGGTTAAAGGTGCGATCAATAAACTTGAAGCTGCGAACACCGCGATCATAGAGCTTCTGTATCTCACCCAGAAACCGGTCCAGGTCAAATGGATAGACGGTCTTGTCCAGTGATGACAAACAGAACTCACAGCGAAACGGACAGCCACGCGATGCTTCGACATAGATCACGCGACGGGCAATATCTTCGCCGGTATACTCATCATATGGCAGGGCAATATCTGAAAGCGAAAACGCAGAGGGACGATACACCTTGTCTTGCGGCAAATCCCCTTTCAGTATCAACCTGCATAAACCCGCAAACGCCAGGTCACCCTGCCCCGGAATCACGTAGTCCGCCAGTTTGCATATTTCCTGGTCATCGATCTCGTAACTGACTTCCGGCCCGCCCAGGACAACGACAGTTTCCGGTGATACGGTCTTGATAATCTGCACCAGTTCACGCGCCTCGCTGGCATTCCAGACATACACACCCAGGCCGATAATCCGCGGCTTGTCACGCAAAAGACCCTCGGCAACATCCGCCAGCGAAGTGTTGATATCATGCTCGATCAAGCGGGTTTCATCACGTAACTCGGCCATGTTGGCCAACAGGTAACGCGCACCCAGGGAGGCATGAATATAACGCGCGTTAAGACTGGCAATGACGATAGTGGACATGAGGCGAGTGTATGTGATCAGGCTGCGCGGAAAAAGACCGGCAATTGTTTTACAGGCAGCCCGACAATTCAGCCGGCCGAACTGCCGCCTACCAGGGACCGGTCAAGGATTGATCCAGGTCCAGGTAGATCAGGGTAATACCAAGGGTATTGACGAAACCGTGGGTGAATATGGAATACCACAAATTATATCCTGACCGAATAAACATGAGACCGAAAAACATGGCCAGGAGACCTGTGCTGAGCACTCCGGACAAACCCTGGTACATATGGGCCAATCCGAAGGGTGCCGACGTGATCAATAATATTACCGCCAGGCTGCGTCGCGAATCACCAAACAACATTTTCAGGCGTGTAATCAGGTAGCCGCGAAAGATGATTTCTTCGGCAAAACCGCCAAAGCCCCAGCCAAGGAGCATCAACACCACGTAACCACGGAAGTTTCCGCGCACCCCGTCAAGACTGGACAGGTCGATACGGTCACCGGTGAGTTTCTCAAACAGGGGATCGAATACCAGGTAGGCCAATAACTGGATGATCAGCCCAAAAACCAGCCCCGCTGCAAGCGCGCGAGTCCAGCTCTCCGGCCGAACAAAGCCGATAGACCTGAAGATACCTTGCTTGCGATTAGCGGCGAGCAAAACCGACACAATAACCAGTGCGACTACCACGCCGACACCGGGAACCAGTACAATAGCCGCCAGGATCAGCAGAATGTACACAGCGATGCTGGTTCGGGTTTCGTGTAACGGATTTGTCATACGTCGATCTCTTCAGTACTTTTATCTGTCATTCATGCCTGGCGCTGTCATGTTGGTGCATCCAGTCTGCGTGAGTGATGCGGTACAACACGTATCGACTATACGGACTGTCAGCCGGCTGACCCGGGAACAGGAAATTCTGTTGCGCATCACGCATGCCAATGCGCTCCATCACGCTGCGCGAGCGTTCATTGGTCTCCATGGTGAAAGCCACGATGAAATCAAGCGCGAGCTTTTCAAACCCGTATTGTACAGATGCCCGCGCCGCTTCTGTCGCGTACCCCTTGCCCCAGAACGGTCGCGCCAGGCGCCAGCCCACACCTACGCAGGGTGCAAATGGCAGATCCGGTGTCGGCTCAAACAATCCCGTTAGCCCGGCAAACTGTCCGGAGGTTTTTTCTTCCAGCGCCCAGAAGCCCCAGCCCCGCTGGTCAATCATGGCGGCGACACTGTCGGCAGTCCGGTTGCTCTCCGGCTCGGTAAATACAACCGGGTCAAATTCTGTTGCCTCGGGATCAGCATTCATCCGGGCAAACGGCTTGTAGTCCGACGGCTTCCATTGCCGCAAAATCAGTCTCTCGGTTTCTATCGAAGCAGTCATGTTTGTCTCCGACTTGCCAATAATTGACATGCGCGATCTACTGACGCAATTTGTAACCGGTCTTGAACACCCACCATACGGCTGCCAGGCACAGCATCATGAAAACCATAACCATGGCCAGGCTGATACCTACTGCAATATCGGCAACACCGTAAAAACTCCAGCGGAAACCACTCATCAGGTAGACCACCGGGTTAAACAAGGTAACCTGTTGCCAGAATGGTGGCAGCATGTTGATAGAATAAAATGCACCACCCAGAAACGTTAGCGGTGTAACCACCATCATCGGTATCAGGCCAAGCTTCTGGAAATCATCGGCCCACAGACCAACAAGGAAACCAAACAGGCTGAAACTTGCCGACATCAGCACCAGGAAACTGATCATCCACAACGGATGCAAAATTTCATAATCAACAAACATCCTGGCCGTAAGCAGGATCAACACACCAAGGATAATGGACTTGGATGTCGCCGCGCCAACATAGCCGATCACCAGCTCAACAAACGATACCGGCGCAGACAGAATTTCATATATGCCCCCTGAAAACTTGGGAAAGTAGATTCCGTAACCCGCATTACCGACACTCTCGCCAAGCAAAGACAGCATCAACAACCCGGGAATGATGAACTGGCCATAGCTGACTCCGCCAATCTCGCCCATACGTGAACCTATTGCCGAACCAAACACGATGAAATACAGCGAAGTCATCAGGATTGGTGACGCCACGCTTTGACCCAGGGTGCGCCACATGCGCGCCATTTCATGAATATAAATTGCCCGTATGGCGTGCACGTTCATTTCTTGTCTCTCAGCAGGCCGACAAAAATATCTTCCAGCGAGCTCTGGCTGGAATGCAAATCCCTGATGTCGATACCGGCCTGCTCCAGCTTGCGCAACAACTGCGGGATGCCCGTGTGATCCTTGTGTACATCAAACGTATAGCTGATCTGGTCGCCGGACTCCGACAATTCCAGCGTATAGTCGTCAAATCCCGGGGGCAAGTCTGACAATGGCTGTTGCAGGGATATGGTGAGCTGTTTCTTGCCCAGCTTGTTCATCAATACACTCTTGTCCTCAACAACGCTGATCTCACCGTTGTTAATGATACCGATCCGGTCCGCCATATCCTCTGCCTCATCAATATAATGAGTGGTCAGGATTATCGTAACGCCACTGTCGCGCAGGCGCCGAACCATCTGCCACATATCATGGCGCAGCTCTACGTCAACACCGGCTGTGGGCTCATCCAGGAACAGCACCTCGGGTTCATGCGACAGCGCCTTGGCGATCATGACCCGGCGGCGCATGCCGCCCGACAAGGACATGATCCTGGAGTCGCGCTTGTCCCACAACGACAGGTCACGCAAAACCTTTTCAATGTATGACTCATCCGGCGCATGGCCGAACAGGCCACGGCTGAAACGAATGGTGGGCAATACGCTTTCGAAGGTGGCAACCGGCAACTCCTGGGGCACCAGGCCAATTCGAAACCTGGCTTCCCGGGAATGAGTTCCGGTATCAAAACCGTCCACTTCCACGGTACCTGATGTCGGCGTGACAATACCGCAAATGGTGCTGATCAAGGTGGTTTTGCCGGCTCCGTTGGGACCCAGCAAGGCAAAAATCTCGCCGCGACGAATATCAAGATTGATATCCTTCAGCGCGTGCAATCCTGACGCATAGGTCTTGTTGAGATTTTTGATGGATATAACGGGTTCCACCCACCCTCCCGAGCATGGATAAATCAATTTAATGGAATTTGCCAGCGCACAACCAGAGGGGCCATGAGTAACATAAAATCGGTTGCGTGGCTACCGGCCACCGAGGCGGTGGTTTACCTGGACCGCCAATGACAAAGACATGGAAACCCAGGCAGCCCGACAAGGCATTAAACAAGAAACCATGCGGGTAAACCCGGCGAGGCCTGCATGGTTTCAGGCAAAAGGCGTCAGGCCATCATCTCTACAACCCAGCGCGTGACCATACCGGTTGCATTGGCGCATTGATTTTTTCTGTCCCGGTCAAACTGCTGGTACTGTTCCGTATCCCACATGTCATAGGTTCTGCCGGTAAACTGCTTTTGCAGCTCCTCGCAGGTGATACCGCCGAACTCCTGCTGGAACTTCTCCACCAGTTTTCTGCCAGCCTGGAAGTTGCCAATAAACCGGCCTTTGTCGAACTTGTCCCGGTCACGTCCACGCTTGCAACTCAGTGCCAGCAAGCCACCGGTCAGTGCGCCACATGCGCCCTGGCCCATCAGGCCGCCGCCGCCAGACAGGCCATGACTGGCCTTGATGGTTTCATCGGTAACGTGGCCGACAGTCTCCTTGATGGTCGTCAACACGCATTGAGGACAGCAACCGAATTGCAATTCGTACTCAAATGCCTTGCGATAAGCCTCTTCACCCAGCTTGCCTTTATCCATGATCAACTCCGGCGGATGTGGACACGGCATCATATTGAGTAAATTCGGCAAAATCGTTATTGACCTGGATCAACGTCGAAATGAATATTTGACACCGTGCAACCTTGGTCCGGTATCCCGGAAAAATACGCGGATCAGTCGCGGTTACAACCCGCGCTTGCGCCTTTCAGTAACTGTTTCACCGGCTATGCCCCAGTTATCGGTTTCCACCTCGTCAATGATAACCACGGTGGTCTCCGGATTTTTCCCCAGCACATCCTGGAGCAGTTGCGTGACCCCATGGATCAGCTGTTGTTTCTTTTCACGGGTAACGGCTTCGTTTGTAATCCTGATATTTACGTAAGGCATACATTTTCCTTTTTGCCTGGTGTCGGTCACCCGGCTGCTATGATTCACTGTCCAGGTTTATCACCACATTTCCCGTCTTGTGCTCCTCCGCCACGTATCGATAGGCTTCAATAATTTCATCAAAACGATATTGTCGATCAATAACCGGTTGCCATGACCCGGCTTCTATCATTCGATTTCTCAACGCCAGGCTGTATGGAATATCTGTCGGGAACGGTGACACGGCATAACGGCCGCCGAGGACAAACCTGATCAATGGGGTGATTATCGGCAAAAAAATGTTTTGTGCCATAAATCCCAGGTCGGAAGAAACGTATATGCCGCCGCGCCTGAGCAAACGATAACATCTGAAGAACGATGCCTTGCCCACCGCGTCGAACACCAGGTCATATCGTTGTGAATCGTGCTCAAAGACTTCATTGGCGAAGTCCTGTTTTGTATAGTCAACCACCTTGTCGGCGCCCAGCGTTCTGAGCAAGCCGGTATGCCGGGTCGAGCATACGGCGGTTACCGCCAACCCGCGAAACTTGAGCAACTGCACTGCCGCAGATCCTATTGCGCCGGAAGCCCCGTACACCAACGCGCTTGTCGATGCCCGGGAATACAGCTTCCTGGTTGAATTCCAGGCGTAATGCAAACCTTCCGAACCGGCGGCAGCCTGGGCAAACGATATACTGTCAGGCATACGCACTGCGTAGTCCGCCTTTACCACCAGGTACTCTGCATGTGCGCCTGCGCCCAAATCCTGGAACCCGTATACCCTGTCGCCAATTTCAAATCCGGATACCGCTTCCCCGGTTGCTTCGACAACCCCGGCGAATTCGCTTCCCGGTATCGGCCAGCGCGGGCGAATCAGCCCGGTAACCAGTCGCGCCAGGAATGGAATGGCCCTGATGGTGGCATTGTCGGTTCGGTTGACGGTTGTGGCATGAACCTTTACAAGCAACTGATCCCTGGCGGGAACCGGCCGCTCCAGCTCCACCACCCTCAATACTTCCGGTCCGCCATATCGCTGATATAAAAGAGCCTTCATAACATGACTCCTGTCATGTCCTGATACGTTGCGCCAACAGGGTCGGATCAACAACTCGTTCCGTGTTCACTTCAATAGCAAAGCACTGCTCGGGTTCCTTGAGCGGCCGCCACATGCCGAGCTGCATCTCCAGTACCGGTAAATCTGCGTCGGATACACCGGGCTCCCTGCTCGCGATTCTCCGGCGCAAGGTTTCTTCGCTGGCGCTGAACTCCAGGATCACGAACCGTACATTGCAGTTGCAGGCCAATCGATGAAACATTTCGCGTTCGTGATAATGCAGGAATACTGCATCAACAATCACTGCGTACCCCGCTTTGAGTGCTACCCCGGCCAGTCGCAGTAACCTTGCGTATGTCTTTTCCGATGCTTCAATGGAATATAACTTTTCAGTACTGACCGACGGCCCGGTTCGCCCGGGATACAACCCAAACATTCGTTTGCGTTCCACGTCGGAACGTATGCGTATTGCACCGAGCTGTTCCAGCAATGGTCTCGTGACCGTGCTCTTGCCTGATGCAGACACGCCGTGAGCTATCACCAGAACAGGCTGTTCCGGACTGGTATAGCGCAATGCAAGGCGTATGTACTCCAGGAAATCCTGCCTGGCCTCAAGTGCCTCGTTTTTGCTGATTCCAGGCTGGTGCCAACGAATGGCGTCTACCTTGGCACGCACCAGCGCCCGGTAGACCAGGTAAAATCTTAACAGCTGGAGACCATCGTAATCCCCGGTCCATTCGAGCCAGGCATTCAGGAATCGTTGCGCCAGCCGTGATTGCTTCCTGTCCTGCAAATCCATAACCAGGAAAGCAATGTCGCTGATAACATCTATCCAGCGAAGATCAGCACTGAATTCGATACAATCAAATACCAGCGGCTCCCCATCCAGCCATGCGATATTGCGAAGATGCATATCGCCGTGACATTCACGTATAAAGCCATCGCGCTTGCGCTGCTCAAGCAGTGGTCGCAGCCTGTCAAACGCTTCCTTGCTCCATTGCTCAAGAACGCGAAGATCAGAAAGTATTTTTTCCCCGGCTACCCGCTCGGTGATTTGCCTGAAGTTTTCCTCTACAGGTTGCCAGACATGATCGGCGTCACCATATGAAGCGCCCGCACCATTCCGTGGCGCATGAAGATGAAACTGCGCCACTACTTTTGCCAGCTCATCAATATGTCCGCCGTTCAATTCGCCCCGGGCCAGCATCCGGTCGAGCTGGTTTTCCTGGGGAAATGCCTTCATCTTCACGGCGTAGTCAACAGCGTTGTCATAATCGCTCTCGCCACCCCAGCGCAGGCCTTCAGAATCCGGAATTACGGGAACTACAGACAGGTATAGCGATGGCGCCATGCGTTTATTCAGGCGCAATTCTTCTTCGCAATAGAAGCGACGCTTATCCAGCGTGGAGAAATCGAGAAATCCCAGGTTGACCGGCTTCTTGATTTTATAGACATAATCACCGGCAAGAATCACCTGCGATATATGGGTTTCAATCAATTGACAATGTGAGACAGGCGGATCATATATGGCCGGGTCCAGCAGTGACTGAACGGATAACCCTTCTTCTGTGACTATTGCGCTCATGAATCCAGGTCCTGTTTCCCGGAGAGGCCGGTTTGATTATAACAAAAACTGCTCTCGAGTCTTTATTGCGATACGGTTACCGGAATGCTTGTCATCGGCAAATCACACGGATATGACAAAATACGCACGTCATTGCCACTCACGCCACGCCTGCAATAACGGAAAATACAGCGCCAGTTTTACTGGTCGATCTTCGAGCTGCTTCATGATTCGGGCATAGTCGTCCAGCTGTTCCCGGTAGCGATCCACCTCGCGATCAAGAAACTCGTCCAGGCCGCCACCACTGTGACTGCTGGCCTTGTAATCAATAATCCAGCGCACGCCATCTTCATCTATAAAGGTTCTGTCAATGATGCGATTGCTGATCCTGCCCTGCTGTATGGTGGTCAGGCGATATTCACACTGCGCCTGTTCATGCGCCTGCAGTAGCCAGCGACCCTTGCTGTCACGCAATGTTTTCACAAGCGCATCAATGACGCGTTCAACGGCCCGATCCAGGTCGCCAGCACCGAGTCCCAGGCGCTCGAGCAAGCATCGGTAACGGCCCTGCGCCTGCCGAATACGCTGTTCACTCCAGCCTTCAGCACCCTCTTCAGCCATGTGCTGCAACACCCTGTGCACCACGGTGCCCACATATCGCGCTGCCTGGCCAGCCCACTCGTATTCAACTGCTTGCTCATCCCTGGCGATATCATCAATACCCTGCCATAACATGGATGCCGGTGCGCCAGGAGCGCTCCAGGACAGTGGCAAGCGATCAACGCCTTGCGCCGAGCGGTAACCCGCATCATCTTGCTGTTCCGGCTGCACGTAATCACCAAAGGCATCGTCATAAATATCCTGCACTACGGGCCAGAGTATGGCTAACAGTGATGTGGATGGCGGCGTGCCAGGCTCCAGGTCTCCATTGCCGTCAGATTTTGGCTTTACATGACCGAGCAGATGCACATGGCTCTTTGCCCGCGTTACCGCGACGTAAAGCAAACGCGTGGCTTCGTTAATATTGCGCCTGGCTTCCAGTTGTTTCAGGTACTGGTATATCGCGTCTTCATTTTCGCCGGTACCATGTACCGGTGCCAGTAACAGGGCGTTGCGGTTATGCGTAACCGGAATTTCTGACCACAACAACAAGGCCTTGTCATCAGCGCGCGATGTCCGACCGAGCCCGGGAATGATTACAGTATCGAACTGTAACCCTTTCGACTTGTGTATAGTCATGAGCTGCAACCGGGCATCGCCATCGCTGTCGGGTGCTGCGTACAGGTCCTGGATTAACGCTTCCAGCCTGAGTGGATCATGCAGTTCACCTGCCTGTTCAAGATGCTCGATACGATCAAGCAGTACCGATACATCATGCAAATCGCTTTGCACGTAGACACAGGCCGGACCAGCCAGTGCCAACCACGTACCTTCAATCAATCGTCGCCAGCTTCGGCGGCCAACATCGGCAAGCGCTGCATCCAGTATTGGCAACACCCGCAGTACTCGCTGACGACCATCCTCGCCCAGCGAAGCAATGGCCTGTTCATCATGCAGGCGCGAGTAAATCAACGCATGGCGATCATCAGCAAGCCTTAACAGGTCAGCATGCTCCAGGCCACACCAGGGCGCACGCAGCACCGATAACCACGCCAGCCTGTCACCACGATGCATTAGCGCGCGCGCCAACGCAACCACATCCTGGATAACCTGACGTTCGGCAAGACTGTCAATATCGACAGCACGATAACCGAGGCCGGCATGACGCAGGGCGGCAACAATATCCACCAGGTGACTGCGACTGCGCACCAGGATTGCGATGCTTGCGTCGGCATTCGCCTGTCTCGTTTGCCTGATCACATCCAGTACCCGTTGCGCCTCGGCCTTGCGGTCCATATCAACAAACGGGTGCACGGTAACGGATGAGTCATCATTCGCCTTGCGGCTTTGCGACGGCGCATAGGTGACCGCGCCGACAGCCTGGTCTTCCTGTTGCGGGAAGATTCGGGCGAAACTGCTGTTCACCCACTCAATTACCGGTATACACGATCGAAAGTTTTGTGTGAGCTGAACGTTTTCCAGAAGAACCTCGCCCACTCCTTCGCGCCGGGCACGCAGGTACAAACCCACCTGCGCTTCGCGGAAGCGGTAGATGGATTGCATGGGATCACCAACCACAAACAGGGTACGCCCGTCACCTGCCTGCCAACCCGCAGTCAACTGGTTTAATAACTGGTATTGGCTGACTGATGTATCCTGGAACTCGTCCACCAGCAAATGACTGATGCGGTAATCCAGCGACAAGGCCAGGTCAGTGGGATTGTCCGCATCACCCAGGGCGCGATTGGCTGCCTGGGCAACCTCGACAAAATCCACTTCGCCGGTTTCGGCAAAAACAAGCTTCAATTGTGCCGCAGCAACAGGCAATACTTCTGTCAACGCTTCAAACACAGCCCATTGTTCATCGGTATACCTGGCGGTGGGCAGTTTGCGCACAAGCGCCAATACTTCAAGCAAGGCATCATCATCGCAAACGGAATCAATTATCGCCATCATGGCCGCCTTGTGCTGCGCCAGTTCAGATTTTTCCGGTTCCTTGCTTGCCGTCGGGAAGCCGCAGTTCTTGTCGAGGCGGCTGCGCCAGCCGTCACTATTGGTCAACAGCAAATTCGCCAACTGCTTCCAGGTATCCAGGTCATCAGGACCTGCCCCGGGTAGCTGCTGAAGATCGCCCAACCGATCAGGCGCCTGCTTGCCTTCCGGCCATAACGCTGCAGCTCTTCGTGCAATAGCAGGAAGATTCTCCAGTCGTCCCGCTATGCATTCGACCAGGTGTTGCAGTTCGCTGCCAACCAGTTGTGCCAGTACTGCTTCCAGTGTTTCGCGCTCGATCTCGGCATTCTGACCAGCACCAAGATGACGCAACCATTGGTCACGCCGGGCCAGCATGGTCGACAGCAGTACCTCGACCCTGTTGAAATTATTGTCCAGGTGCAACAGCAATCGCTCTACCGATGGACTCCAGCTGTCATCGCTGTCGAGCGCCAGCAAGGTGGTGCGGCGGGCCGCCTGCACGTACAGCGATTGCGGATCCGCCGCCATTCCCGGTGATGCGCCGAAACGCGACAGGATCGGCATTTGTCTTGCAAGGGAAGCACACAAGGCGTCAAACGTCAGCACGCGCAATCGACTGGGCTGGTCCAGCAATTGCCATTGCTGTTGCCGGTCCTGTTCCAGGGCGGCACGACCCAGCAACCAGGTCTTGTGCTCATGCGGCTCGCCGGGCTCGGTATCATCGGCGCTGCGACGCAAAGCGTCGGTGATGCGTCGACGCATTTCCGAAGCCGCCTTGCGGGTAAAGGTGATGGCGATAATTTCTTCCGGCTTGCCGACCACGGCAAGTAATGACAAGTAGCGCTGCGTCAGTAACTCGGTTTTACCTGATCCGGCCGGCGCCTGAACAATGAAGGAGCCGGTAACATCCAGTGCGCGATCGCGCTGATCCTGATCAATGGCCAGGCTCATGCATCTTCTCCTGCTGTCCGGCCATTGTGCTCAAGGCGCTTGTCGAGTTCATGGATACGGCACAGTGATTCCATACCGCAATAAGTACAGGCCCCGCTATCGCGCGGATCCACCGCTGCATCACCTTCCATGTAGGATTGCGCCAGGGCGTTAAGCACCTGTTGCCAGTGCTCGCGAATCAGATCAAACGAAGCGTACTGTTCCTCACCCTTGCGAATTGACCGATGCTTGCCAACGGTGGCAGCCCCGGGCGCCTCAACACCTTCAACAACAATGCCATCAAATTGTTTGGCCACGCCCTTTTTCATGCAGCCAAACATGACACCGGCAACACGCCGATCTTTCATCAACTCATCAAACTCAACGTACAGGGGCAATTGCGGTTCTTCCGGTCGCTCGCCCAGCCACTTGCGAATTGACGTATCGCCGGTCTTGTAATCAATAGCAATAACACCTTCCAGTGTTTCATCCAGTCGGTCTATCTGGGTATTCAGCTGCAAGCCGCCAATCATCGCCGTGCTGCGTTGTTCCAGCGCCGCTATGGTAAACGGCGTACGCTGCTTCTCGCCTTCAAGCCAGTCGCTGACAAGTTGCAGCAATCGTGTCTTTTCAAGTTCAACGAATCGAAGCGGCTGCTGCTGTGGCTGCTGCTGCATGAATGCATCGACACATTGATCAACCAGCGGCTTCAGATCGGTCGAGAGATTATTCATGGCGCATAATCGCTCATGGGATTGTATATTGCCCCAGACCGCCTGCATCACCGAGTGGACCAGGCTGCCACGCTGGCGCGGATCCAGTCCAGCGGCCGGCTCTTCCAGCGGCCGGATGTTCAGCCGGTAGGAAGCAAACGCAGAAAACGGACAGGCTGACTGCAGTCTTAACAAGCCGGTACCGCCGCGCACCGGTACATTGGTTGGCAATGGATTGGCGGCGTCAGTCAGTACTTCCATCCCCGGTGACCGCCTGTAAACAAGCTGCGCATACGGGGACAACTCGATTCTTTCATTATTGGTGACAACCTGTTCTGCATCATGGCACTCAACGCCGGCTATGAACGGGCTGGGCGCCAGCTCCTTGTCACCATCCATGGCAGGCCAACTATAAATCACTTCATCAGCACTGCCAGCCAGGCGCTCGTGCATGGTCTTGATGAAAGCATGTTCGCGTTCCGCGGATGAATGGGGCAAGCCAAATTGTCGCTGCAAGCTGACCGGCAACAACGCATTGGGACTGGCTGCAGGCGGCCAGGCCTCATCAGTCAGACCGCAGATCCATAAAGCATCAAAGCGCATACCGGTTGATTCCAGTGCACCCAGCAATTGAATTGGCGCTGGTGGTGCCTTGACCTGAAAAATCTTTTCACGAGCTATACGCTGCAACAAACCAATCGCCTGTGCCAGGCTCAACCTTTCGGTAAACCGGTCGAGTCCGGCCAGTTCGCTGATGACCTCATCCCATTGGCCGTAAGCCTGGTATTCCTCGCTGTTCAGCGAACGTCCCGGCCAACCATAATTATTGAGCACCTCGACAAAGGATTGCGCCCATGCCGAAGCCCCCTGTCGCGCGGGCAGCTTGTCGACGCAAGCAATCATTGCATCCAGCTGGGCAACAAATAATGGGCAGTTCTCGCCATCATTGATCTTCTTCAGGTGAGATCGCAGGCCGAAGATATTGCTGCTGACTATATTATAGTCACGCAACCTGATATCCAGCGCGACACGCCCGCTTCGTTCAGCCTCACCACCGGCGATGTACGGCGTGTGCAAAATGGCACTGACATGGTCGTAAACGAGCGTGCGCTGAATGCTCTGGCACAAAACAAGCGCTGTCCCGATCACGGGCACATCAGCCAGCGAACTCCCCATTGAAATGGTATAAGGGCGACTGGCGATAGCTGTCCCGGGAATTACTGCGGGCGGAACCAGCACATCGTCAAATATGCGTGCCACCTCGTGACGACGCTGACCAAGATCCGGCACAACCACGGCAACATGCTGCACGCCGGCTTCGTGTTGCTGCCTGGCCCATTGCGCGGCGACCTGTAGTTCTTCACGCGCATCAGCCAGGCAAACCTTGCGCTGATTCGATTCAACAGGTTCCTGTTGTACAGGATTGATGGCGATGCCTTGCTGCTCAAGTGCTTCCAGCAATACCTGTTGATCCGGCGTGACTTCATCAAAACCGGCCAGGCGTAGTTCTCGCGGAATTGCGCAAACCAGGTGCTCAAGCTGTCGAGCCAGGTGCTGAACAAGGCTTGCGTTATCGAGCCAGTGGTTTCGCTTGCACAGATCACGAAACTCTCCGGCCCATTGCATGAATCTTTGCGTTCCCGCATCAGCAGAAGATTGCAGCAGCCTGTCCGGCACATGCCATTGTCGCCACAGGTTCCAGGCCTGTTGCGCGGTTTGTGCCAGTGACGAGGTCTGCATCAATTCGGCGCCGAGCGGATCGTTCTGGACAATGCCAAGCCAGCATTGTCGCTCCTGTTGCGCGGTCAACAAACCGGGATTCGGTTGATCAGACACCAGGACCAGCTGCTCCCACAAGCTGTCCAGCCATGCGGACCACGGCATTATGGCCGGGCTTCGCCAGGTATCCAGACCGCGGCGCTGCTGATTCAGGCTGTAATGCAGCTCAAGATACCGGCCAAGCCTCTGGTTGGCTGTAATAACCAGCCCGCCCTGCTCCAGATAGCCGAAAAGCTCAGGGCTTATATACTTGTTATTAATTGACTGCTCCATGGGCATACCATGCCACAGTCGAGCCCTTTACCGAAACAAAAACATAAAAAAACGGGAACCGGACTCCGGCTCCCGTTATCAAGCTACCCTCCCAACCAATCAGGCTTTATCTGAAAACAGCCAGACCGATAATCGACAGCGGTCTCCCAGTGATTCGTCCCTGGCCATTCCGACAAAAACGTTCTCGCGATGGATGACAGCTGATTTCTTCTTGCGGAAACTTGAATGCATAACCACGTTTTCGTTAACCGACAGTCCCGCACGCAGTGTCGACAATATCTCGGTCATTTCGGTGAGGTTGTGTCTTCCCTGGCCGACACTGACAGCAAAAAACGCAGACTTCAGGGTATCACGCTCATAGCCTTGGGCCTGCAGAACCGGGAGCACGCTGTCCTCAAAAAACACGCTAAAGCTTTCGACCGGGCTGGAAACAAAAGTTTCATAGCCGAAATCGAATACAGATTCCGGGAACCGGCTGGAGAGCAGCTCCGGATTGTTATTAAGGTAGAACGGCGCCAGCGGAGCCGGTTCATAGATTACCCGGAGCATATCCAGGTAGGTCTGTAAAAACAGGTCTGGACGGGCAACGCTGCCAACCGGGCGCTGACCCGTGGTGCCGTCAGCCTGCATCGTATCCACCTGGCCAATGGCTACCGCGTTAAAAAGCTTGTCGATGGCGAGCGCCTGGTCCCTGAAACCCTGGGCAAGCTGAACCGGCCAGGTTGCGACTGCCTCTGTTGCAGATGAAACACTGGATGAACTGTTAACTGTTGATTGCATAACTACTTGCTCTGAAAATTACTGCCTGCGCATCACTGATCAAAGTGATGCAACCCTCGCCTACAAGCACGCAGGTAACCCTGACACGACTTGGCGCCACCTTCCTTGCAACTTGCAAATATGCAAAATCCCTGGAATCAGGATTGATAGAAACAACGATTGCCATCTGTAACTGTGCCCGCCATCAGAACGGTAAATGCCTGACTATCGACTTTACCTGGCCTGTGCGCGGGTGAACTACAGATTCGTTACCCCCACCCTCTATCTGCCTTCCTCGAAAATAACTATAGCAGGCAAAAACAAAACTTCCTCCATAAAATAAATCGGGTATTGAATTTACATGGCCCGCAACAAATAACATTATATATGCATGCAATCAGACTACCGGCTGCAATTTAACCCGGAAAAACTCCTGTATTGACCTCGGTATCCGCTATGGTTTATGTTGCATTGCTGACTTATCCTGCGGATTAATCATCGTGGCCAAGAAAAAATCCAGTCTTGCTGACTTCGAATCAGCGCTCAACGAACTCGAATTGCTGGTGGAAAAGCTGGAAGCCGGCGACCAAAGCCTGGAGGAGGCATTGGCCTCCTTTCAGCGCGGCGTCGAACTGACTCGCACCTGCCAACAGGGCCTGAAAGAGGCGCAGCAGCAGGTAGATAAACTGGTCAAATTGACCGAAGACAGCGATACCGAACCGTTTCTGCCGGAAGAATAATCTTGGCTGACCCTACCCCCCAGGCAAATTCCCCGGATGGCGCCCCGGACTTTCTCCATCGCTATGCTGATCATGCGGAAGCGGCACTGGACGCACTCTTGCCACCGGCGAAGACCGAACCGGTTGAGCTGCATACTGCCATGCGCTACAGCACTCTCGGTGGCGGCAAGCGAGTGCGTGCAGCCCTGGTGTATGCCACCGGCCAGACGCTGGGTGCATCACTGGATGCACTGGATGGCCCGGCCTGCGCTGTGGAGCTGATCCATGCATATTCGCTGATTCATGATGATCTGCCTTGCATGGACGATGACGACTTGCGTCGCGGCAAACCGACTTGCCACAAGGCTTTTGATGAAGCCACCGCCTTGCTTGCCGGTGACGGCTTGCAAAGCCTGGCATTTGAATCCGTTGCCAACCACCCCGGGCTTACCGCCAGCGCTGAGCAACGCCTGGAAATGAACCTGTTGCTGGCGCGCGCTGCCGGCTCCCTGGGCATGGCCGGTGGCCAGGCGCTGGATCTCGCGGCTACGGGAAAATCCCTTACCCTCGCGCAAATGGAAACCGTGCACCGACTAAAAACCGGAGCCCTGATCGAAACCTCGGTTCAACTGGGCGCCCTGGCTGCTGGAGAATCGCGCCCGAAAGTACTCGAACATCTCAGATATTACGGTCAGTGTGTCGGATTAGCCTTCCAGATCGTTGACGATATTCTTGATATCGAAGGCGATACCGCTACCCTTGGAAAAACCGCAGGTGCCGACGAGGCCATGAATAAAAGCACCTATCCCAAGCTGCTCGGACTGGAAGGCGCCCGGGACCGGGCCCGGCAACTGCTTGAAGAAGCACTCGCCAGCCTGCAATCTTTGGGCGATAATGCGGAAAATCTCAGAGCGCTGGCACGCTTTATTCTCGATCGCCAGCAATAACCGAAAAGAGACCGGTATTCACCGGCTCGCGGATGTTGTAACCCGGAGCCCATGGACCCAATGGACCAATCAGACTCACGCTTTCCATTGCTGGAACAAGTCAACCTGCCGGAAGATCTGCGCCAGCTGGACGCGACCCAGCTGCCCCAGTTGGCTGACGAACTTCGCCAGTTCCTGATTGAGTCGGTTTCCCGAACCGGTGGCCACCTGTCTGCCGGCCTCGGCACGGTCGAGCTTACCATTGCCCTGCATTACGTCTTCAACACACCCGAGGATCGACTGGTCTGGGATGTGGGTCACCAGAGCTATCCACACAAGATTCTCACCGGTCGACGTGGTCGCATGGGCAGCCTGCGCCAAAAAGATGGCCTGTCCGGTTTTCCCCGCCGCGAAGAAAGTGAATACGACACCTTTGGTGTTGGCCATTCCAGCACCTCCATAGGCGCCGCCCTGGGCATGGCAGTCGGTGCAGCTCGCAATCAGGAAGACCGTCACGTGGTAGCCGTAATCGGCGATGGCGCCCTGTCTGCAGGCATGGCGTACGAGGCACTCAATAACGCCGGTGACATGGACGCCAACCTGCTGGTCATCCTGAATGACAACGACATGTCCATTTCGCCCAATGTTGGTGCCATGTCCAACTACCTGACCCGCATCCTGTCCGGCAAAGTTTATTCACGCATGCGCTCAAGCAGCAAAACCGTGCTCAGCACCGTGCCGCCGTTCTGGGAACTGGCAAAGCGCGCTGAGGAACACGTCAAGGGCATGGTCATGCCTGGCACCCTGTTTGAAGAAATGGGTTTCAACTATTTTGGCCCCATTGACGGCCACGATCTGCATACGTTGACCCGGACACTCGAAAACCTGCGCGACCAGAAAGGTCCGCGCTTCCTGCACGTGGTTACACGCAAAGGCAAGGGCTACGCGCCAGCCGAAGGCAATCCCTGCGCTTTTCACGGCGTCACTCCGTTTGACCCGTCAACCGGCAAAATGGAAAAGAAGTCGAGCAGCAAAACCTACACCCAGGTCTTTGGCGAATGGTTATGTGACATGGCCGAGGCCGATGACAAGCTGGTGGCCATTACCCCGGCCATGCGCGAAGGCTCGGGCATGGTGGCGTTTTCTGAGCGTTTTCCGGATCGCTACTTTGATGTCGGTATTGCCGAGCAACACGCGCTGACATTTGCTGCCGGGCTGGCCTGCGAAAATATCAAGCCGGTCGTGGCGATCTACTCCACGTTCCTGCAGCGCGCCTATGACCAGCTTATTCATGATATCTGCCTGCAGAACCTGCCGGTGATGCTGGCCATTGATCGCGCCGGACTGGTCGGCGCCGATGGCGCCACTCACACCGGCAACCTGGACTTGGGTTTCCTGCGCATGCTGCCTAATATCATGGTTGCCGCGCCGGCTGATGAAAATGAATGCCGACAACTGCTGACCGCCGCCTACCGTTACGACGGCCCGTCCGCGGTGCGCTATCCTCGTGGTAGCGGCCCTGAAGTCGCCATCGAACCCGGGCTCGAGTCCATTGAAATCGGAACCGCGCAGATTCGGCGCCAGGGTCAACGCGTGGCCATTCTCAGTTTTGGTACGCTCCTGGAGCAGTCATTGGCTGCCGGAAACATGCTCAACGCTACGGTTGCCAATATGCGTTTCATCAAACCACTGGATCAAAACCTGATCCAGAAATTGGCCGAATCCCACGAACTGCTGGTCACTGTTGAAGAAAACGCGGTACTGGGAGGTGCTGGCAGCGGTGTTGCCGAATACCTGTCCGAACTCGGCCTGTCACCACAAACCCTGCACTTGGGCCTGCCTGATCGTTTTATCGAACACGGCAGTCACGAGGAACAACTCAAGGAATGCGGTCTGGACGCAGACGGCATTCGCCGGGCGATTTTGCGGGCAGCGCCCGTCAAACTTGCCCGGGTTCTCGAATCCGCTTAAACTTGCGCCAAACGTAATACCCGAGTATTTCAGTCAGGAAAGACTTATCAGTACAATACCCGCCCCGCTGACGGGTCAACCGGAGTAACACACACCATGCAAGCCAAAGGCAACGCTGAAACTTGCACCATCGCCGATGTGCAGGCCAGCCCTGATACGCGCCATATTCCTATCGACAAGGTCGGCATCAAGGATATTCGCCATCCCGTGCGCGTGCGCGATCGCAGCCAGGGCGAGCAACATACTATCGCCCATTTCAACATGTACGTGGAGCTGCCCCATAACTTCAAGGGCACACACATGTCACGGTTCGTGGAAATCCTGAACAACCATGAACCCGAGATTTCGGTGAAATCCTTCAAGGACATGCTCGCCGAAATGCGCGAACGCCTTGAGGCTGAAACCGGTCACATCGAAATGAACTTCCCGTACTTCATCAACAAGTCAGCACCCGTCTCCGGCGTGCAGAGCCTGATGGATTACCAGGTTTCCCTGATTGGCGAGATAAACGGCAACAAGAGCGCCACCACCATCAAGGTTGTTGTGCCGGTAACCAGCCTGTGCCCCTGCTCCAAGAAGATTTCCGACTACGGCGCCCATAACCAGCGATCCCATGTCACGGTCACGGTTCGTACCAACAAGTTTGTCTGGATCGAGGACATGATCGACCTGGTTGAAAAAGAAGCGTCGTGCGAACTGTATGGCCTGCTCAAGCGCCCGGATGAAAAGCACGTTACCGAACGCGCCTATGACAACCCGAAGTTTGTTGAAGACATGGTGCGTGACGTTGCGGCCAGGCTCAATGCCGATGATCGCATTGACGCCTACACCGTTGAATCGGAAAACTTCGAATCCATTCACAACCACTCGGCCTATGCCATGATCAGCAAGGACAAAAAGGCTGCCGAGTAAGAGTCGCCCGCCTAGCCGGATCGCTTTCCTGCCGAAGGCGTCCGGATAACCGGCCCAAGCTACTGCTGACCCCGATAAATCAAATCCATGCGGTTGCCGTCACGGCGCATCTCGACGCCATTCAGAAAAGTCATGCCCAGCAATACATCCGTGGGATGACTTCCCTCTATGACGCCGCCTTTAACGTATTTTTGTTCAATATCACCGATTTTTATTTTCTTGATATCCACTTCATACATAGGCGTATAGCCGCCAGCGGTACTGGCATAGCCGCGCTTTCCGCTTTTGTAATCAATACCGACACGCTCGGCAATCTTGCTGTTCATGGCAATACTGGTTGCGCCGGTATCCACCAGGAACCGAACGGCAACACCGTTTATGGTACCAATAGTATAAAAGTGTCCATCAGGATCGGCCCACAAGGTGGTGGTCTTCTCGCCATTATCTTCGGTTTTGACCGGGGCCAGCGAAATGGAACCAAGGTGCAGGGTCTGCCGGGTTCCGTTTACCAGTATCTCCACCGTTTCGTTTTCAGTGTTGACGGACAACAAGCTGACACCGTCGGGCCCGGGCTTGCCTGCGACAAGCACGTGGCGCTCGCCATCAATAATCGCAATCGCCTTGCCCTGGAACAGTGCATGCAACACGATCTTGTTCACGGCCTGTTCCGCATCCGCAGCAATAGACAGCAGCACTGCCATGAACGCGGCGAGCAATACAATTTTCGGCTGTGCTGAAGAGTTTGCTTGGTTATACTTTGCCGCCATGAAACCCGTGCTCATTTCCCGCCATGTTGAAAATGAAGGCCCTGGCTACCTCGCTGATTTTCTTGATCACCGGGGCATCCGGTGGCAGTTGGTAGGCGTGGACCAGGGAGAATCCCTTCCGACCAGTATAGCCGACTATTCCGGATTTGTGTTTATGGGCGGCACCATGAGTGTTAACGATAACCTGCCATGGATCAATCGCGCCCTTGACCTGATCCGGCAAGCGCATGACGCCGGGTTGCCGGTCCTGGGTCACTGCCTGGGCGGCCAATTAATTGCCAAGGCCATGGGCGCCGAGGTTCGCAAGAACCCGGTACCCGAATTTGGCTGGCACGCCGTACAAACACTGCCTAACCCGGTTACGGCACCCTGGCTCGGAGCCTGCACCGGGGAAATTGATGCGTTTCACTGGCACGGCGAAACCTTTGACCTGCCGGCCGGCAGCCAGTTATTGCTGACCAACAATCATTGTCACAACCAGGGATTTGTCCTGGACACGATGCTGGCGCTTCAGTGTCACATTGAAATGACCCCGGGCTTGATTGAAAGCTGGATTGCATCGTCTGGCAATGAATTACCGCGGCCGTCTGCATCAGTACAAAGCAGTGACGCCATGCGCGAAAACATGGGCCAGCACCTGTCCAACATGCGTCGCCTGGCTGACGCCATGTACACCCACTGGGTCAGCCTGCTGTCATGAGTCTGCGTATCGGCATTGACCTTGGCGGCACCAAGACCGAAGGCATCCTGATGGATGCGCGGGGCAATATTGTTGATCGTGTGCGCTACGCCACCCCACGCGAACAAGGCTACGATGCCATCGTCAGCAACATTATAGATTTGGTTCGCTCACTGGAAAGCAAGGCAAACACTGCCTGTCCTGTTGGCATTGGCACACCTGGAGCATTGTCCAGCGTCAATGGCATGCTCAAGAATTCCAATACCACCTGCATGAATGGCAGGCCGTTAAAACAGGATATCGAAGCCATGCTCGGACGTGAGATACGCATGGAGAATGATGCCAACTGTTTTGCGCTTAGCGAAGCTGTGGATGGCGCCGGCAAACAGCACAATATGGTATTCGGTGTCATTATGGGCACCGGTGTTGGTGGCGGTATCGTCTTTGGCAAGCAGTTGCATTCGGGGCCACAACATATCGCCGGGGAATGGGGACATAACGTTGTCCTGGACAGCGGTCCGGATTGCTATTGCGGCCGCAAGGGTTGTGTCGAAACCCTGATCTCCGGCCCCGGGCTATTGGCAACTTATCGAAGGCTTGGCGGCGACAAGGCCACTGATGCCATCAACGTTTCAGCATTGGCACAAAACGGCGACACAACAGCCGAACAAGCCATGCAGCAATTCCTTGATCACTTCGGCAAATCCATGGCGACCGTCATCAACATTCTCGATCCCGATGCCATTGTTCTTGGTGGCGGGCTATCCAACATTGATCGACTGTACACGGAGGGTCGGGATGGTATCGGTCGCTACATATTCAATGATGAAGTCAAAACGCCAATTCTGAAGAACCGGCACGGTGACAGCGCCGGTGTACGCGGTGCGGCGTGGCTATGGCCGGCTACCGGATGTGAATACTAAAAAATAAAGCTCAGCCCAACCAGCCCGACATATCCTTCCGGCTGCGGAAAGCCGATGTTAGCGCCAAACCACCAGCTTTTACTGACGTCTATCTTGAGGTACTTGATCTCGGCAACCACGCCAATTCCCTCCCAGCGCCATTCAGTGCCGACATTAGCCTGGTACACCGGGGAGGATACCGACTCGGTATCTTCATTGGCACTGCTACCGTACCTGTTTTCAAGATCGGCCCAGCCCAGACCAATACCGACAAAGGGGGCAAACTCCATCGGCAGGCTAAAATATTTCCTTACAACAAAATTAATGGCGGAAACGTCAAGCTCACCCTCAGGATGCTGCTTTGGCATACGCGCCTTCCACTTGCCTGAAAAATGCAATAACTCCCCGCCAAGCGCAATATGACGACGACGACGTTCAAACGCCATCACCACCATACCGGATTGTGGCTCGTATTCTACAACTTCTCCGGCAGTCTCCTGATCGGGGTCTCTCCATGAAAATGCTCCTGCCTTCAAGGTTGCAGCATAGGTCTTGTCCGCACGCGCCGGACTGGCAACAAACAAAAATGTTGCCAACAGCATCAAAACACCAACTCGCCCGCTAACAATCATCCAAACCTCCCTTTTGAATTACTCTTTTCCCGCAGCCGGTTCCTGACACGCGTCATGGTATGCTTGCCCCAGGCGTTTCGCAACCTTTGCCAGCCACTTGCGCTTTCCATATGTCGGGCCTTTGTACTTGACGGTAATGCTGTTATTAACCTTGTCGTAAATAATCTGAACCGGGTAGTCGTATCCCCTCGGTGAAAACACTGCGTCCAGCGTATGGTCATCCACCTTGCTGAAACTGTGCCAACGTTTGCCAAACAAGGTGATCCCGATCAGTTCCGGCATATCAATTTCTCTTGAGCAGGGTTTCAGACGTCTGTTGGCATAAATCGGGTTACGATTCTTTCCTGACCGGTTACGGGATTGCCCGGTAGCCCCCGGTTGCAGCCCCAGGAAACTGGCGACATCATGATGGCCGAAATTCAGCGCTAACCGGTGTGCGTCATAACCGCTCTTGCTTTGCAACGACACGTCTGCGCCGCGGTTGACCAAGAACTTTGCCGCTTCCAGCCGGCCGCGTCTGGCGCACCACATTAATGCACTATATCCGCTTTCATCAACGGAATTAATCCCGACCCCTGAATCGAGAATTCGCTCGAGACCTGCCACATCCCCTTGCTTGGCCGCTGTCATCAACTCAGAGGCCCACACGGGGATTATTGAGGCAAACAGCAGCGTCCCTGTAATAAGCAAGTTCCTGACCATGCAAACATTATCCCTTGCCGGATTAGTAAAATACAAGCAGGGACAAAACAGTCGGCACAACTGCCGGAAAACCGTATAATTCGGTTCTGGTGACCGGATTCCAAGACAAGAAAAGGAAGCATCAAGATGCGATCATTGTTTTATTCGTTTTTAATCCTGACTGTATGGGCAGTCGCACTGCCAGCTAACGCCGCCAAACCTGTTTTTGAAAACAGCTACATGCGGGAATACAAGGCCGACGGCTCCTTCGAGGAAGTGCGTGATGCATTGAAGCTGGCCATTACCGGGCAAGGCCTGGTCATTAACAACGTCTCCCATATTGGCAACATGCTCAGCCGTACCGGCAAAGACATAGGTGCCAAACAGGAAATCTACGAACATGCCGAGGCCATGGAATTTTGCAGCGCATCCATCTCCCGCACCATGATGGAAGCCAATCCACGCCACATTGTCTTCTGCCCCTTCATCATTGCCGTATACACGCTACCGGGCGAACCGGGCAAAACCTATCTTGCCTACCGCAAACCCGAAATTACGGGCAGCCCGGAATCCAAAAAAGCACTGCAGGCGGTGGAAAAATTGGTGGATAATATTGTCCAGGACGCGCTGGGGTGGTAATACTCCGGCTCCCGACAACCTGACTACATACCGGAAATATCAAAAACAATGCGCAGCTCCCAGTTTCTCCTGGCCACGGTAAAGGAAACACCTTCCGACGCCGAAATCGTCTCCCACAAGCTCATGCTCCGCGCCGGCCTGATTCGCAAGCTGGCCGCCGGCCTGTACAGCTGGCTACCCTTGGGTCTGCGCGTTTTGCGCAAGGTTGAAACCATTGTTCGCCAGGAGATGGATCGCGCCGGCGCCCAGGAAGTACTCATGCCCGCCATCCAGCCGGCCGAATTATGGCAGGAGTCAGGACGCTGGGAAGCCTATGGTCCTGAACTGTTGCGCCTGCATGATCGCCATCATCGCGATTTTGTTTTTGGCCCGACCCACGAAGAGATAATCACCGATCTGATGCGCCGCGAAATTCGCAGCTACCGCCAATTGCCGGCAAATTTCTACCAGATCCAGACCAAGTTCCGCGACGAGGTGCGACCACGCTTCGGCGTCATGCGCGCCCGCGAATTTGTCATGAAAGATGCCTACTCGTTCCACCTGGACCAGGATTCGCTGCAGGAAACCTATGACCTGATGCATGCGACCTACAGCCGCATTTTCGAACGCCTGGGCCTGGAATTCCGCCCGGTTGAAGCAGATTCCGGCTCCATCGGCGGCAGCAAGTCACACGAGTTCCACGTGCTTGCCGATTCAGGTGAAGACGCCATTGCCATTTGTGATACCTGCGGTTACGCCGCCAACGTTGAATTGGCACCGGCACTGCCACCGGTTGGCAAGCGCCCCGAACCCGGCGCGACCATGAACGAAGTGGCGACCCCTGGCGCGCACACTATCGAAGAAGTATCCGCATTCCTGAAAATTGATGCTTCCCAAACCGTCAAGACATTGCTGGTCAAAGGTGCTGGCGGCCCGGTCGCCCTGGTGCTTCGTGGTGACCACGAACTGAATGTCATCAAGGCCGAAAAACTGCCCGAACTGTCGAAGCCGCTGGAATTCATCAGCCCGGCCGAAGTGGAAATGGCCGCCGGTTGTGAACCCGGCTCCATCGGCCCGCGCGGACTCGACTTGCGCATAATTGCCGACGAAAGCGCCGCACGGCTGGCAAACTTTGTTTGCGGCGCCAACGAAAACGGCAAACACCTGGTCAATGTGAACTGGGGGCGCGACTTGCCGGAGCCGGATGTTGCCGACCTGCGCTCAGCCGTGGATGCCGATCCGTGTCCGCATCCACAACCTGCCGGCTCAGAATGCAGCGGCAGCCTGAAGATACGTCGCGGTGTAGAGGTGGGTCATATTTTCCAGCTTGGCAAAAAATATTCCGAGGCCATGAATGCCACCTGCCTTGATGAATCAGGCAAGAGCGTCATCATGACCATGGGCTGTTACGGTATTGGCGTATCACGAATCGTGGCTGCCGCCATTGAACAGAATCATGATGACAGCGGCCTCAAGTGGCCCGAAGCCATTGCCCCGTTCAGTGTCGTCATCGTACCCATTGGCATGCAGCGGTCAGAAGAAGTTCGCCAGGCTGCCGAACGCATATACGACGAGTTGCGTGACCTTGGTATTGATGTACTGCTTGATGATCGTAACGAGCGCCCCGGCGTCATGTTTGCCGATATGGATCTTGTCGGTATTCCTCATCGACTGGTCATCGGCGACCGTGGTCTCAAGAGTGGCATGATCGAATACAAGTCACGGCACAAACCCGAAGCGGAAGAATGGCCTATGGCCGAAGTCGTGCATAAACTGGAATCCATGCTGAGTCATTGATCAACACAGGCTGACCAACCATGCTCAAAGCCGGCTTGCGATGGATGTGGCTTGTACAGTTGCTCGTTACGGGCGCTGCTGTTGCTGATGAGCCCGTTACAATAACACCTGACCCTGTCGATACGGAGTTGCGCGACCTGCTGCACAAGGCGGCGCGCGAAGCCGACAGTTTTCCGGATCATTTTGATGCCCAGGTATGGCTGGCGGATATGTCAGGCCGGCTGGCACGCAAAATGAAGGATGAAAGGCAGCGCATAGACTTTCTCAAGACAACTCACTACGAAGCCACGCGAGCCGGGCTGAAGCCGGAACTGGTACTGGCAGTGATCGAGGTGGAAAGCAACTTCAATCCGGGCGCGGTTTCCAGGGCGGGCGCCCGTGGCCTGATGCAGGTCATGCCGTTCTGGCAAAAGGAGATCGGCAAGCCGGGTGACAGCCTGTTTCATGTTCGAACCAACCTGAGATACGGCTGCACCATACTCAAGTACTACCTGGACAAGGAAAAAGGCAACCTGTTTCGTGCACTGGGTCGTTACAACGGCAGTACCGGGCGCTGGAATTACCCGAAGAAGGTTTACGCCGCCTACAACAATCGCTGGTTCAGCCAGTAAGCAGCGCTAGTAACGAACATCAAAGGTTGCATGAACTTCATGTGCGATGGATTCTGCGATAACTGAATCTACTCGTGCGTGACCCGGTCCTTCATGCAGCCACGCCTCCAGCTCGTTTAGCGCCGTTTCATTCCCGCACGCCACCAGCTCCACCCGGCCATCTTGCCGGTTGCGAACCCAGCCCGTAAGGCCGAGCCGTTGCGCCTGTTGTTGCGTTGAAGCACGATAAAATACGCCCTGGACCTTTCCGTCGACCAGGTAATGACGGCAAATCACTTGCTGCTTCCGTCAACAGGATGAATCTCAACACGCGCACCGGGACGCAAGACCTTGTCAGATCCAAACACCAATTCGAACTTGATATCACCATCAACAGGCACAATCGAACGCACCTTGCCATTCACCTTGATACCATCGCCCTTCACCAGCAGTTGCTGGCCTATGGTTATGCCTTGCGAAGCTGACGTGGTTGCCCTGGCAAGATATTGTCCATGACTTGCCAGCAAAACCAGCGGGTGCGCCTGCACGCGGCTGATAATGGTCTGCCCTGCCACCGCCTTCACTTCCAGCACAACTGCATCAAATGGTGCTGACAGCCGACTCTTGGCCATTTCATACTTTGCCATTTCCAGTCTTGCACGCGCATCCTTCACTGTTGCCGATGCGTCCTGCAACGCCATGGCGGCATCTTCCAGCTGTGTATTGGACAGCACCTGGCGTTCATACAGTTCACGCGCCTGGTCATCATCGCGCCTGGCTTTCTTGTATTGCAATCTTGCCCGTACCAGGGCTGCTTCCGCCTGCTGCACTGCCGAGACAAACGGCGCAGTCTCCAGGCTCAACAAAGTATCGCCCTTCTTGACCACCTGGCCGGCACCGACGTTCACCTCGGCAATTACGCCGGATACCGGCAAGGCCATTTCAACCTTGTGTGCCCAATCCACCACGGCGTCCATCGCCCCGGCCGGTGATGCCGGCAGCAGCATCAACAGAACCAGCCAGCCGACACGGTTGCATCTCATTTGCCTTCCTCCTGAAACTGATCGAACTGCCGCCCCCGCAGGGCGTCCAGCTCCGCCCATGCCAATACTAACTCGAATTCTGCCTCGGCTGCCTGCCACTGCGCCTCGGTGACCCCGGCCATGGAGTCGCCGAGCGTTGTCTGTGCTTCCATTTCATACAATGCCCGGTTGCGATCAAGCACCAGGTCACGATAGTCGAGACGAACGCGCGCAGCCCTGACCCTGACCTTGAGCACTTCGACGCGCTGAACCAGGTCAAGCACATGTTGCTCAAGCTGAAGCTCAACGGCACGCAACCGGGCGGATGCCTGCCTGACCCGGGCGTCGGCACTGGCAATCTCGGCCGATGCCAGCCCGCCCTGGTAAATTGGTACGCGCAACTGCAGCTCGACGCTGCCGGAATCCCGATTTCCGATCTCACGCTCATAGCGATTGGCACTGACTGCGGCATCAAGCACGGGATAACGCCGGGCCCTGGCAGCAACATGATCAGCTTCAGCGCCGGCCAATTCGAGCCGGGCTGCGGCAAGCAGCTTGCTGTGCTGCCTGACTTCTTCAAGCGTTTTCTGGTATTCAGGAAGTTCGCGTGCCACGACGGCTTTCATCTCGGGGCGCATCACGTTGGCCGGCAACTCGCCGGACCGTCCCAGTATCGCCGCCAATCGCGCCCGCGTATTGCTTTGGGCTGCCTGGCTCCGGGTACGGATAATCAGGGCGTCCTGGTATACAGTCTCATGCTCGAGCACATCCACTTCAGACAACTGGCCAAGATTTTTTCTTTCGCGCGCCTTGTCAAAACGAACATACTTATGGGCCATGAATTCGTTGTCGTACATGTAACGCAGATCAGCGAGAAGAACATCAAAAAAATATCGCATCACACGCAACTGCGCCAGCTTACCGGTATTCAGCAGCTCGGCTTCATGCGCGAGGCTGCGCGAACGGGCCGCGCTGTACTTTGACGAGTTACGACCAAAATCGTATACGCGCTTGCGAACCGACAGGCTGCCCATGCTGTCATTGATATAACCGGAATCGGAATCATCATTATAAGGGTCGGCATATCGAGGATTCAGATACAATTCCACACGGAAACCATTCTGCGCATCAACCAGGTCGGCTTCCGCCTTTGATGTTTCGTACCTGGCCTCGGCAACAGCAACATCCGGGTGATTTGCCGCGAGAGACAGGGCGTGATCCAGTGTCAAGGGATCCGGCAACGGTTCGGCCACAGCCAGGCCGGGCACCGCCAGAAGTAATGACAGGAAACTCTTCCTGATCATCAAAAAACGCTCCCAAACATTCATGGATCGCGGCTACTGTTGCTGCGCCTTTGTTTTTTCCCGTTTGTACACATTGAAGCGGCCGGACTTGTAATGCCCGTCGACCACAAACTCACCAAGCCAGATGAATTCTTCCGGTGTTTTGGCAGTACCCAGATGCTTGACCAGTTCCTTGCCATTCAGATCAAAGAACTTGAATACCGGTGTCGCCCTGACCCGGTGAACGCGGAATGCAAAATCCTTCTGGCTCATCTCCTTGCCATCAAAATCCACCATGGAGGTGTCGCCCTCGGTATCAATTTCGATTATTCGAAAATGCTTGCGGAAATAATCCTGTACCGGTACCTGGTTGAATATGGTGGCTTTCATCTTTGAGCACCAGGGGCAATCGTCGTTGCCGAACATCAGCATAATGCCAAACCTGCCTTCCTTTTTTGACTGCGCAACTTCATCAGGCAGATCAGCAAAACTCTGGTTGAAAAAATGCTCCATCGGGTCACGAATTCGGGTATCGGCCCGGGCAACAGCCATGCCAAACAGCATGGCCAGCAAGCATGCTGATAAAAGACCCACAACAACCCGGTTCAGATACCCCGGAACCGGGTTAGCCATACCGCATACGCTGGCAAACATCTGCAATTCCTCAACAACAACTGATCAAGCGCATCACTCAAGCGAAAACAATACCTGAACATCCAGCAAGCTGCACGAATATTCTGGCCAATTGCAACTCAGGAAGCCGGCTTTGCCGGTGACCTGGCAGCTTTCTGCGAATCAATAAATTCCCGAATTTCGTCACCGCTGATAGCGCCCACGCTGCGGGCAACCAGTTCGCCATCGGGTGAAAAAATATAGAAGGTTGGCGTACCAACAAACTTGCCACCGCCAAGTTTCATGATTTCTTCCTGGCGCGGTTCGATAATGACATTGGGAAATTCCAGCTCATGTTTCCTGATAAACCCCGCCGCCTTTTCCCTTCCGGCCAGGCCGTCAACCGAGATTCCCAGCACGCGCGCATCCCTGGTCTTGCTGTCCGAATGGAAAAATGTCATTTCATGAATTTCCTCGTTACAGACATGGCAGTCGTGCGCCCAAAGCACTGCCACCGTCCACTGGCCCTTGCCGATATATTCGTTCAGGTTGTGCTTGCCACCATTGGTATCGTGAACGAGCACGTCAGGTGCCGCAGCACCGGCGGTCAACGACAGCACCAACAATATGACTGTCAAAATATTCCGAAATTTTCCGCTTAACACCGGTTTATCCTCATGTAGTGACCAGATTGGGACGCAACAAGGGAAAGATGCATTCCCGTCGATATCTACCCTATAATGCGACCCAGCAATCGTTGGAGTACAAAATGACCGAAAAATTCCGTACCGAGAAAGACAGTCTCGGTGACTACCCGGTTCCGGACTCTGCGTGGTACGGCATCCAGACCGCTCGCGCAATCGACAATTTCCCCATTTCCGGGCGCAAACCGGATCGCGACTTCATCATCGCCCATGTTCGCATTAAATATGCCGCAGCGTCAGCAAACCGTGATTGCGGCTGGCTCGACGGCGGTCACGCCCAAGCCATAATGGATGCGGCGGAAAAAATCATTGCCGGCGAATACCTCGAGCAGTTCGTGGTCGACCGGTTCCAGGCAGGCGCCGGAACCAGCCACAACATGAACAGTAACGAAGTCATCGCCAACCTGGCCAATGTTGCGCTTGGTGGCAACAAGGGTGCTTACAGCCCTGTCAATCCCAACGATCACGTGAACATGGGTCAGAGTACCAATGACACAATCCCCACAGCCATACGGCTGGCGGCACTGGCCAAGTTGCCACGCTTGCTTGATGCCGTGCATGGTATGGCCAACGAATACGCGCGCATTGCCGAACGGGAAAAAGACACCATTAAATCCGGCCGTACGCATCTCCAGGATGCCGTGCCCACCACCGTCGGTCGTGCGTTTGGCGCCTACGCCTGGACCCTGCGACGCTGCGCGGACCGGATTGACGCGACACGGGACCCGCTTTGTGAAATCGGGCTCGGCGGCTCGGCGGCGGGAACGGCACTGAATACCGCGCCCGGCTACATTGAAGCTGTGGCAAAAGAACTGGCCAGGTTGACCGGTGAAGCCATTCGCCCCGCGACCGACCTGGCAGCTCAAATGCAGTCCATGACCGACATCCAGAACCTGTCCAATGCCATTCGCAGCCTGACACTGGAAGTCACGCGCATCAGCAACGACATGCGCCTGCTGGTATCCGGTCCACGCACCGGTATGGCCGAAGTGATTTTGCCTGCTGTTCAACCCGGCTCTTCGATTATGCCGGGAAAGGTGAACCCGGTGATGTGGGAAATGCTCAATCAGACCTGCTACCAGGTGCTGGGACAGGATGCCGCTATCAGCCAGATGGTGTCGGCTGGCCAGCTGGAGCTAAACGTAATGATGCCGGCAATGGGCTCTGCCCTGTTTGATGCCATGGACTGGATCACCAACGCCATTAATGCGGCCACGGAGAAGAATCTCAAGGAACTGCAAATTGATCGCCAACGCTGCCTGGATTACGCCCATTCCAGCGTCGGACTGGCAACACTGCTTAATACCGCAATCGGCTATGCCAAGGCTGCCGAAGTGGCCAAGGAATCCCAGAAAACCGGTCGCCCGGTCAGGGAATTGGTGGCCGAAACCGGCCTGATGACCCAGGAAGCTTTTGATCAACTGGTCGAGCAAGCTGCCCGGGAAGGCATCATCGAGAACCTGGGCTAAGAAGTGCATGTAAAAATCTCTTTTGTTCCCGGGGCCAAGTTTAGATAAGATGCGTTAACGTTATGAAAAATAAGAAAGTCTTGCTTTAGAAACGGCAAGCGAACACACCAACAGGAAAGAGGTCATCATGGAATTGTTTTTGTCGCTCCCCGAACCGGCCCCCAGTGCCGACACCCGCGACATACCGACCAACCCTGCCAAGATCAAAAAATGGCTGGAAAACTTGCCAATGCTCAACGCATCTGATGCCGGGCACGAGGTTCATAAAACCCTGATGATGATTAACCGGGTGGACATCGACCCGGATGACCGCCTGAAAATCATGGAGTTGTTCAGGGAGCCAGTCCGATTGATCACCGATAAGCTGCAGCGCTCCTATGCCGGTCTGCCCTTGCCGCTACCGGAAAAACACAGCCTCACGGCTGAGCAGGTCAGGCATTTTCATATTGAAATGGCGCATGGCTACAAGCATGTGATCCAGGATGCCTACAACAAGGCCAAAAGCAAACTTAGCGGCCGCCAGGCAGCTCGCCTCGCACTGCCAATACAGCGCGCCATTCGCTACCTGACTGCCACCTTAATGCATTCATACCAGTTTTATGCGCCGTACCCGACTGGCACCTGGAAGCAACTGCATTCACTTTATCATTTCTCTGAAGAAACGGGCATTATCGGCATGCCGGTTGATGACGCTTTCAACCAGGCAACATCGCACAGCAGTATTGATCATGTTTACAAGCAGGCATTACTGCTCGACCTTAGCGATCCCTATCACCTGCCGTCACGCATGATCATCAAGATCAATCACTATCTTGATCTGATGGCGCCCATGGCGCGACTAAGTCCGACGCCCGATAGCCAGATCGGCGAAAACTGCCAATTCCTGATCAATCTTGAGTCGGACCTGGCTGGTCTTGTATACATCGACGAAAACCAGAAACTTGATCCAGCTTCCACCCGCCTGTTAATTACGCTGGAACTGGCACGAGGAATCCACGCGCAACTTACCGCGTTGCAAGGAGGCAAACGACCAGCCGACCAGGGGCTGGGCGAGAATTTTTTCGACAACCTGGCCAGAGAAATGCTGGTAAGACTGATCAATTCCTGGGGTGTAAACCCGAAACGTGTGTTCCCGCGCAAGATGACAGCAGGTGCCCAAATTGAAGCAGCATTTGGCCTGGATGCGGCCGTACACTTTGTTAATGATGGCAAGCCCGTACGTACCAGTAGTGAATTCATGGGCCCATTCCAGCAACGCACGCGCATAGGCACACTCTACGCCATGCCTGACCGAACCCTTTCAGAAACAGGCAAGACCACCGACATAGATTCTGGCAAGACCCAGCAGCCCGGACCCTCATTTATCTGCAGCGCCTGGGACATACTGGATGAAAGCGCCGGCGGACTGGCTGCAGAAAAAGCCAGCAAAAGCCTGGCACAGGTTCGGGTTGGTGAATTAATGGTATTCAGGACCGTGGGAGAAAAGAGGCTCTATTCCATAGGAACGATTCGCTGGATGCGCAATACCGGTCCCGACAAGATGGAAGTCGGGATACAGCGATTGGCGCCCAGCGGTACAGCGGTCAAGATCAAGACCCTGGAAGCCCCGCGCGAGGAAAGCGAATTCATGCCCGCGATATTCCTGTCAGAAATACCGGCACTCAAGCAGGCAAAAACCCTGATAGCGCCGCGTGGAATTTTCCGGCCCGACAGGTTTATTTATATTGATGACGGCCAGTCATTTCGGCGGGCGGTTGCACACAAACTTGTAGAAGTAACTGGCTCTTATGAACGATTTACCTTCAGCCTTCCCGGGTTCGACTAGGCGCACTTCAGTTCACCCGGCCCCTGAAAAAACAAAGCCCCGGAATAAACCGGGGCTTTGTTTTTTTCAGGTTTTCCTGGAAACCTGCCCTGTTACACAGGGCAGGAGATCGTTCGATTACCTGCCAAGATAGGCCTTGTCCGAGGCTTCAGTCTGGCCCAGAGTCCAGGCACCGCGGGTCTTGGCATGGTTGACCGCCGCATCGATGTCCGCTGCAGAAGCATTACGATCAATAGTCAATACCTGGCCCGGTTTGATCAGATCCGCATCTTCAATCTGGTCAGCATTGGCCTTGTAAATCAACGGCCACTGGTATGGATTTCCGTAAATTCGACCTTGACCGGAAATACCCCAAAGGTGATCGCCGCTTACCACGGTATAGCTATCATTGGCATTCGCTGCCGGTGCTGCCGGTTCTTCAGCGGGTTTGGCTTGCTCGACTTCCGCAGGCGGCTGCTCCTCGGTTGAAGCACACCCGGCCATCAGAAATACGGCGACTCCCAATCCTAACCATTTTTTATTCATATTCAGTCCTGCCTTCTCAAGTACTTTTGTGGGTCAAATTCGATTTTTATGCTGGTTCCACGCTAACATCCGGGCTTTGGCGCTGTCAAGGTACCGCGGTGATGACGCTGGATTTGTCCGCGCCGCTCGTACAGATAAATTACACCGGAGGTCGAATGTCAATAAAGATCTATCACAACCCGCGTTGCAGCAAATCTCGCAAGGCACTTGAACTGCTCGAACAGCAGGGACTGAATCCGGAAATCGTAAAATATCTGGATACACCGCCCGATGAAAATGAACTCAGGAACATTATCAGGCAACTGGGTGTAGCCGCCCGCGACTTGCTGCGGAAGGGTGAAGAGGAATTCAAACTTGCCGGCCTATCAGACGAAAATCTTGATGATGATACAGTGATCAAGGCTATGCTGGCGTTCCCGAAACTGATTGAGCGACCCATTGTCATTCATGGCAACAAGGCCATTATTGGCCGACCACCCGAAAAAGTACTCGATATAATCTAGGCGCGCCGCAATGGAAATTCTTGTTCTGTACTATAGTCGTCATGGCGCAACCAAGGCCATGGCAAGACAAATCGCTCGCGGCGTGGAATCCATACCAGGGGTGACAACTTGCCTGCGCACGGTTTCCGAAATTCGGTCAAATAACCAGGGTGTGCCGGAAATCCTGGATGACGACATTGCCCTGGTAGAACTGTCGGATCTTGAACGCTGTGGCGGCCTGGTTCTCGGGTCACCGGCACGCTTTGGAAACATGGCGGCGCCACTCAAATTCTTTCTGGAATCCACAACACCGCTATGGTTATCTGCCGCATTGTCCGGAAAACCTGCGGCCGTGTTTACCTCGAGTGGCAGCTTGCACGGTGGCCAGGAAAGCACCTTGTTATCAATGATGATCCCGCTGTTTCATCACGGCATGATCCTGGCCGGGCTGCCCTATTCAGAACCCGGTTTAAATGAAACACAGTCTGGCGGCACTCCCTATGGTGCCAGCCATGTTGCCGGTCTCGAGAATGAAAAGCCATTTACCGAGATAGAAAAAAACCTGTGCCGGGCATTGGGAAAACGCGTGGCGCAACTGGCACTGAAACTGGCAGATAAGGATAAATGAACCCGTTATTCAAGCGTTCGGAGAAACGGGATCGTCACGCGTCGCCGGTGGGTCATTGAGGCAATATCAATGCGCTCAACCAGCTCAAACAGCGCGTGCATATCACGAGGGTAACGGTTCAAAACATATTGCACCACGTCTTCGTCCAGGTGTAATCCACGATTCTCGGCGCGCCGTTGCAGTGCTTCCCGCTTGCCGGCATCGGCCAATGGCTTGAGATGATATCCCAGGAACCAGCCGGCTAATCTTGTTTTCAAATCGGGCAAATCGATTGAGAGTTCATTTGCCGGCTTGTCCGCAGCCATTGCCAGCGCGCAGCCACTGTTCCGGGCGAGCTCACATAATACAAACAACGCCTGCTCCCAATGCGGAACACCCGCAACCGCCTCGATATCATCGATACAGATCACATCCAGCTGCTCGAGCCCGTCAAGCACATTGGTTGCCGAATCAGTGGCACGCATTTCCTCACTATCCAGCGACAGATACATAACCGACAGCCCCATTTCAAGAGCGCGGTGACACAGTGCCTCCAGCAAATGTGATTTGCCGGTCCCGGGGCTTCCGGATAACCAGATCATGCGATGACGGTTACCGGGGTCCGGTAACGATTCCAGCGCAAAACAAGCTTCGCTGTTATCACCAACCACATAATTCAGGAAGCTGGCGCTATCGCGCAGATACAAATCAAGGGGAAGCTGTTGTTTGACCATCGGCAAATACAAAAAGCGATCAGCTCGCACGAACCTCAAAATGGTTTATGAAAACCACCAGTACCGCTGCTACCGGCAAAGCCAGCAATACACCAACAAACCCGAAAAGCTGGCCTCCTGCCATAATGGCAAAGATCACGGCGACGGGATGCAGGCCAACCTGGTCACCAACCAGTTTCGGTGTCAGGACAAAACTTTCCAGTACCTGGCCAACCATGAAAACCGCCAGTACAGCCAGCAGCATGGCCAAAGACTGGAATTCCATCAGCGCCGCCACGCCGGCAGCCAGCATACCTATAATAAAACCCAGGTACGGGACAAAGCTGACTGCGCCGGCCAGCATGGCGACCGGCAAAGCCATGCCCAGCCCGACTATGGACAGTCCCACGGCATAAATAACCGTGAGTGCAGCCATTACCGACAATTGGCCGCGCATAAAGGCTGCCAGCACCGCATCCGCCTCCCGGATAAACAGCAACCATTGGCCGGCCCTGGACTCAGGAATTCTGGATCGAATCGCAGCCATCAATTTATGCCAGTCACGCATCAAGTAGAAGGCAATCAACGGAATTAACACCAGGTTTCCTATCAACTCCACTACCGCCATGCCGGATCGTGACAGTCGTGACGCCATCTTTCCAAGCAAGCCACCGATATCGCGCCAATGACTGATCAGGGCTGCTTTGATTTCGGCGACATTGAATCCGTCAGTGGCTAGACCAAAATTTTGCTGCAGCCAAGGCAGGATCACCGCCTGGAACCAGTCGAGGTAGCGTGGCAGCGCCCGGGCAAACGCCAGTAGTTGCTTCTGCATCGCCGGAATCAGGATCAGGGTCACGACCAGCAACAGCAAGGTCAGCACAACAAATATCAGGCTCACGGCCATGGTACGGGACAGCTTCCATCTGACCAGTCGTTCTACCAGTGGATTACTGACATAAGCAATCACAAAAGCAGCGGCAAACGGGGTCAGCACCGGCGCCAGGAGGTACACCAGCACACCGATCCCGACCACCAATGCCGTTGTCCACAGCGATTTCGAGGAGTTCATTGGCAGTCTTTGTCCTTTTAGGCCTTGTTGTCAGGATCCGGACCCAATGGCGTGATTTCCTTTTTGATCAGCCAGAGCCATATATAATGAATACCACTTGCCAGCGTTGTCAGCAAAACAACAAAAATCAATGGCTCGTTGGCCCAGGCGCCGGGCACGTGGAAAGCCTGCTGAACCAGGATAACCAGCACCAGGAGTATCTGGGTGACAGTATTGAACTTACTGAGCCAGCTCGGTTCCATGCGTACCGGGCCCAGCACCGACGTTACCAGAATATAGCCGCCAACAATCAAAACATCCCGGAATGCTACGGCCATCATCAGCCAGAACGGGATATCCCCCAGGATCGTGAGCATGACATAGGTGCTTACCAGCAACATTTTGTCAGCCAGCGGATCCAGTACCGAGCCCAGATGGCTCACAAGGTTGAACCGCTTGGCGATGTACCCGTCCAGGCCATCAGAGATGCCTGCCAGCAGGAAAATCATCAGCGCAGCCTCGTAGTTGCCTTCCTTGAGCACAACGATCAACACCGGCACAAGGAACAACCGGGAAAGCGTAATGGCGTTGGGCAGATTCCTGAGATTCATGGTTGTCTGTCGTTTCATCCTGAATATAGCCACTCGCCCTGACGCTAGGGAAGGCCGGTCTGGAAGTCAAGTTGCGTCAATACCGCGTTCGACCTAACATCCGGCCTTCACCACCACATGATGGACGCATTCATGAGCCAGTCGGACAACAAGACTTCCCTCACCTATCGCGATGCCGGTGTCGATATTGATGCCGGCGATGCCCTGGTCGAGGCCATCAAACCCATTGCCAAATCCACGCAGCGGCCGGAAGTCCTCGGTGGCCTGGGCGGTTTCGGCGCCCTGTTTGCCATCCCTACCGACCGCTACAAAGAACCGGTGCTGGTTTCAGGCACCGATGGCGTCGGCACCAAGTTAAAACTGGCCATTGAAACCGGAATTCACCACACCATTGGCATCGATCTCGTTGCCATGTGCGCCAATGATATCGTTGTCCAGGGTGCTGAACCCCTGTTTTTCCTGGATTACCTGGCCACGGGCAAGCTGGAACCAGAAACCGCAACAAGGGTCATCGAAGGGATAGGGGAAGGCTGCAGGCAGGCGGGAGCCGCCCTGATTGGCGGTGAAACAGCGGAAATGCCGGGAATGTACACGGGTGATGACTATGATGTTGCCGGGTTCTGCGTCGGCATCGCTGAGCGCAGCCAGGTCATTGACGGGACGAAAGTGGCGGTCGGCGACGTGTTACTAGGTCTTGCCTCCACCGGGCCGCACTCTAATGGATATTCCCTGGTTCGTCGTGTCCTGGAGCATTCAGGCACCAACCTGGGTGACAGCTTCGGCGACTCCAGCTTTGGCGAGGTGCTGCTGACACCGACCCGAATTTACGTCAAGGCGGTTCTTGAGCTGATGAAACAAACAACTATTCACGCTATCGCCCATATCACTGGCGGTGGCCTGCCGGGCAATATTCCCCGGGTGCTGCCGGACAACACACGCGCCGTCATTGACGTCAGCAGCTGGACCCGCCCGGCCATATTCGACTGGCTGCAGGAAACCGGCAATATCGCCGACGAGGAAATGTATCGCACCTTTAATTGTGGCATTGGCATGGTCATCGCCATATCGGCTGATGATGCTGACCAGGCACTGGCAACACTTCGCAAGGCCGGGGAAACGCCGGTCGTGATTGGCCATATCGAAGCCGCCGATGGGTCGCCCGAGGTGCATATCAAATAATGGCGGATGCCGATAACCACTCGGGCAAAACCCGCATTGTCATCCTGATATCCGGCCGCGGATCCAACCTGCAGGCCATTATCGAGCAAATGGGGTCCGGAGATCTGCCGGTCGACGTCGCCCGTGTAATTAGCAATCGTCCTGACGCACCCGGATTGGCACTGGCAACAGCGTCGGGGTTGCCGACAACAACTTTGGCTCACCGGAACTTTCCTGACCGTCCAAGTTTCGAGCAGGCCTTGATCACGGAAATCGACGCACAAAATCCGGATCTCGTCGTACTGGCGGGATTTATGCGCGTGCTATCGCCGGAATTTGTCCGGCACTACAGCAATCGAATGATCAATATACACCCGTCTCTGCTGCCCAGTTTTCCGGGCTTGAATACCCACTCCCGGGCTCTGGAGTCGGGCGCCTCCAGGCACGGTTGTACCGTACATTTTGTCACCCCTGAGGTGGACGCCGGCCCTATTATCATTCAGGCCTCGGTTCCCATTGAACCGGGTGATAACGCGGAAACCCTGGCCGCCCGGGTGTTGAACGAGGAGCACCGCATTTTCCCGTTGGCGATAAAGTGGTTTGCCGAACACCGGCTTGCTATCAAAAATGGCAGGGTTTTCCTTGACGGCTGCCAACATTCCGACCAAGGTTTGATAACTGACTAAAAATTTAACAAATTAGCTTGATTGCCACCCGGGTCAGCGGAATATTTTTCGCCCCGACCACGTCTAAAAACTGACCAAATAGAAGGATAGTAACGTGCTAGATTTCTTTTGCCAGTCGCGCGAATCGCGAAAAAAACTTGAGCGGGATCGCCTGCGCCTTTATCGCATAGCCTACTCCTGGTGTCACAACCCGGCATTAGCTGACGACCTGGTCCAGGAAACGCTTGCCAAGGCAATGCAAAAATCCAGCCAGCTGCGCGACCCCAAGGCCGGAGACGCATGGCTGTTCACTATTATGTCCAATTGCTACAAGGATTATTTCCGCAGGCTCCGGGAAACGGAAGATGTCGACAATCTCGATTTGCTTCATGACGATACCCCGGAACGTGCCAGCACGGAACGGGAAACCATTTCCACGGTAAGGGATGCCATAGCCAGCCTGGCAGAAAGCCAGCGCCAAGTGGTCACCCTGGTGGATCTTGAAGGATTCAGTTACACCGAAGTCGCAACAATACTAGAAATACCTGTCGGTACGGTAATGAGCCGGCTGTGTCGGGCAAGAAAAGCTCTGCGCGAGCACTTGCTGCCCACATTAGGGCGCGAATACAGCAACGAAACCGTTGACCGAATTAGGAGAGTCAAATAATGAGCAACCAGAACAATCATTTTTCAAATGAACTTATTCACGCCTTCATCGATGATCAGTTAACCATCGAAGAGCGCGCCGAGATGTACAAGAGCATTAATAGCGATCAGGATCTGAACCGCCAGGTTTGTGAACTACGCAAGATTCGGGATCTGGTTCAGCTGAGCTATTCCGATATTCCGCCGCCCCCCGGGATGCGGAACACTACTCCGACAAGGAAGACCGGCTGGCGCTTCCCGGTTGGCAGCAGTATCGCAGCCGGTATCGCACTACTGGTTGGCATTGCCATAGGCGGTAATATGCCGGGAAATGAATCGGCCGCCACGAGTACTACGCTTGCATCAAAACAGGTAGCGGCCAACGGAATATCACAACAGGCTTCACAAAAGGTCCTGTTTCATCTGAACAGCGGCAAAAAGGAAGACATGAAGGAGGCGCTCGATGAGGTAGAGCAACTGCTGAAGCACTACGCAGCTACCGGCGTTCAGGCGCAACTAGAATTTGTGACTAACGGTGAAGCCATTACCTTGCTGAATAAAGATACATCGCCTTTTGTCGATCGCGTGAAAAATATGCTGGCCAGCTACGACAATATTCGGTTTGTTGCCTGCCAAAATTCAATCGATCAACATACGAACCCGACGACCATGGCAAAATTACGCCTGATTCCAGGTACTGTCGTCATTGATTCCGGCGTTGCCCAGATCATGCGTCGGCAGCATCAGGGTTGGGCTTATATAAGGGCCTGACCTTTCTTGATTTTCTGCATAAATAAAACCAGAACTACATGAAATAAAAACAGGGCTCACAGCGTCTAAACCAAAGTAAGGGATATACACATATTACTACAGAGCTTTTAACCACTACTACTTTTGAGTATAGGAGCAATGAAATGAAGAAGCTGATTGGCATGATAGTCGCGGCAGCAGTTGTGCTGGGCGCAGGGGTTAGCCAGGCAATCGCCGGTGATAACGGTTATGGCAAGCAGAAAGTTGTCTACCACGTTAACTATGACAACCCGAAGCGCCAACTGGGCGCAATGCGCAACATCAAGAACCATCTGAATGCAGTGGGCGACGAAAATATTGACCTGCGTGTTGTCATGCACGGCAAGGGATTCACCCTGCTGAAGACTGCCAACACCGACATGAAATTCCAGTCCCAGGTTATCGACCTGAAGAGTCGCGGTGTGAAGTTCCAGCTTTGTGCCAACACCATCAAGGGCAAGAAGATCGACGTGAAAAATGACCTGTTCGAAGTTGACCAGAAAGACATCGTTCCAAGTGGCGTTGCTGAAATCGCTCACCTGGAAGCCCAGGGTTTCTCCTACGTCAAACCGTAAGAAACGCGGGAACAGAACACAGAAAGAGTACACCCTCGAAGCACAGGCACACTGTGTTTCCTCCTCAGCCCACGCATATCCATGCGTGGGTTTTTTTATCTGCGGAAAGATTCTTGGACTGAACCGCGCCTAGTCAGCCTGAATCAGCTGCAGTTGTCGGTACCTGTAGTCTCGATATCGCTCAAGCATCAGAGCATGATCAAATGCCAGGGGCTCTGGTGGCGCCTGGCCTGGATCCAGCAGGATGATTTCACCTGCATCATCAGCGGCGGCCGGCTCGCCTGTCGCCGTCGCAACAAAGGTCACCGAGACCGTGTGGCCACGCTGATCACGGGAGGGGTCTGAAAACACGCCAACAATGCCCAGCAAATTTACCGTCAAACTGGTTTCTTCTGCGGCTTCACGAATGGCGGCCTCGGCCACCGTTTCGCCACGGTCCACAAACCCGCCCGGGAACGCCAGCCCTGGTGGCGAATATTTCCGGCGAATCAAAACAATCGGGTGGCCGGGTCGATCGACCAGCTCGATGATAATATCAACTGTCAACAGCGGTGTTTGCCGAGTTGCCATCTGGTTACCCCTGTAAATTCACCAACAATTCACACTTCTCCCCGGCCTGCTCCCGGGAAATGGTTTAAACTCTGTTTGCGAGCAGATTTCCGTTCACCATCAAGAGAACCCGGAGACACTGTAAACCATGGCCCATGGACTTGTTGAATTGCCCTGGTGGGGCTACCTTATCACCTTGCTGGTAATGACTCATATCACCATAGCGGGTGTAACCATCTATCTCCATCGACACCAGGCCCATCGCGCCCTGGGTCTTCATCCGCTGATCAGCCATTTCTTCCGCTTCTGGCTGTGGCTTACCACGGCCATTGTCACAAGGGAATGGGCCGCCATTCATCGCAAACATCACGCAAAATGCGAGACAGTCGATGACCCTCACAGCCCGAAAATACTTGGTATCCGGAAAGTTCTGTGGGACGGCATTTCGCTTTACCGCAGCGAACAAAAGAATGAAGAAACCATCAGGCGCTACGGTCATGGCACCCCGGATGACTGGATTGAGCATCACCTGTATACCCGCTATCGCGATGCCGGCATTGTAATCATGCTGATCATTAATTTATTGATGTTCGGGCCAATCGGGCTGAGCATCTGGGCAATACAAATGGCCTGGATACCGTTTTTTGCCGCGGGCGTCATTAACGGGCTTGGCCATCATGGCGGGTACAGAAACTTCGAATCGCCCGATGCGTCTACCAACCTGTTACCCCTCGGTCTCCTGATCGGCGGTGAAGAGCTGCACAACAATCACCACGCGTTTCCGGCGTCCGCCAAACTCTCCGTCAAGTGGTGGGAATTCGATATCGGCTGGATGTATATCTGCCTGCTGAAACTGGCGGGACTTGCTTCAATCAAACGGACAGTTCCGAAACCGCGATTTGATTTTGCAAAAACAGTCATTGATTCTGAAACCGCCAAGGCCATCATAACCAATCGTTTCCAGATCATGGCCCGCTTCGCCAAAGAGGTTTTGCGGCATGTGCACAAGGAAGAATTGCAAAAGGCTGACCGAAACGATCGCAAGACATGGCTTTCACTGAAGCACGCGCGCAAATTGATGACGCGCGAACAAAGCCTCCTGGACGAACGCAGTCGCGCAATACTGAGGCAAGCCCTCGAGCAATATCATAACCTGCGCACGGTCTATACGATGAAACAAAAACTCCAGCATATCTGGGACCGGTCGGCGACCACGCAGGAACATCTCATGCAGGCGATAGAAGACTGGTGCAAACAGGCGGAAGCTACAAGAATCGCTGTGCTGGGTGAATTTGCCGCCCGACTACGTGCTTGCACCATGGGGCCCGTGCAGAAGCAACCTTCAGCCTGCTAGATCATTTGCCTGATTCGATCATGCAACGGGCTGGTCCGGGGGAAATGTGCCAACAGGAATTCCATCTGATCTGCCAGCACGCGCTTTCCCTGCAAGTAGACATACTCTGCGTGTGTTGGCACAAACGGAACTGCCAATAACTCCATTCCTGCCTGTTCGGGTGTACGACCAGCCTTGTGATTATTGCAGCGTTTGCATGCAGTAATAACATTGCTCCAGCGGTCCACGCCACCCTTGCTCAGCGGAATAATATGGTCTCTCGACAACTCGCGATCCTGAAAACGACTACCGCAATACATGCAAATATACCCGTCCCGGGCAAACAGCGTGGAATTATTCAGAGGGGGCGTGTAGTGATGTCGCGATTTCAACCATGAGTTTTGCTGCCCATTGGTTGCTATAATTGAATTCACCGAGATAACGCTGCGTTTCCCGGTAACGGCATTGTATCCGCCGTGCACCGTATACAGAATCGCGCCGAAGGCGTAAGCCATTTGCCCTGAGTAACAGATTCTCACCGCTTCCTGATAATCAATCCAGCCAAGAGGCATGCCGGCGGCATCAGTCCTTAAAACCTGTTGATTAAGTTCAGGCACAGCTTGATCCTCACCCGTAGCACAGGAGTATACAAGTGCACCATTTATCCCATAAATTCATAATCTTGTACAGGCACAAAAAACTTGCCCCTGAATCCGATATCACCTAGCATGATTGTTTTCACAGCCTGAACCTGCAATGACGTGTCTTGACGAACTCATCCAATTTTATCGCCTGCTCTGCAAGCATCGGCTTAACGACTCTCATAGCGGTAATGCCTCGATTTCCGATGCCCATGGTATGTGGATTACGCCGACAGGCGCCTGCGCTGAAACCGTAACAAAAAGCGACCTGGTTTACTGTCCGCATAACCAGTCCATTCCGGATAATGCTTCCCGGGACTCCATGCTGCATCGCGCCATCTACTCAACGCGGCCAGACGCCAGGGTTGTATTGCATGCTCATCCTTCACATGCTCTCGCGTTGACACTTAACGGCCTGGATTTCACACCTGAAGATTTTGAAGGCAACCTCTATTTCGGCACCGTGCCTGTCGTGAGCATCAACTATGACACCTGGTTTTCGGATTCAGCGGAAAAAATCAGCAAGGCCCTGCTCGACAACAATATTGTGATAGCACGCGGACATGGCGTTTACAGCTGCAGTGATTCCATGGAACAGGCGTTCAAATGGATAAGCTCGCTGGAATCCAGCGCACACATTGCCGCAATCGAACAGGCATTGACAAAAAACCCTGACGGCTGATACGGACCCGGAACCCGATTACCCGTCACGGACGGGGCCCTGCATCATTCTCCAGGATTACCCCACCGGGCTGCCGGGCCGGTACTGCTGCTCGCCAACTCCGGGCGGGAAGGCCTGAATATCAAGAACCTGGCGAAGGACGGCAATACCACCTGCTCAACTATTTCACTAGCGAGACGTTTGAGCACGGATCCGGCAGTGAACAGGACTTTCTGATGAAAGTCACACTCCTTCCCGGCATGACAGCGGCCATGGCGAAATCCATAACAGGAGGTCCAACTGCATCCCGAATGCTGGACGGTTTTGAGCAACACCACAGCTTTACCGGAAACCATGTGCGTAACCGGCCAAGCTATCAGCCACATCCATTGTTTCGGGCACTTCAGCTGGCACAGGTATAGCGAACATTCGCCGGTCCCGAAATCGAAAAACTTTCTCTTCTTGCCACGCGTTTGCTGGTACAGGACAACCAGGCAGAAGAGGCGATCCGGATTTTTACCCGAACCGGGCGATAGGATTTGTTTGTTCCGCTGGTGTGTGCGCATGCCAAAATTTTTGCTAACCCAGGGTCGTAGCCAAATCTTGCTTTCATGGATCAGGCAAGCGCCTGCGGATCTCGTTTTCCGGAATCCGTGACTGCTCTACCGGCAGGCTGCTGCAACATTCCCCTTTAGCCTGATAGGCGCGTTCGCTGCTGATTCAATCTCACGAGTTAATTCGTGAATACGCGAACGCGAATGGTATTTATTTGTCCCGGGGCACCGATATCAGTATCAACACTGTCGGCAATATCTATATGACCCGGGATACCTGCTGCGGACCCCCGGTTATAGCTTATGAAGTAGCAGTAGAAAAATTCAGTCCGGCCGTAACCCTGCTGGTCACTACTCAGCCAATCTTAAACAGCACCAGTCCGCGCCAGACCACAATCATTGCGCCCGCCAACAATATAGATCAATCAAACTGTTTTCGAACCGGGAACAAGAATACGGGCACGACCGCAAATACCATGTTAAGCAACACATGGCCAGCACCCGCGTACACCCGGAGTTCACTGAACAAGCGCCACCATTGTCCGGAGGCCACAGCCGATCGATCAAATTGCAGAACGGACAAGGCATATGGCGAAACAAGCTGAAGCACCAGCATGATTACGACAAGCGCGGCAACAAACTGCAATGACTGGTTGTGTATTGCGAATTTCGTGATCCGGGTATTATCACTGATATGTTTCTGCAGACAAGAAAAAACCGGTCACGATGGGCCGGTTTTATTTCCTCGACAATATAAAATTGTCTCAGGGGCGATACATGATATTCAGCGAAACCGACTCAACATCGTCACGGTCTGTGTAGGTCAAACGTGCACCGATATTCTTGTGGAACCAGTAGCCCACACCGACGCCACCAAAGCGACCGCGTGCGCCCTGATCGCCCTGGCCGTAACCCAGGCGCAGCATCAGGTCCAGGTTCTTGACCGGAGAATAATCGATAACCGCAGCCGCCCAGTTCGACCGGATTTCCAGATCAGGATAAACAGGAATGCCTGCGATAAAGACCGTGTTTTCGAAGGTGCCGCTATTGAAGATACCTGCTTCTACCATCAGCTTGAACTGATCAAAACCCATTCCCAGATCATAACCGGCAAACACTTCGTACCCGAGGGCTTCGTCTTCCCAGATATCAAACGGATTTTCTTTCAAGCGGTTTTGGCTGGGACCGGCGCCAAAATACAGTCGACTGGCGCTAAAAGCATCCGGTTTGACATCGACATTGGACTTGTTTGCGGCCATGGCAGAGCCTGCAGCCAGCAGGCCGCCCATTGCCAGAAACATCATTACCTTCTTCATGTGAGTGCTCCCTAGTAATACATTTATCGGAATAGTACAGAATAGTTACCTTACCGTGTGATTGTGTATATGAAATTAGTTTATAGCCAGCCCGTTTGCAACCTCCCCTCCGGCCGTAAACGACTTTTATCGGCTATAAAACAAGCATAAAACAGGCACGAAAAAACCCGGCAAGTGCCGGGCTTTCAGTACAACCAAAACGATGCCAAAAGGTTCGTCTTATTTGATCTTGGCTTCCTTGTACATCACGTGCTTGCGTACCCGGGGATCGAATTTCTTCACTTCCATCTTTTCAGGGTGCTGACGCTTGTTCTTGGTGGTGGTGTAAAAGTGACCGGTACCGGCACTGGAAACCAACTTGATCTTTTCGCGAATCGCTGCCATGTCAGTTCTCCTTAAACCTTCTCGCCACGGGCGCGCATGTCTTTCAACACGACGTCAATACCGACCTTGTCAATGGTACGCAGGCCCTGCTGCGATACACGCAGACGCACCCAGCGCTTTTCGCTTTCCACCCACAGGCGACGGTAATGCAGGTTCGGCAGGAACCGGCGACGGGTTTTATTGTTGGCATGGGAAACGTTATTGCCGCTCATGGGGCTTTTCCCTGTTACCTGGCAAACCTTGGACATGATTGTCTCCAAAATCCAGCGGAATTAGTTCAAAAGTGGGCGGCTTTATACCAGAATCCCCGGGCGCTGGCTAGCCCCGGTGACGCCATTTTTACCGATTCCGCCCGAAACCGCCCGGCCCGGGTCAAATCAGGCCGCGCTCAGCAAAGGAAACGATCTCGCCATCGCCGATGACAAAGTGGTCCAGTACCCGCACATCCACATGGCTCAGTACGTCAGCCAGTCGGCGCGTCAGGCTCTCATCGGCCCGGCTGGGCTCAGCTACCCCCGACGGGTGGTTGTGCACCAGGATCACGGCACCGGCGTTGTGGGCCAGGGCCCGCCGCAGCACCTCGCGCGGGTATACCGACGCCCCGTTCAGCGTCCCCTGGAACAGTTCCTCGAATGCCAACACCCGGTTTCGGTTATCCAGGAACAATACGCAGAATACTTCCTGGAGCCGATCCCGGAGATGGGCCAAAAGCCACTCCCGGGTCTGCTCAGGCGAGGTCAGGGTCTCGCCACGCATCACCCGCTCACCCAGGTGGCGCCGGCTCATTTCCAGCGATGCCTGCAGCTGGGCGAACTTGGCGTTGCCCATACCCGGAAAGGCGCAGAATTCGGACTGGTTTGCTGCCAGCAAGCCACGCAGGCCACCGTACTCGACCAGCAACTCCCGCGCCAGGTCCAGCGCGGTTTTGCCAGGCAACCCGGTTCTCAGGAATATCGCCAGTAACTCGGCATCAGACAGGGCCGCAGGCCCCTTGGATAACAATTTTTCGCGCGGCCGCTCTTCGGCCGGCCAATCGGTAATTGCCATAACACCTCCCTGTTCCCGGCACGCATGGCGACGTGCTCATTTCTGACAGCAGGACATCCTTGCCCCGGCCCTTATACTACATCAACAAAAACCCGCAGCGACACACCGCCGCTGCCGGAATCCGCTCAGAGTTTTTTCCAGTTGCGAATGAAATAACCCACGAGCAGGCATAGCGCGCCCACGGTCGCCCACGCCTGGTTCACATCCGCGTAATAGATAACACCGCTGCCCGCCTTGAAGGCCAACAGGTTGTAGCTCGCCAAACCGGCGCCAATCGTGGTGAAGAAAACGTAGGCCAGCTTGCCGCCAACCTTGTTCAGATCAATATTCATTAGGTTCCTCGTTACAGTGGGTGCAAATAGCGAGATTATAGATTCAAAAACCGGGCTGTCTATCGCGCGCCTACCCTGGATCAAACCACCCGAAAAAGGTGCCGCGCCAAGCCACATAACGTACACTTCCGGCCATGAATCGATTGCTTGGTAAACAAATCCTGGTGGGCGTAACCGGCGGCATCGCCGCCTACAAGGCCGCCGAACTGGTGCGCAACCTGAAGAAGGCCGGCGCCGAGGTGCGCGTCATCATGACCCGTGGCGCGCAGGAGTTTGTCACCGATCTCACTTTCCAGGCCCTGTCCGGCCATCCCGTGTATCGTGACCTGCTGAATACCGAGGCCGAAGCCGGCATGGGTCATATTGAGCTGGCACGTTGGGCCGATGCCTTGCTGGTCGCACCGGCCACGGCTGATTTTATTGCCCGCCTCCACGCCGGTCGTGCCGATGACCTGCTGACAACCGTGGCGCTGGCCACCGAGGCGCCGGTCGCGGTGGCCCCGGCCATGAACCGGGTTATGTGGTCCAACCCGGCCACCCGGGACAATATCGCCGCACTCAAACAAAAAGGCATACATGTCTGGGGACCGGCGGCAGGCGAACAGGCCTGCGGCGAAGTGGGCGAAGGTCGCATGCTTGAACCGGCCGAACTGGCTGACCACCTTGACCGCCTGTTTGCCACCGGCAGTCTCTCCGGCCGCCATGTGGTCATTACAGCAGGTCCCACCTGGGAGGCGCTCGACCCGGTTCGTGGACTGAGCAATCGCAGCTCCGGCAAAATGGGTTATGCCATTGCCCAGGCAGCGCTGGAAGCCGGGGCGTCAGTGACCTTGATCTCCGGACCGGTCGCACTCAAGGCGCCGGGCCGCGCCCGGCTGGTCGAGGTTGAAAGTGCCCGCGATATGCACCAGGCAGTCATGACCCATATTAATGATGCAGACATTTTCATCGGTGTCGCCGCGGTGGCGGACTACCGCCCGGAGACCGTGGCGGACAACAAGATCAAGAAGCATGCCGACGAATTTACGATCAAGCTGGTCAAAAACCCCGATATTCTTGCCGATGTAGCCGCGCTGGCAGATCGGCCTTACACCGTGGGTTTTGCAGCCGAGACCACAAACGTGGAAAATCACGCCCGCGAAAAGCTCGAGCGTAAACACATAGACCTCATCGCCGCCAACCGTGTCGGCAACGGCGAGGGATTTGGGACAGATGATAACCGGTTGACGTTGATTGATCGTGACGGCATCGTCGAGCTGCCGCAGCAATCCAAGGCACAACTGGCACGACAACTTATAAACCACATCACTGTTAAATATCATGCACAAAGTACAACTGAAGATTCTCGACAAACGCATCGGCAATGAATTTCCCATGCCCAGCTATGCCACCGATGGCTCCGCCGGCATCGACCTGCGCGCCTGCGTGGATGAGCATGTTCATGTCGACCCGGGTGATACCCACCTGATCCCGACCGGCATTGCCATTCACATGGCCGACCCCGGCATGGCAGCAGTACTGTTGCCACGCTCCGGCCTCGGCCACAAGCACGGCATCGTCCTGGGCAACCTGGTCGGCCTCATTGATTCCGATTACCAGGGCCAGGTGTTTGTCTCGGTATGGAATCGCGGCAGTGAACATTTCAGCATTGAACCCGGTGATCGTATTTGCCAAATGGTGTTCGTGCCGGTCATCCAGGCCGAATTCCATGTTGTTGATGAATTCGATGAAAGCGATCGCGGTGACGGCGGCTTTGGCCACACCGGGAAAAAATAATTCCAGTCAAACATTGCCGTGATACGGCGATCACTCCAGGCAGCAAGGCAGTATGAACAAGCAGGTACCGGCCGAAATTTTCAAGGCCTATGATATTCGCGGCATAGTCGGCAAGACACTCGACAAGGACATTGCCTACCAGATCGGTCGCGCCTTCGGCAGCGAAGCCATTGAAGCGGGCATGAAGGTGGTGGTTATCGGTCGTGATGGCCGCATCTCCGGGCCTGACATGGCCGAAGCACTGACCGGCGGACTCATGGACAGCGGTTGCCGGGTCATGGACATTGGCATGGTGCCAACACCGGTGTTGTATTTCGCCACGCACCACCTGGGCACACAAACCGGCATCAGCATTACCGGCAGCCACAACCCTACCGACTACAACGGCTTCAAGATGGTCATTGCCGGTGAAACCCTGGCGCAGGAACGCATCCAGCTGCTGCGTCAACGCATCGAGAACCAGGATTTCACCAGCGGCAAGGGCATGTTACTGCAGGCCGACGTTCGCGATGCCTACCTGGATCGCATACTGGGTGACATCAAGCTGGCACGGCCGCTGTCCATAGCGGTGGACTGTGGCAATGGCGTTGCCGGTGAATGGGCGCCGATCCTGTTTGAAAAACTGGGTTGCGACATTACCCGGCTGTACTGCGATGTCGATGGCACCTTTCCCAATCATCATCCCGATCCAAGCCAGGCCAGGAACCTTGAAGATGTTATCTCTATCGTCAAGCAGGCCAACCTGGATCTCGGCCTGGCATTTGACGGCGACGGTGATCGTGTCGGCGTCGTCACCAGGAACGGTGACATCATCTGGCCCGACCGTATCATGCAACTGTTTGCCCAGGACGTACTGTCCCGCAATCCCGGTGGCGAAATCATTTACGATGTTAAATGTTCACGCAAGTTGCACGAGGCCATCGAAAAATCCGGCGGCAAGGCAACCATGTGGAAGACCGGTCATTCACTGATCAAGGCCAAGCTCAAGGAAACCGGCGCCCTGCTCGCCGGTGAAATGAGCGGTCATATCTTCTTCAAGGAACGCTGGTACGGCTTCGATGACGCCATGTACGCAGCGGCACGACTCCTGGAAATCCTGTCGCAACAGGATCGGCCACCTGCCGAGGTATTCGCGGCACTGCCGGATACCGTTAACACACCCGAACTGCAAATCGCTTTTGAAGAAGGTGAACATCACAAGGCCATTGAAGAACTGGTGGCGGCTGCAGATTTCAGTGACGCGCGTGTCAGCACTATCGATGGCTTGCGCGTGGATTTTGAAGACGGCTTTGGTCTCGTGCGCGCATCCAATACCACGCCGGTATGGGTGCTGCGATTCGAGGCTGACAACGATGCAGCACTGGCGCGCATACAGGAACGCTTCAGCAGGCTGATCAAGCAAATCCGGCCGGAAGCCAGGTTGCCGTACTAGGTTTATCTTTTACACAGGGGAAGCGTCATGTCCTTTCTGCTCATGCTCCATGTACTCGCCGCCGTCATCTGGGTAGGCGGAATGTTTTTCGCGCACCAGGTTACGCGCCCGGCAGCGCTGGTACTGGAACCGCCACTGCGGCTGACCTTGTGGGCCAACCAGTTCTCGCGGTTCTTTCCCATTGTCTGGGCCTGCGTGATTATCCTGCCGGCGACCGGCTACGTGGTCATCTTCAATAACTTCGGCGGCTTTGCCAATGCCACGCTGTACATTCACTTCATGCACATTGTCGGCTGGCTGATGATCGCGGTTTTCCTGCATGTCTTCTTTGCGCCGTACAAGCGCCTGCGCCAGGCGGTGGCAAACCAGGACTGGCCGGAAGGCGGCAAGCAACTGGCGACCATTCGCAAGCTCATTGGCCTTAATATCATTCTCGGCCTGGCCGTCATCGCCGTGGCATCTGCCGGCACCTCGGGCGCCATGTGGCTGAACCGGGTCCTGTGAGTAACGCCACCCTCAAGCTGAAGAAGCGTGAAGACCGGCGATTGCGCGCCGGTCACGGCTGGATATTCAGCAACGAAATTGATACCAAGGTCACGCCGCTCAAGGGCCTGGTAGCCGGTGAATCCGTCAACATCGTCAGCGACAGCGGCCAGTTGCTCGGCAGCGCCTACGTCAACCCGGCGTCATTGATATGCGCACGCATGATCAGTCGCCACGCCAACAAGACACTGGATCGCGCCCTGCTTCAGGAACGCATCCAGCGTGCCCACGGTTTGCGTGATCAGCTGTATGCCACCGGTCACTACCGGCTGGTTTATGGCGACAGCGATTTCCTGCCGGGACTCGTGATCGATCGCTTTGATGACGTACTGGTTGTGCAGAGCTCTACTGCCGGTATCGATGTTGTCATGGATGACGTCAAGGATGTTTTGACAGAACTGTTCGACCCGGAAGCGATTATCCTGCGCAACGACAGTGGCGCCCGCGACCTGGAAAACCTTGAACGTTACACCCGTGTCATACACGGCGACATGCCGGACAAGCTCAGGATAGAAGAAAACGGCCTGCGCTTTGAAGTCCCGACCACCGACAGCCAGAAGACCGGCTGGTTTTATGATCAACAGGACAACCGTCGTCGGCTGAATCGATACGTTGCCGGCAAGAGCGTGCTCGATGTCTTCAGCTACGCCGGTGGCTGGGGCATACATGCCGCCCACTATGGCGCCCGGGATGTTGCCTGTGTTGATGCGTCCGAAGCCGCGCTGGAATCGGTCAAGCGCAACGCCGAGCTCAACAGCCTCGACAGTTTTGTTCGAACCATCAAAGGTGATGCCTTTGAAGTGCTCAAGCATCTGAAAGAAAGCGGCGAGATGTTTGATGTGGTCATTCTTGATCCGCCCGCCTTCATCAAGCGCAAGAAGGACATGGACTCCGGCAGTATTGCCTACGAACGTCTGAACAAGGCCGGCCTGCAACTGGTCAACGATGGCGGCGTGCTGATCTCGTGCTCGTGCTCGCATCACATGAGCGCTGACAACCTGCAACGCGCCATTCTGAAAGCGGCGCAAAAGAGCCGGCATCAGCTGCAGATACTGGAAACCGGTGAACAAGGCCCCGATCACCCGGTACACCCCGCCATCGCTGAAACCCGCTACCTGAAGGCGTTTTATTGCCGGGTGCTGAATACCTAGTCTTTATCCGACTGCGATTCACGGATGAGTCGCTTGATCTCCACTTCACCCAGCGGCTGCTTCCATTTTACCTTCAGGCTTTCGCACCACTCGGTGGCAAAGTCAGGCTGTATTTTGATATTGATGCCCAGGGTAATGAGCATGACTATTAACGCACCACAGCTGGCGAGCAACATGTCCTTGTGCGCATCCCAGATGTCGCCTTGCGTGCCCAGGTAAGCTACACCCAGGTCACCACCAAACAGCTCTGCCGCGCCCCATTCAAACAGTTCAAACATCATCGATGACGCCATGACAAGATCCAGCGGAAAGAAATACGCCCAGAAACCCCTGGCGTCGGCAATACGGCAATACACCTCGCGTACCGGGTAGGCCAGCAACAAGCCGTAGAGAAAATGCACCAGCCGGTCGAAGTGATTGCGCTGCCAACCCATGGCTTCATTGAGACTGAAGCCAAACGCAGACTGAAGAAAGGCGTCATACGGCACCATGGCATAGGTGTAATGCGCGCCCACTTCGTGCAAACACAGGAACAGGAATATCAGCGTGTAGGAAATGCGCGACAAGGGAAAACCTTTTCTTGTCGCAACCAGTGCCACAACGAATATCAGCACCAGCAGGTTTTCCAGCGCCCAGTCCTTGCGATCATAAGGACCGAATGCCAGCAATATAAACTCAAGCGCAAACAGGCTGGTGAGTATTTTAAGGTAATGCCTGCGCCACAAAATCATGGGCTTCTCCCGATACCATGGTTTGCGTTGCCAAGCACCCCGTGCCCGGAGGCCAATTGGCCAAACCTGTCAGACCCAAGACAACCAGGCGCCAAGCCCGGTAATCACAACGGAAACCGGCAGCAGTAAAGCCAACAGCTTGAGCAACCGCATTTGTGCGCTTGCCAGATTTGTACCCGGAACCGATTCCGATTCTGCTTCAAGTGCGCGACGAGCCGGCGGAATCAACGCTACCAGCAGGTTACCGATGAGCATGGCGAGCGGCACCGCACCGATTATTGGCCCCATGGTGGCCATAACGACACCCGCCCCGATGCCATTTTTTAATGTCTGCCCCGGGTGTTGCGCCATGTGCAACGATTCCGCCGCAAACATACCGCTGATCCAGATTGCGCCCAGCAGGAAAACAATGACCGGGATCAGTAACAGGTTCCAGGCATTTTTTCGGCGCTTTGCCCGCGCCCTTGCCTCTTTAATCAACTTCATCACATTCATGACGCATTCACCTTAAACGACACACATCATTCCGCCCTGGACAAGGCAACTATCGCTGCGCCTCAACAAAACCGGGCTAAATCGTGTGCTGCTATCCTGCATTCGGGCACGATTTGACTCGTCGATTCAGTCCTCAAATCAACTCACTAAACGCCCGGCACCTTGCCCTGCACATAGGCCGGGAGCCATTGATACACAACACGGCGTGCCTGGCCCCAGAAGCCGGAAAGCATCAGCAACGACGAACCAATAATAACGCCGACATAGGCAAAGCTGTCCCCGGCCAGGCCGTACATCTCGAACAGCTGGGTTAATGCATACAGAACATAGATCAGCGATGACACCATAAAGGCGCGCCTGTCTATCACCAACGAGACGACAGAAAGCAGAACATACAGCACGACAACGATAACAATCGCCGACACGCCCTGGTTGCCCTTGAGGATACCGAGGTTGGTGAAAATCGGGTGAACGATTAACGGCGCAGCGGCGAGGTGTAACCAGAACGCGACGTCGGATTTGCGGGTAACGCGTTCAACGTCAGCAGAATCCCAGTACATCGCCACGTAAAACACGCCCAGGCCGGCCAGGAATGTGAGCAGGTTGATATGCACCTTGAGCGCCGGAAACACTGACAACATCGCCGCCACCAGGAACACAATCGCCGCCGCCGTCCCGGCCGCGACAGTTATCGGCACCTTGAACCGCTTCCAGTGCAGCCACGTTGCCACCGACGACACCAGCCCGGCAAGCATGATTGCAGGCTCGGACGGTATAACGAATAACGACAACACCAGGGAAAATGTTCCGCCGGCATAGGACACCAGCAAAACGATAGCCGGTAACGCCATGTTCCGCCTGAGCACAAAAAACTCCGCCAGGCCCCACGACAAGGCAACAACCAGCAGCATCGATATCGTCTGGCTCAGACCGTGCGTGACCCAGGCCGTTGAAAAGATCAATAATGCACACGCCACCACGACAAAGATGTCGCTAAAGCTGTTAACAAGCCGGATGTTCTCTTCATCCGCTGGCCGCACATCCGCCTTCGATGCCATAAATGACCGGAACTGTGTTACCGAATCTTGTGTAAAGATTCCCTCTTTTACCGCACCTTCCAGATCTTCGTCCGTGTACATGTTTCCTCTCAGTTTGAGTAGTGCCGGGATTTCCCGGCCAGATCGCAATGCTTGGCAACCCCGGTACACACTTTACCCGGCCCCGGAAGTTTCGAATTGCGCCATTATCCGGTTTGCCGGGTATATCACAACCCTGGCAAGACGCGCACACCTTCGTGGCGCTTGGAATCGCATTAACGACTGAATCGAAACGCCTTATTCGCCATGATGGCAAACAGCTTCCAGGTTGTGGCCATTAATATCGATGACAAACGCACCATAATAATTGGCGTGATACTGCGCCCTGATCCCGGGCTCGCCATTATCGGTCGCCCCCGCCGCAATCGCCGCAGCTTTAGCGCCATGCCGCCTAGAGATACTGTTTTGCCCGGGAAATGGGCCCTCTAAGTTAGAAAATGAGCCTGAATAAACTAAATTGTTTTTCTTTATCAATGCATTAGACAGGTCCGACCCTGGTTGCCTCCTGTTATATCGTTCTACATAGGCATTCTGTTGCGGGTTACCTGGCTGTATAAACTCGAGTTCAATACCCTTCCTGTCTGACCAGTGTTTCAGTGCGTGACTGATGAACTCCGGGCCGTTATCGCAACGTAACCGGTTCGGCTTCCCTCGCCACTCAATGATGTGGTCCAGTACCCGTATTACGCGGGGTGCGGGCA
>Ga0224501_10000071_pt1 | contig 110073 bp, 86 predicted proteins | sample SF_Oct11_sed_USG_4_FD_169105 | JGI IMG/M metagenome (GOLD analysis project Ga0224501, IMG submission 169105) | Sediment microbial communities from San Francisco Bay, California, United States - SF_Oct11_sed_USGS_8_1 | ecosystem: Environmental > Aquatic > Marine > Sediment | place: USA...
GCCTCCGCCGGAATACTCCGTGTATTTCAAGGGGGCCGGACGCCGCAGCTGGCGCCGTAGCGGTCCCGAGAGCGGATCATGACTCCCGCCGAGCACATCTAGGCCAACGCGTGGGCTTCAGTCCACGACCTGCAGGTTGAGCCCGCCCGCGTAGGCATAGCTCACGAAGCGGTCGAAGCCATAGACGATCACGCCCACCTCGCGGTCGGCCACGAGGGTGTGTACGCCGTCGTTTTGGTCGCCGGCCAGCGGTCGCGAATTTTCTCCTTCGGGCACTTTCGGAAAGGAGAGCTGGCAGCGGTGCACGACGCGATCGGCCAGGCCCGCGCTACCCATGCCCTCGATGGGCGGAATTTCACTGAGGGTACAGTGGTCGGGAAGCGGCGCGCCATCGAGCAGGATCTCGGTGCCGGCTTGGGCCGTGATGGTCAAAAAGTCAAAGGCGTACTTGTCCGGCGTCAGCAGGATGTAGTCCCTGCGGTACTGGCGGATCGGCGGCACCGCGATGATGGCCGGGTCGCCCCCCGGGTACTGTCGGGGGATGCCCGTCACCCCCTGGCTCGGCAGCGCCTGCAACACGCCGATCCGCTGGCTGGCGTGGATCAGGAAGTCCTGCCGCGCTTCGATGATGGTGTCCTGGCCCTGGGCCAGCACGAAGTAGTCCTCGGGAAATGGCAGGCTGGTCTCGATGGTGGTCTCGCCCGGGGCGACCGCGATCACGCGCACCCACTCGCTCTCATCGACCACCGCGATGTCGAGGGGCTCACCCTCGAAGGCTGCGTCGCGCAGCGCAGTCGTGCGCGGCGGCATGCGGGCGATGCTAAAGAGGTTGCCGAGCGTGGCGTCCGGAAAGAGCTGCTCCTCGAGGTGGTCGGCGCAGCACTGGCGGGTGGCGTAGTTGCCGAAGCTGGGCACGTCGCTGGCCTCGCTGCCCACGAAGACCGAGACCGGCCCGCTGCTGTCGACGACGGTGCCGGTGAAGTCGGCGTTGAAGCCGTCGGTCTCGAGGTTCAAGACGTCGAATGGCCCCAGTAGGAGCCGAATGCGATCGCCGGGGCCCGAAGCCGGGATGCCCTCGGCCCCCACCACCTGCCGCACCTCCGGTCCCATCGTCACCTCCACCTCGGTGCGCTCGCGGGTGCCGATGATCGTGAGAAATGCGCGCAGGTCTTCGTCGCTGCTGATGGGGTCGAAGTCCTCGTCGGGGTTGTCGGAGTCGCCAATGGTCTGGGGCCAGCCGACCACCGTGTAGCGGTCGCCCACGGCCGACGTGGGCAGAAGAAGCGATGCGTCGTTCGAGAAGACGTTGGTGTTTTCGAGCGGATTGAACTGGTAGGCGATGATCGGGTGGCTCGAGCCGATGCGATAAGCGTTGGAGCTCAGCGCGCTGTGGGTGCCGTCGTTGAGCCCGGTGGCCGAAGAGCCGTCGACCTCGCGACGCTCCAGCGCAAACACTTCGAGCGCGCCGGGCGGCACCTTGACGCGGTCGACCTCGACCACTTCCGCCGCCATACCGTAGGGGGCATCGTTGCGCTCGACGTAGACCTCGATCACGACCGGATGGGGATTGGCCACGGCGACGGCGAACTGCTGCCCGGAGGCGTTGTTCACGTCGTCGATGGCGGCGTTGTCCAGATCGGCGGCGTAGAACTCGCAACCCACATAGCTGCGGTCGTCCTCGGCGCGCTTGCACATGTTGACGCAGGCACCCTGAAAGCAGAAGTCGCCGGCAGGCAGGTCGCACTGCTCCACGTCGTTCCAGCTCTCGCCGCTGTCGTGGCAGCGCTGCACCACGTTGCGGTCGCAATCGGCATCGCCGAACTCGCAGGCCTGGCAGCGCAGCGAGCCCGCCGCGCAGGTGATGCAGCCGCGTGCGACGTTGCAGACCTTGCCGCTATCGGCGCAGTTTTCTTCTTCAATCTGGAGAAACTCTCCTGCCGGGTGGCAGGTCATATGGACGTTGTTTTCGCAGGCGACGCTGCTCTCGTCCCGGCACGTGAAAACGTACTCGCCCACGTCGTTCTTGCGCGGCTCGAGGGGCGGCACCTCGATTAGCTCGCCACCCACCTGGCAGGTGGACAACAGCAGAAGGGCGAAGGTCGAAAGCCCCCAACGGCTCTCGCCCCCGATCTGCCCGCGCCCCCCGCGCTCTGGGGAAGGCGCCTCTTCAGCGCTGCATTGTGAAGACATCGGCGGCGAGATGGGTCCAGTAGCGCGGCTTGAGCAGGTTGTACTTGAACTCGTTGTACTCGAAATCCTCGATGCGTACCGCTTGAACCTGCCAAAGGATCACACCCGACGCGATGTCTTCCACGTTTTCGATCGACGAGAGGTCCGGAATCGGCGAGTGGCTTTGGCTGCCCGGCACCACCTGGGTCCAGGCCGGCAGGTTATTGCCGCCGACGATCGACACCACGTACATGTCGGGTTCGGGACCGACCTGTTCCCAGCGTAACACGCGGTCCTCGGGGATCTGGGCTCCCTCGGCCGGGCTGACGACGGCGGGAATCGCCAGCAGGTCGTCGATCACCAGCGGCTCCGAAGTCGGCACGACCCCGACGCGGCGTTCCCAGGTGAGCGGCGCTTCATCGTCGCGGTCGCCGCTGTACCAGCCGGCGATCACCTGGTAGCGCGCGTCGGCGAGGGGCCCGACGAGCGCCGGTTGGGCAAAGTGTCGAAAGAGGTCGGCGGAGGTGAAGCTCGTGACCATGTCGAGCGACTGCCCGTTGACCTCGCGCACGATCACCCCTTGCCCGCCGAGGTCGATGTGGGTCAGCACGCGAAACTGATCGGGCCCTCGCGGTGCCGGCGGCGGCAGGTTCGAAAGCGCGACCTGCACCTCGCGGTCGAGCGGGATGTCGACCACGATGTCGATCTCGGTGAGGTCTTCGCCGGGGCCGGCCACCACATCGCGCGTCACCCCCATGGCGTAGGGCATGAACTCGCCGGTGTCGCGCCGTTCGAGTCCCGAGACGGCGTAGACGGCCAGACCGGCCGGCCGCGCGAAGATCTTGTAGGGGTAGCCGCGTTCGCCGCGGCTCGAGGTCTCCTCGACCACGCGGGCGAGCGTGCCGGAGATGCCGGGAGAGGGGTTGCGCGAGCTGTAACGGCTTTGGGTCGTGAACACATAGGTCACGCGCACTTCGCCGCTGCGCGGTTCAGGGATGTTCTCCCAGGCATTGATGGCAAACTCGTCGGAGCCGGGGAAGATCAACTCCCCCGAAATCAACGCGCCGGCGGTGCCGCGACCGGGCGGCGGTGGGTCGCCGGCCTCGCCGCAGCTGGGATCGAGCAGGGGCATCACGTGGACGGTGACGTTCTCGGCATCGAAGGCCACGATGGAGCCGCTCTCGAGACACTTGCCAGCCACATGCACCGTCACGGGGCCCTCGAGGTCTTCGCCGGAGAACGTGATCTGACCGCGCTCGTCGGTGAGCCCCCGGTAGGGCCCGTCCAGGTCGTTGCCCAGAAGCACGAAGGCGCCCGGGATCAACGAACCGGCCATGGCGTCCACGACGGTGATGTTCACGGTGCCGTCGATCTTCGCGCCGCTGAGCCCCCCGCGGTCGGTGTCGGTCGGGTTCAGGTATTCGAATGCCCGCTCGGCGGTGAGCGGCGTGCTGTCGTTGGCTTCGGGCCAGCGCACGGCCACGTCCACCTTGCCCACGTTTCCTGGCGGCGTCTTGCAGCGCAGCTGCGTGGGTGTGATCAGCCGCAGCTCGCTGCACGGCGCCTCGCCGAAAGCGACCTCGACCGCCTCGTCGAAGCTCGCCCCCGAAGCCGTGACCACCACCGAGGTGCCACCGGCGATGGCGCCGCGGTCGGGCTCGATCAGCAGCGCGCTGTAGAAGTAGGTGTCGTCCAGGGTCACCGCCTCTTCGTCGAGCTCCACTCGCACCGAAGCGGGACCGGGCTCGCCGGCGGGCACGATAACCACCAGGGAGTTGCTGTCGCGCAGCGTCATTCCCACCGGCTGCACCATGCGGCCGTCGAAGTAGACCACCGCTGCCTCGGTGAAGCCGCTTCCGCGCACCACCACCTGATTGCCACCGGCGTAGGTGCCCGAACTCGGATCGACACCGGTCAGCGTGAGGGTGCGGGCGTTGATTCCGGTCTCGGGAAACGTCGGTGTGCTGGAGCTTCCACCGGTATTCGTTTGCTCCGGCTCGGAAGCCGGTTCGTCGAGTTTCTCGAGCTTGAGCTGGTTGGATCTGGCGCAGCTGTGCAACGCCCCCATGGCGGCCACCCCCAACACGGCCAGGCAGAACCGGAAAATACGCGCGGGCCGACCCACGGTCGGGCGGCGCGAGGGATTTATTGGGGCCCGGTCGGCCCCCGTGCCATCATGAACGGCCACGTGTCGCACCCTTCCGACAGGTCGAGCCGAACACAGCCGACTCTTGACGATCTACTAAAGCGCATTCAGGTGACCGAGGCAAGATGAAGCTGGTTCGCCTGGTGGTGAGTGACCTGCATCTGGGCACAGGGGTCCAGAGCGGCAAACTCAATCCCCTCGAAGACTTTTTCGAGGACGACCGTTTCGCCGAGCTGCTCTCGCACTACGAACGCTTGAGCAACCGCAGAACCGAGATCGAACTCATCTTCAACGGCGACATCTTCGATCTCTTGAAGGTCAAGCTGGACGGCCGCTGGCCCACCGAGATCACCGAGGAAATCGCGGTGGAAAAGCTGCGGCTGTGCCTGGAAGGACACCCCAAATTCGTGCTGGCCCTGCGGCGTTTCCTGGCCGGAGCCGGTAGGAGGCTAGTCTACCTTCCCGGCAACCACGACCTGGACATGGTCTTCGCGGGCGCCCAGGAACTCTTTCGCCGTTATGTGACGCCCGAAGGGGGCGGCGAGCGGGTGCGCTTCATCACCCAGAGCGACACCTATTACCTACCCGAGGGCATCCAGATCCGCCACGGCCATCAGCTGGAGCACATCCACCGCGTCGACTACGGCAGACTCTTCCGCACGCTGTCCGACGGCCGAAAAATCCTCGACCTACCCTGGGGCAGCCTGTGGATCCTGGAGGTGCTCAATCCAGCCAAGGAGCGCCGCAATAACGTCGACCGCATCCAGCCGCTGCGGCTCTTCATCCTCGGTTCGCTGTTTTTGGACCCTCGCTTCGGCGTGCGCTTCATGCTGACCACGGTCTGGCACTTCCTCAGGCACCGCATTTTCGCGCTCCGGGCCTGGACCCGACGCCTGCGGAGGTTGCCCTCGATCCTGCGGGAAGAGGTGGTGGCGATCGGCGGCTACGACGAGGTGGCGCGCCGCCAGCTGCGCCGCCTGCGCGGCGTGCACACCCTAATACTGGGACACAGCCACGCGCCCCGCTATCGGGTGCTGGAGGACTCCAAGGTGATGATGAACACGGGCACCTGGATGCGCATGATCAACCTCAGTCTGGAGCACCTGGGCCAGAACAGCGGCCTCACCTACGGGCTGATCGAATACCCCGAAGATGGGGGCGTACACACGAAATTGATGCGCTGGTACGGCACCCAGCCACCCTGCGAAATCGTGCCCTATGCCTATTGAGCCGCCGGCTGAAAGCCACGCCTCCGGGAAATGCTTCCGGCAGGTTTCAAAGCCCGTGCGGCGCCGTGACTCCCCTCGCCATTGCCGCTATTCTTTGGGCGCATGAATTCTCGGCTGCACAGGGGCAGCACCACCCTGGTGGTGATGGATGTACAGGAGCGGCTGGTCGCCGCCATGCCCGACGGTACGCGCGGCGCGACCATCGATAACATCATCCGGCTGGTGCAGGGCTGCCGCGTGCTCGGGATCCCCGTGGTGATCACCGAGCAGTATCCCACGGGCCTTGGGCGCACCGTGGAGCCGCTGTCACAGGCCCTGAACGAGTTCGCCGTACAACCGCCCCTGGTGTCCAAGGTGGACTTCGATGCCTGCGCCGACCCCGCCTTCATCGAGGCCCTGGCCGGCGTCTCCGAGTCGAGCGCAGGCCAGGGACACAGCGTCGTGCTCTGCGGCATGGAGACCCACATCTGCGTGTACCAGACGGCCCGCGCCCTGGTGGAACGCGACATCGCCGTGCATGTCCCGATGGACGCCAGCTGCTGCCGCCGGGAGTGCTGCCACCAGGCGGCTGCCGGCCTGCTCAGGAATGCCGGCGCCTTGCTCAGCTGCACCGAGACCGTGCTCTTCGAGTGCCTCGGCCGGGCGGGCACCCAGGAGTTCAAGGAGATCTCCAAACTGGTGCGCTAGAAAACGCGCGACATTTTGTCACCCTTGTTGACATGCTGTCGTGCCATGTCATCTTGACTCGCCATGGGACAAGGTGACCCGACCATCCTGATCGTCGAGGACGAGCGCTCGAACCTGGAGTCGCTCGACCGCATCTTCCAGCGCGAGAACTTTCGCACCCTGCTGGCCGAGCACGGCAAGGCCGCGCTGGAGCTGTGCCGCAAGCATCGCGTGGATGTGGTGCTGACCGACCTGATGCTGCCCGGCATGAGCGGTATCGACATCATCAAGGCGCTGCATACGGTGGCGCCGGACGCCGAGGTCGTGGTGATGACCGCCTACGGGACGGTCGAGACCGCCGTGGAGGCGATGCGCGAGGGCGCCTACGACTTCGTGGAAAAGCCGCTCAAGCGCATGCAAATCGTCAAGACCGTGCGCAAGGCCGCCGAGCGCCAGCGCCTGCTCGCGGAAAACCGCACCCTGCGCAAGGAGCTATCGGCCCTGCGCAATCGCAGCATCGTGGGGTCATCGCCGGCCCTGCGCCAGGCGCTCGAGATGGCGACCCAGGCCGCGCCCTCGACTGCCACGGTGCTGGTGCTGGGCGACAGCGGCACGGGCAAGGAGCTGCTGGCCCGGCACATCCACGAGCGCAGCGGCCGCGAGGGGCCCTTCGTGGGCGTCAATCTGGCGGCCCTGCCCGAGACGATCGTGGAGTCGGAGCTCTTCGGCCACGAAAGGGGCGCTTTCACGGGCGCCGTGGGCAAGCGCATCGGACGCATGGGGCAGGCCGCTGGCGGCAGCCTCTTTCTGGATGAGATCGGCGAGCTGTCGATCCCGATCCAGGTGAAGCTGCTCAGGGTGCTGCAGGAAAACGAGTACGAGCCCCTGGGCGGCCACACCGAGCGCGCCGATTTCCGGCTCATCGCAGCCACCAACCAGAACCTCAAGGACGCGGTGGACGCCGGCCGCTTTCGCGAGGACCTCTACTACCGACTCAATGTCATCGCCATCACCTCGCCGACCCTGGCCGAGCGCCGCGACGACATCCCCTTGCTGGTCGATCACTTCGTCGAGATCTACTGCCGCAAAAACGACAAGGCGACCATGACGGTCACACGCGAGGCCATGGATCGGCTGATGGCCTATGACTGGCCGGGCAACGTGCGGGAGCTGGAAAACGCCATCGAGCGCGCCGTGGTGCTGGGCAAGGGCACGGAGCTGGGCACGGAGAACCTGCCGCGCCCCATCGCCCAGGCCCAGAGCAGTGGCGCCGAGCTGACCTTCGCCGTGGGCACGCCTCTGGAGGAGATCGAACGCCGCGTGATGTACGCCACCCTGGCCCACACGCGGGGGGACAAGCGGCTGGCGGCACAGCTGCTGGGCGTGGCCACGCGCACCATCTATCGCAAGCTCGCGGCCGACGAGAACTGACACTTTGTCAAAATGGCTCCCAACATCCGGGGATCCATTGTCAGCTTGTCCCTGCTGGCTTCAGCGTGCCCCGGTTCCAGTCGACTTTTCCCTGAAATTTCAGCGATTTGAACGGCCGGCATGGCCTTTGCTTCCCATACCCTGCGGAGTAGTCCGTTGAGCCTCGATCTACACCGCCGCAAGCTAACGCTCGGAATCATTCTCACCACGCTGGCCGCTTGCGCTTTTTTTCTGGCGCGCGGCACGACGGCGCTGGTGGCCAGCGCACTGCTTCCCCTCGACCTCGGGGCAGCGCCCAGAGAGACCGGTCAGGCCATGCGGCCGCCGGGCAGCGAGACCCCGGACATCAAGGCCATCCTCAAGCGCAACATCTTCGACCCGGTCACCGGCGCGCTGTGGCCCCCCCAACGCGCTGTGAGCGAAGTGGACGAAGGCGCCGCCCTGGAAGGGCCGGTCGAGGAACTGGCCGAAGGCCAGATGCCCCCTCCCTGCGAGGGATCGACGAAGCTGATCGCCGCGGTCTACGCGGAAAACTCGCCCGAGTGGTCCTTTGCCAGCCTGGGAGCGAATTCCGGAGAGGCCCTGCTCTACCGGCAGGGCGGCTCGGTCGAAGGCCAAGAGGTGGTGTCGATCTTCCCGGAAGCCGTCTTTCTGCGCGGCAGCAGCGGGCGCCTGTGCTCGCTGACCATGTTTGCCGCCGAGGAGAACAAGGGCCCGGCCAAGGCCAAGACCCCCGTTGCGGCGGCCAAGGGTCCGGTGGCCGCGGCCAAGGCGGTGCCGGGTGCTGCCGTCGGGGGCGGCGCCATCAGCGCGGCCGACCTCGAGTCCGGCATCTCCAAGGTCAGCGATACCAAGTACTCCGTGCAGCGTTCACTGGTAGATAAGGTGCTCGAAAATCAGGCCGAGATCATGCGTTCGGCGCGCGTGGTGCCGCACGAGCAGGACGGCCAGGTCATCGGCGTCAAGCTCTACGGCATTCGCCGCACGAGCCTACTCGGCAAGCTCGGTCTACAGAACGGCGACACGCTGCGAACGATCAACGGATACGCCATGGCCAGCCCGGACACCGCCCTCGAGGCCTACAGCAAACTACGCAGCGCGAGCGACCTGACGATCGCGGTGACGCGCCGCGGACGCGTGATGAACCTGGAATATCAGATCCAATGACCACTGCCACCGACGCACAACGAGCTCTCGATGCCGGCGCCCACGGCCGTCACCGAACACGCGGGTCGAGTGCGGCCCCCTGCCGCCGGCAACTCGTTCAAGGCCTGGGCCTCTTGTTCCTCTTGCAGCTTTTGCAGGCCACAGCTTTCGTGGAGCTACCCGGCGCTCGAGCCCAAACCACGCGGCCGGCGCCACCGCAGCCAGCAGGTGATACGCCGAGCACCGACGCGCCACCGAGTCCGGAGGAGGAAAAACCCACCGCGGGTCCGGCGGCACTGCGGCGGGCGGCCCGTCGTGCGACCGGGAGGCCGGCCACCACCACGGCGGCAGATGCCAAGGACAAAGCCTCGGACGACGATCCCGCGTCCAAGCTCAAGCCCTTCGAGACGGGCATCGACTACAAACCGACCTCGCCGCGGGCACGGGTAACCTTCAACCTGGAAGACGCGGACCTTCCCGACCTGGTGCGCCTGATCTCCCAGATCACGGGCAAGCGCTTCATCATCCCGGGCAAGACCCGCAGCGTCAAAGCCACCGTCTACGCGCCGACCAAGGTCACCGCGGCCGAGGCCTATCAAGCTTTTCTCTCGATCCTCGAGCTCAACGGCATGGCCCTGGTGCCCGCGGGTCGTTATTTGAAGATCGTCGAGTCGGGCAACGTGCAGCAGCGGGCGGTGCCGCTGTTCACCGGCGAGCAAGGCGTGCCCACGGGCGACCGTTTCGTCACGCGTTTGCACCGCGTGAGCAACATCAGCGCCGACGACGCCGCAGCCCTGCTCGAGCGCTTCAAGTCCGGCGACGGAAGCATCACGGCCTACGCGCCGACCAATATGCTGATCATCACCGACACCGGCACCAACATGCGGCGCATGTTGCGCATCTTGAATGTGGTGGATGTCGGTCGAACCGGCGAGCAGATCTGGGTCGAGCCGGTCTACCACGCCAACGCCTCGGAGCTGGCCCAGCGCCTGACCGAGATCTTTGAGCCGACCAGCAGCACCCCGACCAGCAGCGCCGCCAAGCCCAAGCCGGCACCGCGCAAGGGCAAGAAGGGCGCGGCGGCGCCGCCAGCCGCCCCGGGCCGCAAGACCATCGGCTCCAGCCGCGGCGAGACGCGCCTGACCAAGATTCTCGCCGATGAGCGCACCAACTCCCTGATCATTCTGGCCACCGAGCGCGCCTACCTGCGCATCGTCGAGATGCTGAAGTACCTGGACATCCCGATGGAGGGCGAGGGGCGCATCCACGTCCACCCCCTGCAGCACAGCGACGCCGAGGAAATCGCCACCACGCTGCAAGCCCTGGTGGGCGGTCGCGGAGCACCGGCCGGGGGCAAGGGTGCCAAGGGCGGCGCCGCGCTGAGCCAGCAGTCGATCTTCGAGGGCAAGGTGGCTGTGACGGCGCACAAGCCGACCAACGCCCTGGTGATCACCTCGTCACCGCACGACTACGCCGCCCTGCGCCACGTGATCGACAAGCTCGACGGTGCGCGCAAGCAGGTCTTCATCGAAGCGGTCATCATGGAGCTCAGCGTCGACCGCAGCAACAGCCTGGGCTTTTCGTTCCACGGTGGCATTCCTGACTTCCCCAGCGACGACTCGGTCTCGGTGCTCGGCTTCCAGGCGGGCAATACGATCTTCGGGCTGCCGGGCATGGCCGCCAACGGTGACGTGCTGACCGGCCTGGCCGTGGGCGTACAGGGGCCGCCGGTGCCCGACAGCCAGCGTCTGGTGGGCCTGTCGCTGCCCGGCTTCGGCGTCGCGATCAACGCGCTGGCGACCTCCGGCGACGCCAACATCCTGTCGACGCCGCATCTCATCGCCACCGACAACGTGGAAGCCGAGATCAGCGTCGGGCAGAACGTTCCGCTGCAAACCTCGGCCCGCGGTGCGCTGGGGGGACTGGGCGGACTGGCTGGCGGACTGGCTGGCGGACTGCAAGGAGGCAACGCTGCCGGCGGCGGCCTCGGCGCGCTCGGCGCCCTGTCGGGCTTCGCCGGCTCGGTGCCGCGCCAGGACGTGGGCACGACCGTCACGCTCACGCCCCACATCAACGCCAGCGACGAAATTCGACTCGAGATCACCGAGGAGATCTCGTCGGCCGGCGCCCCCAGCGAGTCGGGCGACCTGGGCGTGGTCTCCATCGACCGCACGCGCGCCAAGACGGAAGTGGTGGTGCGCGACCAGCAGACGGTGGTGATCGGCGGCCTGATGCGCGATCAGATCACCAACGCCGAGACCAAGGTGCCGATCCTGGGTGACATCCCCCTGCTCGGCGCCCTCTTCCGCGAAACCTCCAGGCGCAAGGTCAAAAAGAACCTCTTGCTCTTTCTGACCCCCTACATCATCCGCTCACCGGCCGACCTGCGCGCCATCTACGAGCGCAAGATGCGAGAGCGCCAGGAGTTTCTCGACCGCTACTTCGTCTTTAGCGGGCGCGACTACGAGCCGCCCCTGGACTATTCCCGCACCCGGGGCCTGGTCGGGGAAATCCTGGTGGAACTGCAGAACATCGAGGATGAACGCCGGCTGCTGGAGGAAGCTGCCTCACGGCCGGAACTGCTCCACATTCCGCAGCGGGCGGTGGGCACGGCGGAGCGCTCCACCAGCGTCGGTGACGGCGGAGACGACGGCGACGACGGCGCCATCGAGATCGAGCCGGGTGACGGCGACGCCAGTGGCGACGACGGGGGCGACGACGCCAGCGGCGGCGACGAGCCCGCCGGCGACGAGCCCGCTTCGGAGCCGGAACCGGAGCCAGCCCAGGAAGAGGCCGAGTAAATGCTCGATGAGCGCTACGTCGGTGAGATCCTGGTGCGGCGCGGCGCCATCGACGCCGACCGACTCGCGCCTGCGCTGGAGCTGGCGCGTGACAAGGGCGCACGCCTGCGCGACGTGCTGATCACCACCGGGGTGCTCGACGACCTCGGCTACATGGAGGCCCTGGCCGAAGAGCTGGGCCTCGATCTGGTGCAGCAGATCACCCCCGACATGGTGCCCCAGGAGCTACTGGATAAGACGCCCATCAACTTCGCGCGCCAGCATCGACTGTTGCCCATCGGCACCGACGGCAACGTGGTGCGGGTGGCGACCAGCAACGTGCTCGATCTCGCGGCCCTCGACGACCTGCGCGCGCTTTTGGGCTGTCGCTGCGAGCCAGTGGCGGCACCTTCGGACGTGATCGAAGACGCCATCAACCGCGTCTACGAACGGCGCGACGAAAACGCACTGGCCGAATCCGATCAGCAAGAAGATATCGAAGAGCTGCAAGACCTGATCGACATGACCGACGAGGCGCCGGTCATTCGCTGGGTCAATAACCTCTTCTACGAATCCGTGCGCGATCGGGCCTCCGACATTCACATCGAACCGGCCGAAAGCGAAGTGGTGGTGCGCTATCGCATCGACGGTACGCTCTATCGGGTCAAGAGCGCCCACCGCGGTTTTCTGCCGTCGATCGTGGCGCGCGTGAAGATCGAGGCCGGCCTCAACATCGCCGAAAAACGCCTGCCCCAGGACGGGCGTATCACCAAGAAGATCAAGGGCAAGCTGGTCGACGTCCGCGTCTCCACGATTCCCACGGCCAAGGGCGAGCGCATCGTGTTGCGTCTGCTCGACAAGGAGCAGGTGCTTCTCGACCTGCCGACCCTGGGCTTCGCCCACGAGCGCCTGGCTGTGATGGAGCACCTGATCACCCGCCCCAACGGCATCATCCTGGTGACCGGCCCCACCGGCTCGGGCAAGACCACCACGCTCTACGCCTGTCTGAACAAGATCAACAAGCCCTCGCTCAACATCCTCACCGCCGAGGACCCGGTCGAGTACGAACTCAAGGGCATCTCCCAGCTCAGCGTGCAACCCAAGATCGGGCTGACCTTCGCCGCCGGCCTGCGCAGCTTCCTGCGCCAGGATCCGGACGTGATCATGGTCGGCGAGATCCGCGACTTCGAAACCGCGGAGATCGCGATTCACGCCTCCCTCACCGGCCACCTGGTGTTCTCCACACTGCACACCAACGACGCCGCCAGCGCCGTGGCGCGCCTGGTGGAGATGAAGGTGCAGCCCTTCCTGATCGCCTCTTCTGTGCTGGCGGTGCTGGCCCAGCGCCTGGTGCGCAAGCTGTGCGTGCACTGCCGTCAGCCCTACATCCCAAGCGACGAGGACCTGCGCTCACTCGAGCTCGATCCCAAGGACTACGGCCCCCCGGAGCCGCTGATCCCGGGGCAGCAGCCGCGCGGTTCCGAACCGCCGCCCGACGAGTTGCTGGACGCGGAGCTACTGGAGCCGCTCGACGACAACGGCGGGATCACCACCCCGGTCGCCGCCGCGCAGAAGCCCCGCCCCGTCTTCTACCGCGCCAAGGGCTGTCAAGAGTGCGCCGAAACCGGGCACTCGGGACGTATCGGCATCTTCGAGCTGCTGGTCGTCGACAACGCCATCCGGCGCGAGGTTCTCAATCACAGCGACGCCAAAAAGATCACCCGCATCGCAGCCGAGCGCGGCATGACCACGCTACGCGAGGACGGCACGCGGCAGGTGCTCGCCGGCCGTACCAGCCTCGAAGAAGTGCTGGCCGCAACCCATGCCGGCGACATCGACGTGGAGTAACCTGTGCCCGTCTTCCAATGGCAGGGCATCGATGCCCGCGGCAAAGACGTCAAGGGCGTGCGCGACGCCGACAACGCCCGCAATCTGCGGGCGGCCCTGCGCAGGGACGGCATCCTCGCGACGGCCATCGACGAGGATACCGTCGCGCGCACCAAGAAGGCGCGCGAGATCGACTTCGCGCGCTATTTCCAGCGCGTCTCCCAGGCCGACGTGGGCCTGCTCACGCGCCAGCTGGCCACGCTGCTGCGCTCGGGTGTGCCGCTGGTGGAGGCCCTCAGCGCCCTGATCGAGCAGATCGATAACCCGAATCTCAAAGGCGCCCTGACGCAGACGCGCGACAAGGTCAACGAAGGCACGAGCCTGGCCGAAGCCCTGCGCGCCCACCCCAAGATCTTCGCCGACCTCTACGTCAACATGGTCTCGGCGGGCGAGAGTTCGGGCACGCTCGACGCGGTGCTCCTGCGCCTGGCCGATCACCTGGACGCCGCCGCGCGTCTGCGCGGCAAGGTAGTCAGCGCCCTGGCCTACCCGGCCTTCATGGTGATTTTCGGCATCGGCGTGATCACGCTTTTGATGGTCGTGGTGGTGCCCAAGGTGACCTCCATCTTCGAGGGCTTTGACGCCACCCTGCCCTGGTACACGCGGCTTCTAATTTTCATCAGCAATGCCATCGGCGGCTACTGGTGGCTCATCGTGGCGGTGATCGGCGGTGCCGTCTACGGCTTCCGCCGCTGGCGCGCGACCCCGGAAGGGCGCGCCATCTGGGATGCGCGCGTGCTGAAGTTCCCGATCATGGGCCAGCTGGTGCTGATGGTCGCGATCGCCCGCTTCTCCCGCACCCTGGCCACGCTGCTCGCAAGCGGAGTTCCGGTGCTGTCGGCCATGGACATCACACGCAACGTGCTCGGCAACGCCAAGTTGATGCAAGTGGTCGAAGACGCGCGCGCCTCGGTGCGCGAAGGCGAGAGCCTCGCAGCTCCGCTCAAGCGCAGCGGCGACTTTCCGCCCATCGTTACGCACATGATCGCCATCGGCGAGCGCTCTGGTCAGCTCGAGGAGATGCTCGAACACGTGGCCATCGCCTACGAGCAGCAGGTCGACACGCGGCTGTCGATGATGACCTCGCTGCTGGAACCCATCATGATCGTGGCGATGGGCCTGGTGGCCGGCAGCATCGCCCTGGCGATATTGCTGCCGCTGATGCAGATCAACGAGTTTGTCCAATGAGCGGCCGCGGCAAGCGCATGGGACCGACGGTGATGCTGCCCTGGGAGCGGCGTGGCCTTTGGTTCGGCGTGGTCGGCCGGCGCCGGGTACGCGCGCTTTTGGCCGCCCTGGTCGGCTGCCTGCTGGTGCTGATGGCCTGGAAGGCCGCCGAGCGGCGTGCCCGCGTTCGCACCACCCGCGCCGGCATCGCCGAGGTGCAGCGCGCGGTGGCCGCCTTTCGCGCCGAGGTTGGCCGCTGCCCGCGTTCGGCGGTGGAGCTGGTGCACCCGCCGAAGGCAGGCGCCAAGTATCTGGACGAGATTCCGAGCGATGGCTGGGGTCGCGAGCTCTACGTGCGCTGCCCCGCACAGCACGACCCCGGCGCCGCAGACGTGATCTCGGCAGGGCCCAGCGGCTCGTTCGCACACGATGACAATATTCTGTAGGGACCCACGTGGGAGGCAAGAGGCGATGACCGAAGCGATGACTGAAAAAACCATGGAAGATCGACACGCACGACACCAGGGCGTTGCGTCCAAGCGGACGGCCCTGCAGCAGAGGACACGCCTGCTTCGCGAGCGACGACGGCGGCAGGGCATGACCCTGATCGAGATCATGATCGTGATGGTGATCATGGCGCTGGTCGCCACCGCCGCGGGCTTCGCCATCATCCCGCAGCTCAACAAGGCCAAGATCAAGCAGACCAGCACCGACGCCAAGGCCGTCGCCAGCGCCGCCGAACTCTACCTGGCCGAGCACGACGACTGCCCCACGGTGCAGGACCTGGTCTCGGAAAAGATCCTCGACAAGAAGAAGAACGTTCAGGACGCCTGGAAAAACGACTTCACCATCGAGTGCGACGAGGACGGAGCCACCGTGCGCTCCGCCGGGCCCGACGAGCAGATGGGTACCGAGGACGACATCGAGTAGATGGCACGCAGAGCGGCGAGCCAGCAGGGCATGACCCTGATCGAGATCGTGATCGTGGTGGTGATCATCGCGATTGGGGCCTCGGGTCTGTCCTTCAGCCTGGGCGCGCTCACTCGAACGCATCTGAAGTCCGCCGCCGCCAAGCTCTCGGCCGCCTCCCGCTACGCCTACAACCGCGCGATCATTCGCGGCAAGACCGTGCGCATTTCCTTCAACGTGCCGGGCAACGAGTTTTCGATCGAAGAAGCCCACGGCAGCGTGACGCTGGCGCGCGCGGACGACGAGCGACGCACCATGGCCGACGAGGAAGGCCAAGAAGTGGTGGCGGCCGACCCCTGGCAGGCGGCGGCCAGCCGCATCGACGAAGCGCTCAAGCCCTCCCTCGGCGGCTCGCCCTTCGCGCCGCTGAAGGGCACCGACGGCAGCGCTCTCAAGCGCTACCAAAAAGTGTCATTGGGGCGCCGGGTGCAGCTGGTGCGTTTGATCGTGGCCCATCGTCCCGAGCCGCTGGAAGAGGGCTCGGGGGCGGTGCACTTCTTTCCCGGCGGCATGGGCGAGCATGCCGTGATCCATCTCTCCGACGGCAGCTCCAGCGTTTTTTCGCTCGAGATTTTTCCCTTGACCGGCCGCACCCGCGTCTACCCGGAGGCCTACGAACCGCGGCACCTGCTGGGTGATCCGGAGGATCCCGAGTACGGCGAGGTGGACGAATGAAGCGCTCCGGCTTCACGCTGCTGGAAGTGATGGTGGCGATCGCGATCCTCGCGCTCTCGCTTTCAGCCATCTATTCCAGTCAAGCCGGTGCCATCCGCGCAGCCCACCGCTCGCGCAAGATGGGCATCGCGACGCTCCTGGCGCGCTGCAAGATGCAGGAGGTGGAGCAGCAGCTCGAGGAAGAGGGCCTGCCCGCGATCTTCGCCTCTGGTTCCGATGAGTGTTGCGAAGAAGCCGAGGTCGACGGCTTCGACTGCGACTGGGAGGTCAAGCCGGTGGTGCTGCCCGACGGCATGTTCAACCCCGGCGAGGAAGGCCTGGATGGGCCCGACAGCGAAGGCGGCGGTGACGAGCCGAAGCCCGACCCGCTCTCCGAGGTCGACCCCGAGGATGTGCTCTCCGGCGGTGGCAGCGCCGACGGCGTGGCGATGATGGCCATGTCCTTTGCCTACCCCGCACTCAAACCCTCCTTCGAGTCCCAGATCCGGCGCGCCACCGTGACCGTCAACTGGAAGGAGGGCTCGGTTGCGCGCTCCCTCGACGTCACGCAATTCATCGTCTCGAGCGATCCGGTGCAGCTGACCCCGGACGAGGCACCGAGCGCAGCCGACGAGGCGTCCCCATGACGGCCCTGGGACGGCACGACGGCCGCTCGCGTCGGACTCGACAGCGCCGGGGCATCACCCTGATCGAGGTGATGGTCGCCATGGCGATCCTCGCCATCGTTGCGACGCTGATGTACACCGGCTTCGCCCAGACCGCCCGCAACAAGCGCCGCATCGAGCACGAGGTCGACCGCCACCACGAGATCCGTCTCGGGCTCGAACGCATCGCCCGCGAGCTGTCCATGGCCTACATGTCCGATCAGCTCAACCCCAGCCCCGCCCTGCAGGTGGTGCAAACGGGCTTCGTCGGCAAGGAAGGGGGCCACGGCAGCCGCGTGGACTTCACTTCGTTTTCACACCGGCGCCTGTATCGCGACGCCCACGAGAGCGACCAAAACGAGCTATCCTATTTCCTCACCGACCACCCCGAGGACTCCTCGCGCACGGTGCTGGCCCGCCGCGAACAGCGCCGCATCGACGACGACTTCCGGAAGGGCGGAAGCTCCCAGATCCTGATCGAAGACGTGGAGAGCTTCGAGCTGTCCTATCTGGATCCTCTGAGCGGCGAGTGGACCGGCAGCTGGGATAGCACGCAGGCGGCGATGCAGTTCAACCGCCTGCCTTCCCAGGTGCGCATCGTCATCGAAGTTCCCAACGTCCGCGGCAAGGGCCCCGATGAGAAGTTCGGCACCCGCGCCTGGATCCCCCTGCGCTTCGCCCTCAACCACGCGACCTATCAGGCCAAATGAAAAGCGAGTCCCAGACAGCAGCGCGCACCTGGCGCCACGGCTACGTGGAACTGCCCGCCCATGCGCAGAGGACTTGCAAGAAGGGCGCGCGCAGGCCTGGGCGCGGGCGGCGGCCCGGCCTACGCCGGCATGACCCCGAGCGACGCGCCGGCGTGGCCATGGTGGTGGTGCTGACCGTGGTCGCCATCCTCACCGTCTTCGTCGCCGAGCTGCTGAACAATACCAGCACGGCCTTTCACGTCGCCGTCAGCGAGCGCGACCGCCTGCGCTCGGAGTACCTGGCCAAAAGCGGCATGAACCTGATGCGGCTTCTGATCGCGCGCGAGCCCGACATCCGACGCGTGGTCGGACCGATGTACCAGATGGCATTTAAACGACCTCCTCCCCAGTTGAACGTCTGGGATTTCGCCGACCTGCTTTTGGCTCCCTTCGCCGACATCGACAACGCCAAGGCCATGGGCGAAAGCGGCGGCATGGACTTCGGCCTGATGGAGGGCGTGGGCGACACCGGCGGCACCTTCGAAATCATCGCGGTGCCGGAAAACGCCAAGCTCAACCTCAACAAGCCCCTCTTCTTCGCGGGCGACGACGCCCGACGCAGCGAGGCGCGGCAGCTGTTTGCGCTGATGGGCGGGCTGCAGAGCCCGGCCAGCCCCTACGACCCCATGTTCAGCGCGCGCGACGCCGACGGTCATTACACCACGCGCCTGGACATCGTCTCGGCCATGATCGACTGGTGGGACTACGACGAGCAGCGCACGGTCTACGACCCGGGCAGCACGGAAGTGAGCACGGGCGGTAGCGAAGACGACATCTACGGCCAGTTCCGCGACCCCTACGACATCAAGAACGCGCCCTTCGACTCGATCGAAGAACTCAGGCTGATCCGCGGCGTGGGCGAAGATTTTTGGGCCACCTTCATCGAGAAGACCCCGGGCGACCCCCGTTCGCGCAACGTCACGATCTACGGTTCGGGCGCGGTGAACGTCAATCTCGCGCCGCCGGTGGTGCTGCTGTCGCGCCTCTGCTCTTACCTCTGGGAGCAGCCCATGTGCAACGACCCCATGCAGTGGGCCGCCTTCACCCAGCTGCTCGAGACCGCGCGCGCAATTGCACCGGTTCCCCTGTTCACGACGCCCCGGGAGTTCGTCGACTTCGTCTCCGGCAAGGGCAGCCGCGGCTTGGATATCTTCAGCCAGCTGCAGACCTTTCTGCCGCCCGACAGCCCGCTGATGGCCTGGACGCCCCTGAACATCCCCGCCGATCAACAGCAGGCGATTCAGGCGAAATTTCTCACGGCCGCCTCGATGTTCACGATTCAATCGGTGGGTCGGGCAGGCCGCGCCGAGACCACCATCAGCGCAGTCGTCAATTTTCACCGCACGTGGACGCCACCGAAAGGCGTGGCCGGCAAGTTGCCGCCCCTGGGCGTATTCCACCACTATCGCATTCAATAGGATCGGATAGAGACGATGGCACGTTTCCTGGGAATCGAGGTCTGTGAGCACGCCCTGCGCGGGGTGCTGATCCGCAGCGCCCTGCGCAAAGTGGAGGTCGAGCGCTGCGTGCAAATCCCCCTGAGCGCCGCGCTCGATGCCCCCGATAGACAGCCGGAACTGCAGCAGGCGGCCCAGAGTCTGCTTTCGGCGCTACCGGCGCGGCCCGACGGCATCATCGCCTCCATCACGGGCGAGGTCTGCTCGCTTCGGCGCATGACGCTGCCGGCGGCGGCGCGCAAGCGCATGGACGACATCCTGCCCTTCGAGCTCGACGGCGTGCTGCCCTTCTCCACCGACGACGCCGTCATCGATCACCAGCCCATCCGCACTTCGCCCCAGGAACTCGAGGTGATGGTGGCGGCAGTGCTCGAAGAGCACGTGCGGGAGGCCATCGCGGACCTCGAGCGCATCGGCCTTTCGCCGCGGCAGCTCGGTGTCGGCGCCGCGGCCCTCGACGGCCTGGGCAATCTCCTGCCCGAACTCGGCGGCGGTGAGCCAGTGCTGCTCCTGGAGCTGGCCGATCGCAGCACCGACCTGTGCCTGATGGTGGGCGGCCGCTGCACCCACGCGCGCACGCTGGGTTATGGCATCGAAGACCTGCCGGCGCGGGCCGAGGACCTGGCGCGCGACCTCAAGCGCGCGCTGACGGCCATGCGCGCCGAGGGCTTCGGCTTGCCCTCGGCGACCTACCTGCTGGGTAGCGGCGCCGCCGCGGAAGGCTCGGCGGCGTGGCTGGGCGATCAGCTGGGCCTGGAGGTCCAGCCGCTGTCGCTGCCCGAGCCCCTGGAGGGGCAGACCTCGCCCATCTTCGGTCGCGCCGCGGCGCTTTCGGCCCGCGCCGTGCTCGGTGGCCACCACATCGATGTGCGCAAGGGCGAGTTCGCCGCCAGCGAGACCGGCGGCAGCCTGGTCGAGCACGTGAATCTGCTGACCGTCTGCGCCGTGGCCATCGTGATGTCGATGATGTTTTCGCTCAAGGCCCAGCAGTCGACCCTCTACGACGAGCAGGACGCCCTGCGCGCGCGGCTCAAGACGGTCACTCAGGAAGTCCTGGGCGCGGGCATGGATGACCCCTACGCGGTCCGCAAAGCCATCGAAAATCCCAAGAACGAAGATCCGCTGCCGCTCTTCGACGCCTTCGACGCCCTGGCCGCCCTATCGGGCGCGGTCGACCCGGAAGTCGTACACGAAGTGCGCCGGTTGAGCATCGACATCACCGAAGAGAAGGGCGAGGGGCGCCTCGAACTGCAGGCCAAGATCGGCACCCTGGGCGAACGCGACGAACTGGTGGCGCAGCTCGAAAAGCATCCCTGCTTCCGCGACATCGAGCGCGGCAAGACCACGCCCGTACGCGGCGAGGATCGCATCAACTACCAGCTCGAGGTTGAGCTGCGCTGCCCGGGCGCGGGCCCGGCACGCAAGGAGAAGAAGGGTGAATGAGCTGCTGCTGAAATTGCGCGAGCAATGGGATGGGCTCAACGACCGCGAGCGCCGACTGCTGGCCATCTGCGGCGTGGTGGTGGCGGTTTTCGTGCTGGGCTTTCCGCTGATGTGGATCGCCAGCCAGAACTCGGACATCGCCGACGAGAACGCCGAATTGCGCGAGCTGCTGACGACCCTCGCCGAAGAGGGCACCGACCTGAAGTATCGCGCCCAGGCGCGGAAGGCCTCGCGCACGCGCTACAAGAACAAGACGCCGCCGCTGGGCAGCTTTCTGGAAGGCGAAGCGGGTAAGCACTCGCTGAAGATCCAGGAAGTCACCGACCAACCCGAAAAGACGACAGGAAACTACCTGCGGCGCAACGTGCGGGCTTCAATCAGCGACGTGGATCTGACGGGCGCCATGAATCTGGTATCGGGACTGGTCTCAAGCCCCTACCCGGTTGCCATCGAACACCTTCAGCTCGAACACTTCCAGCCCGGCGACAAGTATCGCCTACGGCTGGGCGTTTTGACCTTTGATCGCACGAAGGCCAAAAGCAAAGACAAGGACGAGGACAAGGGCGAGGGCGACAGGGGCTGACGCGCCCCTGCAACGGCCGTGGACTGGACCCATGACTGATCGCAAAGCAAAAATCCTCGAGCGGCTGCTCGAGTTCGCGGGCTACGCCGGCTTTTTCTTCGGCTGCTTCCTGCTCTTCGCCTACCTGACATTCCCCTACGAGCGGGTGCGCGACTTTCTGGTCGACCGCGCGAGCAGCGGCAGCGGCCCCAATCGCACGACCCTGAAGATCGGCGAACTGGGGCCCCACTGGCTGACGGGCGTGTCGCTATCGGAGGTCGAATACACCAAGGGCGAGCTCGAGAAGCCCAAGGGCAAGAAAGCCAAGGCCGAGGCAGCGCCGCCGCGCACCCTGAAGCTGGACGAACTCACAGTCAGCGTCTCCCCCCTTGCCCTGGCCCTGGGTAGCACCTCCGTCAGCTTCGGTGCCGAGGTTGCCGAGGGGCAATTCGATGGCAGCTACGAGCAGGAAGAAGAGGGGCCGACGCGCTTTTCGGCTGAGTTCGACGAGGTGGACCTGGCGGAGCTGGGACTGGGCGCCTATCTCGAGCTGCCGCTCGCGGGGACTCTCTCGGGCACGGTGGACCTGCAGATCGCACCCGAGCCGGCTCAGACCGAGGGCACCATCGAGTTGACCATCACAGACCTCACCCTCGGCGATGGCAAGTCCAAGATCCCGATGCCCGGCGGCTGGGGCGGGCTGACCCTGGACCCGGTCAAGGCCGGCACGCTGACCCTGAAGGTCACCGTCGCCGAAGGGGTGGGAACCATCGAGACCTTCGAAGCCAAGGGTCGGGACCTGGAGATCTCCGGCTCGGGCTCGCTGCGCATGGTGCAGCCCCTGGCGAAGTCCCGCGCTGACCTGACGCTGGGAATCAAACTGCAAAAGGGCTTCACCAGCCGCAACGAAAAGGCCAAAACGGCCATGATGTTGCCCCAGGTCAAGCGTGCCCTGGGCGCCGACAACATGCTGCGTCTGAAGCTGAGCGGGCAAATCGACAGCCTGCGCGCGCGGCCCCTCTCGGGCTCGGCCCGCAAGGCGCGACCGGCCCGCGGCGCCAAAAGGCCGCCCAGGACGAAGCGACCGGACTGAACAAGCGACGCGAATTCGCGTGCAATTTGGGGTAGATTCCCGCCATGGACGAGACGACCGAGCAGTCCCAGGGCGAGGCTCCCGATGACGCCCAGGACGGTGCCCAGGACGGCGCCCAGGACGAAGAAGAAGAGAACGAGGACTTCGACGCCGACTCCTTCGCGGCCGAGCTCGTGGACGCCGAGGACGACGAGCTTTCGAGCGCGCGCCTGGTCACGCCGCTGGGCGCTCCCCTTGCACGCACGCGCGGCAGCTCGGGCGCCACGCCCCTGGCCCGCTACGACCCGCTGCAGGCCTACATGCGGGACGTGCAACGCTATCCCCTGCTCTCACCCGAAGAGGAGCGCGAGACGGCGATTCGCTACGCCGAGGAAGGCGACGTCGATGCGGCGGCACGCCTGGTAACCGCCAACCTTCGACTGGTAGTTAAGATCGCCTACGAATACCGCCGCGCCCACAAGCAGCTACCGGATCTGATTCAAGAGGGCAGCATCGGATTGATGCAGGCGGTGAAGAAGTACGACCCCTACAAGGGCGTCAAGCTCTCGACCTACGCCGCCTGGTGGATCCGGGCCTACATCCTGCGTTTCATCCTGAACAACGCCCGTCTGGTCAAGCTCGGCACCACCCAGGCCCAGCGCAAGCTCTTCTTCAACCTGCGCAAGGAGAAGGCCAAACTCTCGGCCATGGGCATCGAACCGACGCCCGAGACTATCGCCAAGCGCCTGAACGTCACCTCGGATGAAGTCGTGCAAATGGACCGGCGCCTGGCCGCCGGTGACATGTCCCTGGACGCGCCGGTGCGCAGCGACGAAGAAGCGGCCCCGGCGCGCGTGGACCTCCTGCCCTACGACGGCCAATCCGCTGATCAGAACGTGGCCGAGGCCGAAGTCAGCGCGATTCTGCAACAGCGGCTGCGCGAATTCGGCAAAACGCTCAGCGGCAAAGACGCCAAGATCTTCCACGAGCGTATGCTCGCCGACGAACCCAAGACGCTGCAGGAGCTGGGAACCGAGTTCGGCGTCAGCCGCGAGCGGGTGCGGCAACTGGAAAAGCGCCTGCAGCTGCGCCTGCGCGACCACCTCAGCAAGGACCTGGGTCCCGAGCCCTTCGGGGAATGACCGCGACGATGGCGACCCCGGGGCGACTGTCGGTGGTGGCGACGCCCATCGGCAACCTCGACGACATCACGCTGCGGGCCCTGCGCACGCTGGCCGAGGCCGATTTGATCCTGGCTGAAGACACGCGCCACACGCGCAAACTCCTGAGCCATCACGGCATCACGACGCGCCAGCGCAGCTACCACGCCCACTCCGGCGAAGCCGCCGTGCAGCGCGCCCTGGGCGACCTGGAGTCCGGGCTGCACCTGGCCCTGGTCACCGACGCCGGCACGCCGCTGCTCAGCGACCCGGGAGCGACCCTGGTGGCCGCCGCCCGGCAGCGGGGATTGCGCGTGGACGCCGTACCCGGGCCCTGCGCGGCGATCGCAGCGCTCTCGATCGCGGGCCTGCCCTTCGACAGCTTTCGCTTCGTGGGCTTTGCACCGCGGACTGGCGCGAGGCGCAGGCGCTGGCTCGAGGATATCGCCAGTCGCCCCGACGCCAGCGTCTTCTACGAATCACCGAGGCGCCTCGGCGCCACCCTCAAGGACCTGTCAGCCGAGCTTGCCGGCGAGCGCCGCCTGGCGGTATGCCGCGAGTTGACCAAACTTCATGAAGAGGTCGTAACCGGGTTCGCCGACGAATTGGCTGAGTGTTATGCCGAGGGCGTGCGCGGCGAGATCACGGTTGTGGTCGGCGCCGGACCTGTGCGTGCTGCATGCTCGGAAACGGAGACCATCGCGCTCGACGAAGCCATCGCAGCGCGGCTTTCGCAGGGAGACTCGGCACGCAACATCGCCCGTGAACTCGCCGCCGAACGCGGCTTGCCGCGGCGCAGGGTCTACGCCGCCGTGCAGGCCCAAATGCGGGCCGCCGAAGAAGAAGAGTGAGCGGCCTGCTCAAGGCACAGGTGGCGGCCGCCCGGACGGCACCTCGAACTCGACGCCCACCACCTCGGCTCCGTCGGCTTCATCGCCGGGCGGCGGCGGCGCCAGCGTGTCCATGTCGTCCATCATCGACACCAGCAAGTCATTTTGCGACTGCACGCGGCGCGGCAGGTTCTCCAGCCCGTGGCGCGTGATCTGTGCGGCCACCCCCTGCGCGGCCGCGCGGATCGCGAGTACCGCCGTCTCGCGCACACCCAACCCCTGGGTGGCCTGGGCCCCAACGCGCGGAGTGTCGGCATCGAGCCCGAGCTTCAGCGCCAGCTCATCGGCCGAGATCGCAGCCGGCAGGTCCTGCTTGTTCGCCTGCAAGAGCAGCGGCGGCAGCTCCGTGTGCTGATCCTCGAACCACTGCTCCATATGCTCGATCAGCGGCTGTGCAGCGGTGGCACCCACAGGTGTGCTCTCGGCCACGAACACCACGATGTCCGCCGTCAGCAGCACGGCCTGGCGACGATGGGCCAGGTAATTTTGCCCAGGCACGGTAACGAACTGGCACCGCAACCCATGTCCTGCCACCAACCCGCCGTCGATATGCATCCAGTCGAAGTAGCGCGTTCGCCCATCGGCTTCCTCCGGCGTCGACAGCTCGCTGCGCTTGAGCAGGCTGAAGAACTTCGTCAGCTGCCGCAAATTGGTAGTCTTGCCAGCGAATCCCGGCCCGTCGTAGACGATGCGCAAGACGATCTGGCGGTTTGCTGTGTCGAGCGCAGGCATCGGCTAACCCGAAAGCAAATCTCAGAGTAGCCCATCACTGCGGCGGCTGCGAGCGTCGCGCCGCAGGATGCAGGCCGAGCGAGGGATGGCGCCGAAGTTTTGACGGGCAGCCCGGGCAGCCCGGGCCCGCGTTCACGCGGCCACTTCGGCCGGAAGCATCTTCCGGGGGTCCGTTCCCCCGTCCGGCCGGCCGGCTCGCAGCAGCGCGCACCACCGCTCGGCACAAAAGGCCGAAGGCTGCGTGCTCTTGAGAAAGTCACAAACCAGCGTCACGAAGCGCTCGGGATCGGCGCGGTGGGGGAAGTGCCCAGCGCCATCGAAGATCTCGAGCCGACTGCCAGGCATCGCGGCCTGGGCGATGCGTCCATGTTCGAGAGGGATGACGCCGTCGCGCGAGCCCCAGACCAGAAGCGTGGGCAAACCGACGGCCAGGTAGGAGCGGTCGAGCATGGTTACGACCTGACCGCGCACGTCGACCGCAGCGCGCAGGGTACGCACAAAGGCTCGCCGCGATGTGGCGTGGCCGAGGGAACGAAAAACCGCCAAGACCATCTCTCGATCCAGTGCTAGATCACTGCCCAATCGAGCGCTCAACCTCAGCAGCAGATCGGCGATGCGCTGCGCGTGGCGGCCCCCCAGGGCTGACATCACCATGTCGGCCCCCGGGGCCGTCGCCAGGCGCAGGATTGGATGAACGTCGCGCGATACGCCGCCGCTGCTCACCAGCACCAGGCGCTCACAACGCTCCGGGTACTGGTAGGCGAATTGGGTCGCCACGCCGCCGCCCAGTGAGTGCCCAATGATGGTGGCTCGCTCGATGCCGAGCACGCTGAGCAAATCGCGCATGGCGTTCGCGTAGGCCGCCACCGAGTAGTCGGCGTGTGGCTTGTCGGAGCGACCGTGACCCAGCAGATCGGGAGCGACCACTGTGTGGTGGCGAGCGAGTTCCGGTATCACCGCATCGAAGCTCTCAAGGTCGTTCCCGATCCCGTGGATGAGCAGCAAGGCCGGACCGGCCCCCGTCTTGACGAAGGCACGGCGGTAGCCGTGAACGCATCGATATTGGACTTCATAGGCCGGCGCGCCCGTGGTCGCTTGATTGGGGGCAGCCATGGTTCAGCCTCGGACGAGCGCTCAAGTCGCCTTCGCCTTGTTCTTCATCGCGAGGTAGTGCTGTAGCGGTGACAGCAACTTGCTCTTGTAGGCTCGCGCGTAGTCGCCGGCACGCTGCTTGGCGAAGTCGCTCCACACGCCACCGATCTCCAGCAACCGCTCGCGCGTAAAGGCAAGGGGGTCGGGAGCTGCGGCGTACTTCGTCGCCGCTTCGGTCGCCGCTTCGGTCACCGCTTCAGTGGTCGCTTCAGTCGTCTCCTTCTCGGTCATGACTTCTCCTCTCGTGGGCTATTCGACATGCTCCAAGGCTGCGCCACAGGGATTTCCCGGCGATTTCCTGTGAGCAAATTCCCCGCCTCTCGAGTCGCCCACCCACAGAGCGGGCGCGATCGGTGGAGCGAAGACGCTCGGCGTAGAGCATGCCCTCAGAGTCCCACAACTCAGCGCAAGTGAATTCTCGGCATGTTCACTCTGCCGCAAAATGCTCGAAACCTCACCCCAGCAGACTGTGGACATGCGGGCCCCCCCACAGGCCTCGGAAGGAAGCGAGATGCAAAAACAAATCACGTTTCGAGGGCTGCCTCCATCGGCCTCTCTCGTCGAAGAGGTTTACCGGCGCTCCGACAAGATGCGAGCCTTGCTGCCGGGCCTCAGCAGCTGTCATGTGCTCGTCGAGAGCGCGGCGAGTTCGGAGCGTGGGCCCACCGCCTGTCGCATCACAGTGCGGCTGCAGAGCGGGGGGCGCCGGGCGTTCGCGGTGGGTGGAGTGCAAAGCACGGCGGCCCGAGAACTACGACCGACCCTGTCGAAGGCCTTCAGCGCCGCGCGACGGCAGCTCGAAACCACCGGGGCGCGCCCGCGCAGCGTCCCGCCGCCACATCAGCCCTGAAGCTCTGCCACGGCCACGGGCGCTCGGGCGCGGTCTGTTCCGCACCTCTGGGGGAAGCCGCCAGCGGCCGCTTGTCCGCACTGGCAGCCGGGCCGCGCAGCCCGGCTGCCAGTGCCTCCGTCTCGCGCAGGTGCACCAAAAACTTATACAAAGTCAATGACTTAGGCCTTCCGGGCGAGGCCCCCCGGCGTGGACCCGCGCACTGGACCGTCTCAACCCGCCTCCGCAATAGCGCCTGGCGCACGTTTGGCGCTTGCGACTGCCGACCGACGGCCCCAGGACTATAACGAACGACGCTGCCCACGGAGCGACAGGGCCAGGCCCGTCCCCGGATTCAACCCATTGCCCCGTGGACAGGGTTTCTGAACAGTCCTGGAATCGTGGCACGCGCGCCGCGAGTCATCGCCGCAGATCTCGATGCCCGCTCCCGCTCCCATCCGGCGTCCGCACAACACCAGCAGCGATAGCACCGAGCGCTACATTCGCGTGCTTGAGGAGCGGCTCCGCATCCTCCAGGGCCGACTTGACGGCCTGATGGTGGGCCGCGAGGCCGTGGTCTATGCGTGCCGCCCCACCGGTACGTTCTCCGCCACGTTCGTGTCCGACAATGTGCGCGACTGCTTGGGTTGGAAACCCGAAGACTTCACGACCGATGCCCGGTTCTTTCTGCAGCGCGTGCACCCGGGCGATCGCGGCCTCGCTGGCGGCCGGCTGGGCTCGGTACTGAAAGCGGGTCAACAGCGCCTGGAATACCGCATCGAGCGGGCCGATGGGACCTACGCCCGCATCCGCGACGAGCTGTGCCTGTCGCGGGACGCCGCCGGCCAACCGCGGGAAATCGTCGGTCGCTTCTACGACCTGGACACCGAGCATGGACGGCGCGAGGAAACCGCAGCCGAGATCGACCACCAGGTCGCGGATCTGTCACTGCTGCACCGGGTGGCGAAACAGTGCTCCGGTCGCGCGTCCGACACCGACGACTTACTCGCACGTTTGACGCCCATGTTGGCCGATGGACTCGCTCACCGCGCCAGCCACGGCGGCCGCTTGCGGTGGAAGGGCACCGAGTTGACTTGGGGGGAGCCGAACCCCGATTTTGCACGGCGACACGATGAGTTGCGCTTCCTGCGCGGGGACCTCGAGCTGGTGCTGTACTTCACGCCATCGCCCAACTCCGAGCGCAGCGCGACGCGGGAACTGGTCCAATCACTAGGAGAAACCCTCGCCACCGAATTCGAGAGGCACGAAGACGGACAGGACGACGACGTGCTCGAGCGCGGTCTGCGTCAAGCCGTGCGTGCCGCCAAAGCCGGAAGTTGGGAGTGGACGCTCGACCGCGACGACTTTTGGTGGTCCGAGGAATTACGCCGGCTCTACGGTCTCGATGCCGATCAGCCTACCCCCACTCACGCAAGATTTCTGGAGTTCGTACATCCCGAAGACCGCAGTACAACACAAGCCGCGATCAAGGCCGCACTAAAGGGGCAGCCCTATGACGTGACCCACCGCCTCCTGTTGCCCGGAGGCCTGGTCCGCAACGTGCGCGAGATGGGCCAGGTCATCTTCGATCCCGCCGGCCGACCTGAGCGGCTCAGCGGCGTCAGCGTCGACGTGAGTGAAGCGACGCAAGCCAAGGAAGACCTCGATCTCTTCTTCGCCGCCACCGATGAACTGCTGTGCGTCGCAACGATGGACGGCTATTTCAAGCGCATCAACCCTGCCTGGACCCAACTGCTGGGGTACACGCGACAGGAGCTAACCAGCCGCCCCTTCACCGACTTTGTGCACCCGGACGACCGGCTGCGAACGGCCGAGGCCATGGGCGTCCTGGCCAACGGTGAAAAGGTCAAGGGCTTCATCAATCGCTACCGGGCCGCAGATGGGCGCTATCTGTCCATGCAGTGGAATGCGCTGACGGGCCCCGACGGATCGACCATCTACGCCGTCGCCAGGGATGTCACCGAAGCACAGCAGGCAAAGCGCAAACTCGTCGCTACCGAAGCCCAATTGCTTCAGGCTCAGAAGATGGAGTCGGTGGGCCTGCTCGCCGGGGGCATCGCGCACGACTTCAACAATCTCCTTCTCGCAATCGTGGGCTACGCAGCTCTGGTCCAGGAAGAACTGCAGCCCGAAAGCCAAACGTGGGAAGACGCCCAACAGATCCTCATCGCGGGTGAACGCGCCGGGGCGCTGACGCGACAGCTTCTGGCCTTCAGTCGACGCCAGGTTACCGTGACTGAAGAGGTCGACCTCGGCTCGGTGCTCCTGCACTTGCGCAAGATGCTCATCCGAATCATCGGCGAGAACATCGAACTTCGGATCGATGCCGAAACGGAGCGCCTTTGGGTCGTGGCGGATCGAGGTCAACTCGAACAAATCATCGTCAATCTTGCGGTCAATGCCCGCGACGCCATGCCAAAAGGAGGCACCCTCTGGATCGCGCTGGATTCAGCGCCCGACCAGTCGCTGCCTGAGTCTCCCTCAAAACTGGATTCCTCCACAGGCTCCGTGCTGATCCGCGTCCGCGACGACGGCGTGGGCATGAGCCCCACCACCCGCACGCGCATCTTCGAGCCCTTCTTCACGACCAAGCCGGCCGGACACGGCACCGGACTGGGCCTGTCCACAGTCTTCGGCATCGTGCAACAACTCGAAGGCCGCATCGAGGTCGACTCCGCGCCTGGCAAGGGGACCGAATTTCGCGTGTATCTGCCGCGTCTGGCGCCTGCTCAAAATCCGACACCGGCCCAGGCGCAGACCCAAATGGCGCCAACGTCGCGTACCCTGGGTCAGGGTTTGGGCGCATTGGTGGTCGAAGACGATGGCGCCGTACGGGAACTGGTGCGTCGCGCCCTCGAGCGGACCGGATTTCACGTGTCGCTCGCAGCCAACGCGGGCGAGGGCCTGCTGTTGGCCGAACGCGCGACCTCCAACTTCGACGTCATGGTATTGGACCTGGTGATGCCCCATCTGGATGGTCTGGGCTTGGCCAAGCGCTTGCGTGCGGCCCACCCGAACTGCCCCATCCTTTTCATTACCGGTTACGTCGACCTCGACAAAGTCGGAAACCCCGTCGACGTGCCCGCTTCAGAACTCTTGCTCAAGCCATTTACTCCAACCGAACTCGCAGACAAAATTTGCCAATTGCTCGGGTTAAACCCCGGCTCCTGAAGCCAAATTGCGCATGGTGGTCGCTGCACATACTCCAGCCGACAGCACCCGCACCGCGCCGCCCCCTCGAATTACGGTTCTTGAAGGCCGCCTCAAATTGATACCCTAGTCGTTGGACAACCCACGACGGCCTGCTCGACCCTTTCGAATGCCCTGGCCGCTGGAGGATCTCGATGAAGGCAGAGCCACGGACTCTGGTAGCCACTCCTCGCATCTGTAGACCCGGAGCCGGCCCTTGGATTCCGCTGGTACTTACGGGCTGCCTGTTGACTGCGCAGGCCTGCAACGAGGCCCGCGACGGCGTCGAACCCACCTTGAAGGCACCGGCAGCAGGCGAGCCGCTGCCGGTCGACCCCGGCCTGATCTGCGGCGAGCAGCTGCGCACCGATGTGAGCGTCAACGGTGAAGGTCTGTCCCCAATCCCGGTGAACGTGCCGAAAGATCCCACGGCGGCCCTTCCCGGCCTCTACCTGCTACAGAGCGCCGCACTCGATGGCAGTGAGGCGAGCGAGGGCGCCGGAGCCATGTGGTCGGGCGAAAGCGGGGCCGATCCGACCAATGCCTTCGACGAAGACGGCGAGCCCCTGCTGCGCTGGGAGAGCCAGCAGCAGATGGTCTTCACCGTCCACCCCGAACTCACCTTGAACGACGAAAGCAGCGGGCCGCTTCCGGCCGGCCTCTACGATGTCGCGGTGGAAAACGGAAACGGCCATCGCGCCACGGCCGAGCGAGCCCTCGCCGTACTGGCGCGTCCAACGTTGGATGCGGTGACGCCGAGCCTGCTGTGTCTCGAGGACGCCGCCCGCACCATCGCGCTTGAAGGCATGGATCTAGCCCGCATCGAAGACCAGGGGCCGAGCCTGGAATTGGGCGATCAGAGCTTCGAGGCCACGACCTCCGACTGCAGCGACATCGCACACGCGGGCGTGCAGGCAGCCCTTTGCAACGCTGCTGAAGTCAGCCTCGAAATGGGCGCGCTGCCCGCCGGTTCCTACACCGCGACCCTGCGCAATCCCGAGCCGGCCGCCTGTTTCAGCACCGAGGAGCACGCGCTGCATATCGTCTCGGCTCCACGCATCGAACGCATCACGCCGGATGGAGCCTGCATCGGTGACGATCAGGTGGAGGTGGCCATCGAGGGAAGCGACTTCCTTGTAATCGACGGCGACGAACCCAGCGTGCTGCTCGACGGCGACGGGATCGCCATCGTGGGCGTCGACGGCTGTGAAGCACTCGAAAGCGTCGACTACGACGTGCAACGCTGCTCGCGCATCGCGCTCGGCCCCATCGCCAGCGCACTGGCCGAGGGCGCCCACGAGCTGAGTGTGAAAAATCCCGAACCCGCGCTTTGCACCTCGACCCTCAGTGAAGCGTTCTACGTATTGCCCCCGCCGACCCTCGAGCGCCTCGAGACGGTCGAACTCTGCGCCGACACCCAGGTCACCCTGGTGCTCATCGGCAGCTCCTTTCGCGAAGGCGTGCACGTAAGGGCCGGCGACAGCGAAGCCGACTCGGTCGAAGTGCTGAGCGACACGCGCATCGAAGCCACCTTCGACAGCGGACTGGCCGCCGGCAGCTACGACGTCTCGGTCGAGGTCGGCGACGGCAGCTGCGCCTCCACGCTGGCGCTGGCGCTGACGGTGGATCCGGAGCCCTTGATCTTCTTCGTCGACCCGCCGGTCATCTACAACGGGGCCAGCGTCGTCTCCACGATCTTCGCCTCGGGCTTGCGCGCCGAGGCGTCCAGCCTGGAGCTGCTCGCCAGTGACGGCTCGGCCACCGAAATCACGAGCTGGGACAGCCCCACGCGCCCCAATCGTATCGAAGCCACGATCGAAGCCGGTCTCGACGCCGGTAGCTACGGCATCCGCATCACCAGCCACCTCGGCTGCGTGGGTTCGGCAGCCGACCTGCTGACGGTGACCGACACCCTGGGCCTCGATGTCGACAGCATCGAGCCGGGCTTCGTCTCGCCCACGCGCTCGACGGCGGTGACACTGCGCTCGAGCGATGGCGACTTCGTCGCGGTGCCGCGCGTCTACCTGAAGTCTTCGAGCACGGGTGCCGCGGCGATCCCGTTGTCGGCGGTGGTGGTCCAGGACGGCAACACGCTCTCGACGGTGATCCCCGCCGGCTTGGCCCCGGGCGAGTACAGCGTGATCGTGGTCAACCCAGACGGCAGCGTCGGTATCCTCGACGCTGCGCTGGTCGCGGCATTGACGGTGATGGCGGTGGAGCCGCCGGTCATCGACAACGTGGTTCCGGCGTCGCTGGTCGCCAAGGACACGCCCGCCGAACTGAGCATCCGCGGCTCCGGCTTCGATGTCGACAGCCTCGAACTCGAGTGCAAGGACCCCGACGGAAACCTCACGAGTGTCAGCGGCAGCGTTGTCGGCACACCAACTGCAAGTGAAATCGTGGCCAGCTTCAGCCCTGGCGGCAGCAGCGTACCGGGCAGCACCTGCCTCCTGCATCTGCTCAACGCCGACGGCTCGCGCTACAGCTATTCTGCCCTGTCGCTGACCAACGACTCACTGAACCTCTCGGCATGGAGCGCGGGCAGCCCATTGCTACAGCCGCGGCGGGCGCTGTCGGCCGTGGCCGGGCGCCCCACGGCCGCCAGCCGTTACGTCTACGCCATCGGCGGCGACAGCGGCGTGACGGGCGACGCGACAGCCATCGGCAGCGTGCTCGACAGCGTGGAGGCCGCGCCGGTGGATGTCTTCGGGACCATGGGCGCCTTCGCCGCCCAGCGCAACGCGCTGCCGGCACCGCGCACCTGGGCGGGCGCCGCACGCATCGAGCGCTTCGTCTACCTGGTGGGCGGCCACGACGGCGGCGGGGCAACCTCGAGCCTGCTGCGCGCGCAGATCCTCGATCCGCTAGCCACGCCCAGCGTCGTCGACGCCGACGCCCACCTGGGCGATGGCTCGAGCGGCCTGGGTCAGGGGCTGTGGATGTACCGCGTGGCCGCGGTCTTCGCAGCCGACGACGCCAGCAACCCGGCGGGCGAATCGCTGCCCGGAGAGGTCTTCACACTGCAGCTTCCGGCGCGCGCCGAGGGCATCGAGATCACACTAACCTGGGAGATGGTCGCCGGCGCCAGTGGCTACCGGATCTACCGCAACCCCAGCGCCGGCTCCGGCGCCATGGAGCTTTTGGCCGAGGTCGACGGGGGCTCCACCCTCAGTCATGTGGACGCGGGTGGCGCCACCCAGGCGGCGACCACGCCCTTGCCCGCCGGCTCCCTGGGGCGCTGGCATGCGGTCGATGGCGCCCGCTGCAGCGACGGCGACTGCGAGCTGGATGGCGCGCGCGAGGCGCTCGGGGTCGTGGCCGTGGCCGACCCGAACACCGCCGGGCGTCACTACCTCTATGCCATCGGCGGCCGCGACGCCTCGGGCAGCTACCTCGACAGCTACGAGGTGGCCACCGTCAGCGTGGCCGCCAATGGTTCGCAGACGGTGAGCGCCTTCGCACTCGGCAGCGATACGCTGGCCAGCCCACGGGCTGAAATGGGAATCTGGGCCATGCACGCCGGCAACTCCAAGGCGATCCGCGACACGGCGCCGACCGAGGTCTGGATCTTCATCGGCAGCGGACGCACCACAGCTGGCGCCGGCAGTGCCGAGGTGGAAGCAGGCGAGGTCGGAAATGGTGGCGACCTGGGCACGCTGACGGCCACCGATTCGATGCCTCAACTGGCGGGTTTCGGCACCGGAGCGGCCAACGACCGGCTCTACACCTTCGGCGGACTCGACAACACCACCTCGGGCACTTCGGCGGTCCTTTGCGCAGATCCCGACTGTCTTCCCGACCTGGCGCCGGGCTCCTTCAACTCGCTGGCCCAGGCTGCCACACGACGCATCTACACCGTGGCGGCCCAGGAAAGCGCCTTCTTCTTCCTGCTCGGCGGCCACAACGGTGACAACGCCCTGGCCACCACCGAGCGCACGGTGCAGTGACGGAATGAATCGAGGCGGCGGGCGCCAATCGCACCGGCGATCGCAGCCTCGAGGTGCCCAAAGGTTCGGACGCGCCCATTCCACCCAGGGTGGGCCTGGTTTTCGGCACCCGGCCCAGGGCCTCGCAGCAGCCGGTTGAGGCCGAGAGCAGCTCTCTCCTATGCTCCCGGCGATGAACGAACCGCAGCAGTCGACACAGGTGCGGGCGCTGCCACGGGCTGCGCTGATCGGGGTGTCCCTGCCGACCGCCGCGCTGCTGGGCTTTGGCGCGCTGGTCCTACCCTGGACGCGAATGACGACCTTTGCCGTGGTGACCTCGGCCCTCGGTGGCCTGCATCTAGCGGTCGTCGCCTTGCTCCTGGCCAGGACGCACGCGGCCCGGCGCGCGCTGCGGCTGCTGGGGCTGGGTTCGCTGCTCTATCTGGCCTGGATTGCACAGCAGGTGTTCGCCTCGGGTCTCTACGTGGCCGAGATCTACGGCTCCTTGGGCAAGGGCGTGGCCGCGGGCATGGGCGCGCTGGTCTTGCTGGTGGCGCTGCTGACGCTGCCCCTGGGGCTATGGGCGCTTTCTTTGACGGCGCCCCAGCCCAAGCCGCGCTCGCTTTTGGCCTGGCTGCTGGGCGCCCTCGTGCTGGGCTCGCTCGCCTCGGGTGCGACCTGGGCGAAGGCCCGCGCTCGAAGCCTGCCCACCCCCGCGAACCTGGCGCACGTGGGCGGGGAGCTGCTGCGGGCTCGCGCCTCGAACGCCCGCGCAACCCCCGGGGCGAGTTTGTTCACGCCAGCAGCGGTGCAATGCCCGGCGGCGCCGGGTCCGCAGGCGGCGACCGTCGTCACCACCTTCGCCGATCGCCGGGGCAGCGTGCGCTCCCTGTGCCTGCAGGGCGCTGCCGACGAACTCCCCGATGCCCTCGCGCGCAGCCTGGCCCAGCACGGAGCCTCCCTTCCGATCAAGCTCGACTGGCTCAAAGGCGCGCACTCGCTGCACGAACACCCGGGTCTGCTAGGCCCCTTGGTCGACGTGCTCGGCCTGCGCCCCGGCCTCGATGGCGCCTGCCTGGGCGCCCGCTGCCTGATGCCCTGGCAGCTGCTGGCGACTGGAGCCTTCGCCGCCCGCGAAGCGACGCCCTACATCCCGAAGATGCGCCTGGGTTTCGCCGTGGCCCAGGTGCGCGCAGCGCTTTCGGACGACGAAGGCGGCACCGCAGAGCACACCACGATCGAAGGGCTGACGCGCATCACCACCGAGAGCTCGCTCATCGATGCCGGGGGGCGCGTTCACGGCCTGCAGCGCATGCGTGCCCGCGAGGCTGCGCTCACCGCCGCGGCCCTGGCGCGCGCCGAGCGCGCCGCCGAAGCCCACGTGCTTGCGGCCCAACGCCACGACGGCACCTACCGCTACCAGCTCGACGCCTACCGCGGCACCTCCATCGAGGAAAACCCCAGCATCCCCCGTCACGCCGGCACCACGCTGGTGCTGTGCGAGCTGGGACAGCGGAGGCCGGAAGTCGAGCAGGCCATCGCCCGCGCCTTGATGGCCCAACGGCGCTATGGGCGCCGGCGCGGCGAGCTGACGGCCCTGACCTACCGGCCCCTGGCACGCGCAGCCGATCTCGGCTCCAGCGCCCTCGGCCTGGTCGCCTTCACCGCCTGTCGCGAGCGCGTGGGCCCGGTCCACGACGTCACCATCGGCCGGCTGGCGCGCTTCCTGATGCAGATGCAGCGCCCGGACGGCAGCTTCGGACCGGGCCTGGATCTGCAAAGCGGGCACAAGCTCGACGGACCCACGCCGGTCTTCGCCGCCGGCCAGGCGATCATGGCTCTGACCCAACTCGAAGCCATCGTCGCCAAGCTGGAGCCCCAGCAGCGCGCGCCCTTCCCCGACGCCCAGGCGCTACACAACGCGGTCGAGCGCGCCATGACCCACACCGCCGAGCACTACTGGCCGCACCCCTTGCGCGACTTCTTCTTCCTCAAGGAAAACTGGCACTGTCTGGCGGCGCGCAAAGCCCTGCGCAGCCACCGGCACGACGGCTACGAGCGCTTCTGCCTGGACTACACGGGCTTCAAAGCGCGCGTGCTGCTCGGCCCCGAAGACGACGTGGAGCCGGGTTTCCACGGCGGCTTCGGCTTCGGCAACATCGTGCCTCCGCACAACGGCAGCTCCGCCGGGCTGGGCGAAGCCCTGGGAGCGGCCATCGCGCTGCGCGAGGCGCGCGGGGAGGACAGCGGTCGCGAGCGGCACCTGCTCAAGCGCGTGCTGGGCTTTCTGCTGCGGCAGCAGATGCAGCCCGAGCTGTGCTTCGCCTGCGCCACCGAAAACGCGGCCGGCTGGTTTTCGGGCTACATGGTCGCGCCCTGGGGCCGTATCGATCACATCCAGCATCCATGGTCGGCCCTGGGCCACGGCCTGCGCGCCCTGGGCTGGAAGAAATCCTGATGTACGAGCGCGGGAGCCAATGCCCATGACCACAATCGACGACAGCTGGTACCAGAGGCCCCCGGGAGCACTCCCCGAACGCACGTCCGCTGGCGGTGTGGTGGTGCGTATCGACGGGGGCGGTCCGTGGATCGGCCTGGCCCGCGAAGGCGACTACGCGCAGCCGGTGCTGCCCAAGGGCGGGGTCGAGCCGGGCGAGGACCTGGAAGCGGCGGCCATGCGCGAAATCGAAGAAGAAGCCGGGCTCTCGCAGCTGACCTTGGTGCAAAAACTCGGCGTGCTGGAGCGGCTCTCCTTCGACCGCGCCCTGTGGGTGAGGACCCACGTGTTTCTTTTTCGCACCGAACAACTGCGGGGCGTTCCGACCGACTCCGAACGCCACCTGCACGGGCCGGTCTGGCGCCGCCTCGACCACCTCGAGGACATGCTCTGGCCCGACCAGCGCCAGCTGATCCTGCGACATCAGGCGCTGATCCGAAGCCTCGGCCAGTAGCGCCGGACCCGCGACTGCCGTGGGCGCAGCTGCGATGTGGTAGGCTGTAGCCAGCTACCATGAGTACGGAGCTCGAAGACGACGTCCTGCGCGCGCTCAGGCGCATCATGCGCGCCATCGACTTGCACAGCCGCCAGTTGGCCACCGCCTATGGGCTGACCGGGCCGCAGCTGGTGAGCCTGCGCGTGATCGCCGATCGCGGGCCCATCAGCCCCAGCCTGCTGGCACGCGAGGTCTCCCTCAGCCAGGCCACGATCACGGGCATCGTCGACCGCCTGGCGGCGCGCCAGTTGGTGCAGCGGGAGCGCTCCTCCCGGGACCGCCGCGTGGTCACCGTCACCGTCACCGAAGCCGGTCGCGCCCTGATCGAGACCGCCCCCTCCCCCCTGCAGGAGCGCTTCGTCGCGCGGCTACACGCGCTGTCGGACGAGGAGCAGGCGATCATTCGCCTGACCCTGGGCAAGATCGTCCGCATGATGGGCGGCGAGGACATCGACGCGGCGCCGGTGCTCGCCAGCGAGGAGCATATCCAGGCGCCGGCGGCGGTGCCCACGGACTCCATTGAGGACCCCCGCGAAGCCGACGACACCCGCTCCACCCGCCTCGGGAGGCCGTCCCTGGTGAAACGGCGGTGACCGCCTGTGACGGCCTGTGACCGTCTCGCGGAGATTCTTCGCCCACAAAACACCCGCACCTCGCCCAGAAGTTTTGAGTAGAAAATATTTGGCGCGACGGTTAGACCTGTCGGCGTGAACGCGCTGTACGCGATTTTCCGGCTGACCACCCGCATCGAGGCGCTCTGCCTGCAGCTGGGCATCGCCGCCATCGCCCTGCTGACCATCAGCAATGTGCTGCTACGGGCCATCACCGGTCACAGCCTGATCTTCGCTGGCGAGCTCAATCGCTTCCTGATCGTCTGGATCACCTTCCTCGGCATCGGCTATGGCGCCAGCAGTGGCCGCCACATCCGCATGACAGCCCTGTCCGACGCCTTGCCCGAGGCCGCGCGCAAGGCCCTGATGCTGGCCGTCACGGCACTGACCAGCGCGCTGCTCGCGTGGCTGACGTGGCTGTCTTTGGCGCATGTATTGGGCACGGTGCGGCAGCTGGGGGCAGTCTCACCGGTGCTGCAAGTACCGCTCTACCTGGTCTACCTGGCCGCGCCCCTGGGCCTGGCACTCGGCGCCGTCCAGTACTTCTTGGCCTTCGCGCAAAACCTCTTGTCCCCCGGCGTCTACATCGCCTACGGGCGCCCTGACGAGCACGAGCCGACGCCGCCGGCGGCGGGCTGAAACCCATGCTGCCCCTGGTCCTACTGGGCGTGATGCTCCTGCTGCTCTTCATGGGCTTTCCCATGAAGGTGCCGCTTTTGGCCGCGGCGCTGCTCGCGCTCGTCGTTTTCTTTCCGGCCGGTGACCCGGCGACCCTCGTGCAGCAGATGATCTCGGGCGTGGAGCCGGCGGCTCTGATCGCCGTGCCCATGTTCATCCTGGCCGCCGAGATCATGACCCGCGGTCAAACCGCCGACCGCCTGCTCGACCTGGTCATGGGCATGGTGGGGCACGTGCGCGGCGGGCTGCCGATCGCCTGCGCCGTCAGCTGCACGCTTTTCGGCGCCCTCAGCGGCTCGACCCAGGCCACCGTGGTGGCCGTGGGCGGTCCGCTCAGGCCGCGGCTGTTGAAAGCCGGCTACCCCGATAGCTTCAGTACGGCGCTGATCATCAACGCCAGCGACATCGCCCTGCTGATCCCGCCGTCCATCGGCATGATCGTCTACGGCGTGGTCTCGGGGACTTCCATCGGCGAGCTCTTTATCGCCGGCATCGGACCGGGCTTGCTGATCCTGCTGCTCTTCTGCGTCTACAGCGTGATCGCAAGCAAGCGCTTCGGCGTCGAACCCTTGCCGCGGGCCGACGGCAGCGCGCGCCTCGCCGCCCTGCGTCGAGCGCTTCTGCCCCTTGGATTCCCCGTGATCGTCATCGGCGGCATCTACAGCGGCATCTTCAGCCCCACCGAGGCGGCCGCCGTCTGCGTCTTCTACGCCCTTGTGCTCGAGGTCTTCATCTTCCGCGCGCTTTCCCTGGACGCCCTGCCGGACATCGCGCTGTCCACGGGACTCATCACCTCGGTCGTCTTTATCCTGGTGGCCGCTGGCGCCGCCTTTTCCTGGACACTCTCCTACGCCGAGTTGCCGAGCCATCTGGTGGAGCAAACCCTGGGGCTGGGTCCGGACTCCAGCTACGCGAGCGTGATGACGGCCATCGCCGTCGCCTACTTCATCGGCTGCATGTTCGTCGACCCCATCGTCGTGATCCTGATCCTGACGCCGATCTTTCACCCGCTGGCGGTGGCAGCAGGTATCGACCCGGTACTGGTCGGCACCCTGGTCACACTGCAGGTGGCGATCGGTTCGGCCACCCCACCCTTCGGCTGCGACATCTTCACGGCCATCGCCATCTTCCGCCGTCCTTACCTGGAAGTTATCCGCGGCACCCCACCCTTCATCGCCATGCTGGTGGCCGCTTCGATCTTGCTGGTCGCCTTTCCCGAGATCGCCCTGTCCTTGCGCGACCTGGCCTTTCGCGACGGTGGACCATGAGCGCGCCAGGACATCGCCTTCGCCCCAGCCGACATGCGCTCGCAGCGCTGGCGGGCCTGTGGCTTTCGCTTTCGGCCTGCGACGGACCCATGACCGGCCGCGAAGTCGAGACCTGGCGCTTCGCCATCGAGGAGACCGCCGGCAGCGTGCAGGATGCCTATGCCCAGCGCTTCAAGCAGCGCATCGAGGCCGAAACCAACGGTCAGGTGCGCGTCGTGGTCTACCCCTACGGCGCCCTCGGCACCTCCGACAACATCCTCGAGCAGGTCCACAACGGCACGCTCGACCTGGCCATGTCCTCGCCCGGTCACCTGGGCAAGCTGATCCCCGAGGTACAAGTCTTCCTCTTGCACTTCACCCTCGACGCCGACGGAGAAGTCAACCGCTGCGCGCTTTCGGATCCGGCACTGAAAGCGGCCCTCGACGCCCTCTACCACCAAAAGGGCCTGCGCTTCCTCGGCGCCTACCCGGAGGGCGAGATGGTGTGGACGACCCAACGTCCGGTGCGCGCGCCCCGGGATTTCGAGGGCATGAAGTTTCGCGTGATGACCTCGCCCCTGCTGATCGCCGCCTACGAGGCCTACGGCGCAAACCCCACGCCCCTGCCCTACGGCGAGGTCTACAGCGGCCTGCAGCTGGGCATGATCGACGGTCAGGTCAATCCGGTTTTCGCGATCGAGGAGATGAGCTTTTACGAAGTGACCCGGTGGCTGATCTTTCCCGGACTCGCCCACTTCGTCACCACGGTGGCGGGCGGTCACGAATTCTTCGAACGACTCGACGATGACCGGCGGGCGCTCGTGCAGCGCGTGCTCGAGGAGCTGCACCCCTACGTCTTCGAAGCTCAGGAGCGCTTCAACCGCGAGCGGCTGGCGACGATCGGCGAGCGCAAGCCCTCGCTCCAGCTGCTGCACCTGACGGCGGCGGAGCGGGCGGCGTTCCGGCGGGCCGCCGAGCCGGTGCGCGCCCGTTTTCTGGAGCAAGCGGGAGCCGCCGGAGCACAGCTGCTGTCGACCCTGGAGGCCGCCCGGACGCGGTGCCGCGGCGCAGGACAGGCCGCAAATCGTTGATTGTCGGGGACCTCACCGACTTGATGCCCCCGTTTGCAGACATCGGATGCACGTGATAGGAAGATCCTTCGCATACAAACTATCTGCTTCCGAACTGTTTGTTGCCTAACAGAATGACCGAAGAAATCGAAGCCGCGACCCCGCGGAATCGGGCGACGGACGCCCCGGAGTACCGCATTCGGGCCCCGCGCGCCGAAGATGGCGCTGCAATCTGGCGCCTGGTGCAGGCCTGCGGTGTGCTCAGCGTCAACTCCGCCTACAGCTACGTCTTGATGGCCGACCAATTTTCCGCGACCTGCGCACTCGCCGAATGCGAGGGACGCCCCGAGGGCCTGGTGATCGGCTTTCGACCACCTCGACACCCCGACGCGCTCTTCGTCTGGCAGATCGGCGTCCATCCCCGCGCCCGTCACAGCGGCCTGGCCAGGCGCATGCTCGAAGCGATTTTCGCGCGCCCCGAAAACCGCGACCTCGATCAGTTGCTCACGACGGTGACCCCAGGCAACCGCGCCTCGGAAGCCATGTTTCGCAGCTTCGCGGCCCACAGGGACGCCGCGATGGAGATGGTCGGAGGCTATCGCGCCGACTTCTTTCCCGACACCCCCGAAACCGAGCGCTTGTTTCGCATTCACTGGCAGAAGAACCCAGGAGACGCCACATGTTAGAGACCTTCGAACGCCTCGAGTCCGAGGTACGTGGCTACTGCCGGGGCTGGCCCACGGTCTTCAGCACCGCGCGCGGCGCCGAGATTTTCGACCGCGGCGGGCGCCGCTACATCGACCTCTTCGCGGGCGCTGGCGCCCTGAACTACGGTCACAGCCATCCTCTGCTGAAAAAAGCCCTGCTCGACTACCTCGGCTCCGACGCCATCGTGCACAGCCTGGACATGGCGACCGAGGCCAAGGAACGCTTTCTGCTGGCCCTAGAAGCACGCGTCCTGAGGCCCCGCGGCCTCGACTACAAAGTGCAATTTCCCGGACCGACCGGAACCAACTCCGTGGAGGCCGCGCTCAAACTCGCGCGTAAGGTCACCGGACGCTACACCGTGGCCTCCTTCACCAACGCCTTCCACGGCATGACCCTGGGCTCGCTGGCGGTGACGGGCAATAGCGGCAAGCGCGCCGGCGCCGGCCTGCCCCTTGGCCACTCGCCCACCCTGCCTTTCGCCGGCTACATGGAAGGCGGAACCGACAGCCTCGACTACTTCGAGTCGCTCTTGCAGGACACCAGCAGCGGCGTCGACACCCCGGCCGCAGTGATCGTCGAGTCGGTCCAGGCCGAGGGCGGCGTCAACGTCGCATCCAACCGATGGTTACAGCGACTGCGCGAGTTGACCGAGCGTTGGGGCGTGCTGCTCATCGTCGACGACATTCAGGTCGGATGCGGGCGCACGGGGCGCTTCTTCTCCTTCGAAGAGGCCGGCATCGAACCCGACATCGTCTGCCTCTCCAAGTCGCTCAGCGGCTACGGCCTGCCGCTGTCTCTGGTGCTGATCAAGCCGGAACACGATGCCTGGAACCCGGGCGAACACAACGGCACCTTCCGTGGCCACAATCCGGCCTTCGTGACCGCGACCGCGGCGCTCGAGCACTTTTGGTGCGACGACGCCTTCAGCGCGCAAGTGCGGGAGCGAAGCCGCGAGCTCAACACCTGGATCGAAGCAGCCGCCAAGCGCTGCGATGCGCGCCCCAAGGGCCGCGGTATGATCCAGGGGCTCGAGCTTCCCTACGACGTCGCCGCCGGCGTCGCGCGGCGGGCCTTCGCGGCGGGCGTTCTGATCGAGACCTCCGGCGCGCGCGACGAGGTCCTGAAGGTCCTGCCACCGCTGACGATCGAGCGCGAGCTGCTGGCCGAGGGTCTCGACATCGTCGGCAGCTGCCTCGAGGAGGAACTGCGCACCCGCGGCGCCCAGCGGAGTGTCGCGGAATCGAGCGCCAGCCTCTGACGGTGCGCTATCGGCGACTTGCCGTGATAGGCACAGGGAGTCGCCGGCAGCTTCGGGCGCCGGACCATCGAGAATTGAACGGGGATTGACTCAAATCGTGGTACGGGGCGTCGGATGCTCAATGCGCCATCCGGAGGCTATGATGCGAATCGCTGGCTGTCTGTGCCTGATGCTGCTGGGTTGTTCCTCACAGGACCCACAGGTCTCCGAGGAGCCTGTCGTCACCGCCTCCACCGCGGGGGTGAAGCCGGCGTTCGCCGCCGCGCCGGAACCCGCCACCGCGCCAGAGCCTGTGGCCGCGCCCGATGTGCCGAGGGAACAGGAGCCGACAGCGACTGGCGCCGTGCCACCGGCCGGTGCCCCCGCTCCGGCTGTAAAACCGGCCGCGCCAAAACCGGCCCCGCGACCGGCTGCACGAAAGGGGCAGATCATCGAGCCAGCCAACGATGAACCGGCTCCAGCCCCGGCAGCCGCGCCGCTGGAAGCGAAAAAGGTCTCCCCAGGGCCAGCGCCGAACGCAACGCCCAGGGACGACTACGATGCCGCCACCCAGCGCACCCGCTGCAGCGCGCTGGCAGCACACACGCTGCAGATGGTGCAGGCCGACGCGCGCGTGCAGCTCCTACCCGACAGCCTGCGCACCCGCATCGAGGAAGGCGTCAACCAGGAGTTCAAGACCCGCTGCATCAGCGAGCGCTGGTCCAAGGCTGTGATCGACTGCGGCATGAAGGCCCAGGACGAAGCCGCAGCGCGCAAATGCAAGGCGCTGCACGACTCCGGCGGCTGAGGGCCCACAAGGCTTCAGTCCTCCAGGAACATGTCATCGGCCTCGTCGCGCAGGCTCTCGGCGCGATCCTGCGCGATCATCGCGAAGGGCGCCGCGCCCACTTCGGCGGCGAGGACCTCGGCGATCAGCTGGTCGAAGAGGGCGCGATCCTGGAGGTTGAATGCGCACAGCTCGGCGGCCGCGACCTTCATGGGTAGCGCGAGGTCGCCGCCATGGGAGGCCGCCTGCCGCAGCATGGCAAGGCCCGTTTCGGGTGCGCCTCCCAGGGGCTTGGGCATCCAGCAGGTATAGGCGCCCAGGATCAGCGGACCCAGGCCGTCGCGCAGGCGCGGATCGGCAGCCACGGCCCGCTCGAGGAGCAGCCGCGCGGTGGGCACATCGAGCATGGCATCGATGCCCGAGGTGGCACCGAGTAGAGACGCGAAATAGGCCGCGCCGGCCGAAAGTAACGTCTCGCCGTGCTCGGGGCCCACGTGGGTATCGAGCCAGGCCTCGAATTTTTCAAAGCCTTCGCTTTGCTCCGGATCGAAGCCCGCATCGTGATGCTTGAGCAGACACTCGGCCAGGCGCCTCGCAGCACGAACCTCTTCGGCCCCACGCGTCCGCGAACGCTCAGCCCGGCCCTGCTCGTCGGGCATCACCAACCACAAAAGCCCGTTGCCCGAGCGCGCCAGGATCTCGTCGGCCACCTCGCGCTCGCTTTCGCCCACCTCGCAGATGAGCTTCGCAACCGCTGCCGCGGGCGCCGGCTCGGCGGCTGCCGCGGGTTGCGAACCGGACACAGCCTTTTTCCCCACCTCACTCGACGGCTTCTGGGGACCGGCTCCGCAGCCCAGACATAACACCACAAATCCCGTAGCGATCGACCTTCGTAGCATGCCCGCGAGCCAATCACGGCCGGCGCGAAATGAAAAGCCAGCACCGCGGTCAGGGGCTGCAGTGCAGGGGTGCGCCGATGGCGCTGCCGATGATCACGCACATCTCGCCGCCTAGCGCGCTGTCGCTGAACTCGAGAACGCCGTCGCTGTCATTGATGACCGGGCACTCCCACTCGAGCGCATCGCCGGTCTGTAGCTCGAGCGGTCCGCTGTGGCCCCCGTCCACCGAGTGGTCGGGAGCCGCGATGGGATTTTGGGTGATGCTGTCGAAGTGCAGAAACGCCGGCTCGCGCCAGTCGAGCGAGTCGTAGATCTGCTCGCGCACGTCTCCCCGAATGCGATAGGCGCTGAAGCGCGGGGCATGGGCGTGGCGATGGCCGAACATCTCGAGCAATCGAAAGGGACCGGTCGCAGTGCAGCGATAGGGACCAAGGGTGGTCGCGACCCCGGGCGGCACGGCAAAGTCGATGCTGCCGTAGAGAAAAATGTCGCGGACCTCCCTGACGACGGCTTCGGCCGGAACGTAGTAAAAATTCAACCAAACTTCGATCAGCATCGGTCGATCGCTGGGGTTGAAGTAGTGAAGATTGAGGATCAGCGGTCGCCGCGCACGCAGCGGATAGGCCAGCCCCTCATTCTCGGGAGCGACAACGCCCGCCGGTGGCACGTCGCGCACGCTGTTTTGGGAGGTGGCAAGACGCCGGCCGGCGACAAAGCCGACCACCCCCCCCGGCACGAGGTCGTTCTGCTCGACCAGGATCATGTGATGGCCCCCCGGTCGCATGCGGTACTGGCGCTGAAAGAAGTAAATGTCTTCGGGATTGTCGCTGACCAGCTCGAAGAAGTCGTTGCGCTCCTCGCCCGGCTCCAGGATGAAGTGGGGCTCCGGCGCACCGTGGTCTTCAGGGCCCAGATAGACCTGAAAACCCTCGTCGGCCGCTGGCGGCCCCAAACACAGGGAATCGCCGACAAAATCGCTTTCAAACTCACAGTCATGCATCCCGAAAGTTTGCACGCCTGTCAAAACACCTCCCGTGACCGAAGCGCCGGACCCCGCCACCGCTTCGTCCGAAAGCTGCCACTTTCGCTCGCCACCGCATGCCAAAAGCAGCAGCAAAGGAAATACCGCGCCCCACGTAGCACCCCCAGCGCGTTGGACTCGAACTTCCAGCACGCCTCAATTGTGACGCGCCACGCTGGTAGCGAGCAAGGTGGAGAGCGCCTTACGTTGTCGTACTGCAACTCATCAGCGGTCCATGCGAGCCATGGCTCAAGCCCCTTCGCGTAGCCACTGGGCGATGCGCTCGGCAACCATAATAACTGCCAGATGAATATTGGATGATGGGATCGTGGGAAAGAGACTGGCGTCGGCCAACCACAGCCCCTCCACACCGCGCACCCTGCCGTGGTTGTCGGTGACGGCGAAGGGGTCGCTGTCGGGCCCCATCGGCGCCGTACCACACGGGTGGTAGCCGGAATCACAGGCGCGCTTGATCCAGGCTTCTAGGCCGTGGGCATCGCGCAAGCGGGCGCGCCCGGGAAAAAAGGGCCGCACCAGCTCCGACAGCGGGGGGCGCATGGCCAGCTCCGCTGCCAGCTGCATGGCCTCGAGCGCGCAGGCGAGATCCTCGGGCGCCTCGAAGAGCCGTGACTCGATCCGAGGCCGCGCCCGCGGATCGGCCGAAGTGATGTGCAAGCTTCCCACACCCACCGGCTTGCCCACCATGCACATCAGACTCACCAACGGCAGATCCAGGCGCGGCAAGTTCACCTTCGAGCCCGGCTGCAACAACATGTCGCTCCTGTGCGCGCTGCCGCGGGAGGCGTAGCGCAGCACCGTCTGGATCAAGGGATCGTGGCGATCGGTGGGCGCGCCCCAGCGCGGCCGCAGGAAGATCGCGGTGCCCGGATGGTCGAGCAGCCTGCGCGCGACGCCGGGAAGGTCGGCCACGGACTCACAGCCGAGGGCTTCGACCTGGGCGCGCTTGCCGATGCCCGAGCGCAGCAGCAGCGCTGGCGTGCCGATGGCCCCCCCACATAGCACCACCCGATCGGCCCGCAGCGTCTCGAGGCCACCTGCGCGGCCCTTCGCTTCAACTTCGACCCCGCACACGCGCCGCCCCTCGAAGACAAGGCGCCGCACCAGGGTGTCGGCACGGACCACCAGCCGCTCCCGCGCACGCACGCCAGCGTCGAGATAGGCCTCGGCCACGCTGATGCGCCGCCCGTCGATCTTGTTCATGGCGTGGGGGCCGACGCCCGCGCTGCCGGGTCGATTGCTGTCGGGCGCCTCGGGGTGGCCGGCGCCGCGGCAGGCCTCCACGAAGGCCGCCTGCCAGGCCGAGAGCTCGTCGGCCGGATGGCGCCGCAGGGGCAGCGGCCCGTCGCCGCCGTGCCAGTCGTCGGCGAAGTCCAGGTCGCGCTCGAGACGCCGAAACGCTGGCAAGCACGCCTCATAGCACCAGTGCTCGAGTCCCAGCTGGCCCCACTCGTCGTAGTCCTCTGGCTGTCCGCGCAGGGCAATGCAGGTATTGACGGCGCTGGAACCGCCCACCACGCGACCGCGCGGAAAACGCAGGGAGAGATTGCCCCCGCGCGGTCGATGCCGATAGCCCCAATCGTGTCTCAACATGGAGTTACGGCCCCCATCGCGGAGGTCCCGGGGCTGTGCATCCGGCCCTTCGTAGTCCGGACCCGCTTCCAGCAAAATGACTTCCTCTCCAGGACCTTCGCTCAGGCGTGAAGCCAAAACCGCACCCGATGAGCCCGCCCCGACGATGATCAGCCGCTCAACCATGCCCTTGGCGCCATTGACTTCGAGTCAGAACTGAGCTGCCGCTGCCGCGACCAGATCGAGCTGCAGCTCGGAGGCCACGCGAAAACGACTGCCCGGCGCGTCGATGACGGCGCGGTAGGCGGGATTGACGATACCCTCGAGACAGCCGCCCGCGCGCGCATCATTGGCCCCGGCGCCCACCGCCCGATTGCAGGCCGGCTCGCCGCTTATCAGGTGGGGCGTGAGCATCGAGGTCCCGACGCCCAGCCCAAAGCGCACATAGCGGGCCGCGCGCATGGTCAACCCCAGACGCAGTCCCAAGCGAGCGTGGGAACCGACGCGCGTGATGCCGGTGAAGCTCGAGGCATTCAGAGGCTCCGGGCCGCCCGGGGCACGGTCGATGCTCGGCCCGGCCAGCTGCGGATGGATCGAACTCCCCAGTGCATCGAAGAGCGGCGAGTAGTCGCGGCCAGGGCCGGTCAGGGCGGCCTCAGCGCGCAGGTCGATGGCCAGGCGCTGGTAGCGCCCGCGATCTTCCCAGGGGATCACGGCCGCCCCGAGCGTCAACTCGGTGGTCGAAGGCGGCCCATCGTCGGGCACGCCCGCGCGGACGCCCCCGGGTCGATAGTTGGGTGCCGCCTCGCCGATCCAGCGCATACGATGGGAGATGCCGAACAGCGGCGCGACGTAGCGGTAGCGATAGGAGAAGCGGGACTGCAGCGTCAGCGCGTCGAGCCCGCTGCCGATACCAGCGTCGTCGCAGCCGTTGCGCAGGCAGGCGCGCATGGGATTGGAGGTTCCGAGTTCCCCCTCAGCCCGCAGCGTCCAGGTCGCGCCCTGCCCCCCTCGATGCTGATTGGTGGGTGACCAGGCGAGACCGAAGCGTACCGAGGGCACCCCTGAGCGAGTGGCGGAGACCGTGTTTGGCCCGCGATCGAAGAGAGGAGCGATGCCGCCGTCTGCAGCGCCCAGAGGTTCAGACAGCAGCGGACAGTCCTCCTGGCTGCAACCGAGACCGGCGGCGGGCTCCAGCCGTCGCTGCTCGTCGAGGACCACGGGCACGCCCACGAAGGCCATCAGGTCATGGTAGAGGCCGAGTTCCAGCTCTAGCTGCAGCGCGCTCCGAACCAGGCTGTGCTCGCCGAGTTCGACGAAGCGATTTTGCGCGCGCGCATCGGCCGCCCGGGCGCCGGCCCTTTCCCGCTCGATGCGCCCACCGGTCGCCGTGCGCTCGAAACGAAAACTCACGTTCACGTCCCAGACGTCGCCGTCGTCGAGCGCGTCAGCCACGTCCGTATAGCCGATGGGCTCGGCCATCAGGCGCCCATCGGTGGGCGCCCCCTGGGCCGCGGCCGAGGAGGCCAGCAGCAACAGCGGGCCCAGCGCCGATAATGCCCCTCGCTCAGAGCTCTTCGATGTCCGCATCGCTGAGGACCTCGTCGGCCGTGAGCAGTGCGATCTGCTCGCGGGCGTCGCCCAGCTCGTGAGAAGTGTTGCGAAGCCGCTCGCTGAGCACGCCCAGGAAGGCCCACAGCATCTTGACCGCCACATCATGATCCTTGCGCACCAGGTCGAAGAAGTCGCGCCGGCGCATCACCATCAGCCGGCTGTCCTCGGTGGCCGTGATGCTCGCGCTCCGCGGGCTCTTGTCAACCAATGCCATCTCGCCAAAGTGCTGCCCCGGACCGAGCCTGACGATGTCGGTCGAGCCCGAGTGCACGCGCATGCCCCCGTCGAGCACGATGTACATCTCGGCCCCGGACTCGCCCTCCTCGAGCACGCACTGGTTTTCGCTGAACTCGCGAACGTCGATGATGTTCATCACCCGCATCAGCTCCTGATAGGTCAAGTGCCTGAACAGGGGCATGGCATGCAGGGTGTCGACCTTGAGATTGAACTCGCTGGCGAGTCGGTCGAAGCCGGCGGCGGTGTCGGGGACCTTCACCACCACTGCGGTGATGTTGTCCTTGCCGCCGGACTCGTTGGCGTGGTCGATGAACGCCTGGGCGACCTTGTCCTCGGGGATGTCGCGGAAGATGCGCAGGATGTCGGCGTCTTCGACGTATTCGGTCAGTCCGTCGCTGCACAGCAGAAAGCGGTCGCCGGCCAGCACGTCGAAGTCGAGGGTGTCGACCTCTACGCTCTCGTACACGCCCACCGCGCGGGTGACGGCGTTTTTCATGTTGAGCTTGGCGATCTGGTCGGGCTTGAGACGACCGCGCTTGAGCAACTCGTTGATCAGCGAGTGATCCTCGGTCAGCTGGTGCACCGAGTCGTTGCGCACCACATAGATGCGCGAGTCGCCAACGTGACCGATGAAGCCGCGGGTGCCGATCACCAGCAACGCCACCACCGTCGTGCCCATGCCGCGCTTGCTGGGGTCGCGCTGGGCCTCGGCGTAGACCCGCGTGCAGGCCTCTTGGACGGCCTTTTCCATCAGCCGGAGCACCTCGGCGCGGCCGGCCGCGTCGATGCCGCGCTCGAAGCCGATGATGGCGTCGCGCTCGGCCGCCAGCGTCTCGCGCAGGGCATGGACCGCGACGCTGCTGGCGACCTCGCCGGCGGCGTGACCGCCCATGCCGTCGGCGACCACGAAGAGATTGAGCTTGGCGTCGACGAGGAAGCTGTCCTCGTTGCCATCCCGCACCCGGCCGACGTCGGTCAACGGCCAGTACTTGATCGAAGCCTCGCCTGCGCTCACCGTTCACCCCCGGTCGCAACGGCGCGGCGGCGCCGAATCAATCCAAGCGTCAACATTAGCAACCAGGGTACCAGATGGGCGGGCCCGCGGTCTGCAGAAGTGCGCGCGGCCAGGCCGCAGCCCGCCTGGAAGCGCACCGCTTGGCTGGGCTCGAAGCACACGGGTTCGGGCGCCTCGGCCACCTTGCCCACGCCGTCGACGGCCATCAGGCTCAAGCAAATGCGCTGCTCGAGGCGCTCGGCCTCGAGCGCGAAGGCCATCGGCAAAGCGTGCCCGCGATAGCGCTCGCGGGCGCGCAGCTCGGGGGCTTCCAGGCCCGGCGCCTCGACCAGGTAGAGCAGCAGCTCCACCGACCCCTCGTCGCCGTCGTCTTCGATGGCGGGCGCGACCACCTCGATACGGCGCATGTGCTCGGCCACCCCGCACTGCTCCGGGAACGGGCCGACGGCGATGTCGCTGACATTTCCGTCGAGGCCCGGGGGCTCGCGATCGCGATCGCTGCCGGTCTCGAAGACGATCTCGCCGAAGCTCGGTCGCTCGAAGCCCGAGCGGGCCACCGATAGCACATGCCTGGAATCGGGGCGCAGCGGCCCGTCGGGCAGCAGCACCACGGTGCGCGCATCCACCCGCTGCACCTCGGCGGCGATCGCCACGCGGTCGTCGCCATCGCGCTCGCTGTCGTCGCGGAATAGGCACAAAAGCTCGGCCCCGCAACCCGACGAGACCGCGGACGCGAGCTGCTCTTCGAGCCGATCGAGGGCATCGGGGTCCCGATGCCGCACGCGGATGGGCGCATCGATGGCCACCCCCTCTGCACCATCGCCGGGGAACGACTCGAGGTCGGGATCGCCGTCGAAGCGCGTACCTGTGCACTCACCGAGCTGCGCCGAAGCCTCGAAAGCCGGCACAGCGAGCAGCCAAAGGGACAACGCCGCCAGGACCCATCGCATCACGCCGCGAGTATAGCCCCGACCGCGGCGTACAGTGACTCACACTTTCGCCGACGCCGGGCGCCTGTGCTATGTGGCGCAAATGAGCTGGACCCCGCGGGAGCAGGATGGCCTTGCCCTGGCCAGCGTGATCTGCCGCGACAGCGGCGGACAGCGGGCCGCCGCCGGCATCGCCGACAGCGCCCGCGACAGCGCCCTCGAGCGCGCGCACCAGCTTGCGAGCCTGGACTCCAGGGCGCGCCGGGCCTGGGTGCGACGGGCGCTGGAACCACAGGTCCTGCAGCTGGACTCAGCCACGCCCCACCCCCCCAGAGCGCTGGGGCTTCTGGCCGCAGAGCTCCCGCGGGAGCAGGGCCGGGAGGCCGAGCGGCGGGCACCTGCACCGCGCCCCGGTTTCCGGGCGGGAAACGAACTGCGCGCGGTGCTACGCAAGTTGCTGCAGCCACCACCCGAACCCGGCGGAGCCCGGCCATGGCACGACTGATCAGGGCCGACCGCAGCGGCGCCGCCCACCTCCGTGCCGAGGAATTCAAAGCCAGCGAGCGCGCGCGCAGCATCCTGCAGCAGGCCGAACGGCGCGCCCAGGCCCTGCTGCCCGAACTGGAGGCCGCGGCCAGGCGCAGGGCCGAAGCCGCTGCCGACGCCCGCCTGACTGCCCGCCTGCTGCAGCTGGAGGCCGACGCCGACGCGCACCAACGCCGGCTCGAAGCGCAGACCCTCGAGCTGGCCCGGCGCCTGGCCCAGCACCTGCTCGGCGCCGAGCTACAGCAGCGACCGGAGCGTTTCGCAAAACTGGTGGCACGCCTGCTCCGCCGCCTGCGCCACGCCCGGACCGTCACCCTGCGGGTCCACCCGGCCGACGCCGAAAGCCTGACGGCAATGCTGCCCGCCGGCACCAGCTCCGGACTGCGCATCGAGCAAGACACCACCCTCCGGCGGGGCGACTGCATGATCGACAGCGACGTGGGCAGCCTTGACGCACGCCTTCGGACACGCCTCGACGAGCTGTCGCGGGCGCTGGGCACCGATCCGCGATGAGAGCCTCCACCCCGCCATCCCTCGCACCGGCCCCCGGCGCCGAAAGCAGCGCCCCCCCCGAGGGCCCACAACCACGCCCGCGCTTTCCGCTGGCGATCGCCCTCTTCATCGCCACCTTCCTCTCCACCACCTACATGGGCGCCTATTGGGCAGGCGAAGAAGAGGCCAGCGTCATCTCCATGGCGGGCCTGGCCTATTCGCTGCCGCTGATGTCGATCCTCCTGGCCCACGAGCTGGGGCACTACTTCGCCGCCATGCTGCACGGGGTGCGGGCCTCGCCGCCCTTCTTTATCCCCATGCCCTTCATGCCCTTCGGCACCATGGGCGCCATCATCCTGATGCCCGACCGCATCCGCAGTCGCAACGCGCTCTTCGACATCGGCGCCGCCGGACCGCTAGCGGGACTGGCGGTGGCACTGCCGGTCCTTGCCTACGGCATCGCCCAGTCGCCGGTGCTGCCGCTGGACCTCAAGCCCGGCCAACTCCTGATGCAGGAGGGCCACAGCCTGCTCTACAAGGCCATGCTGTGGCTGCTCAAGGGCCCCTTTCCCGAGGGCCACGACATCCTGCTGGGACCGACGGCCCTGGCCGGCTGGGTCGGCCTGCTGATCACGATGATCAACCTGATCCCTGCGGTCCAGCTCGACGGCGGCCACGTGGCCTACGCGCTCTTCGGCGAGCGTCAAGAGCTATACTCCAGGCGCCTGCGCAAGGGGCTTTTGTGGGCGGCGGCGGCCACCGGCCTGGCCTACGGGCTGCCGGCGTACTGGAGGGGCGCGCGTGGCGAGGCGCTCTGGAACGAGGCCTCGGTCGGCATGCAGTGGCTGGTGTGGTGGCTTTTGCTCCGGGTCATGGTCGGCGCCACCAGGCGCGAGCATCCCCAGACCGATCCCGGCCCGCTCTCGCCACGGCGCCGCAAGCTGGCCTGGTTTACCCTCAGCCTCTTCGTCCTGCTCTTCATGCCTGCCTGGCTGCGCGTCAGCACCGTTCCCGGCTGAGCGTCTATTCAAACACCCGAGAGCGGTCCCAGGACCGTCGACCCGAACGACGCGCGCCCGCTCGGGAGCCTCCCGGCCCCGGGACGTGGCCCTTGCCTTTGTCGAGAATTTCGGGCGCCCGGCGCCCCGCTGCTAGCTTCGGTAGGCGCGGAGGCGGCTCCCCGCGCTCGTCATGCCGTGGCCCACCCTTGCCGAATGCCGCTGTTCCGCTCGCTCGTCGTCGCCCTGATCGCGACCGCTGCTGCGCCCACCCCCGGCCACGCCTGGACCCGCAGCTCCGTGGAGTCGGCCCGCGCCGAGGTCACCATCGACGAAGCGGGTCGCAGCCATACGCGCCTGCAGGTGGGCATTCGCATCTCGGGCGGCTGGCTCTCGGAATTCGAGCTGCAGCAGCTCGGCGACGAGGTGCTGCTCGACGCCGAGGCACCGCCGCGCATGACCGACACCGAGGGCCACGTCTACCTACCCGAAGCCGTCGCCCGCGAGGACGGCCGCGTGCTGATCCGCTTTCCCTCCAAAAAGAGCGCCCCCTGGCGTGGTCGCTACCTGCTGGAACTGAGCTACCACAGCGGCAGCCAGAGCCCCGCCGGCATCGAGTCCAGGGGCCGGCGCGTGCGCTGGAGCCTGCCGGCCTGGCGCACCGATCTCTCCGGCGTGGAGCTGTCGCTGCGGGCCCCGGCCGGCGCGCGGTTGCTGTCGGGGAGCGAGAGCGATGACGTCGCGCTACGCACGCGCCGACGCGATGGGCATGTCGAGATGCAGCTACGGCGCCATCAGCTGCCGCGCACGGTGGCCTGGCAGCTGGAACTCGAGCTGCCCGATCGCGCGGTCAACAACACCCACCCGACCGCAGCGACAGTTGCCCCCATGGCGCCCTCCGCGCTCGGCGACCTGTGGCCGCTGGGGCTAGGACTCCTGCTCTTGGCCATCAAACCCCATGTCGCGCGCGCACGGGCCCGTCGGCGCGGCCTGCGCCCCCTGGCCCTGATCCCGCTGTCGCGCAATGGCGAACTCGGCGCCGACGGGATGCGCCGAGTTGGGCTGGGCACCGTATTTGCGGCCATTGGCCTCGTGATCTTGCCGCAGAGCTGGCCCGCGGGCCTTTTCGCATCGCTTCCCCTGGTCGCGTTAGCCATGACTCGTGGTTATGTGGTGGATCCGGCTTCGGCGGCCGCCGGTGGGCTCCACCGCTGGCGCGCGCTCACGGCCCTGGACCGGCAGCGGATCCGCAAGCAGCGCCTCGACGATGTCTTTGGTGCTGCCGCATGGCTCGACGCGACCACGCCGGCCGGCCTGTCGCTGGTGGCCTCGGCCGCGCTACTCGTGCTGACCGCACCGCTCGACACCACCACCACCCTGGAGGGGCTGAGCGCGCTCCTGTTTCTGCTGCCCCTCTTCTTCAACGCCACGCGGCTGTCCGTGGGCCCTTCCCTCGGGCAGGCGATCGCCGGACTCGAAGCCCTGCGCAAAGATCTCGACCTGGCGACTTCACTGCGCGTTCACAGCGAGGCGCGCACGGCGCAGGCGCGGGCGGTCGAGCTGTGGCTGCAGGCGGGGGAAGGTGACGCCAGCGGCCTGCGCAAGCTCGCCATCGGCCTCGCTCCCCGCCCCCCCGGACGCTCCGCCCCCTCTCGACGCCGCACCTTCGCGTGGATCTGTGTTTGCGACGCCGCCAGCCCCTGCGACCTGGCGCTCAGTCGCGAGCTGCCCGACGCGCCCCGGCAACTGAGCCGCGACGGCCGGCGCGTGATGCGGGTGCTGTCGCTCAAACGAGTCGACATCGAACTCTCGAGCCTGCGTGGCTGCCTGCAAGCGGCAACCGCAGCCAGCCACGCGCAGCGCCGCCCGGTGGCGCCCGGACAACAGCCATCGGAAGCGCCGGCGCCAGCACCACGCCCAGCCGAACTCAGCGCGCCCGCTGCTTGAGGCTCGTGACGATCGGGTCGATCTTTTTGAGGTCGCGGGCGACTTCGTCTTCCTCGAGGTCCAGATCGACCAAAGCGGCCTGCACCTCTTCGTAGAGCGCGGTACCCGCCTCCGGATCGTCCACGCACTGACGCGACGTCAGCCCCTGGTGCTTGAGCAAGCCGATCTTGGACATCGCCGTCTCCAGCACCTGGATGCCCTCCCCCAGATAGCCGCGCAGGGTCTCGAGTTCGTCGGCCAGGTTGCCGAAGAGCTCGGGCGAGTCCTCGCGGTGCTGGGCCATCACCTCGGGCGCCACCTGCTCGACCCGCTCGTAGGCCAGGCGCAGCAGCAGCACGTCGTCCACCAGCGACAGCGTGCCGCCGCGGACGCCCGGGATGGTGTTGGTGCCGCTCATCCAGTGCAGCAGCACCCCAGCCACCGCCAGGCGGCCCTCGTCGGGAATGTCGGGGTCGTCCACAAGGCGCAGGGCCGCCTTCAGGTGCTGGGGTAGCCCCAGTATCGCCCCTTCAAGAAATTCGATGAATCGCGCGCGGGACATGTCGTCCGCCAGATGGTGGTATCTAGATTAAATGCCTCGGGTGCCCCGGGGCCTACCCGCGCCACGATGGAGCTTGAGCGAGTCTAGCTCGAAACGCAGCGGAAGTCGTGACCCCTTGCAGCCCTTCGTGCCCGAAGCGGGCGCACGACGGGGCCTGCGAGGGGTGCCTCGCGTTCCCACTTCTCCGAAACCGCGGCAGGGTTTCATGGGCGACCCGATCGATCGGAGTGATCAATCCTTGGGTACCAACTCCAGACCGGCCGGGCAAGCCACCTCGACGCCGGTGGGACCCGAGTCGGTACGCAGAATCTTGAACTCCACGCGCCGATTCTTCTCCCAGGCCTCCTTGTTGCTGGCCGCATCGACCGGGCAGCGCTCGCCGTAGCCGGCGCTGCGCATGCGATTCATGTCCACACCACGCTGTCCCAAAGCTTGGACAACCGATGCGGCGCGGTCGGAGGTCAGACGGATGTTGTAGTCGTCGGCTCCGCGCTCGTCGGCGTGGCCTTGGATCTCGATCATCGTGATCTGGGGATTGCCCATCAAGGTGGCCGCAACCGCGTCGACGATGGGGAAGGACTTGGACAGGATCTCCGCGCTGTCGGTGGCGAAGTAGATCTTCTCCAGGATGATGATCTCGTTTTCCTCGATGATCACGTTGCCGCGGTCGGGGCAGCCGTCTTCATCCTCGAAACCGTTGTAGCTCTCGGGATCGTTGGGACAGCTGTCGTCCACGTCCAGGATGCGGTCCTTGTCGTTGTCGGGATCGGGGCAGCCGTCGGCGTCTTCGAAGTCGTCCTTGTCCTCGGGGTCGTTGGGACACAGGTCGTCGACATCCAGGATGCCGTCGGAGTCGTTGTCGGGATCGGGGCAGCCCTCTTCGTCTTGGAAGCCGTCGCGGTCTTCGGGATCGTCGGGGCACTCGTCGACGTTGTCGAGGATGCCGTCTCCGTCGCGGTCGCCGATATTGCCCTCGGGGCAGCCATCCTTGTCGGAGTCGCCGTCGTGGTCCTCGGGCACCAGCGGGCACTCATCGTCGACGTCGAGGATGCCGTCGCGATCGTTATCGGGATCGGGGCAGCCCTCTTCGTCCTCGAAGTTGTCGAAGTCCTCGGGCTCGTCGGGACAGGCGTCGACGTCATCCTTGTAGCCGTCGCCGTCACGGTCACCGATGGAGGGCTCGAAGATGAAGCCGAGCACACCGCGAATGTCGGCGGAGTTCACGCTCTCGAGCACGCCGACGCCGCCAGCGAGCACCAGGTAGCTGTTGTCCTCGACGAAGAGCTTGAGACCGCCGATGGCCTCGGCACCGAGCGTGCCGGCGCTGGCGTCGTCCATCACCTTGCCCATGTACACGTCGCCGACCAGGGCGGCGGACTTGGCGAAGCGAAAGCTCATGGCAGCGCTGGCGGTGACCAGATCGTTGTACTCGACGTCGGTGGCACCGGTGACCGGCCCTGGACAGGTGGCGTTGGTGGTCTCGCCCATGCTGCCATCGCACATGCCCGGATTGAGCAAGCTGCCGCTGGGCATTCCCATCAAGCGATTGACCGGGGAGACCTGGCCATCGAAGGGCAAGATGGCGCCATCGCCGGAGTTGAAGCGGTAGCCGCCATTGACGCCGATGCGGAAGGCCGGCGCCGGCACCCACTCGACCGCCAGCCGCGGCCAGGCCGCGAAGCCCGGCTCGCCACGAAACTCGCTGGCATCGCCGGTGGGCAGCTCGAGCTGCAGCAGCGCCGCGACACCAAAGGCGTTGGCCTCGTGGCGCAGCAGCCGGATCTTGCCGTGCAGGGTGACGTTGCCCAGGCCCTGGCTGTCGAGGCCCGCGGGCACGTCGTCGTCGTTGTAGATGCCCGGCACCACCGCGCTCGGCCCCTGCAGCACCATGATTGGAACCTGCACGCCGACCACGGCCCGATTGGCAATGCCGTAGTTGAAGTGCAGCGTGCCGGTGATGGCGGTGTTGACCAGGTGATCGGTGCGGGAAAAACCATCCTGCCCGATGCCATCGGCGTCGAACTCCACCGCAGCATTCTCGTCAAACTCGAAGGCCCGGTAGGGCATGATGCCCAGACCCAAGTCGAGCACCAGGCCGAAGCTGTAGTCGCCATCGCCCAGCACGCTGGTGCCATTGGTGCTGATATAGCCCTTGGAATCGATGGCGGGGCGGAAGAGATGGGCGTCGGCCCCGACACCGCCATTGAAGTTCGCGCCCTGGGCTTCGACGGAAGTCGAAACGAGTGCTGCGATCAGTACCGAAATAAGACGAAAAGAATTGAACGTACGCTGCCGGATCATTGACAAGCCCCTGGCTACGCCTGCACGGCTCCGCGCGCCGGGGCTAGCATGTTCCTATTTTGGGTGTCAAACAATGGGTTCGACTGGTTGGCGCGGCCACAGCCCTGGGTGATGCCCCAAAATCATGTGTCGTGCCCCGATCCGGAAGATCTCCAACCGGCTGTGACGCGCGACGGAAGGCGCTTCACTGCCCCAGCAGACGCCGGTAGTAGTCGGCCTTTTTCGCCGTGGGAAAGCGCTGCACGTAGAGATTCATGTTGCGCTCGGCCTGGGCGGCATTGCCAACCGCACGGTAGGTCTCGATGAGCAGCCCCAACTCCTGGGCCGTGCGCGCCCTGCCGTTGAGCGCCCGGATCACGCAGCTGTTGTCGCCGCGCGCCACGCAGGCCTTGGCGATCTCCATCGGCGACTGGCTCGGCTCCCCGCGCGCAGCGGAGGCCGCGGCGGACTTGGCGGACTTGCCACCGCGGCGCGTTCGGGCCTTGGCCGTCGGTTGGGCCGCCTTGGCTTCGTCGACCAGGGCCTGCGCTTCTTCTTTGAGCGTCAGCGGCATGGTCGCGATCTCGGTAACGCTGCGCGCCATCTTCGCAGCGCGCCCCGGCGAACTCGCCAGCTCGACGCGCGCCTGATCGATGCGCGAGCGACCGAGTGCCTCGGTGGCGGCTGCCACCTCGGGACGCACGCGGAAGAGGCTCTGGGGACTGAGACCCGCGAAGGCCTCGTAGGCCGCTTCGGCGTCGCCCCCCTCCAACGCCGCCTTGCCGCGAACGAAGGCCTGCTCTTCCTCGTGGTTGACCTTGGCCGTCATGTGGCAAGCGGCCGCCTCTGACGACTCGGGTTTGAGCTTCAGCGCAGCCGAGGCGTGGGCCATGGCCTCGGCGAAGCGCGCGCCAGCGACCGCCTCGCGGCAGGCTGCGAGCAGCTGTGGGAAGTCGGTGGGAGGCGCCGGCGCGATCGCCTGCTCCGACGGTGCAGGCTCGGTCGGCGGTGTGGGCTCGGCGCTCTCGGTGCCCGGTGGGGACGCTGGGGCCGGACCGATGGCGGTGGCGACTTCGGGCTGCTCGGCCGCGCCGCCGCTGAAGACGATCGCCAGGGCGGCGGCGGCCGCGGCCGCCACGATGACGGCGGCAAGCAAGACCGGTCGTCGGCTCTTGCCGCGCGACGACATCAGCATCGAGGCTTCGCTCGGATCGAAGACGTATTTCTCGTCGGCCCCCACGAAGCGCAGCACCACTTCGCCCAGCTCGAGCATGGCCCCGGGGCGCAGCTCGGCCTCGCCCACGGGCTCACCGTTGAGCAGTAGACCGTTGGCACTGCTCTGATCGGTGACCTTGAATACGCCGTCGGCCACGGTCAACACGGCGTGCTCGCGCGAGACCGAGCGATGGTCGAGGGTGACGTCGGCTTCGGGCGCGCGGCCGATGCTGATCTGACCCTTGTGCGGGATGGTGAACTCGGCGCCGACGCTGACGGGACCGAAGACGATGAGCCGTGCCGGCCGCGGCACCCTCGGTAGCTTCTTGACCGTCGTGGGCTCGGTCTCGCTGACCTCCGTGGAGATGTCGGGGATCTCGGCGACCTCGGCCTGGACCGTGAGCGTGTAGTCGCCGAGTTGGATCTCGTCACCGGCGGCAATGGCGGCCTCACCAACGATGGCTCGCGAGTTCAGCACCACGCCGTTGTAGGAGTCCAGGTCGCGCAGCAGATAGCCATCGTCGACGCGGGTGAGGCTGGCATGGTGGCGCGAGATGTTGCGCTCGGTCAGGCGGATCGTGTTGCCGTCCTTGCGACCGATGGTGATCTCATCACGCACCAGCGGCACCACGGTGGTGGTGCCCTCGTTGTCTGAAATCACGAGCTTGATCATTGCCCTCCCGGGCCCTTCCCCCGGGAACCACGGACCGCGGACGAAGCCCCTGGAAAGCTGCCGGAGTTCGCCACGGAATCCACGATTTCGCTCATGCCTGCTTCGACTTCGGCGGCTTTTGACGGCCCTGGCTCATTCAGCGCTTTTCCAAGGCCGTTTGCCCTCCTCGAAAGGAGCACTACCCGCCCTGGATCGCGCCGAACGCCCTGAAAAACGTTGTCCTGCGCGATCATCTGCCAAAAAACGCAAAAGTCGAGGCTAGCGGGCGCGCCCTCCGGAATAAGCGAGGCCGAATTTGGCTCGCCACCGGACGCCGGTCGAGGCGAACTCAAATGCTACGCAACGCCCCCGGGGTGTCAAATGGGATGTGGGTGAAGCGCTACCCTAGAATTGGGGGAGAGCGTCGCCCTGGCACCGGGGCGGCGGCTGCCGCAGGATGATGCAGCGATGGCAAGCGCCCGCGCAGCGACCGCTCAGGTGATCGTGCTACTGGTGACCGCCGCCTGGGGCGGCTGCGGCGACGACGGCGGGCGGACGGAATTCTTCCGAACGGGGGCCAACGACCCTGCCGACAACAACCCCGACGCCGGTGGCAGCCGCCGCAGCCGGGTCGTGAGCGAGCGCGGCTCCGAGTCTCAGCTACCGGTCGCCGACGAGGTTGTGGAACTGGCCTTCGGCGCCGAGACCGTGCGGCACCGCATCGAGATCCTGGCGACTCCGGCCGCCGTGGACGTGCACATCAACGTCGACACCACAGCCAGCATCGGCGCGGAGATCGACGCACTGCAGCAGGGCCTGACCACGACCGTGACCAGCGGCCTGCGCGAGCGCGTGGCCGACGCCAGCTTCGGCATCTCGCGCTTCGAGGACTTCCCGCGGGCCCCCTACGGCTTCGACGGCATCCGCGAGGGCCAGGACGCCCGAGCCGACACGCCCTTCGAATTGGTCACGCCGATCACCTCCGAACTCGAGCGGGTCGAGAGCGCGGTGGCAACCCTGGACCGACCGCTCGGCGAGGGCGGCGACTCACCCGAATCCTGGGCCGAGGCGATCTACCAGATCGCCTCGGGCGAGGGTTACCGCAGCGGCGGCGAGCAGCTGATCGAGCCCTGGAAGGGCGTTGCGGCAGTCGGCGGGGGCAGCGGTGGTGGCGTCGGCTTCCGCGAGGACACCCTGCGCGTGCTCCTGCAGATCACCGACGCGCCGGCCCACGACCCCGACGACTACCTGCCCCACTTCGCCGGTACGCGATCGCTGCAGGACGCTGCAGAAGCGGCCCTCTTGGCGCAGGTGCGCGTGGTGGGCATCGCCACCGGGGCCTGCGTGCCCACCCCTGAGGAGCCCTGCGAACAAGGCCGCGCCAGCGAGGTGCACCGGTTGGTGCGGGAGCAGCTCGAAGCCCTCGCCCACCGCACCGAGGCCACCATCGAGGCACCCGAGCAGGGCGCCTGCCCCGGCTCCCTCACGGGCGCAGGTCCCGAAGCACAGCAGGGACGCTGCCCGCTGGTCTTCGACGCGGCCCAGGACGGCAGCGGGCTTTCGGAAACGCTGGTCGAAGCCCTGGTGACGCTGATCGAGGATGTACGCTTCGAGCGGGTCGCAGCGCGTGTGGCCGATGACCCCATCGGTTTTGTGCGCACGGTCGAGGCGATCGCAATCGAGCAGGAGCCGGGTCTTTCGCCCGCGGAAACGGCCGATCTGGAACCCGAAGACGCCGTCGATGGCATCGAGGAGAGCTTCGTCGGTGTGCGCCCGGGCACGCGCATGGTCTTCGAGCTGGGCCTGCAGAACACACAGATCGCGCCAGCCAGCGAACCCCAGAGCTTCCGCCTGCGGATCCGGATCGAGGGCGACGCGATCCTGCTCGAGGAGAGGCTGCTGCGGGTGGTCGTGCCGCCGGGCCCGGGCCCCGCGCCGCCCCCTCCGGGGGTCGAGGACGGGCTCGACGCAGGCGCCTGAAAAATCCGCGCCCACGGCCGCGGCGCCGTGCTACCCCTGCGCGCGCCCGGTGGACGGGCGCGGCGAGTATTCGGAGATCATGACACAGACCCTCGGAATCATCGGTGGCAGCGGCCTGTACGCCCTGGAAGGGCTCGAGGCAGTGGAAGAAGTTCAGGTCGAGACGCCCTTCGGGGAACCGTCGGATGCGGTGCTGCGCGGCCGACTGGGCGAGACGACGCTGCTGTTTTTGCCACGCCACGGACGCGGCCACCGGGTCGCCCCCCATCGCATCAACTACCGAGCCAACGTCTTCGCGCTCAAGGCCCTGGGCGCCCAACAGGTCGTGAGTGTCTCGGCGGTGGGCTCGCTGCGCGAGGAGCTACATCCGGGCGACTTCGTCCTGGTCGACCAATTCATCGACCGCACGCGCAGCCGCGCCAGCACCTTCTTCGACGACTTCGGCATCGTCGCCCACGTGGGTTTCGGCCATCCCGTAGACGCCGCGCTGCAGGGCGCGCTGGCGCAGGCGGCGCGCGGCGTCGGACTCGAACCCAAGCTGGGCGGCACCTACGTGTGCATGGAGGGGCCGCAGTTTTCGACGCTGGCCGAGTCCCAGCTCTACCGCAGCTGGGGCGCGCACGTCATCGGCATGACCAACCTTCCCGAGGCCAAGCTCGCACGCGAAGCGGAACTGCCCTACGCCACGGTGGCCATGGTCACCGATTACGACTGCTGGCATCAAAGCGAGGAGGCGGTCACGGTCGAAGCCGTGATCGCGGTGCTGCAGGCCAACGTTGAACACGCGCGCAAGCTGATCGGCGCGCTGCTGCCACGGCTGCCAAACCCGGCGCAGAGTCCGGCAAGTTCGGCGTTGAAAGATGCCATCTTGACGGCCCCCGACAGCATCGACGCGGACACGCGAAAGGCGCTCGCGCCCCTGCTGGGTCGCTATCTGCCGGCCTGAAGTGCCGGCGCTGACAATCGCTGTCAGCCCACGGCTGCGAGCGGCGCCGGGACCTGACTCAGGGGCTCGCCCTGGTGCTTTCGCCGCACCTCGGCCACCAGATGCAGCAGCTCGTCCCGGTCGACCAGACCCGCGTCGAGCAGAGCCTCCATGTAGCCGTCGGCCCGCGCCATCAGGCGCACCTTGCCGGCATGAAGCTCGCCGCGCGCGCGTGCATCAATGGACTCGCCCAGCAGCGCCTGCAGTTTCGAGATCAACTCTTCGTAGCCCATGGTTGGCCTCCTGCCAGCCATGGATGCCTGCGGCGATCGCCGGGGTCAAAAAAATGGGTTGTGCCGGGGGCGGGACTCGAACCCGCACGCCACGGGGGCGAGCGATTTTAAGTCGCCTGCGTCTGCCATTCCGCCACCCCGGCAAGTGGTGCGGGCGCCACCCTAACACAGCCGTGCGGGTGGCGCCGCAGCACAGCGGCACGCCGCGGGTTCAGGCCTCCATCGGAGGCGGCATCTGCGGGCCCGGGATCTCGGCCCGCACCGACTTCACGTCGTTGTTGCGGTCGACCAGGATCACCTTGGGCTCGAAGGTGCGCGCTTCCTCGGTGTCCATCTCGCCGAAGGTGGCCAGGATCACCAGATCGCCGGGCGAGTTGCCGTGGGCGGCGGCACCGTTGATGCAAATCACGCCCGAGCCGCGCGGCCCCGGCAGCGCGTAGGTCACGAGACGCGTGCCCTGGGTGATGTTCCAGACGTGCAACTCCTGGTTGGGGAGGATGTCCGCAGCGTCCATCAGGTTCGCGTCGATGGTGCAGCTGCCCTCGTAGTCGAGGTCGGCGTGCGTGATCACGGCGCGATGAATCTTCGACAGAAACATTCGGCGGCGCATTCGGCTGTCCTTTCCGCGCCAGTAGCGTCCCAATACGGGTACACCCAGGCGATTGCGTGAAATCTACATGCTGTCAAGCGTGTGGGCAAGTGTAACCCGCTCGCGTGGGTGCGTCGGGCGATAATTGCGGCCGTTGCCCCCGTGACGAGCCTCCCCCAATCGTGGTAGCGGCCGACCATCATGCCTGCACCCACCCTCGAACCGCCGCGCGGCAGTCGCTTTGGGCAGGTCTTCGTACCGCTTTTCGTGCTGCTCGTGGGGCTTCCCGCGGCAGCCAACCTCTACGTCGACCTGCGCTGGTTCCGCGCCCTGGGCCACACCGACATCTTCGCCACGGTGCTGAGCACCAAGTGGGCCCTCGGTGGAGCGCTCGGCGCGGGCGTGGGCCTGTTCGCGCTGGCCAACCTGCGCGTGGCCTTTCGCTTTTCCGAGGGACTGTCGCCCCTCTACCTGCACGATCCCGACGGCGTTCCGCGGGTGGACCTGGGCCGCGCCGCCCAGCGGCTGGTGTGGCCGGTGGCCATCATGCTGGGGCTGCTGACGGGGCTGTTCAACTACCGCCACTGGATGACCTGGCTGCTGTGGACCCACGCCGGCGAGTTCGGCCACCTCGATCCGATCTTCGGCCGCGACGTGGGCTTTTACATGTTCCAGCTGCCGCTGCTCGACAGCGCTTCAGGCGTGGCGATGTGGGCGCTTTCGGTGAGTCTGCTCAGCTCGACTGCGGCCTACGTGGCCCGCGGCGCGGTGGCCGTGGGCGAGGGCCATACGGCGCTGCACCCACGGGCGCAGCTGCACCTGGGTGTGCTGGGCGCCGCCATGATGGCGCTCCTGGCCTACCAGGCCTACCTGGACATGTTCCACACGCTCTACTCCACCACCGGGCCCATGGTGGGCGCGAGCTACGCCGACGTGCACGCCAAGCTGCCGGCCCTGCGCATCAAGATCGGAGTGGCGGCGGTGGGCTCGCTGCTGCTGCTGGTGGGAGCCACCCGCGAGGGCTTCGCGCTGCCGGTTCTGGCTGGCGCGCTCTACATCCTCACGCAGCTCGGTGTGCAGTTCTACCCGAGCATGGTCCACAAGTTCAGCGTGCTGCCCAACGAGTTCGAGCGCGAGAGTACCTTTCTCCAATTCAACATCGAAGCCACGCGGCGCGCCTATGGCCTCGACGCGGTCACCGAACGCGAGCTGTCGGTCGAGGACACCTTGACGGCCGAGTCGATCGCGAACAACGCCGCCACCATCGACAACATCAGGCTGTGGGACCACCAACCGCTGCTGGACACCTTCGCCCAGATCCAGGAGATCCGAACCTATTACGACTTCGCCTCGGTCGACAACGACCGCTATATGATCGACGGACAGCTGCGGCAGACCATGCTCTCGCCGCGCGAACTGTCGGTCAGCAGCCTGCCCAACCGCACCTGGATCAACGAACGCTTCACCTTCACCCACGGCTACGGGCTGACGCTCGGCCCGGTCAACGAGGCCACCCCCGAAGGGCTTCCGGTACTCTTCATCAAGGACATCCCTCCGACCTCGGCCACCGACAGCCTGAAGGTCACGCGCCCCTCGATTTACTACGGTGAGCTATCCAACGATCACGTCTTCGTGCGCACGCGCGGCCGCGAGTTTCACTACCCCTCGGGCAGCGGCAACGTCGAGACCGATTACGACGGCAAGGGCGGCATTCGTTTCGACTCGACCCTGATGCGGCTGGCGATGGCCACCAAGCTGGGCTCGCTGAAGCTGCTGCTGAGCAACGACCTCGACTCCGACAGCCGCGTGCTGTTGCACCGCAACATCCTCGAGCGGGTCGGACGCGTGCTGCCCTTTCTCTCCATCGATCCCGACCCCTACATGGTGGTGCGCGACGACGGCACGCTTGCCTGGATCATCGACTGCTACACCACCAGCAACCGCTACCCCTACGCCGAATCGTCGCCCGACTACCGCCTCAACTACATCCGCAATTCGGTGAAGGTCATCGTCGACGCCTACGACGGCGGCGTCGAGATCTATATTTCCGACCCGAGCGATCCGCTGATCAGTGCCTGGATGCGCACCTTCCCCAGGACCTTTCACAAGCTCGAAGAAATGCCCGCCGACCTGCGGCGACACGTGCGCTACCCGGAGCTGATTTTCCGCATCCAGACCGAGACCTTCACCACCTACCACATGGGCCAGGCCCAACTGCTCTACAACCGCGAGGATCAATGGCAGATCCCGTCGATCAAGATCGGTGAAGCGCGCCCGGAGATGAAGCCCTACTACACGGTGATGAAGCTGCCAGGTGAACACGAGGCGGAGTTCATCCAGATGCTGCCCTTCACGCCCAAGCGCAAGGAAAACCTCGCGGCCTGGATGGTGGCGCGCTCCGACGGCGATGCCCTGGGCGAGCTGGTCGTCTACCGCTTCCCCAAGGACCGCCTGGTCTTCGGTCCTCAGCAGGTGGTCAACCGCATCAACCAGGACGCCGAGATCTCGAGGCAGATCTCGCTATGGGACCAGCGCGGCTCGCAGGCGGAGTTCGGCACACTGCTGGTGATTCCCATCGAGGGCTCGCTGATCTACGTGCGGCCGCTGTATCTCCGCTCCGAAGGCGGCAAGATTCCCGAACTCAAGCGCGTCATCGTGGTCCACGAAAAGCGCATCGCCATGAAGCCCTCGCTGCGCGAGGCGATGGAGGCCATATTCGGCGAGCCGGACCAGGCCGGCACACAAGCGGCGGACGAAGCACCGGCTGACGGAGCGACAGAGCAACCTACCGGCGAAAGCGCTGGCGCCGTGGTCGCTGCCACCGGCGGCAACCAGGTCTCTAAGGACGGCCCCGAGGCGGTGCAGGCCCTGCAGCACTTCGAGCGCGCCGTGGCCGCCCAGCGCGCCGGCGATTGGGCCAAGTACGGCGAGGAACTCGACGCCGTCGAGCGCCTGTTGCGCAAGCTGCAGCCCACCAGCAAGCCGGCGCTCCCGCCGCCGCCCCCTGTGCCGGCCTCTCCTGGGCCGGCCCCCACATCGACCCCGAAAACCGAAAAGCCTACTGCTGCACCTGCTCCGGCTCCTCGTTGACGAGCGACAGGCCCACCAGAAAGCCGTCCGGGTGCTCCCTGACCCAGGCGACGCGAGCCAACTCGATGGTTTTGCCCTGCTCGAGCTGGACCTCCAACACGCACATGGCATCGACCTGGAGCTCGCGGTCGATGGCCACGCGCATCCCACCTTCACTTACATTGATCACCACCCCGTGGGCGCTGACAGGCTCAAGCACCTCCACGTCCGCATTGAGCGGAAAGCGCCGACCCTCGCGCCTGACCTGGGGCGGATCGGACCCGTTGGCATCATCGCTCATCGCTACCAGCTCCAGCCCCAGTGTCGCGCCGACCTGAGAAGATTACCAGTTTGAAGTGGCGCCTGCTGACTCGGGCCCGCGCCGCTCCCGTATCATTTGCGGGGTGCGGCTCGACGGTGTTAAAGTTGGGGAAGATCGCGACCGGCCGAGAGCCAGACGTAGATGCAGGGATTGACCAAAGACGCGCTTGCCGCGGCCATGGGACAGGCCGGGCTGGAGATCTTCAGCACGGCCGGGAGCGAGCTGCGGCTGGCCGAGCGAGTGCGCAGGCACCTGATGGACTCGGGCGTCGTGGTAGCGGTCGGCGAGGCAACCGAACTGCGGCTCACCCTACGCGGTCAGCGCTCGGACTTCCCCACCGCGCCCGAGACCGAAGTCTACGAACGGGTTCGGGCCGTCCACGGCGCCACCCTGGAAGAGCGCGGCTTCCGAGAAGTGTCAGCCGCCAGCCGCACCATCACCAATCCGGTCGACGAAGCCCAAACCCTCGACGTCTGGTACGAGCTCACCTTCGCCAAGCCCGTCAGCGACGCCGACAGCGCGATCGAGGATGTGCGTTGGGCCCTGAAGGTGCCCAAGTGCATCGATCCTTGAGGCTTTGGTCGCGACGGACGAATCCACGGCCTCCCGTCGCGACGTCGCGACGTCGCGACCGTGCGGGTCCGGGCGGACAGTATTTGAAGGGCGGCGCGGGTGCGAAGCGCTCGACGCCCGAGTTGGCGGGGGTGGGACGCCCTGAAAGACACCACAGCCTGGAGTCTTTGAGAACAGCCAACCAGTGACACCAAAAGTGGCTACAGGCCAACAGACTCTTCAGCCCCTGCCGTCGATGCCGCCCCATGCCGGCACCAGCAGCCCGAACTCCGCGACCACCGACCGCACCTGAGCGAGTGGCGCCGTCATGCGATGGACTGCCCGGATTGCGGTCCATCGCATGACGGCCCGGGACCGCGACTGGAGCCGTGAACGCGTCGCGTGCATCGATGTCAACGATCGGGCTAGATGTGCTCGGCGGGAGTGCTGAGCCGATGATCGGGGTCGATACGATGCCAGATGCAAGGACGGCCTCCGCGGGAATACTCCGTGTATTTCAAGGGGGCCGGACACCGCAGCTTGCGCCGTAGCGGTCCCGAGAGCGGATCATGACTCCCGCCGGGCACACCTAGGCCCTAAACAAGCGCATGTGGAGGATGAGCTGCGCAAAGATGTTGTGAATCAGCGGTTTGCGAAAAGCGCAGGCGCACCAGGAGGAGCGTTGAGCATTTTCGCGAGCGCCTGAACGCAAGAGATTTGTGGAGATCGCCCGTAACATGCGCTTGTTTAGGGCCTAGGTGGGTGCTGATCGGCGACTGAGAAAGCGACGGTCCCACCGGGCGGCCTCAGCGGGGGGTACACACGCAGAGCACTGCTCTGCGCTCGCACTCTGCGGCCCTGAACGGTCGCGCTGATCGCGATTGAACTCCTCGTGGTTGTGGCGCAGCACAAACGCTATGCTTGGTTTGCAGATCACAGGCGATCCGATCGGCGAGCGAGGGTGTTTCGCAACGTTCCGGTCGCCCCCCATCCGCATCAACACCAGCGAGCAACCTCGAATGGCCCGTCTTGTTGAAGAGGTCACCGGTCTGGCGAAGCGTGGCATCTTGTCGCGAGCGCGATGGAACGATGCTTGGCCCGGGTGGTTTCTGGCCGCCGGTGTGGTGCTTCTCTACGGCGACGTATTGCTGACCGACAGCACGCTTTTCCTGCGTGACATCGGTCCCTACAACCTCCCGGTCAAGGAACTCTGGCGCGACCGCGTGCTGCACGGAGGGCTGCCGCAGTGGTTGCCGAACCTTGGGCTGGGGCTCCCCTACCTCGCCGATCCTGCCAACCACTCGCTGTACCCTCTGAACGCGATCATGCTGCTCCCGTTTCCCTGGGGGCTCGAACTATTTGTCTTCGCGCACGTGATCATTGTGGGCATCGGCACGGTACGCCTGTCCCGCACGCTCGGTTCCGGTTCGATGGGGGCATTTGTCGCGGGTGCGAGCTTCGGATTGGGGGGCTACGTATTGTCGCTTGCGACCACGAATTTCTTCTACACCACGTCGTCAGCGTTCCTTCCCTGGGTGATCTGGGCCTCGCTGCGGCTTCGGACCGCCCCCCATGCAGGTCGCGGCGTGGCATTGCTGGCGGGGCTACTCGGCCTGCAGTTTCTAGGCGGCGATTTTCAGGCCGCCGCGATGTCCATCGGCATGGGGTGACTCTGGTGATGGTGGCGCCCAGGGCGGCGAACGGGACGGGCTCAACGAGCTCGAGCGAGCCACAGCGAAGATCCTCCCAGGTGGCGCTTCTGTGCGGCCTCGCACTCGCGTTGAGCGTCCTGGTGGGAGCCGCCCAAATGCTCCCAGCCTGGCTGTACTTGCCCCATTCGGTACGCAAGTTCGGAATTTCACTGCAAGACGCACAGCTGTTCTCGACCCACCCACTTCGACTGCTGGGCGTAGTCGCGCGCCATCCCTGGGCAGGGCCGCTGGACCCTGTCTACTGGGGGGCTAGCTGAGACGAAAATCCCCGCCGTTGCCGTATTGGCCGACCAATACCTCGAAGGCTGGAGCGCAGAGGTCGACGGCCAACCGACCAAGCTCTACCCGATTGACTCCGTGTTCCGAGGCATCGTTGTCGGCCCCGGGCGACACAAGATCGTCCACCGCTATCGCACGCCCGGGCTCACCGCCGGACTGATATCGCTAGCACTCGGGCTGTGCTTGATCACGCTCGTGGCCTGGCGCCTGCGGGGATAAGGGCTCGCGAAACAATAACTTCCCCCTTTGGTGCGTGACGGCGGAGTGCGGTCGGGACGGCGCCCGGAGGACAATCCGCAGTCGTACCCGAGGTACATCGAGGAATTCTTCGAGGCCGCACGGCCCGAGCGTGCCCGCCGGTGCGTGCCAAAGGGGGAAGTTATTGTTTCGCGAGCCCTAAGTTCAGCTGGCCCGGATTGCTCATGGAGGTGCATATCTCACGGCATCGTGAACACTGAACGCACCGCGCCTTGGCGCGGCCCCGCGCCCGTTCCCGCTCCGAAACAGCCCAACTTTCGGACACCACCTGCACCCTGGTTGCAGCAAACGTGCCGCCCCGACCCCCGCGGTCGCTGTGCCGGCGCAACGACCACCTTCTTCGAGTGACTCGCAAACCCAATCGAGCAAGATGCCTGGCGCACGCTTTCGGCAAGCAACCCAGACCGCGACTCCAAGCCCGGACACCGTGCGGGAGCCCCTCCCCAGCAATCCACACAGCGGACACGAAAAGGCCGCGGATGATGCCTCACCCGCGGCCCATTCTTGACTAAATTGAGCCGGCGTTCCGAGCCAGTGGCTCGAATTCGCCAGCGTCCCCTGGGGATTACTCCTCGACGCGGCAGACCTTCTCGGCGAACAGGCCCTTGGGCCCTTCCTTCAACTCGAATTCGACCGTCTGGCCCTCTTCGAGGGTGCGGAATCCTTCCCCGGTGATCTGCGAATAATGCACGAAGACGTCGTTGTCATCCTTCTTGATGAAACCGAATCCCTTCGCGTCGTTGAACCACTTGACTGTGCCTAGAGCCATTTACTTCTTCCTCCGAACTTGCGGCGATAGCCGCCTCTCCAAAACCCGGATGACGGTGCTGCGCTCAGCGTCTTGCATAACCCCCAGGTAAATCGCCAATGCCAATGTACCGCGAACTCGACATACAGGACCCCCGAGCAGCGCACAGCAGCGTAACCCCAGGGTGTGAGCAGTCAAGGGGTTGCCGCGCTTCTTTTCAACGGAAGCCCTAGATGGTGGCGACCGGCCCCAATGGTTGTGGGCGCTGCTCGGACCCGAAGCGCCAAGTAATGAAATGTGCGCCGAACGCGCACATTTGCCGGCAACGATGGGCTGTTTTAACTTATGGTTGGAGGCGATGACAGTGCCAAGTGTCGCCGTGTCGCGCGAAGGACCAGCGGTCGTGCAGGCGGCTCGGACGGCTGCGCCAGACTTCCACCTGCTCTGGCTGCAAAAGATAGCCACCCCAAAACGGGGGGCGCTCCACCTGCTGCTGCTCCGCGAAGCGCGCCTCGACATCGGCGAAGCGTGCCTCGAGGGCGGCACGGCTTTCGATGGGGCGGCTTTGCTCCGAAGCCCAGGCCGCCAGCTGACTGCCCCGGGGCCGGGACGCAAAGTAGGCGTCGGAAGCGGCCGCGTCGAGGCGCGAGACCGGCCCGTGGGTGCGAAACTGAAGGTCCAAAGTGGCCCAGTGGAAAGCCAGCGCCGCCCGCGGCAGCCGCTCCAGTTGTTCGGCCTTGGGGCTTCGGTAGTTGGTGAAGAAGGCAAAGCCGGTGGCATCGACCTGTTTGACCAAAACGAAGCGCACGGCCGGAAGCCCCTCCGGGGTCACGCTGGCCAGGGCCGCTCGACTGGGGTCGAAGGGCTCGGAGGCCCGGGCGCGCTCGAAGGCCTCCCGGAACCATACGATCGGGTCATCGAAGGGCGGTCGCTCACTCATGGCTTCGGTCATGCCCCCTTGTAGCGCGCCCGGCCAGCCGCAGCATCGCCGCCCTCCCTCACGCGGCCACGAGAAATGCAAGAACTGACACACAAAGTGCGCAATTTCCGTCCATTGGGGCGCAAATTGCAAAATGGGTGTGATACCTTCCGCGGCTGTGGATCCCATCGCCGAGCAGTTGATCGCGCGGCTTCAGCGCGATTCGGCCGATGCCGCAGCCTATGAAGAGCTGAAGGGGCACTATCGGCTGCGGGGCGACCTGCCGTCGCTGGCCAACCTGCTCGAGGGCTGGGCATCGACTCACCCCGACCATCCAGAGCAGGCCAGCGACGCCTTTTGCGAGGCCGCAACCACCGTGCTCGAAGGCCTGGCGGACCCGCCGCGGGCCAAGCGGCTGTACCAGCAGGCGCTGCATGCCAACGTGCTACATCCGGAAGCGGGACGGCAACTGCATGCCTTGCTGGAGCAGCTGGGCGACTACCACGAAACCACCGAGTTCCTGGAGGGCTACGCCCGTGCGCTGGGCGAAGCCGGCGCAGATGGCGGCTACGTGGGGCAGCTCTTCCACCGCCTGGGTGAGATCTACGACGAGCAATTCGGCCAGGCCGAGGCTGCCCAGGCCTACTACGAACACGCCAAGTTGCTGCGCTCCAGCGCCGGCACACCCTCCCCGACGGCAGCGAGCTCGGCGCGCGTCCCAGGGGCGATGACCCATGCCGTCACCGGGGGCCCCGAGGAACGGGCCGACACGCTCGAGCGCCAGGCCGACGCAGCCGGCACCCCCCAGGCCCAGGTGGAGCTGCTGTGCGAGCTGGCCCGCCTGCGCTGCGACGAACTTTCGGACCTGGACGGCGCGGTGATCGCCCTGCGCCGCGCGCTGTCGGTGGTGCCGGGGGACGTCCAGGTGATGCACCAGCTGGCCAGCTGCCTCTTGGCCCGGGCCGAGCGGGGCGAAGCCAGGGCCGCCGCCGCCGACCATCGCCGGGTGGCCGAACTCTTTTATCAAATCGCCCAGGGTGTCGCGGACGCACAAGCGCTGGAGTTCCTGGAGTCGGCACTGCAGGCGGCACCGGCCCACGACGGTGCCCTGTCGCTGCTCGAGGAGCTTGCGCCACGCCTGGGACGCGAGGATCTGCTGGCCGGCTACTGGGTGGCCTTCGTGGGCGCGGCCCCGGAGGGCGAGGAGTTGGACGAGCGCCGGGTGCGCCTGGGCGAGGCCTACCTCTCGGCCGGGCAGCTCGACGATGCCCTCTATTGCCTGCAGCCGGCGGCCGAGCACGGCCACGTCCATGCCAACGAGCTGCTGCAGCAGCTCTACGCGCGCCAGGGTCGCGAGGCACCCCGGGGTGCCTCGGCGGCGGCGACGACGGCGGCTGCAACCCTCGAAGCGGCCGAAGGTGCCCCCGAGCCCACACGCCCCGACCGCAGCCGGCTGCCGACCACGCGCCCGCCGGCGCGCCGTAGCGATACGGAGCTGGCGCGCGACGCCGCCCACGTCGGGCAGCTGCGGCGCCAGGTCCACGACCTGATCACCGCGCGCCGCCACGACGAAGCCGCCGATGCCGCGCGCGCCATCCTCGACATCGACCCCAACGATCCCGAGGCCTTCAACCTGCTCGAGGGCCACTACCGCAAGCGCCGCGACTACCCGGCCCTGCGCGACCTGCTACTGGCCTCGACCCGCGTTCCTGGCCTCTCGGTGGACGCGCGCAAGCTGCGGCTGCGCGAGGTCGCCACCCTCTCCGAGTCCAAGATCCGTGACACCGAAGCGGCGATCTCGGCCTGGCGCGGCGTCGTCACCCTGGACCCGGCCGACCGCGACGCCACCAAGAGCCTCAAGCGCCTGCTCAAGCGCGCCCAGCAGTGGGACGAGCTGGCCGGCGTGCTGGAGCGCGAGGCCCTGTCGGCTACCGACGTGGGCGACAAGAAGGCGCTGCTGCGCGAGATCGGCCTGATCCATCGCGACCGCCGCCAGGACATGGCCGAGGCGGCCGACGCTTTCCGCCAGCTCTACGCGCTCGACGAAGACGACGCCGCGATACGCGACGACTTGATCGCGCTGCTGCAGCAGATCGACGCCTTCGAGGAGCTGCCGCCGCTGTTGCGCGAGCGTATGGATTCGCGCAGCGAAGCGCGCGACAAGCTGCGCGACGCGCTGGTGCTGGCCGAGGTCCTGCATGAAAAGCTCGCCGACCACGACGGGGCCTTCGAGCTGTGCGAACAGATTCTGACGCTCAAGCCCGGCGACAAGGGCGCCTTCGATCGCATGCAGCGCATCGACGAGGAGTCGGGCAACGCCACGCGGCTGCTCGGCACCCTGGAGCGCCGCGTGGAGCTGGCGCCCAAGGGCGACCGCCCGGGTCTGCTGCAGCACATGGCCACCCTGGCCGACGAAGAACTGGGCGATCTCGACAAAGCCGCCGAGTACCTGGGCGACGCCCTCGACCTGGCCCCCAAGGACCGGGAGACCCTCAACCGCCTGGTCGAGATGTTCGAGCGGGCCAACCGTTACGAGGACCTGGTCGAGCTGCTGCGCGAGCGCGCACTACTGGAAAAGTCGGCCAAGAATCGCGTCGACCTGATGCGGCGTATCGCCGGGCTGCTCGGCAACTTCCTGGGCGACGAGCAGGGCGCCGCCGAGGCCTACCAAGAAGTGCTGAAGGTCGAAGAGGACGAAGAGGCCCTGCGCTTTCTGCGCGAGGTGGCCACCCGTAGCGACGATCCGGCCGCCCTCTCCGACCTGCTGCAGCGACTGTCGGCGCTGCTTTCCAAGCAGCTCGAGGCAGCCCAGCAGGGCCCAGCAACCGGGGCGGACGGCGAGCAGTCCGAAACGCCCGCCTCGCTCGCAGACCAGACCGAGGAGATCCGCGACCTGCTCTACGACCGCGCCGTACTGCTACAAGAGCGGCTGCAGCAGCCCCAGGAGGCGGCCGCGGTGCTCAGGAGGCTGGTCGAGGAGCTGGCACCCGACTTCGATCCGGCCATCGAGCTGTTGGTCGAGGTGTGCGAGGCCATCGACGACCGGACCGGACTGGCGGTGGCCCTGGAGCGCAAGCTGCAGCGGGAGGCCGACGCCGAAGAGCGGCTGCCGATGGCCAAGCGCCTGGCCGACATGGCCGAGGGTGAATTGGCCGATGCGGCGCTGGCCGAACGGGCCCTGAGCCGCTGGAGCCAGGACGAAGAACGCAACCCGGAGCCCCATCGGCGCCTGAGAGCGATCTTCGAACGCGGCGAGCGCTGGCAGCCGCTGGTCGAGACGCTCGACGCCCTGGGCACCTGGGAAGACGATTTCGAGGTCCGCGATGGTGCCGTTCTGCAAGCCGCGCGGCTGGCCTTCGAGAAGCTCGACAACGCCGACGGTGCCTGGAATCGCCTGCTGCCCCTGGTCGAAGAGGGCCACGAGGCGGCCTCCACGCTGCTGCAGGAAGTGGCCCAGGCCAGCGGACGCCAGGAGGCGATCGCCGCGCTGCACGTGCGTCTGGCCCAGGACGTCGAAGACCCGCACCTCCAGGGCTTCCACTGGCGCCAAGCCGCCGGCGTCTACGAGAACCAGCTCGACAACGACGCCCAGGCCTTCGAGGCCAGCCTGCGGCTGCTCGCCATCGACCTCGAAGACCAGCGCGCGCTCGAGTTGGTGGATCGGCTCGGTGGTAAGACGGGCGCCTTCAAGCGCCTGAGCCAGGTCTACGACCGCCTGCTCAAGGGCGCGACGACCGACACCTCCAAGGTGAGCTTGCTGCGCCGCCACGCCAACCTGCTGGCGGGCAACGAGCCCGACGAAGCGCTCGACCGGGTGCTGCGCGCCTGCGCCCTCGAGCCCGAGGACGAAGCGCTGCTATCGCAGGCCGAGGAGCTGGCCCAGCGCACAGGGCGCAGCGAGGAGATGCTCGTCGTCTACGACCGGCGACGGGCCAAGAGCGAAGACGCGGCCGGTCAGCTGACCGAGGCCCTTCGTGCAGCCAAGCTTTGTCAGACGATCGACGAGGACGAACGGGCCCAGCAGTACCTCAAGACCGCGCTCGCGGTCGCCGCCGAAGACGGGGAACTGGCCGAACGCGTGGTGCAGGCCGCTGACGAACTCGATGCGAACGCCGGCAGCAATGTCGAGCGGCGCCACTTGCGCGCCCTGGTCCGCGCCCACGGCGAGTTGGCCGAGACGGCGCCGGCCGAAGACGGGGCGCTGTTGGTGCTGCGTGCAGCCTCGCTGATGGGCGACAGGCTCGAGGACAAGCGTGGGGCCTTCGACATCCTGCGCCAAGGCACGGCACGGCTGCCGCTGTCGGAGCCACTCTATGAACGCTTCCTCGCGTGCGCCACGGAGTTGAGCCGGCTCGATGCCCTCGACGCCCACCTGTCGCGACTGGTGGATGAAGCCATTGACTCCGAGTCAACCGTGGCATTGCTGAAGCGACGGGCGGCGCTGCTCGAAGGCCCCCTCGGGCGCGCGCGGGATGCCTCCACGGTGTACGCGAAGCTGCTGCAGTTGCGTCCCGACGACGAAGACATCGCGCGCCAGCTGCGCGACGGGCTCCGCGCCTCCCAGCGCTACCAGGATCTGCTGATCGCCCTGGGCAAGCAGCTGCAGCGCAGCACCGACCCCGACCAGCGGATTCAACTGCTCAAGGAAATCGCCTACACCTGGGAGCGCGACCTGCGCAATCGCTGGGAGGCGCTGGACGCCTGGAAGGCCGTGCTGGGTCAGGACGGCGAGGACGAAGAGGCCATCGAGGCCATCGAGCGGCTGGAGAAGGGCCCGGGACTCGCTCAGCCGCAGGCGCCGGCAGACGAAGACGCGCAGGATGCTGACGCGGAAGGCCCGGACGAAGACGAAGACGAAGCGGGCGACGCGCAGCTCGCAGCGCCCCCCGCCGAAGCGTCGTCGGAGGACGGGGACGAAGTCGCAGAACGGGCTGCGGGCGAAGCCCCCCAATCAGCCGCTCAGGATACGGTCGACGACGATGCAACCGACCGGGCAGAGGTCCGGGACGAAGAAGACGACGAAGAAGACGACGAAGAAGACGACGAAGACGAAGACGAAACCACCGCCCCCCACGCGATCGCCGCAGCAGCCAGCGAGGCGAATGCAGCGCAGCCGCAGGCGGCCGAGTCCGAGGCCCTCGGCGCCGCCGACACGAATGACAGCGGCGGTGCGAACAGCGCTGAAGACACGGAGCTGGACGAAGCGCACGAGTCTCTGGAACTCGCGGGCGCCGCGGCCGGCACCAAAGCCCCCGCGCCGCCGCCACCAGCGCCCCCCGCCGTGGACGCCTTGCAAGAGGAAGCGGAAGATGAGGACGACGACGACGACGGCGACCTCGACTCCCTGGACGCGAGCTTGAGCGCCACCGGTGGCGGTCCCGAAGAACTCGACGTGCTCGACGCGATTCACGAGGTGGATGCGAGCGAAGCCGAAGAGCTGGAGCTACCCCCGGCGCCTCCGCGCGGCCGCGCCGCCTCCAACCCCCCACCCCCGCCGCCGCGCGCCTCGGTACCCGGATCGATTCCGCCACCGCTGCCCGGAGCCGCAGCCCAAAACCGCGGCTCGACCCCGCCGCCGCTGCCCGCGCGCGCCCTATCCCAACCGCCACCGCTGCCACCGCGCTCGGCGCGAGCCCTATCCCAGCCGCCGCCGCTGCCGCCCCGCTCGGCACGGGCGCTATCGCAGCCGCCGCCGCTACCCAAAAATCCCTCGAAGCCGCCGCCGCTGCCGCCTCGCAAGTAGCGACCCATAAAGCGGCCCATAGAGCTGCCCTCGGCCCACGCTCCGGCGCCTACGGCCCAGGGCGTCGGCCGCGCGCGCGGGTGTGACCGCGATCAGCCCTCGAGATGGCGTCGAGCCACGTCGGCCCAGGGGCTCTTGGGGTCGAGCTTCAAATACGTCTCCCAGTGCTTGCGCGCCTGGGCGGGCTTGCCCAGATCCGAGAGCGCCAGCGCCAGGTTGAAGTGGGCGTCGGCGAAACCCGGGTCGGCCGCGATCGCGTGCTCGAAGCGCTCCAGCGCCAGCTTCAGCTGCCCGCTTTCGTAGGCCAGAAAACCCAGGTTGTAGTGGGCCTCGGGCTGCTTGGGGTCGACCTCGAGGGCGCGCTCGTATTGCGTCCGGGCCGCCTCCAAATCCCCGCGCTGGTAGAGCAGATTTCCGAGGTTGGTGTAGGCGTTCGACAGCGATGGATCGAGCTCGATGGCCTGGCGGTAGGCGCGTTCGGCGCGTTCGACTCCGCCCTCTTCTTCATCGAAACGGCAGCCCTCCAGGTACAGCTCGTAGGCACGCTTGAAGGTGTTCTTGGTGCCACCGCGGCCCAGCACGCGCACCACGTCGTCGTGCAGCGAACTGACGTCGAAGTCCAGGCACTGCTGGCCGGTGGCCGGCTCGTAGCTTCCGCGCTCGTCGCGCACCAGCACATTCTTGCCGTCGGTGATGATCTTCAGCGAACTCAGGGGCCGGGCGATCTGGGGCAGCGAGCTGCGCAGGGCCTCGACGCTACGACGCACCGCCTGCAGCGGCAGCCCCTCGTCGAGCAAGCCCTTGGCCGCGCGCAGGCTGATCAGGTCCTGGAAGCTGTAGAAGCGCCGACCGCCGGTGGCCACCGAGCGCCGGATGAAGCCGGTGCGATCCCAGTAGCGAAGGCGCCCGGGCGTGATGCCGAAGAGGCGCGTGGCGTCGGCGAAGGAATAGAGGTCGCCAAAGGGATCGCGGGTCTTGGGACGGCCGTCGTCGCTGGGCGCCTCGACGCGCAAGAGCGGCTCGCGCCGCCTGCGAACCGCGCCGGCCTTGCCGAAATCCACGTGGATGACGTTGTCGTCGCTCACGACTGCCTCGAGGCCGAGAGTACGCCCAAGGGCAGCTCGAGGTCGACGTCGATGTGCAGCTGCTCGGCGTCCAGGCGCACCTGGATTTCACACAGGGCTGTGCCCAGCCCGCGGTCGGTGATGCGACGACTGGCCTCGGCGCAGGCCAGGCGCATGGCCCGCAGGCGCAGACGCGGAGAACCTTCGGCGGCCCGCTGCAGCGCCTGCTGTTGCTGGGGGTCGAGGCGGCCGCCCTGACCGCACAAAAGCCGCGCCAACGGAGCGCTGATCATGGTGCTGCCGAAATAGACCTCGCCCTCGGCATCGCGCCGGGTCGCCCCCTCCGACAGGATTTCGGCGCTGTGGAAAATCGCCTCCTCGAGCCCGGGCCCGATGGCCAGCAGTGGCCCACGGCTGCCCTGGAGACGCAGACGAACGGCCTTTACCAGGGGTTTTGGAGCACTTGCGGATCGCCGACGGCCCATGGCGCGTATGCTACATTGGAATACCTTCTACCACCAAGTGACGTGCACGCCGAAGCCGAGGGTGCTACTTCGGCTGACCGGCCGCACGACGCACCGACAAACCCAGCGAGAAATCCCACCATGCTCGACCGCATCGGCCCCGCGCACGCTTCTGCCCCGATGGCTTTTCTCTCCGACGTGCACGGCAACCTGGCCGCCCTCGAGGCCGTGGTGGCCGAACTGCAGCGCCGCACCATCAGCGACATCTTCGTCGCCGGCGACCTTTTGCTGGGCGGTGATGAGCCGCTCGAGGTCTGGCGCCGGCTGGCGCAGCTGAACGCCCGCTGCACACGGGGAGCGAGCGATGTGGCCCTGGCCACCGTGGACCCGCGTAGGCTCGAGGCCAAGAGCGACAGCGAGCGCGCGATGCTGGAGCGCTTCGCCAAGACCCGGGCCGCCGTGGGCGAGGTGGTGCTCAGGCGCCTGGGCGCCCTACCCCAGCAGCTGCGGCTGCCGATGGTGGATGGTCGCGAGCTTTTGATGGTGCACGGCAGCCCCGGCGATCCCCTGGAGTCGATGAGTCACGATCTGGAGGAAGAGGAGTTGGCGGCTCTGTTGGACGACGATCCGGCCGACATCGTCGTCTGTGGCGGCAGCCACGTGCCCTTCGAACGCCCGGTCCTTGATGCACAGTTAATCAATGTCGGCTCGGTGGGAGAAGCCCCCGAGGGCCGCGTCGCCCACTACACGGTGATCTCCCCGCGCGTCGACGGCGCGATCGTCGAGCAGACCTGGGTGGAATACTGATCTGAGTCAGGAACCGGTGGCGGCCGCCGGCTCGGGCTCGTCAGCGCGTGTGACAACCTCGACGCTGGTGACGTGACGTTCGTCGGCAGCGCGCACGGTCAGGGCATGTTCACCGATCTCGACGGTCTGACCACTGCTCGGAACCTTGCCGACCAGATCGATGAGCATGCCGCCCAGGGAGTCGTAGCCACTGGCGCCTTCGGGCAGTTTCAGTCCCGTGATCTCCGCCAGATCGTGCACCGAGACGTCGGCGCTGACGATGTAGTGCCCCGGGGCGATCTCGTGAACGCGCGCTTCTTCGCGATCGTGTTCGTCGCGGATCTCGCCGACGATTTCTTCGATGATGTCTTCCAGCGTCACCATGCCGCTGGTGCCGCCGTATTCGTCGACCACGATGGCCAGGTGCACGCGCCGGGCCTGCATTTGGCGCAGCAGCTCGCTGATCTTCTGCGACTCGGCGGCAAAGTAAACGGGCTTTCGGATCAGCCCCTCGAGCGTGCCCTGCAGGCGCTTCTGGTTTTGCACCAATCGAAAGATGTCTTTGGCGTAGAGCACGCCGACCGGTTGATCGATGCTCTCGCCGTAAACCGGGTAGCGGCTATGACCGCGCTCGACGATCACCTTGATCACTTCGGGCAAGGGCTTGTCGATATCGAACGCGACCATCGCCGTGCGCGGGACCATCACCTCGCGCGCCACCGTCTCGCGAAATTCGAGCACGCTCTTGAGCAGCTCGGCGTCTTCCTCGGCGATGGAACCCAGTTCTTCGCCACGCTCGATCAACTGCTCGACCACCACGTCGGTGACGCGTTCCGGATCGTCCTCGGGGCTCGGAGGAAAGGCCCTATGGATCAGGTCGCTGGCCCAGATCAGCGGTTCGGCGAAGGGCGCGGCCAACAGCTCGAGCGGCCGCGCCAGGCGCAGAAGCGGCAGCGCCACGCGCTTGGCTCGACGCGCTGCCACCGCCGAACACAGCCCCACCATGGCGGCGTAGAAGAGCGTGGTGGCGGCCAGCACGCCCAGCCGCCTGGGCAGCTCCTGGTAGCGCAGGGCCACCTCGTAGGAGAGGATCACGGTGCAGACCAGGGCCAGGATGCGACCGGTCAGGAAGCGCGTACCCACCCGGTTGACCTGGCGAAGGTAGCGCGCCGCGGTGGCCGAGATCGGCCCATCCCCGTCGCGCGCCGCGCGCACGCGCGCCTCCCCGAGCGCGGTTATCGCTTCATCGACCGCCGTGTAAACCGCCCCCGCAATTGTGCACGCCAGGATACCCAGCAACTGGGTACTTGGGCCGTCTATCGATCCGTCCAACCGCGTCGTACTCCCGCCACGACCTTGTGGCGTTGTTGCTCGAGGCTAGCTGAAGAAAGTTCCTGCCCTGGCAAGATAGTTTCGAGCATAGTGGACGGATCGGGATTGGGCAACGCCACGCATTTCCGGGGACGGCGCGCGGCCGACCTGGCCCCGGCAATCCCGATGGTCATGCAAATTGATTGCCAACTCTCTGACAAGTCTCACAAAAGCCCCGAAAGATTGGGTGGACGCCCTCAGGAACGCCCCGAGCGAATGCGCAGGCGCAGGGCGTTGAGACGGATGAAGCCGGTGGCGTCGCTCTGATCGTAGACGTCGTCTTCTTCGAAGGTGGCGTAGGACTCGTCGTAGAGGGAGCGTTCGCTCCTGCGCCCCACCACCGAGACCTGCCCCTTGTAGAGCTTGAGCCGCGCTTCGCCGCTGGTATCCCGCTGGGCGTCGTCGATCAGGGCCTGCAGCGCGAGCCGTTCGGGCGCAAACCAGAAGCCGCGGTAGACCAGCTCGGCGTACTGCGGGATGAGCGAGTCGCGCAGCTTCATGACCTCCCGGTCCATGGTCAGCGACTCCACGGCGCGGTGGGCTTTGTGCAGGATGGTGCCGCCGGGCGTCTCATACACCCCGCGCGACTTCATGCCGACGAAGCGGTTTTCGACGATGTCGACGCGGCCGATGCCGTGTTCGCCGCCCAGCTCATTGAGCTTCTCCAGCAGCGCCGCCGGCGCCAGCTCTTGGCCGTCGATGGCGACCGGATCACCCTGCTCATAACGGATGGTGATGTAGCGCGGCTTGTCCGGCGCTTGCTCAGGGCTGCGCGTGAGCAGGAACATGTCCTCGGACGGCTCGTTCCACGGATCCTCGAGCACACCGCCTTCGTAGCTGATGTGGAAGAGATTCCGGTCCATCGAATAGGGCTTGTCCTTGCTGACGGGGACCGGGATGCCGCGGGCCTCGGCGTAGTCGATGCAGTCGGTGCGCGAACGCAGCTTCCACTCGCGCCACGGGGCGATCACGCGGATCTTGGGATCGATGGCCATGGCCGCGAGCTCGAAGCGCACCTGGTCGTTGCCCTTGCCGGTGGCGCCGTGGGCGATGGCGTCGGCGCCGTGCTCGACGGCCACGTCCATCATCGCCTTGGCGATGGCAGGGCGGGCGATGGAGGTGCCCAACAGGTACTCACCCTCGTAGATGGCGTTGGCGCGCAGCATGGGAAAGCAGTAGTCGCGCACGAAGTCTTCGCGCAGATCCGCGATCACGCAGGCCACCGCGCCGGCCGCCTCGGCCTTGGCCGGAACGTCATCGAGTTCCTCGGCCTGCCCCACGTCGGCGCAAAAGGCCACGACCTCGACGTCGTATTCTTCGCGCAGCCACGCCAGGATCACGCTGGTGTCGAGGCCTCCGCTGTAGGCCAAGACGACTTTCTTGATGGGACGGGTCATGGGCGCGGAGAATAGCCGGCCCCGGGACGGGTGCAAGCTCTACACGCCGGGCCCGTTGCCTGGGCTCAGCGCCTAGATGTGCTCGGCGGGAGTCATGATCCGCTCTCGGGTCCGCTACGGCGCCAGCTGCGGCGTCCGGCCCCCTTGAAATACACGGTGTATTCCGGCGCAGGCCGTCCTTGCATCTGCCATCGTGTCGACCTCGATCATCGGCTCAGCACTCCCGCCGAGCACATCTAGATGTGCTCGGTGACTGGCAGTCGCATCCGCGGTCGCTGGCGCCCAGCCCCGACGGACGCCCGCCACCGCCGCGCTACATCAGCCGGATCGCCCCGCGCTCCAGCAAATCCGCCAGGGTCTTCAGCGCCTCCAGCCGCGGCATGCCACAGACGTCGAGCAAATCCTCGACCGTCCCGAGACCATCGATGCGCGAAAGCAGGAAGCCGGCGCGGTGGTCGAGCCCCAGCCAGCGCTGCTCGTTTTCGCCCACCGCATGCACGGGAACCGACGCCAGGTCGCCGATCTTCGAGGTGTAAAGCTGGATCAGGCGCTCACGGCAGTTGGCGGCACAGCGCAGGGCCTGGGCGTTTCCCGGGTCGCGTCCCAGGACCAACTCGGCGAAACCGAGGGCGCCTGTGAGGTCGTCCAGGGCGTAGAGTTCTTCCATCTCGCCCAGCAAATCCAGCTGCTGCGAGGGACGCGAGTGGTCGACCAGGTCGAGCGCGTCGCCGGCGTGGTCCGGCTCGGGCGGGAGGCTGCGGCGTTGGGCCAGCTCGCGCAGCCGATCGACCTCGTCGCTGCGGGTCGGCGGCACGGTGCTCTGGCGGCTCATGCGCTCCAGCGTCCAGGCATCGTGGCCTTCGCTCATGCCCAGCGGCGGCGGAAAGCCGCTCAGGGGACGGTCCGGGGTGTTTTCGTCGACGTCCTCGAGCACCACCGCCTCGGGATTGGTGGCCTCGAGCACGCCGGCGGGAACCTCGAAGTCGGCGGTCTGCCCGGGGTCGGGCAGCTGCGAGTCGACCAGCCCGGCAAACGAGGTCTCCGACTCCCGTGGCTGGGCAAACGGGTCGAAGGGGGGCGCCGGCCGGCTCGAGGTGCGCGGAGGCATGGCCGGAGGAGGCTCGGGCGGCAACTCGGGCGAGAAGGCCACGGGCGTCGGCACGCCCTGGGGCGGCAGCGGCGGCAGCGGCGGCAGCGAATCGGGCGGCGGCGCGGCCGAGAACGCGCCGGCGCTGGGCAGGGACTCCGACGAGTACAGCTGACCGGGCGGGGGTGCAGCCTCGGAATCGGGATCGCCCTCCAACTCCGGGGGCTCGATCGAACGCGATGAGAACAGGCCCTGGGGGGCGCGCCTACCGCCGCCTTTGTGCTCGTCTGACACTACCCACGGACACCCTGCCAAATGACCGTTCGCGCTTTGACGACGGTGGATCGTCGAGGCTGCGACGGCGCTGTGCGTGCCTGACCGACCCGGGTCGTCGTCCGATCGTGGTCGGTCATCTAGTTCACCTTCCCGACCACGCCCTTGAACATTCTCTGCGTGCGAGCCAGCGCGTCGATCTGCTCGAGCAACTCACCGACGTCGCCAGCCTGGATCAGGGTCTTGGCGCGATCGACCACGCCGCGCGCCTTGTCGATGGCGTCGCGCCCGAAGTCGCTACCGGCCACCACCTGCTCGACCTCGGGGAAGAGCGTCTCGATTTGCGTGATCAGCTTCTGGGCTTCCTGCACCGTCTGCTCGGTCTCGTCGTCCTGACGACGCGAGACGGCGAACTCGTTGGCCTCGTCGACCATCTCGCTGATCTCGTCCTTGGTCAGGCCGCTGGTCGCGGTGACCGTGATGCTCTGCTGCTGGCCGGTCTCGAGGTCGGTGGCGTGCACGCTGACGATGCCGTCGGCATTGATTTCGAAGGTCACCTCGACCTCGACCTGCCCGGCCGGCGCGCGCCTGAGGCCGGTGAGGATGAACTCGCCGAGCAGTTCGTTTTCGCTGGCACGCGCCGACTCGCCCTGCATCACCAGGATCTTCACCGCCGTCTGGTTTTCACGAACCGTGGTGAAGACCTTGGAGCGCGCGGTGGGTACGGTGGTGTTGAGCGGGATCAGATCCTCGAAATAGCCGCCCGCGACCATGATGCCCAGGGTCAGCGGCGTCACGTCGAGCAGGATCATCTCACTGTGATCGCTGAGCAGCGCCATGCCCTGGATCGCGGCCCCCAGGCCGACGACTTCGTCGGGATGGACGTTCTTGCTGGGCCCGCGGCCGAAGAAGTTCGCAACCGCCTGTTGAACCGCAGGCATGCGCGTCATGCCCCCCACCAGGATCACTTCCTCGATCTCGTCGGGCTCGAGCCCGGCTTCTTCCAGCGTTTGGGCGCAGGTGCCGACCGTGCGGTCGACCAGGTCGCGGGTCAGCTGCTCGAGCTCGCCGCGGCTGAGCAGACGCTGCAGGTGCAGGGCTTCGTTGCGCTCGTTGGAGATGATGAACGGCAGGTTGACCTCGGTCTCGTCGACCGCCGACAGCTCGCACTTGGCCTTTTCCGCCGCATCCTTCAGGCGCTGCAGCGCCATGCGGTCCTCGCGCAGGTTGATGCCGTGCTCGGCCTGAAAGCCCTCCACCAACCAATCGATGATGCGCAGGTCGAAGTCCTCACCGCCGAGAAAGGTATCGCCGGCAGTGCTGACGACTTTGAAGACGCCGGTTCCGCTGATCTCGAGGACCGAGATGTCGAAGGTGCCGCCGCCCAGATCGAAGACAGCCACGGTGCGGTCGTCGGACTTGCCGAAGCCGTAGGCCAGGGCCGCAGCCGTCGGCTCGTTGATGATACGGATCACCTCGAGGCCGGCGATCTCGCCAGCGTCCTTGGTGGCCTGGCGCTGGTTGTCGTTGAAATAGGCGGGGACCGTGATCACCGCCTTGTTGACGGGCTGACCGAGGTAGTCCTCGGCGATCATCTTCATCTCCTGGAGGATCATGGCGCTGATCTCCGGAATGCTGTGCACCTTGCCGCGAAGCTCGAGGCGGGCGTCGCCATGTTCGCCGGAGACGATGGTGTAGGGGCAGTTTTGAATCGCCGTCTGGACCTGGGCGCTGTCGAACTTGCGGCCGATCAGACGCTTGGCCGCGAACACCGTGTGCTCGGCGTTGGTGACCGCCTGGCGCTTGGCGATGTGGCCGACCAGGCGCTTGCCCGCCTCGGTCACGGCCAACATCGAGGGGGTGGTCTTGTAGCCGCCCCGGTTCGCGATCACTGCGGGCTGCCCACCCTCGACCACCGCCACACACGAGTTGGTGGTGCCCAGGTCGATCCCGATGACAATCTCCATCGCCGTTTCAGCTCCTGCCTTGGAAGTCTAACCCGGATATTCCGATTTTGGGCACCCGTCCCGGTTTCGGCTTTTTGGCCAGGAGCCGGGTTGGGCCGCGGGCGAGCGCCGGGAGCGAGCGCGGCATTCAGCGCGCCTCGTTCAGCAGGTTTTTCACCATCTCGTTCCTGGGCTCGATGACAGCCGCCTGCTGCAGGGCGCGCGAGGCGTTGAGCTTGAGGCCAGCTGCCAGGCAGACCCGGGCCAGCACCAGCAGGTTGTCGACGACCTTGGGTTTGAGGTCGACCGCGCGCTGGGCGTAGCGCTGGGCCCGGTGCAGGTCACCGCCGGCCTTGAGGATCGCTTCGGCCGCGAGGCGTGCGGGCTTGGCCTCGTCCGGTCGCGCGTCGGAGACCCGCGCCCAGGATTTGCCGGCTGCAGCCCAGTCCCCTGACTCCTCCTCGAAGCGCGCCTGGCGCTCGTAGTTGAGCGACAGCATGGCGGCGACCTTCTGGTTGACCTGGGCGAATTGAAGCTGCAGCGCGGTGTTGTCGGGGGCTTCGGCGAGCGCCAGCTGTAACTCCTCGGCGGCCCCCAGGGCATCGCCGGCGGCCATCAGCTCGCGGGCCCGGGCGCTGCGCGCGGCGACCGTGTTGGCCGCACTCGCCTCCGCACTGCCGCTGACCGCAGCGCTGGCCCGCACCGCCTGGCGCAGATTGGCCACGATGCCCCGCCGCCGTGCCCCGGCGGGCGCTGCGGCGTCGCCGGACGTGGCCGCGTTTGGGGCGACCTGTGCCGGCGGGGGCTGAGCTGCGGCCGCGGGCCCGGGCGCCGCCGCGGCCGTCGTAGTCGCCCCAGCCGCCGTTTCGCCTCCCCCGCGCAGCCGCTGTCGCAAGCGTTGTCGAACGCGCGCGCGGCGATCGGCGGTGCTCTCCTGGGCACGGGGCGCCACCTGCGGACCCGCCGCGGCTTCGTCTCGCGGAGAGGCGGCTTCGGCCTCGGCCTGCCCCTGCAGCGCCTCGGCCGGCAAGGGATAGGAGCCGGTGCGGCGCCGGATCTCCTCGACTTCGCGATCGACCTCGCGCATGCGCTGGGTCACATGGCGGACCTGGGCGGTGCTGATCAGGTACTGGTCGTACTGCTCGCGCTTTTTCTTCTTGCCCAGGACTTCATAGGCGTCGGTCAAGCGCTTGAAGACGGTCTCCATTTTGGCGCCGTAGGGGCCGGTCTTCCTGCCGAAGAGGGAGTCGGGGTGAAAGAGCTTGGAAAGCTCGAAGTAGGCGCTGCGTACGGCCTTGCGATCGGCGCCGAGCTCCAGCCCCAATAACTCATAGTGATTGAGCCCTTCGATGGCGTAAAAGGCATCGACGATGCGCTTTCTACGCGCCGGCTCGATGTCGGCTTCAGCCTCGAGTTCGGAGGCGGGATAGCGCGGTGCGGCGCGTGTGAAGTGGGCATCGGGCGCCTGGGCCTGTACCGCGGGACGGGCCGCCTCGGGCGCCGATGGGCGCCCCGGCATGGAAGCCCGGCTAGCGGTTGGGGTGGCCCGCGGCATCCAGGCACACTCGACGGCGCCCAGCTCGCGCAGGCGTTCGAGGATTTTGAGCACCTGGCCCTGCTCGATGCCGCTCATGATGCTGATGTCCTCGACCGAACTCGCACCGTCGATGCGCGACAGCACGAAGCCCTCTGTCGTCGACAGGGGCAGCTTCATGATGTCGACCCCGGAAATGGGCGTGGGTACACGCGAGGCCACTAGTGGTCTCCCCCGCTTCGACTTCCCAGCGCGCGCAGGTCGAACCGCATTGCCCACCGATTGTAGCATCAGGCCCGAAGCCTGATGAAGGTACGAGTTGCCCGACACGACACGGGAGCCATTGGCGCCCATGTGGCTCTTGTGGGACAACACCCTACTTGGGTGCAGAAGCCTGCGGCCCCAAAAGCAGCTCGAGCAATGCCTTCTGGCTGTGCAGGCGATTTTCGGCCTGATCCCAGACGTGGGATGCCGGCCCGTCGATCACCTCGGCCGCGACCTCCTCTCCGCGGTGGGCGGGCAGGCAATGCAGGAAGATGGCGTCGCTGGCGGCCTGCTCCATGTGCTGGGCCGTCACGGTGTAGTCTGCAAAAGCCTCGATGCGCGCGGCGGCCTCCTGCTCCTGCCCCATGCTGGCCCAGACGTCGGTGGTGACCACGTGGGCGCCCTTCACGGCATCCTCGACCGAGGCGCATAGCTCGATCTGGCCAGCTTTCTGTGCGCGCCCGAGGGCCAACACCTGCTCGTCGGGACGATAGCCCTCGGGACAGGCCAGCGTCAGGCGGAAGTCGAGCAAGGATGCGGCCAGGATCCAGGAATGGGCCATGTTGTTGCCGTCGCCCACCCAGGCCACGTGAAGATCTTCGAGGCCCGCGGCGCGCTTTTCGCGAATCGTCATTAGATCGGCCAGGAGCTGACAGGGGTGAAAACTGTCAGTCAATGCATTGACGAAGGGCACCTCCGAGGCCGCCGCGAGTTCTTCGAGGCGGTCGTGCCCATGGGTGCGAACGACGACGGCGCTGAGGTAGCGCGACAGCACCTTGGCGGTGTCGCCGAGGGGCTCGTTGCGGCCGAGCTGCAGGTCGCGGCCGACCAGTGCGATCGGCGCGCCGCCGAGCTCGTGGATGCCCACCTCGAAGGAAATGCGTGTTCGCGTGGAGGCCTTTTCCATCAGCACCGCCACGCTCTTGCCGGCCAGCGGTCGCGGGTGCTCGGGACGGCCGCGCAAGGCCTTGAGCTCGATGGCGCGCTCGGTCAGCGCAAGCAACTCTTCGCGCTGCAGATCGAGCAGGGTCAGAAAATGTCTCGGCATGATGAAACTCTCACGGCGAAGGCGGATCAATCTCGCAACGGCGGCGCCGCAAGCACGCGCTCGACCGCCGCCAGGCCTTCGTCGAGTTCTTCGCGGCTGACGCACAGCGGGGGGGTGAAGCGAAGCACGTTGCCACCGGCGAGCGAGAGTAGAACCCCCGCCTCGCGCACAACCGCGAGCGTGGCGCCCGGGTCGACCTCGTCGGCCAGCAGGATTCCGCGCAACAGGCCCTGGCCGCGGGCTTCGCGCGCTGCCTTGTGGCGCTGCACCAGGCGCTCGAGGCCTGCGGCCAGGTACTGACCGCCCTGCTCGGCGTTTTGCACCAGTTGTTCTTCGTCGAAGATCTCGAGCACACAAAGGGCTGCGGCGCAGGCCAGGGGATTGCCGCCGTAGGTGGTGGCGTGGGTACCCGGTGGCAGGGCGTCGGCCAGCTTTTCTTTGACCGCGATGGCGCCCAGGGGAAAGCCCGAGGCGATGCCCTTGGCCAGGGCGCAGCCGTCGGGCTCGACGCCGCTGTGCTCGTGGCCCATGAAGCGACCGGTGCGGCCATAGCCGGTCTGCACCTCGTCGAAAAAGAGCAGCGCACCCGCCGCATCGCAGATGGCCCGGGCCCTGCGCAGGTAGTCGGGGCTGGGCACACGCACGCCGCCCTCGCCCTGCAGCGGCTCGAGCAGCACGGCGGCAGTGCGCTCGCTGACGGCGGCTTCGAGGGCGTCGGCGTCGTCGTAGGGCACATGGGCGATGTCGCCGACCATGGGGCCCAGGCCCTCGTGGTACTTGGGCTGCCCGGTCAGGCTCAGGGCGCCCATGGTGCGGCCGTGGAAGCTCGCCTCGGCGGCAACCAGTTGCGTCCGCTCGGGGGCGCCGGCGCCAAAGTGGTAGCGCCGGGCCAGCTTCAGCAGCGCTTCGTTGGCCTCGGCGCCGCTGTTGCAGAAGAAGAAGCGATCGAAGATCGTGCGCCGGGCCATCTGCTCACCCAGGGCGATGGCGCGGTCGTTGTAGAAGAGGTTCGACACATGCATCAAACGCCCCGCCTGCGCGCCGATGGCGGCGGCGAGCTTGGGATGGCCGTGGCCCACACTGACCACGGCGATGCCGCCGCAAAGATCCAGGTAGCTCCGGCCCTCGACGTCGCGCAGACGACAGCCCTCTCCCTGCTCGAGCACCATCGGCGCGGGCCGGTAGTTCTTCAGGTAGGTGCGCTCGGCAATGTCGATCAATTCTCGGTTGTTCATCACGGCCTCGGGGCAGCACTTGGCCCGTAGTTGATAGATGCCGTCGGCTTCAGCTCGGCGCCGCGGCGGACTCGGCGTGCGTCAGCTGGGTGCCGATGCCAGCGTCGGTGAAGATCTCGAGCAGGACCGCGTGTTGCTCGCGTCCGTCGAGGATGTGGCATTTGTTGACGCCGCTTGCGAGCGCCTTGAGGCCGCACTCGACCTTGGGGATCATGCCGCCGGCGATCACGCCGCGCTCGCGCAGCTCGGCCACCTCGGCGCCGGTCAGGGACTTGATGAGGGAGCCGTCGGCGTCGCAAACGCCAGCGATGTCGGTCATCAGCACCAGTTTGCGCGCACCCATGGCGGCGGCGATTTCGCCCGCCACGGTGTCGGCGTTGACGTTCAAGCTCTCGCCCCCGGGACCGCTCGCCAGCGGCGCCACCACCGGGATCAGGCCGCCCTCGATCAGCGCATGCAGCACCTGGGGACGCACCGCTTCGATGCGCCCGACACGGCCGGTGTCGATACGGGCGCCGCTCGAGGTCTGCACCGGCTCCAGCCTGCGCGCCTGCAAAAACCGATCGTCGACGCCGCTGAGCCCCACGGCGCGCCCACCATTACGACCGATGAGCGAGACGATTTCCTTGTTGATGGTGCCGCCGAGCACCATCTCCACCACTTCCATGGTGCGGTCGTCGGTGACGCGCAAGCCCTCGACCCGCTCGCTCTCGATGCCCAGGCGCCCGAGCTGGGCGTCGATCTGGGGGCCGCCGCCGTGGACCACCACCGGATGGATGCCCACGTACTTCATCAGCACCACGTCGCGCGCAAAGCCATTGCGCAGGCTCGGATCGACCATGGCGTGGCCGCCGTACTTGATGACGAAGATGCAACCGTGGAAGCGCCGAATGTAGGGCAGCGCCTCGTGCAAAATCGCGGCTTTTTCGATCAGCTCACGCACAGCTCAAACTCGAAAAAAGAGTCATCGTGAATATTCGCTGCCCAATTGTCAAAAATCCCCGGAAGCGCAGCAGGCTGCGCACTCCGACAGGCGCAGCGCGTCGCCCCCCCCCCCCCCCCTACAGAATGAAGCGCGCCAGATCCTGGTCGTCCATGATCGGGGCGAGCACCCGCCGCACCTCGGCGCCGTCGATGCGCACCTTGCTGCCGCTCTGCTCGGGCGCCGCAAACGACAGCTCGTCGAGCAGCGCCTCCATCAGCGTGTGCAGGCGCCGGGCACCGATGTTTTCGGCCCGGCGATTGGCCTGCTCGGCGTACTCGGCCAGCACCGCGATGGCGTCGTCGGTGAATTGAAGCTCCACGCCCTCGGCCTGCATCAGCGCGGCGTATTGGCGGGTCAGGGCGTTCTTCGGCTCCTTCAAGATGCGCTCGAAGTCGGCCTTCTCCAGCGACTCCAGCTCGACGCGGATGGGAAAGCGCCCCTGCAGCTCCGGGATCAGGTCGGAGACCTTGGCGACGTGAAAGGCGCCGGCGGCGATGAAGAGAATGTGATCGGTCTTGACCTGGCCGTGCTTGGTCGAAACGGTCGAGCCCTCCACGATGGGCAAGAGGTCGCGCTGCACCCCCTCGCGCGAGACGTCGGCGCCCGAGTGCGAGCGCTGGCCGGCGACCTTGTCGATCTCGTCGAGAAAGACGATGCCGTGCTGCTGGGCACGGCGCAGGGCCTCGCGCTTGACCGCTTCGGGTTCGATGAGGCTCTGGGCCTCTTCTTCCTCGAGCACCTCGCGCGCCTCGGCCACGCGCATCTTGCGCAGCTCGCGCTTGCCCTTGAAGCCGGGCAGATTGCTCAACATGTCGCGCATCTGGGACTCGACCTCCTCGAGGCCCTGACCGCCGAAGACGCTGACGAGGGGATTGGAGTTGTCCTGCACCTCGAACTCCACCAACTCGTCGTCCAGCTCGCCAGCGCGCAGCCTGCGCTTGAGTTCGTCGGCGTCCAGGTCGGCCAGGCGCTCGGAGCGGCGGTCGGCACTGGAAGGTGGCGTGACGGCGCCCTTGGAGGAGACCAGGAAGGGGCCGATGGTGGGCGGGGTGGAGGGTGCCTCGGCGCCCCCCCGCTCGAGCATCGACAAAAGCCGCCGCTCGGCCTGCTCGCGGGCGCGCGTGGCCACCTGCTGGCGCTGCTCGGAGCGCACCATCGACAGCGCCACTTCGACCAGGTCGCGCACGATCGACTCCACGTCGCGCCCCACGTAGCCCACCTCGGTGAACTTGGAAGCCTCGACCTTGACGAAGGGCGCCTGGGCCAGTCGCGACAGGCGCCGGGCGATCTCGGTCTTACCCACGCCGGTGGGACCGATCATGATGATGTTCTTGGGCACGATCTCGTCGCGTAGTTCGTCGGGCACCTGCTGGCGTCGCCAGCGGTTGCGCAGGGCGATGGCCACCGCGCGCTTGGCCTTGCGCTGGCCGACGATGTAGCGGTCGAGTTCGCCGACGATCTCGCGGGGCGTGAAGCTGCCGACCGGGGCGCTCATACAGAAACCTCTTCGAGCACGATGTTGTCGTTGGTGTAGACGCAGATCTCGGCGGCGATGCCCAGGGCCGTGCGCGCGATCTCGGCGGCCGACAGCTCGGTGTGGCGCAGCAGCGCGCGGGCGGCGGCCAGGGCGTAGCTGCCGCCGGAGCCGATGGCGATGATGCCCTCATCGGGCTCGATGATGTCGCCAGTGCCGCTGAGCAGCAGCGTGGTCTCGGCGTCCATCACGATCATCATCGCTTCCAGACGGCGCAGGTAGCGGTCGGTGCGCCAGTCCTTGGCCAGCTCGACGGCGGCGCGCGTGAGGTTGTGGCGATGGGCCTCGAGCTTGCCCTCGAAGCGCTCGAGCAGGGTGAAGGCATCGGCGGTGGCGCCGGCGAAACCCACCAGCACGCGCCCGTCGCTCAGGCGCCGCACCTTGCGCGCCTGGCCCTTGACCACGGTCTGCCCGAGCGAGACCTGACCGTCGCCGGCCAGGGCAGCGCGCCCGTCGCGACGCACGGCGACGATGGTCGTGGAACGGATGCGGCCGGCTTGCTCTTCAGCAGCATAGGGATCGATGGAGCGCTTCATTTCACCTCGAGCACGGCGGGGCCTGGGCCCCGCCGCAGCTGGCTGATTTAGGACCTCTGCAGCGCCTGTCAAGGGTCGCCAGGGTCGCGCGCCAGGGGGTGACTGCGCTCGTAGACCTCGAGCATGCGGTCGACGCTGACGTGGGTGTAGCGCTGGGTGGTGCTCAGGTGCTCGTGGCCGAGCAGCTCCTGGATGGCGCGCAGGTCGGCGCCGGCGTCCAGCAGATGGGTGGCGCAGCTGTGGCGCAGGGCGTGGGGGTGCAAATCCGAGCGCCCCACGCCATGGCTTCCGTAGCGGCGCACCAGATGCTGCACCTGCCGGCTCGACAGGCGCCGGCCATTGCGGCCAACGAAGAGCGCGGCGCCATCGCAGGAGCCACCGCGGCCGCTGCGGAAGTGGGCCCGCACCGCCAGGTAGGCGCCCAGGGCGCGCGCGCTGGGCTCGCCGATGGGCACCACGCGCTCCTTGTCGCCCTTGCCGCGCACCCGCATCATGCGCTCGTCCAGGTCCAGGTCGAGCAGGTCGAGCCCCACCAGCTCGCTGACGCGCAGCCCCGAGCCGTAGAGCAGCTCCAGCAGCGCGCAGTCGCGCAGCACCTGACGCCGGGCCTGGGCGGCGCGCTCGTTTTGGGCCGCAGACGCAGGTGCGGTCACCTCCGGCGGCGACTCCACCAGCTCTGCGGCGGTGTCGACATCGAGGAACTTCGGCAGCGGGCGCGCAACCTTGGGGATGCGCAGGCGGGCCGCCGGATTTTTACGCAGCTCACCGCGACGCTCCAGGTAACGAAAGAAAGCGCGCAGGGCGGCGATCTTGCGCGCGGTGGTGGCGGCCTTTTGGTGGCCGAGGCCGGCTGCCAGAAAGCCGCGCAGCAGCGCCACGCCGACCGTGGTCGCGTCGGGCGGCGCCCCCTGCTCGTGGACGAAGTCGCGCAGGGCTCGAAGGTCCCTGCCATAGGTCTCGAGCGTGAGCGGCGAGCGCCGTCGCTCGACCCGCATATGCGTCAGGAAGTCCTCGATCTGCCGCAGCAGGGGGTCGCTGTCGGCTTCTGGGGGGTCTTGGCTCACCAAAAGCAATATTGCCCGGGGGCGGCGGGGGCTCAACTTTGTCGCGGAGCCGCGACCGCCCCACAGGACGCCCTGCTCAATACGAAATGCCCTTTTCGCGCTCCTCGGCCGTGCCCTCGCGAAAGAGCGCCGGGTCGTGGCCCGCGTTGTGGACCGTCACCTGCACCTCACCCAGTTCGCTGACCACGGCGGTCCAGGAGTGACGGCCCTCGGCGAAGTCCTCGGGGGCGAAGCGACGGCGGCCGAGCAGGCGCGCTTCGCCGCCGCGAAAGAGCGTGTAGCGGCGCTCCTCGACGCCCTCGATGCAACTACGCCCCTCCTCGACCACCCACAGCTCGGGGCCCAGCTCGCGGCGTTCGAGCTGCTGATAGGGGCAGCGCTCGCTGTCGTGGGCCGACTCGGTGAGCAGGATGAAGGCGAAGATCAGCAGTGGTGCGGCGACGCCCGGCACGATCACCCACAGGAGCCAACGCGGCAGAAAGGGCCCCTCGGGCTCCGAGTCGCGCTCGTCTTGGGGCACGCTCATGACGCCTGCTGCACCCCCGTGGCGCCGGCCTCCCGCCAGGCTTCGAGGTCCGAAAGGGCACGCTCAGCCAGGGCCTCGCGGCGGGCGCGGCGGCCGCGACGCCCCCCGCGCAGGCCCTCGATGGGCGGGAACATGCTGAAGACCACGTTGCTCGGCTGAAAGTCCTCGCGCGGGCGCCGCAGGTGGCCCATCAACGCCCCCAGGGCCGTGGTCTCCGGTGGCGCCGAAAGCTCCCCGCCCTGCAGCTTCGCCGCGAGCCTGAGCCCCACCACCAAGCCGCAGGCCGCGCTCTCCACATAGCCCTCGACCCCCGTGATCTGCCCGGCCAGGTAGACGTCGGGGCGCGCGCGCAGGGCCAGCATGTCGTCGAGCACCTGGGGGGCATCGACGAAGGTGTTGCGGTGGACGCTTCCGAAGCGCTCGTAGCGGGCGCTTTCGAGGCCGGGGATCATGGCGAAGACACGGCGCTGCTCGGGCTGGCGCAGGCGCGTCTGGAAGCCCACCAGGTTGTAGGCGGTGCCCGCGGCGTCCTCGCGCCGGAGCTGAACCACCGCAAACGGGCGGCGGCCGGTGGCCGGATCGTAAAGGCCCACCGGCTTCATCGGACCGTAGGCCAGGGTGTCGGGACCGCGCGCGGCCATCTCCTCGATCGGCAGGCAGCCCTCGAAGAAGCGCATCGGCTCGCAGGCGTGGCCCTCGATGGTGTCGGCCTCGATCAGGGCCGCCACGAAGGCGCGGTACTCGGGCTCGCTCAGCGGACAGTTGAGGTAGTCGTCGCCGTCGCCCTTGTCGTAGCGAGATGCGGCAAAGACGCGCCCGTGGTCGATGCTCTCGGCGATCACGATGGGCGCAATGCTGTCGTAATAGGCCAGGTGCTCGGCGCCGATGCAGCGCGCCAGGTCGGCCGCCAGCGCCGGCGCCGTCATGGGCCCGGTGGCCAGCACCACCGGGCCGCTGTCGGGAATCGCATCGAGCACGCCGGCGACCCGCTCGATGCGTTCGTGGCCGTCGATGCGCGCGGTGACCGCAGCCGAAAAGTGCGCGCGATCGACCGCCAGTGCGCCGCCAGCGGGCACCGCCGTGGCCTCGGCGCAGGCGAGGATCAGCGAGCCACAGCGCCGCATCTCTTCCTTGAGCAGCCCCACCGCATTGCCGATGGCCGCGGCGCGCAGGGAGTTGGAGCAGACCAGCTCCGCCAGGCCGTCGCTGAAGTGGGCAGCGCTGCGGGCCTGGGGCTTTTGCTCGATCAGGCGCACCCAAAGGCCGCGCTCGGCCAGCTGGAAGGCGCACTCGCTGCCGGCGAGGCCGCCGCCGACCACCGTGACGTCAGGGGCACCGCTCATGGAGCGCTCAACTTTGGGTTGAGGCCGCCGTCACGGCGGGTGTGCCCTGCACATCGCCCTCGCCGTCGCGGGCGCTCTGGGCGGCCAGCTGCTCGTCCTGGCTCAGCGGGCGGCTGTAGTCGCAGCCCTCGGCCACGCAACGCATGGTGGGATCGTTGGCGCGGCCACCGCGCACCAAAAAGCGCGCGCCGCACTTCTTGCAGTCCTCGGGCCAGGGCTTCTGCCACAGCCGGAAGTCGCACTTGATGTCGGTGTTGTAGTTGCGGCAGCCGTAAAACGGCCGGGCGCGATTGCGGGCGCGAATCTCGAGCACCTCGCCGCCGCACTTGGGGCAGTCGACGCCGAGGGGAATGCTCCTGGCGAACTTGCACTTGGGATACGTCGAGCAGCCCAGGAAAAAGCCGTTGCGACCCCAGCGCCTGAGCATCATCGAGCCGCACTGCTCGCACTTGTGGTCGGTGGGCTGCGGACGCCGATCCTCGCCGTCGTCCACCTCGCCGTCCACCGGCAGCGCGCGGGTGTACTTGCAGTCGGGGTAGCCGTCGCAGCCGATGAAGGGACCGTTGCGGCCCCAGCGCTTCTTGAGCTCCTTGGCGCACTCGGGGCATTGCTCGTCGATGGACTCGGGCTCCGGCCACCACTTGCCGGCTTGCTCGAGGCTGGTGGCGATCTGCTTCTGCAGCCGCACGTGAAAGGGCTCGAGAATGTCCAGGCGCTTGCCGCGCGCCTCGGCCACAGCGTCCAGGCCCTCCTCGAGCTTACGCGTGAAGGCAATGTCGGCCAGGTCGAAGGAGTCGGCCACCAGGCGCTCGATGACGAGCTTGCCCAGATCGCTGGGCACCAGGCGATTGCCGGCCTTCTTCACGTAGTCCCGGGCCTGCACCTTGCTCAGGATCTCGGCGTAGGTGCTGGGACGGCCGATGCCCTCTTCCTCGAGCTTTTTGACCAGCGAGGCTTCATTGAAATAGGGCGGCGGCTCGGTCTGCTTGAAGGTGACCACCACGCCCTTGTCATGCAGGTTCAGGACCTCGCCCTCGCTGAGATTGGGCAGACTGCGATCGTCGTCGGTGGGCGCCTGGCCTTCCTCGCCCGCCAGCTCGGAGCGGTCGGTGGCGCCGTAGACCGCACGCCAGCCGGGCACCTTCAGCACGCTGCCGCTGACGCGCAGGTAATAGCTGCGGTCACCGCCGCGGGCTTCGATCTCGACGCCGGTCTGGTCGTAGACCGCCGGCACCATCTGGCAGGCCACGAAGCGATCCCAGATCAGCTTGTAGAGCCGGAAACGCTCGTCGGTCAGGTGCGCGCGCACGGCCTCGGGCGGCAGATCCAGGCGCGTGGGGCGGATCGCCTCGTGGGCGTCCTGCACGTTCTGCTTCTTGGACTTGAAGACGTTGGGCTGGGGCGGTAGCGCGCCGGGGCCGAACTTCTCGGAAATGTACTCGCGGCACTCGGTGACGGCGTCCTCCGAGAGGCGCAGGCTGTCGGTACGCATGTAGGTGATCAAACCCACGGTTTCGTCCGACTTGGAACGGCCCAGGGAGATGCCCTCGTAGAGGGCCTGGGCCACGCGCATGGTGCGCTTGGGATTCATGCCCAGGCGCGTGCTGGCGTCCTGTTGCAGCTTGGAGGTCGTGTAGGGAGCCGGCGCCCGCGTCTTGCGCTCGCGGCGGGTGATCTTGCCCACCCGATAGTCTGCGGCCTGCAGGTCCTGCTCGAAGCGGCGGGCGTCGATTTCGCTGGTGGCCGCAGGGCGCGAGGAGATGCGCTCGAGCTTTTCGTCACCCACGCGCTCGAGCATGGCCACGAAGGGCGGTGGGTTTTCGGCGCCCAGATTGGCTTCCACCAGCCAGTAGGGGCGCGGCACGAAGGCGTCGATCTCGTGTTGGCGGTCCACGATCAGGCGCAGGGCCGGCGTCTGCACGCGGCCGGCCGACAGCCCGAAGGCCAGCTTGCGCCACAGCAGATTCGACAGCGGGTAGCCGCCGATGCGATCGAGTACCCGGCGCGTACGCTGGGCCTCGTAGAGATTGGCGTCGAGGTCGCGCGGGTGGTCGATGCCCTCCTGCACACCCTTCTTGGTGATCTCGTTGAAGAGCACGCGCCGCACTTCGCGCTCGGGATAATCCTTGCGGATCTCCTCGAGCAGGTGCCAGGCGATGGCCTCGCCCTCGCGGTCGGGGTCGGTGGCCAGCAGCACCCGGTCGACGCCGCGGGCGCCCTCCTTGATGGTGCGCAGGACCTCGCCCTTGCCCTTCTCCTGGATCACCTCGTAGGTCTCGCGGAAGCCGTCGTCGACATCCACGCCGCCGCGCTTGGGCAGGTCCTTGAGGTGGCCCTTGGAGGCGATCACCAGGAAGTTCTTGCCCAGGTACTTCTGGATCGTCTTGGCCTTGGCGGGCGACTCCACCACCAGCAGCGTGTCGGCGCGCGTGGCCGGCGTGCGTTTGGCCGGCGTGGCCTCGCCGGCGCTGGCTGTGTTCTTGGCGGCGGCCTTTTTCTTGGTCGCCTTCTTCTTGGTGGCTTTTTTGGCGGCGGCCTTCTTCTTGGTCGCCTTCTTTTTGGCTGCCAGAGCCGGCTTGACTGCGCTCACCGCGGCCGAATGCCGCATGCCGGCGTCCGGGCCGGGCCGTCGCTCGCGTTCCCGCGTCATCGAGCTCCTCCCAGGGCGCGTTGCCTGACGTACATTCCGCTGTCCCGTTGTTCCGCCAGTCCCATCAGTTGCAACGAAAATAGCGCTCGCTGGATGCGGGGCGCCGCCAAGCCCGTCTTGGCGGCCAACTCGTCCGGATGGGTGGGCCGAGAGCCGAGAGCCCTGAACACGCACCGACCGTCCTCGTCTAAGCCCTTGATTTCCTGAGCCTTTTCGTCTCCTTGCCGGCCTCGCGGCGGCTCTGGGGCCCGCCGATGAGGGCGTAGCGATAGGACATCTCGGGGCGAAGTGCAAATGTGGGCACCGCCGGAAAGCAGCGCAAGCGATCCCTCCCCGCGCACCTCCCAGGGTGCGTAAGGCACCGCAAAGACTGGCTTTTTCAGCTTGCGGGCGGCGGCCGCGGTCGACAGCGCCCCCGACCTGCGCGGCGCTTGCACCACCACCACGGCCTCGGCCAGGGCGGCGATCAGGCGGTTGCGGGCGAGAAAAGCCCAGGGTCGGGGTGCCACCCCGTCGGGCTGCTCGGTCACCAGGGCCCCGCCAGCGTGCACGATGGCCTGGAAAAGCGGACGGTGGCGGGCCGGGTAGAAGCGATCGAAGCCCGTCGCCATCACCGCCACGGTGGCACCTCCGGCCGCAAGCGCGCCCTCGTGGGCCGCAGCATCGACGCCGAAAGCTCCACCGGAGAGCACGGCGCGTCCCTCGGCGGCGATCGCTTCGCCCAGCTCACGGGCGAAACGCAGGGCATCGTCGTCGGCGTAGCGGGTGCCCACGACCGCCAGCGCGCCCTCGAGGGAAACCGGCGCCCCGGCCCAGCGCAGGCGCTCGGGGGGCTTGTCCAGCGCCGACAGCCCCTGGGGCCAGCCCACGTGGCCGGGCAGGAGTTCGCGGGGCGGAGCGTCGAGGAGGAAGTCTTTGCGTGCCATGGAGCCTGTATCGGCCACTGCAGCCCCACGGTTTCGCAATTGCGCGACCCGCCCACTGCCGATCACGCGGCAGATGATCCCCCCATGTCGCGCGTCGCGGTGCCTTAGCCCCCGGGAGCCACCGGCGGCAGCACCGTGGTCACCTCGCCCTCGGCTCCCATCAACACGCCCGCATCCGGCGGCTCCGGCATCGGCACCTCCACCAGCCTGTCGCCCCGCACCTCCACCGCGCCGCCGTCGGGCGTCACATAGGCGCCGATCTCGTCGTTGAACTTCGGCACGTGGAACTCGATGGGCTGCTTGACCTTGCCGCGGATGCGCCCTTCCAGCACGTGCACCTTCAGCGGCTCGTGCAGCTCGAAGACGTAGCCACCCCTGGAGATGTCCATCTCGTAGGTCTCTTCCTCGTACTCGATGGTCTTCTTGAAGGCCACCGGCTGCTGCCCCAGGCGCTTGTGGGGCCGGTGGGCCAGCACGAAGCTCATCAGCCGCACGGCGATGTGATTGTGCAGGCGGTGACAGCCGTGGGAGTGGCGCCGCATGATGCTCATGTAGTCCACCGAGCCGTGGGTGCGGATGCCCTCGTCGCCGCCGATGCGAATGGCCCCGCTCTCCAGCTCCAGGAACTTGCGGTGGTAGGCCGCCACCAGCCCGTAGGCCGAGGCGTAGCTGGGCCCGGTCTCGTGGTAGTTGACCTCCCACTTGGGCTCGCCCTTCTTGCGCCGCGCCTTGCGCTTGAGCAGGTCGCGGGCCGGCGTCGAGTCCGGAGGCAACCACACGGGCGAAGCCACGATCTGCGACCACACCCGCGTGCCCACCGGCGAGTCCTTGTAGCGCCACATCACGCTCTCGCCCACCTGCTCGCTGCGCCAGCCGCCGATGGTGGTGCCGAAGCGCGACAGCGCGATCTTCTGGCCCTCGTAGCGCACCGACAAAAGCACCCGCGGCCGCCGCTGCACCGGCTGGGCCAGCTCGCGCCCGCCAGCGTCGTACGGGAAGTCGTACCAAACGTCGCCACGGTCGTACTCGAGCACCAGATCCATGTCGCCGTCGTAGTAGTCCGGCAGCTCCGGCGCCGCGATGGCCACCCGATGCTGGCCACCGGCCGGCAGCTCGCCGAGCGACTCCAACCACGAAAGCGTGCGCTCCGGCGTCTGCAGCCCAAAGGCCTCGATGATCCGCTGCTCCAGCTCCCCCACCAGGTTCGGCACCGGCTTGTCCTTGCCGTCGGCGCCCTTGTAGGTGTGGGGCTTGCCCGTGCGCGCGCTGACCACGCTGCCGTCCTCGATCACGCCCGAAGCGTGAATCGCCCGCTCCAAAAGCACCCGGATCAGCGCCTGGCGCTCGGCCTCCATCGGGCTCATGCGCAACACGTCCAGGGTATCGCGCCCCAAATAACCCCAGCTGTAAACGCGATGACGCCGCTCGAACTCGGCCAACGCATCGTGGGTGGCCCAGTCCAGCGCCCCGCGCACGAAACGCCCGCGATCCTTGAAGTAGCCCTCGCACTTGAGCCGCTCCTGGGCCGCGTTCACCGCAAACCAGTCGGGAGCAAACTTCTTGTAGCGCCGCACACGGTCTTTCTCGCGGTCATCGAGCTTCTCGAAGTCGAGCTGCTCCACGTCCTCGACCTTCTGCTTCTTCAGGTACTTTTTGACCTGATTGCGCAGGTAGGCGAAGTCGGCGGCCTGCTTGCGCGCGGCATCGTTGGACCCATAGGTGACCAGCCCCGCGTACTCGACCAGCGGCGTCAAATCGAGCTGCGCATCGCACTTGCGATCGGCGGTCTGCCGGAAGCGCTCCCGCAGCACCGAGAGCGTGGGCATGATGCCGTAGAGTTCCAGGTACTTGTCGTTCTGGGCCCGCTCGCCGTGGTGGTTGTCCGGGTACTGCCCGGCGGCCAGCGCCAGATAGGTCTCGCGGTAGGCATTGCTGCGCGGCTCGCCGTCGGGCCCATTGCCCTCGCTGAAGATGTAGGGCGTCCAGGCCTCGCCCAGGTCCAGCACCAGATGCCCCGAAGCGGTCGCCGTCGCCGCGTCCACCTCGCGCGCCGAACCGCCTTTTTCCCAGAGCGACACCGGGTCGACCATGGGAGCGCCCGGCGGCGGCGGTGGCGCCTCGGGCTCCTTTGCCTGCGCCTGCTCCGCCGCGGGCTGCTGCGGCTCGACGCCCTCGTCGGCCTGCTCCTTCGCCTGTTCATCCTCCCCGGCACCCGACCGACAGGCCGACGCCAAAAGCGCCGCCGACAGCCACCAAATTCTGTGCTTTTGGGCCAGCATCATGCTCCCAAGACCATTGGTCAGAACGACCCACCGCGCAAGTTTTGTCGCCCCCGAAACGACGGAGCGCGCAGCGGCGGGGCAGACCGACGAGGACTGTCCTCGAATCGCGATCGGCCATTTAGTCTACGCCGGGCGCGCCTCTCATCCCAGGCGTGGTACATGGGCGGCCATGGAAGCCGCCAGCGGCACACGCGCCCGCATCGGCGCCTACCTGGCGCCACTCGTCTTCGCTCTACTGTGGCTCGCACCGTTGCCGCTGAGCCCCGAGCAACAGCACCTGGCCGCCATCGTCGCCGCCGTGGTCGTCGCCTGGACCACCGAGGTCATCCCGATCCCGGCCACCGCCATGCTGATCGGCCCGCTGATGGTCGCCTGCGGCATCACCGACGCCAAAAGCGCCCTGCACCCCTACGCCGACCCCCTGCTCTTCCTGTTCTACGGCAGCTTCTTCATCGCCGCGGCCATGGGGCGTCACGGCCTCGACCGGCGCATGGCCCACGCCATCGTGCGCCATCCCCTGATCAACGCCGTGCCCTGGCGCACGCGGGCGGCCATGATGGTCACCGGCATGTTGCTGTCCATGTGGATCAGCAACACCGCCTCCACCGCCATCCTGATGCCGATCCTGCTGGGTACCTTCGGCGTCACCAGCACCGCCACGGCCGCCGAAAGCGACCCCGACGACCCCCAGGCCCGCGCCCTGACAGGCGGTCTCTTGGCGATCGCCTACGCCTGCTCCATCGGTGGCATCGGCACCCTGGTGGGCACCCCGCCGAACATGATCACCGTGCGGCTGTTGAAAGAAGTCGGCGTCGAGCTGAACTTCCTCGACTGGTCGCTCATCGGCCTGCCCGCCGCCGTCGCCATCACCGCCCTCATCTACCTCCTGTTCGCCCGCCTCTACCCCCCGGGCGCCATCCCCCAGGGCGCCACCCAGGCCAGCTCCTCCGCCATGGCCCGCGCCGACCAGCCCCCGCGCGGTCCCATGGGCCGCGGCGAGCGCGCCACCGCCCTCACCTTCGCCCTGGCCATCGCCGGCTGGCTCATCCCCGGCGCGCTCAAGGCCCTGGACCACCCGCTGGCGCCGGCCCTTGGCAAGGCCCTGCCGGCCGGCGGCGTCGCCATCCTGGCCGCATCCCTACTCTTCATCCTCAAGGACGAAGACCGCCGCACCACCGTGCTGCCCTGGTCCGAAGCGCGCAACATCGACTGGGGCCTCATCATGCTCTTCGGCGGCGGCATCTCCCTGGGCACCCAGATGTTCGAAACGGGCCTGGCGCGCGAGCTCGGCCGCGGCGTCATCGCCCTCACCGGCATCTCCGACCTGTGGGCCCTGACCGCCATCGCCATCCTCTTCACCATCTTCTTCACCGAAGTCTGCTCCAACACCGCCACCTCCAACATGGTCATCCCCCTGGTCATCGGCGTCACCAGCGAGCTGGGCCTGTCGCCGGTGGCGCCGTGTCTCGGCGTGGGTCTGGCGGCCAGCTGCGCCTTCATGATGCCCATCGCCACCGGCCCCAACGCCATCGTTTACGGCACCGATCGGGTGCCGCTATCGGCCATGATCCGCGTGGGCTTCATCTTGAACCTGCTGTGCGGCGTACTCATCTTCGCCATGCTGCGGATCCTGCTTCCGCTCTACGGCTGGATCGACTGAGGCCATGATAGAAGACGACCAGCCCTTGCTCTTCGTCTACGGCACCCTGCTGCGCGGCGAGCCCGCGCACCACTTGCTCGAAGGCGCGCCCCTGATCGCCAGCGCTCACACCGCACCTAACTTTCGGTTTGTCGAGCTAGAAGCCCGCTACCCGGCCCTGGTCGACGGCGGCACACTTGCGGTCAGCGGCGAGATCTACCGCATTCGCGAAGACTTACTCGAGCGCCTCGACCGCTACGAAGACGCTCCGGACTACTACCAGCGCCGCATTCTCCAGCTGGGGGCGTACCGCGTCTTTGCCTACGTGCTGCGCCCTGAATACGCGGGCGATGGTATCGAGTTAAGCGACGGCGACTGGCGCCGGCGCAAGCGCGGCTGAAGTGCCGATCGGGGCTCGCATCAGTCGGTCCACGCCCGCAGAGCCGAGAGATCCTCGTCCTTGCCGTTGCCACGCCAGCAGACCACGCCGCCGTCGGTGCGAATGCCGCAGCCCTCGTTGCGGCTTACGGAGATCTCCAGGAATTGGCCGTCAGGCGGGGGCTCTTCTGCGGCGAGTGAGCCCCAGCAGACCACCTTGAGATCATCGCGGATCGCGCAGTTGTAGGATTTGGCACTGCCGTCGTGCATGCCTGCGGCGGTCATCAGGTACTTGCCCGGCGGCGCATCCCAATTGCCGTTTTCGTCGACCATGCTCCAACATGTGGCCTGTCCGGAGCCGTCGATGCCGCACTGGCTGCCGTCGCCATTCGAAATTTCCGCGAAGCTACGGGCGGGCGGTGGCCGGCGCAGCACAGTACTGGGCCGGGTTACGACCTCGCCCGACGGCGTGAGTGCCATCAAGCCAAGCCGCGAGGAAATCTGGACGAATACTTCCGATCCAAAATCGTGGTCGGGGGTGAGGTCCAGCCCCCAACAACTGATCAAGCCTGCCGCATCGAGCCCACAACCGACGCGAGAATCCGGAACCACGCTGACGAAGCGAGCCATCGGCGCTGGATTCCATTCATAGCGTTCATCCCAGCACACCGCTTGTTCATCTGTCGTGATGCCGCAGAGCTGCCTTGCCCGCATGGCGATGTACCGGTAGCTCCGCTCATGATAGTCGGTGCCGCTCGGCCCCTCGAAAGCCTTGTACCACCAGCATACCAAGTGCTGGGTCGCATCGGCCACCCACAGCTGCCGTCCCCCCCGCACCGGCTCCAGGCCCGGTGGCCCCATCGGAACCATCCGCATCGTCGCCGCACGCACTCGACAGCAGCGCCCCGGAACCCAACGCCACGGCGAAGATCGCGCGGCCAACCACTTGCAGCCCTGTCACGGCACCTCCCAAAAGCTCCCCCTAGCATAGCCGCCTGTGGCCGGCGCAAGAAGGGCCGCCCGGCCTTGAACACCTCGCGCCATTTCACATGGTCTGCTCCACCGTGCGCAAACCGCTCCAAATCAGGCCTGCTCAACCGCAGGCGCTGTACTGTCGCGTGGTCCACGGCGCCCAGCGAATCGCTTGGGACGCTCCGTCCATGCAGGCGCCTCCGCCGCAGCTTTCCCCCATCGACGTGAGCTACCTGCTGCAACGGAAGGCGGGCGACACCCTCATGGTTGCCCTCGCTGGCCTCGTGCTCGCAGGGGACTTGCACGTCGAGATCAACCCGGCCGGTGACTTCGTGTTCCACACCAGGCCTTTGGAGCGAACGTTTTGTGAGGCCGAGCGCGCGGTTCATGGGGGCGTGCAGAGCTGTGCCGACGGGCTGGTTGTCACTCGGGAAAATCGCATGCGTTTCCTCGAAATGGAGCGCGCGCTCGGCGACGTTCTGCACCACTGGCACGTGGGCAAGCACGTGGTGGAGCATCGGAGGTTGGGCGCTGCGTCAATCGGAGTGTTCCTGAACGGTCTTTTGCACATGGCGCTGCTGGTTTCCGATTTCGTGAACGGCCTGCTGGTTCACGGCTTCGCCGCATTCAGTGTCACATGGGCGCTTGCAGCCAGGGAACGGGCGGCGAAATTGCGGCCTCAGGGCATCGGCCGCTGGCGACGGCAAAGGCTTGGGCAGCTGGTGCTTGCGGCCTTTACAGCCCTGGTCGCGCTCTTGCTCCTGTGGGTGGTCAGCTGGCAGTCGCACGGGCGGCAGACCGTCGGGCTGGTTGCGCTGGCCGTCCTCTCGGCCGACAGGCGGCGCTACCTGTCGGCGACGTTGGAACTCGACCAGTAAAAGTAGGCACAACTGCCGCTCAGCTCAGCTGGCCAATGACACGCGCCCGCGCTTCCCGTGCAACCTGTGCACTAATCGCCGGAGTCTTCGCTGCCGCTGCCATGCTGCACGGCGCAAGCTCCCCCCTGTTTCGGTGGCCGGGCAGTTTCGGATCAGGCTGCGCGCCTCATCGACGTTGGGTACGCACCAGCCGTCCTGGCCGCCGGCCGTCAGGGCTTCGCAGTAGGCCGTGGCTTCGGCGAGCGTGAGCCTGTCGTCCTTTGGTGGATTCTCCCAGCACAGCGATGTCGCGACGTCGAGGTAGCCCCCGGGGCAGGTCGTGGCGTCACTGCCGCCACCGCCGCCGGCTCCGCTGCTACCGCCGGTTGCGCCGCCGCCGACTGCGGCCGCACCCGAGAGGTCGCTGCCGCCCGCGCCGCCGGCACCTCCGCCTCCGCCGGCTGCGGCCACGGCCGTGACATCGATGCCGCCATTGCCGGAAGCAGCCACGGCACCGCCGCCGCCCGCGCCGTCGGCGGTACCCGCGTTGGATCCCGCGGTGGCGTCGTCACCGCAGCCGCATCCAAGGAGCAGGAGCAACAAGGACGCAGCGACATGTCGCGAGTGCATTGCGTTCTTCGTTTGGACAGCGAGAGGCAGCATGGCCTACCGAGCTTAGCCATACTTCGCGTCAAGTGCGACTCCCTGCGCTCGATTGACGCAGCTGCCGACGTGCAGAAGTGGAGAGGTCAGCGTAGGATGTTCGCGGTGGATGGCCGCTACCGGGCGTTGTTCGCTCTGTGCGCTCTGTGCGCGCTTGCGCCGGGCTGTAGCGAGACCACGAGCGCGGCCCCCGAGCCGGTTGCCGAGAGTGCGTCGCCTTTTCTCGGCCCGTGCGGCGATGGTTGCGTCGAGGGGCTCGAGTGTCTGTGCGGCGTCTGCACCCGGTACTGCCAGGACGATGCCAGCTGTGCAGCGCTCTCGGAGTTAGCCGTGTGTGGGTGGGCCGCCGGCAACGGTTGCGGCAGCGACGGGCCGCCACCGACCGTGTGTCGGGTGAACTGTGACGACGACGCGGATTGCGAGGTCGGGCAGCCGGCGCTCTCGTGCCAGGGCGGGTCGTGCCGGCCAGAGGTGCCCGGCGCAGATGGGGGCTGATCGGTGGCGGGGATGGGAGACGTGCGGGAAGTCGTAACTTGCCCACGTCGCGAGGGCATGACAAGTCTGGAGTGAGATGAGCAATGGCTGCGTCGTGAGGCTGGCCGTGGGGGCGTTACTGCTCGCGCCAGCCTGCTCGGGGGATTCGGATGGTGCCCCGGCGTCCACCGTGGATGCGCCGCTCGACTGGCGGGAGGCGCCGCAGTTGGAGCAGGCGCGGCAGGGCTTCGAGGGGGCGGTGCAACGGCTCGATCGCGCGCGCTGCGAGCAGCTGCAGCGCTGCCGGGCCGATCTCTTCGAGGCGGTCTTCGTGGACTTTGCGGCCTGCCGGGTCAGCGGCTCCGCGTGGCACGTGGTCGCCGGTTGGGCGGAGGGCCATGCGCGCGGCAACGTGCAGGTGAACTTCGAGCGGCTCGAGCTCTGCTTCGAGGATCTGGCGCGCGCTTGCGACTTGGCCGCAAGTGAGGAGGTGATGGGGTGCTTCGAGGCGAGCCTCGTGGGCTCGCTTGGCCTCGGGGACCGCTGCCTCTTCGATGTGGAGTGTGGGCCGGAGCTGTATTGCGACGCGCTCGATTGTGACGGCGTTTGCCGGGAGCGGCGGGCGCTCGGTGAGCTGTGCGCGTCCGACGGGGAGTGCCAGAGTCCGCTGCTCTGCGTGGGCGAGGGGGCCGCGGGAGAGCAGGATGCCGGGATGTCGCCCGGGGGCTCGGCGGGCGGTGGCTCGAGCTGCAAGCGCGCGGTGCTCGGCCTGGTGTCCGCTCCCGAGCCCGCTCAGCTGGGTGATGGCTGCGGTTGGCTCGCGCCGTGCGCGTCGGGGTTGGGCTGCGAAGCGGGAGTCTGTATCGCGGAACTCGAGGTGCGCGTGGCGTGCGTGGCTGCCGAGGCGGGAGGCCTGTTCGACTTTGGCGCTAGCGATGGCTGCGGGCGCGGGCACTACTGCGCAGACGGCGTCTGTGCTGCGTTTGTGACCGAGGAGGGGGCTTCCTGCGCCGATGTCCGGTGTACGCGGGGATTGGAATGCCGGGGCGTTGGCGACGGGCGTGTCTGCGCTCGCTTGCTGCCCTGGGGTGAGGCGTGTGAGCGGAATGCGCAGTGCGCCTCCGATGCGTGCCTCGAAGGTCGTTGTCGCCAGCCGTGGTCTGCGTCGATCGCGCCTTCGGTGTTTGCCGGCGTCGAATCGCGCTGTGGGGTGGCGGTGGGGGAAGACGGTTAGCGCGGCGTCTCCCGCAGTCGCCTGCGCCCGCGGAAACAGGGCAGGCCCAGGGTGATGCAGGGGCCGCCGCCGAGAACGCCTGCGGTTTGCGGATGGGTTGCGCTGCATCCGCTCGAGACGGCATCGTGGCGGGCGGCTTCGACGCGGGCCGTGGGGCCGGCGTCGGCCGGGCCGAGCTGACCTGCTGCTCCGAGGTCGATACGGTAGCGCTCCCACTGGGCAAGGCAGGTGCTGGCCTGTTCGGCGTCGAGGTCGGTGGTTTGCGGGGGGGGGCGAGGCTGTGACCGTAGGTAGCCATGACCGATGCGTGATGCTCCGACTGGTGCGGGATCGCGTGTACTGACTTTCGGGTCGGCTGCGGCGCCTGGGTGCCGATGTGGATGTTCGCGACGCCTTGGTGAGGCTCAACCACATTGCGCGAGCGGGCTCAGCGTGGGGCGATGGGATTGGGAGACGGACGTCCTTTCGATAGCAGGTACCATCGATTCAACCTGTCGGCAGGCTATGTCTGGTAGGTCTTTTCGGTGGCTGTACCCGAGCACGCTGCTGCTGATCGTGCTGATCGACGCCAGACTCGGTAGCGTGGCGGAGTACATCAACGCCTACGAATTGCTTCGTCTTAGCCTCGGAGCCGAAAGGACCACGGGGGCCGTGACCTTCGTATGCGGGCAGCATGAACTCGGATGGTTCGCCACTCCGCTCGCCCATGGCCTTTGGTTTTCGGAGGGAGCCCTCTTGGCGTACGCGCTCCGAGTTCTTTTTCGCTGGGCGCAGACCGTAGGCCGCCGCAAGAGCCGTCCCGACAAAGATCACCGCGGCGCCGCGTCGAACTCCCGCGGCCGCACCAGGCCAGCCGGGCAGCACGCAGTAGGTGCGGTCGCCGCCGCCTTCGATGGTGCGGCATTCGAAGGGCGCCGGGCAGTTGTTGATGGCCGGTCGGTTCCGGGCGCAGCCCATCCGGAACAATGAGGAGGGCAATGCACTTGGTCGATGGTCGGCAAGGGCACGTACGATTTTGCGAAACTGCCGCGCGCACGGGCCGATAACAGTGTGTGACCGCTCCCCGGCTATCGGTCCCGGATGGGACCAGGATGGTGACCCGCACGTGCGATCTGCGCCGCTTCTACTTGCGGCCCGATCCGGTGGTCAACCAGATCGTCCGCTACTGCCTGTTCCGCGCCGCCGCCAAGTATGGGGTGCTGCTGCACGCGGTCATCTTTCAGAGCAATCACTTTCATCTGATCGTGACCGACACCACCGGGCGCCTGGACCTGTTCATGGCCTGGCTCAACCGCTGCATTGCCAACTGCCTGCTCGAGTACTTCCGCGAGCAGTACCCAGACCGGTATGCCGAGACGATCTGGTGCGACGAGTCCTACAACGACCTGCTGCTGACCAATCACGCGGCCATCCAGGACAAGCTCCGCTACACGGTCCTCAACTGCGTCAAGGACGGCCTGGTGGCCAAATACAAGCAGTGGCCCGGGGTGCTGCATGGCCCGACCGACTGGCTCCAGCCTCCCATGGAGGTCAGCCGACCCGAGTACTTCTTCGACCAGACCGACGAAGAGCACGCGGTCGCAAGCGGTCGCTTCGTGCCTCCACCGCAGTTCGGCAACCGCCCGCTGCCCGGGCTGGTGGAGGACTTCTGCCAGCAGCTCAATACGCGCCAGCTCGAGCTGGTGACCGAGGCACGCGCCGCCGCGCAGGGCTTCCTCGGCGTCAAGAAGATCCTGGCCACCGACCCCTTCGACGCTCCCAACAACATCAGACCCAAAGGCCAGCGTAACCCGGCGGTTGCCGCGGGCGGCGACCGCGAGGCATACAAGAACGCGGTCGACGCGGTGCGCCAGTACCGGCGGCAGTACCGGGAGGCCTGGCAGAGCTATCGCAGGGGGCTCGAGGCAACCTTCCCCGGAGGCACGCTACTGATGCGGCATCGACACCGCCAGCCATGCGAGCCGCTGGACTGCTGGTGGTGTGTGCTGGCGCGCTGCCCAGCGGCGATGCCGCCGCCGATACCTGGATAGCGTCGGTAGGGTGTCGGGGCGTCCGGGGGAGGCTGTAGGCAGCGGGACAGAGCACCCGTTGGGCAGCGGTGTGTCCGCACGCGGGTTCTTGCGTGCCGGAGCGATCTTTCCGGGGGCCGTTTGCGGCGCCTGGGCGTAGGTCGGGGCTGATGGTCGGTAGGCTCGGACAGGTCGGCGGCGGCCGCGCTGAGGGACTTCACTCAGAAGTAGGCTCAAGGTGGGTCGAAAGTCGGGCGGCAGTGGTAGCCCGCCAGCCGAACCCCACCACGGCGTCACGGCCGGTCGAGCGCCACGGGAGGTCCATGCCCGGACCCACCCGAGTCCCGCGCCGGAGCAAGGCCCCGGAGCGGCGCTAGGCGAAAACGTCGTCCAAGGTCTCAGCGGACAGGACGCGCTCGACCCACACGTCGAGTTGCTCGGCGGTGGCCTGCTCGACCCGCTCAACCGCCTCCACCGGCAGGGGTGAAAACCGCAACTCGAGCAGTTTTAGCACGACCGCTGCCCGGCCCTCAGCCCGGCCCTCAGCCCGGCCCTCAGCCCGGCCCTCAGCCCGGCCCTTCTTGGCGGCTTTTTCGGCGGCATCCTTGGTGAGTCTTTCAGCAGCAGTCATGTATGCTTCCTCGCCCTTGTCGCCAGCCTGCTCAATCAGGAAGTCCTTGACCTGATCGGGGTCGGGGTCACCGACCTTGAAAAGGTAGCACAGCAGCGTGGCAAGGGCATCGGG